>Ga0078972_1008139_pt1 | contig 22346 bp, 15 predicted proteins | sample YelNatPaOPGAMG01_FD_67568 | JGI IMG/M metagenome (GOLD analysis project Ga0078972, IMG submission 67568) | Hot spring thermophilic microbial communities from Obsidian Pool, Yellowstone National Park, USA - OP-RAMG-01 (SPADES assembly) (version 2) | ecosystem: Environmental > Aquatic > Thermal...
ACAAATTTATTGTTGACAAACTTTTTCATAGGTGAAATTGTTTTACTTAATGAGCATTTTCATATAAACATTTAATTAAACATTTAATTCAAACTTTGATAAATACTGGTTTCTGATAGCATCTCAGAATTACCAGAATCTATTTACTAAATCACTGACTACTGATCACTGATTACTGATAAAAAGGTGGTTTTTGCTTGGAAAATAAGGTTCTATCAAATAATATTGCTTTAGAAGATTCATCAGAAGCCCAAGACCTTTTCGGTCAACATGATAGTTATCTGCGATTAATTGAGAGAAGTTTTGATGTAAAAATTGTCGCAAGAGATTGTAATGTAGAAATCATCGGTGAAAAGAACGAATCAGAGCAAGTGACAAGGGTTTTTGAGGAACTATTGGGCTTGCTTCGTAACGGGCATATCATCAAATCTGATGATGTGAAATATGCTATAAGAATGATAAAAGGTGGAAAAGAGCTTAATTTAGACGAGATAGCATCTGGTGCGATAACTGTTTTTTCCAATAAGATCATAAGACCAAAAACGAAGGGACAGAAATTATACGTATCAGCTATGCGAGAGTATGATCTCGTCTTTGGCATTGGTCCTGCGGGAACAGGAAAGACCTACCTAGCAATGGCAATGGCTGTTTCTGCGTTAAAGAAAGGAGATGTTGGCAGAATTATATTAACTCGTCCCGCAGTAGAAGCAGGAGAAAGACTTGGATTTTTGCCCGGTGATCTATTGGCGAAGGTTGATCCCTATCTTAGACCATTATATGATGCGTTGTATGATATGATGCCTATGGACAAAGCAGAGATGTTTATGGAAAGGTCTATAATAGAAGTTGCTCCACTTGCGTTTATGCGTGGTCGGACGCTTAATAATTCATTCGTTATATTAGATGAGGCGCAAAATTCAACTTGTGAACAGATGAAGATGTTTTTAACAAGGCTCGGATTTGACTCTAAAGCTGTGGTAACAGGCGACATAACTCAAATTGACCTCCCACAAGATAAAAAATCTGGTTTGTTAGAAGCACAAACAGTGTTATCTAATGTTGAAGGGATTAAATTTTCTTATCTTACCAGCGAGGATGTTGTGCGTCATGAGTTAGTTCAAAAGATAATTGATGCTTACGAATCTGCAAAATCCAGCGGTCGTATATAAGAGGTGATGGCTAAATGCAGATTCCCTGGTTTAAATCTAAAAGAATTGCTGTTAAAAAAAGAAGTAATGGAACAGGTAAATCTATATCGGAACGTTTAGAAATATTAGGCAAGATCAAACTTCATTGGTGGTTAGCCGGTGTTGCTTTTGTAGCTATTATATCGTGGTTAGTCTTTCCATCAGAATATCGTCAACAACAGATTAATCTGAACGAATTTAAACTCGGTGAGAAAAGCCCAAAAACCGTTGTTTCCAATGTCAATTTTGATTATAGAGAAACAATTGAAAATGAAGAAGAAAGACAAAGAATAATCGCTAATGTTCCGCCAGTATTTGAACTTGATTTTCAAGGGCTAAAGAAAATTGATGAGCAGTTCAACATCGTCTATAAAGTAAAACATGACAAAATGGTTACTAACAAGCTTAAACAGATAAAGGAATTATTTTATATAGAACCATCAGATAAGGTCGGAAATTTGTTAATATGGTCGTCAGATGAATTGCTTAGAAATATGAGAGATGAAACCATGCGAATTCTATCTGACGTTCTCATGCGAGGCGTTATCGCAGATAGCAAAGATGCAAATTTTGCCCAAGAGTTAGCTAAAATAGACTATCTTAAACCGAAATGGAATGAAATTAAAAACCAAATAGAAAGCGAAACAGGGCTTACTGCAACAGATGAGCAAATTGCGGAAAAACTAAACATAACTATTATAAATAAATCATCTGGTTCGGTAAGTGAAAAAACCGTCTCTGTGAAGGATTTAATATCTTGGTCAGAAGCTCAGATAATTGTCAGAAATATGGCAAATGAGTTGCCAGAACCTATTAGTGACGTTGTTAAAGAGATGGCTGAGATAATGCGTCCTAATTTAATATACAATCCTGCACTGACAAAAGAGCGCCAAGATGAAAAAATAAACAACATTCTATTGTCAAATAGCAAAGTTGTTAAAGATGAAAAAATAATAGCTATCGGTGATATAGTAACATCATCACATATCAGAAAACTTAGAGCATTATCATCAGAACAAAGACGGGCATTTTTTCACTCTTTGCCTAGCGTTCTTTTGCTTGTATCTCTTCTTACATTAGTTTTAGTTGTATATCTCGCTACACAAGAAAAAAACCTTTTTAGCGAAACGAGAAAAATTTTAGCATTAAGTATTCTTGTTCTACTTATGGTCGCTTTGGGAAGCCTGATAATAAATCAAGTTCCCAAACTTGGTTTAAAAATGCCCGGATTTCTTGTTCCAGTGGCATTAGTTTCTGTTGTAATATCTATTATAGCAAATGTGCCATTGGCGATACTTACTGTATGTATTATTGGAGTTTTTTTGTCTATATCTGCGGGGATCGGCACAACAGCATCTTTTGAATATTTGTTAGTTTCTTTGACTGGTGGAGTTGTATCTGCAATATCTGCTTCTTATGCCCGTCGTCGCCGTCATCTCATAATTCCGGGGCTTTATGTCTCCGTAAGTAATGTTCTAACTATACTCGGTATGGGGCTTTTAGTAAGTAATTCGCCTGCTACTTTGGGGACGAATTGTCTTGTTGGCGGAATTAATGGTATCATAGTTGCACTATTAACTCCTGGATTGTTGCCAGTTTTTGAATATATATCAAGGACAACAACTGATATGGAGTTATTGGAGCTTTCTGATCTTAATCAACCACTGTTAATACAATTGAAAGAAAAAGCAAGTGGGAGTTATTATCATAGCCTTGATGTAGCCAAACTTGCAGAGACCGCCGCAGAAGCGATAAAGGCTAATCCTTTATTAGCAAGGGTAGGTGCATATTACCATGATATTGGAAAAATGACAAAGCCTGAATTCTTTATTGAAAATCAGAAGGGAGAAAACATTCACGATAAACTCAATCCAAGCATGAGTTCAAGGATTATCTCTGCGCATGTTAAAGACGGAGTAAAGCTTGCTAAAGATTCAAATTTGCCACAGGTTATTCAGGATATAATTCAACAGCATCATGGGAATACTTTAATAGGTGGGCTACGTTTTTATCAGAAGGCAATGGAATCTGACAAACATAATACCGTTAGACTTAAAGATTATCGTTATCCAGGACCGCGACCACAGACAAAAGAGGCAGCTATCATACTTATGGCTGATTCTGTTGAGTCAGCACGGCACGCCCTTTTGCGTGACGATCCATCATATAGCAGATTGATAAATTTTGTCAGAGAGATAATAGAAGATAAAACGATGGATTCTCAATTAGATGAATGCGACCTTACATTGCGAGACGTAAGTCTTATCTCAGATGCTTTTGTCAAGGTATTATCAGGTATGTATCATACAAGGATAGAATATCCAAAAGAAACTGAGACTTTGCCAGTTGGAACTGAAAATGAATAGTGGAACTAAGACGTTAGAAATTGAAATACTTGAAAATATTGAAATTTCCTCTGATATAAGGGATACAATCCGAAGTTCCGCTGAAAAAGCCTTGATAGCAGAAGGCATTGATAGGTGCGAATTAAGCATACTTTTGACAAATGACAATGAGATAAAAGATTTGAACGCTAAATATCGTAATGTAAACGCGGTAACCGATGTTTTAGCTTTTGCGATGCGTGAAGGCATTGATGGCGATCTAAATGATGAGATATTAGGCGACATCGTTATCTCTATTCCAACAGCGGAAAGACAGGCAAAAGAATATGGGCATAGTGTCTATGCAGAGTTAGCTTTATTGACTATTCACGGCGTCTTACATTTGTTAGGTTATGATCATTCTAAACGAGATGAAGCGAAGATAATGCAAGAAAAACAGAAGGAGATCATTTATTCTCTGGGATATAAGATTGATGACTCAAAATTGAGTTTGTAATTTATCGGGGTGTAGCGCAGACCGGCTAGCGCGCTTGGTTCGGGACCAAGAGGTCGGAGGTTCAAATCCTCTCACCCCGACCAATTGTTTAAAATTATTATTATGTATCAGTTACATGCTTACGTAGATGGTAGAGTTCAAGGGGTCAATTTCCGATATTATGTCCAACGTAAAGCAAGCGAGTTGAACCTTGTTGGATACGTCCGTAATTTGCCTGATGGTAGAGTTGAAATCTTGGCACAAGGGGCAAAAGAGGATTTGGAAAAACTTATCGCTTATGTAAGGAGCAACCCCGGAATATCTTTTGTAACTGAACTTGTAATAGATTGGGAAGAACCAAAAGGAAAATTTGACAGCTTTAAAATAAGATTTTAACATTAGGATTTATAAACTAAATAAACCTGTTTAAGCACTATTCTATGGACGAAAAAAGAGAAAAAAATTTATATGATGATGACTGCGATCAAGATCAGTTAGAAACAGATGATATAGAAGACTCATCTTCTCACGCTGACGCGCTCGATCTCTATCTAAAAGAGATTGGCAATATACCACTGCTAAACGCAGAACAGGAAAATGAGTTAGCATGTAGGATACGTGAAGGCGATATGGATGCGAGGCGAACAATGATCGTCTCAAATCTCAGATTGGTCGTAAATATTGCTAAACGATTCCTTGGCAGGGGAGTTGAATTGACCGATCTTATTGCTGAGGGCAATTTAGGGCTTATTAATGCTGTTGACAAGTTTGACCCATGTCGTGGAAATAAGTTCAGCACATACGCGTCATGGTGGATCAGACAAGCCATAAGCAGATCAATTGCAGATCAGGGAAGGACAGTAAGGCTTCCTGTCCATGTTACTGATCTTGTCAATAAATGGTTAAGGGTATCAAGAATCTTGACACAAAAATTAGGACGCAGACCCACTGTTTCGGAAATAGCAAATGAGATGGGCGTATCAGAAGAAAAGGTTAAACAGATTGCAAAATTAGCTCAAAAGCCAGCTTCTCTTGAATCCCGAGTGAATGATCCAGATGAGGTTGAACTGCTTGACTTGCTCGCAGACATCAATGCTGTCTCTCCGATAGATCAGATAGATCAAGAGTTACAATGTGAAGAGATAGAAAAGTTATTAGAAGAAAATCTTAAAGAAAGGGAAAAAGAGATCATATCACTCAGGTTTGGGCTTAAAGATGATATTCCGAGAACACTTGAACAGATTGGGGAGATGTATGGACTTACAAGGGAAAGAGTCCGTCAAATTGAAGAAGAAGCCATAAAAAAGCTCAGAAAAGCGGTCAAAAAAGAATAAAGCATGTCTTTGAAAAGGTCAAATGCGATAGTGATTGGACATTATTCTCTGGGTGAAGCAGATAAGATCATAGTCTTTTTTACAAGAGATTACGGAAAAGTGCGTGCTGTTGCAAGAGGTGCAAAAAGGCTTAAAAATAGGCTTTCTGGGAGAACCGAGATTTTTACTTATGGCGATCTCATATACTTTGAGAGGGTTGGAAAAGACCTTCATACAATCAACTCTTTTGACATCATAGAATCGTTCCAAAAAATAAAAGAAGACCTTTTGAAGATGGCTTATTGTTCGTATATTGCTGACCTGATTCAGCATGTCACACCAGAAAGCGAACCCGATCCAGACACTTTTGATCTAATGCTTTCTGCTATGTATCTGATTGAGTCCACTGCTGATGCAGAAATGGTCGTCAGAGCTTTTGAAATAAGGCTTCTTGAAAGAATAGGGCTAAATCCGAGATTAGATTCATGTATTATATGCTCAGGCGAAATCAATGACAACACTCCGAAATTTAGCATCCAATCAGGCGGGGTTATCTGTGGAAAGTGCGCAAAATTAGGTCATCATGCCTTCAATATATCATACGAATCTTTGGAAATTATGAGGAAAATGGCGAATATTCCATTAGAGGTAATTCCAAGTCTGAATATATTGGAGTCAAACAGGCAAGAGATAAAGAAGATTTTAATGGGATTTCTATCATTCCACGTAGATATGAAAAATTTGCGTAGTTTGGGCTTTTTAGAGTCTATGGAGAAGGATAAATTTTAATAAACTTTACAACAGAAATAGGGTTAATTAGCAAAATGAACTTTCAAGACATTATATTAAAGTTAGACGAATATTGGGCAAAACAAGGATGTATCATTCAACAGCCTTATGATATTGAGGTTGGGGCAGGAACTTTTAATCCTGCGACTTTTATGAGAGTTTTAGGACCTGAGCCGTGGCGAGTAGCCTATGTTGAGCCTTCAAGAAGACCAACAGACGGCAGATATGGCGATAACCCTTGGCGTGCAGGACATTATTATCAGTATCAGGTAATACTCAAACCATCTCCACCAGATATTCAAAATATATATTTACAAAGCTTAGAATATCTTGGGATAGATTTAAGTAAACACGACATAAGGTTTGTTGAAGATGATTGGGAATCTCCAACGCTTGGGGCATCTGGTCTTGGATGGGAAGTGTGGATGGATAGCTCGGAGATCACCCAGTATACATATTTTCAACAGATGGGAAGCATTGATTTAGACCCGATCTCCGTTGAGATAACCTACGGTCTTGAGAGGATCGCTATGAACTCGCAAGACGTTGATAGCATATTTGATATTGAATGGGCTTATGGTATCACTTATGGAGATGTGCATTATAGAAGCGAGGTTGAATACTCAACTTATTATTTAGATGAAGCTGATACTGCGATGCTTTTTATGCTCTTTGACACTTATGAAAAAGAGGCTTTTCATTGTCTTGACAAAGGGCTAATCCTTCCCGGTGTTGATTATGTTCTCAAATGCTCACATACGTTTAATGTCTTAGACGCGAGAGGAAGCATAAGCGTTACCGAAAGAGCAAGTTACATTGCCCGCGTCCGAAACTTAGCGAGAAGATGCGCTCAGGGCTATTGCAAACAACGTGAAGATATGGGCTATCCGTTGATGAAGAATTGGAAGCCTAATCAAACTATTCATTCAACACAAGATGTAAAATATTCCATACCTACTGAGTCACATTTAGATTTCCTTTTGGAAATAGGCACAGAGGAAATTCCTGCATCTTATATCCAACCTGCACTTGATCAGATAGAGATTTCAATAAAAAACATTTTGACACAAAACAGGATTGAGTTTGGCGATGTCCAAGTTATCGGAACGCCAAGGCGAATGACCGCTTATGTGACAAAAGTTGCCACAAATCAGCCTGATCGTGTTGTGGAAGTTATGGGTCCGCCGAAAAGAGCTGCGTTTGATGATTCTGGAAATCCGACAAAAGCTGGTGAAGGCTTCGCAAGAAAATACGGTATGAATGCCGATGATCTCAAAATAAAAAGCACAGATAAAGGCGAATACGTCTATCTTTTAGTCGCTGAAAAAGGAAGATTAACAGCAGAAGTCTTGGCAGATGAATTACCACAACTTATTTCGTCAATAGATTTTCCAAAATCTATGCATTTTAGCAGTTTTGAAGATGGGAAGTTTCAATTCGCAAGACCGCTCAGATGGATTGTCTCCCTTTTAGGAGAAGAAGTTATAAAATTTAATGTAGGCAGAGTAGTATCTGACAGATATACTTATGGTCATAGGTTTCTCTCATCTGGTGCAATTGAGATTAAGTCTGCATCGCTTGACAATTACAAGAAAACGCTCAGAGATGCAGGGGTTATAGTTGATCATAACGAACGTAGAGAGTTGATAAAACAGCAGGTCAGCGATATTCTGAAATCAGAAGGCTCAACAGACTATATTGATGAGGAAATACTTGAAACTGTAACTTTTCTTGTGGAGATGCCAAAACCCGTTGTAGGAAGTTTCAGTGAATCATATTTAATTGTTCCCGTAGAAGTCCTTGAAACAGCTATGAAAAAGCATCAAAAGTATTTTTCATTACACAGAAAAGATGACGGAAAGTATGGCTCTCCTCTTTTGCCGAAGTTTATCACAATTACCAATGGTGCTGGTGATGAATCAGTTATAAGGCATGGAAACGAAAGAGTCCTAAGATCAAGGCTTGATGATGCCCAATTCTTTTATAACGAAGATCAAAAGACAGGTTTCGCCCAAAAACTTGAGAAACTTAATCACGTAGTATTCCAAGAGGAATTGGGAACTCTCTATGATAAAAGCCAGAGGTTAAAGGAGTTAGCCGGATTTCTTTGCGATGAACTCGGTTTAGATGGGGAAGCCAAACGAAACGCTATTCGTGCTGGTGAACTCTGTAAGATTGACTTGGTGACGCAGATGGTCGGAGAATTTCCAACACTCCAAGGCATTATGGGGGGATACTATGCGATAAACTCGGGTGAAAATGAAGAAGTAGCGAAAGCTATAAGGTCACATTATAAACCTAATTCTCCAACAGACGATCTGCCCGATACAATTATCAGTTGCATTGTATCAATAGCAGATAAATTAGACACAATCGTTGGTTATTTTGCAACTGGTAACATTCCCACTGGCTCACAAGACCCTTATGCTTTGCGAAGGCAGGCAACTGGTATCGTCAGAATCGCAATTGAGAAAGAACTTAAACTAAATCTTGATAATGCCATAACAAAATCCATAGAATTATATAATCAAAGATCAAAGATAAAAATAGACGATCCAAAGCTTGCTGATATAGTTGCAGAATTCCTCAAAGGCAGAATATCAGCAATACTCTCTGATAAGGGATTCTCTTATGATGTTATTGATAGCGTCTTATCAGTAGGCGAAACTAACGCAATAAAGATATTAAAGCGCGCTAATGTATTAGCGAACTTCAAAAACAGAAATGATTTTGACAGAATATATCCAGCTTTAAATAGAGTGCTTAGAATATTACCTAACAGAGAGCTAATCAAAACAGGCAATTCATTCAAAGTTGACATAAATCTTTTCCAAGACAAATACGAAAGCGATCTGTATGAGTCCGTTATGGGAATTGAAAACGATGTCCGTAAATCATCAGAGGATGATGATTATGGCGATGTCATTAATAGGATAGCGACCCTTTGCGATAATATAGACCTGTTCTTTGATAATGTTATGGTTATGGTTGAACAAGAGGAATTGAAAAACAATCGCCTTGCGATCTTATATCGTATCGCTGGAATGATATATTTAGTAGCGGATATTTCAAAGCTCGTTGTGTGAGATATTAGATGTGAGATGTAAGATGCAAAATATAAATCTGAAGTCTAAAATCTCAGGTTTGAAATTTGAAAAAGGGATTTTTTTACTTATACTTATTTTGTCAGTTGTATCCTTGCATTTTGTATCGTCGGTTGAATGCTATACGCTGTCAATAAGTCATCTCCCTCAATTTCATAAAGCAGAAACTTTTTTAATCATCTCTGATTTAAGCGGAATAGGACCAAGTGTCAATGTCCGTTTCTATGATGAATTTGGTAAAGAAATATCAACAATAAACAAGTTACTTCCCCCTAAAGGGAAAATAAATATAGAAATTTCAGATCATATAAAATCACCGGGATCAATTATTTTAGAATCCGTTAGTGAGATGATCGTAGCTGAATATTGGCTGATAAATAAAGATGGAACTGCTTCAATGATCCCCTTGCGTCCAGCTATTAGAGACGAAAGATATTTTGTAAACTGCCTGAGAATGCCGATATGTGAAGAGACTATTATCGCTATAAATGATCCAAAGGGAAGCGGTCCTATGGTTCAGATAGAGCTATATAACACAAATGGTGAACTTGTGAAAATAGCAAGAAAGATGCTTCGTCCTTATGGAATATTGACATTCAAATTAAGCGATTATGAGCCTAATAATACTATTGGAAAAGTATCAATCAGAAGTTTTGGCGGAAGTATTTGCCCTTATGTGATACATACATATAAGAAAAAAGTCTTATGGGCATTTCCAATGTCTGTCCTTTCAAGGAATTTTATTATGGATAACGTTTCAATAGGGAATGAGATTATAAGCAATATCGCTATAATTGACACAAGTTCAAGAGAAAATCGTATCTGGATAAGCATATTGGATAACAAAGGGGTAAAAATTGCCGAAGGAATAAAAATACTATCACCAAATAGTGCAATTATGATTGATCTGTCTGAATTTACTGATAATTTGAATGATGGCATTATTAATATTATTAGCGATTTTGAGATAATGGCGGATTATTGGGAAACAAAAGCAAAGTATTATGATATTAGAATTGATAATGCTACGAGAGATCTAAGACCTTCTTTCAAAGAAGCTGTAAACAAAGAAAGTATATTATTAAGTAGCTATTATCATTATAGCAAAAATATTGATTTTTTGATGACATTTATAAACACTGGACATGAGTCAACCGTAATAGACGTTGATTTTTACTCCGATAATGGCGGGAAGATCGTCAATAAGAGGTTAAACCTTGAGCCTTTTAAAGTATTTAGGGAATCAATAGGACGATATTTTGGTAATGCAAAGTTAGGAACAGTTATCGTTAAAAACCTAAACTCAAATTTATTGGTTACTACAAGTATCGTCAATGTTAAAGGTGATCGGGTATTAGGAAAGATTAGTTCTATAAGTTATTAGGTTAAAAAGATCGTCTATTAATGATAGTTCATAATATTAGGATTTGATTTCTAAATTTTGATTACAATTGAATTCAAAAAAGATTTTCAAGTCTTGATAGGTTCTTCACATATAGTTTTTGGGAGGAGCATTATATGTTTAATAGTTGTAAAAAATTGTATCTTCAAAACGTGAGACTCAAAATCTATGCCATGCTAACTCTACTCTGCATAGCCTTTTTAGTAATAGGTTGCGGAGAGAAAGATAATCAGCATTTGGTCAATGCGAGGCTTATGATCCAACAGGGCAAATATAAAGATTCTCAGAGCATGGCACAAATTAAAAGCGAGTTTAAATCAGTAATCGCCAAAGAATCTGACAACCCAGAAGCATTATGTCCGTTAAAAGCCATTGAAATCATTGAGTCAGGCGTGAATTTAGAAAATCAAAAGAAATTAATAGGCGAGATAACTTCCACTATCAATCAACTTGAAAGCCAAATTAAAAAACTGAAAGCGATTGATAAAGACCTAATGACAGACAGTGATAAAAAGCAGTTAGATAAACTGACCAGAAAGTGGTATCTTACGCTTGAACCGACAGCTACGATTTTGACATCTGATACCGCTTGGATAAACAACGTCGGAGAACCTTCATATAATCTACTTTTGGAGTTATTTAAAGTTTATGATCCATCTATACAAAATAATGTTGTCAAAATATTTGTTGAGTTAAAATCAAAAACCTTTGACACACTCATAAAAGCGTTACAGAATGAAGATGAAATGGTCCGCAGGCAAGCTTTGATCGCATTAGGGAAGATAAAAGATGACAGAGCAGTTGAACCTATCGCAAAATTATTGACCGACACGGATCCGGGCGTTAAATTTTATATACCTATAGCGTTGGAGTCCATCGGCGGAGAGAAGATAATAGAACCATTACATATAGCCCTTAAAGATGAAATGTCACAGATACGGATGGCCGCGGCAGATATAATCGGTAGATTGAAAGATCAATCTGCGATCCCATTGTTAATAGAAAGACTTGCAGACGATAATAGCTATGTAAAGGCAAGTGCGACTGATGCTTTAATGAAAATAGGCACACCAGCAATTCCAAGCCTTATTGATGTTCTACAAAAGAAAGCTGAAAATGTTGCTTTAAGCCCTAGCGATCTAATAGGCGATAAAATAGGCAATAAATATAAAAAGGAGTTGTCCAAACGCACAGCTTTACAGGTGACAATAATGTCAATTTTAGGCAATATGAAAGACCCTATCGCAATAAAACCGCTTCTTGAAGCGATGAAAACTCAGGCATTGCCGGGTGCAACGGAAGATGAGAAGACATTTGCCTCTTCTATTAGAGATGGTGCGGTTTCTGCATTAAGTAGTATCGGTGCCCCAGCGGTTGACGGACTTATAGCGATCCTCTCAAATCCCAACGAAAGCGAAACCGCCAGAGTTAGTTCTGCATCGGCATTAGGAACTATTGGAGATAAAAGAGCCGTTATTCCATTGATCAATGCTTTAAAAGATGGGAATAAAAATGTCAGGGCAATTTCTGCTTCTTCTCTTGGTATATTAAGAGACAGGCGGGCTTTAATGCCATTGATAGATGCCTTAAACGATAGTGATATAGTAGTAAAAACTAATTCTGCTGCATCGCTTGGTTTAATAGCAGATAAAACTGCGACTCAACCTCTTCTTAAAATTTTAGTAGATAAAAATGAAAGAGAAAAAGTCCGCACTACCGCTTTAGATTCATTAGGACTAATAAAAGATACAACTACATTAGAACCTATATTGAAAATACTTATAGACGAATATGAAAAAGACGGTATCAGAAAGAGTGCAGCAACAGCTTTACGTTTAATGGAAAATCCATATCCAAGTGAAGCACTGATCGCTCTTCTCAGAGGCGATATGGTTTATCCGATCTATATGCCAGAAAAAGGCAAAGTCATAAATTGGCTTAAAAAAGAAGGCGATAAAGGGTTCATAAAGAATGTAACCCCAATTGTTGAAATTTCAAGAGGGAAAGGCAAGCAAGAATTGTTAGCTCCTGCCTCTGGGGATTTAATAAAAATATATACAAAAAATGGCGAAGAAGCAGAAAAAGGTGCTTTGATAGGTCTAATAGCCTTTAAGGACAAAAAGATAAAAGAAGAAGAGAGAAGCTCGGTTAGGAATATGGCATCATTAGCACTTGGCAAAGTTAAAGGCGATAACGCAGTTCCTGCATTGATAATCTCGCTTGATAAAGATAAAAATGGTGCTGTCAGAAAGAATTCTGCTTCATCTTTACGAGAAATTGAAAACGCAAAAGCGAGACCTGCCCTTATTAAGGCTTTAGAAAGCGATGATAGTGGAGTTGTCAGAAGCGAATGTGCTTATGCACTTGGCGTCGGCGGACTTAAACATGCTGAAAATGTCCCGCATCTTATCAAAACATTGCAGAAAGACAAATACGAGTCCGCAAGGGTTAAATCTGCTTGGTCGCTTGGCGAATTGGCGGATAAAAGGGCAGTTGAACCGATGATAAAATTATTGGTAGAAGGACGAAAGAAGGGCGAAAAAGAAGCCCCAGCAGTTATTAACGAGATCATAACTGCTCTTGATAAAATCGCTGGTCCTGCTGTTGATCCTTTATTGGCTGTTTTAAAAGATAAAAAAATAGATGAAGTCCCAAGAGCTAACGCAGCTAAAATACTTGGCTTAATTGCAAGCACTAACGCTGTTGAACAATTGATAGCTTCGTTGAAAGATGAAAGCGTTGTTGTCCGAAGCGAATCAGCGAAAGCCTTGGGATTAATAAATGATAGGCGTGCAGTTGAACCATTAATAAGTGTGATTAATAACCCTGATGAATGGGTCACTGTTCGCACTAATGCGATAACAGCACTTGGCAATATTAAAGACGAAAGGGCAGTCATGCCTTTAATTGACGCCCTGAAATCTGACGTCATAGCTATTAGAAGCGTCGCAGTTACCGCCTTGGGAAATATAAAAGATAAGCGCGCAGTGCCTTTATTAGTCCAAATGTTAGAAAATCCAAAAGAAGATGACGGCATCAGGGCAAATGTTGTTAATGCCTTGGCAAGCATTGCAGACCCAATAGCTAATCCATCAATATTAAACGCATTGAAAGATGGCAATGTCACAATAAGGCAAAACGCAGTTGTCGCTGTTGGAAGTCTTGCAATAGCTAATTCGGTAGATACATTAATAGCCATAGTCAAAAACGTAAATGAATTAACATCTCTACGGGCGAGCGCAGCAGAATCATTGGGCAATATAGGTGATAGAAAGGCAATCGGCGCTTTAATTGAAAGGTTAGCAGACCCTAATGAATCTGATACTGTATGGGCTAAAGTTGCGACTGCGGTAGGAAAACTTAAATCACCGACTGTCCCCGAATGGGTAGAGCAGAGAGCAAGAGATACATGGGAATCTGTCACTGTTAGAGTTTCGGCACTTTATGCCTTGTCGGGAACAGGTAGCGAAAAAGATTATTCAACTCTGGTAGAGATGATTGATAACGGCACATTAGAGATAAGGGCTGGTTCTGCTATGGCTTTGGCGAATACTGGACGCAAATCCGCCACACCATTGATAATAAAGAAATTAGAAAGCGATGGAGAAGAGACCGTCAGATACTATTCAGCAAAGGCATTAGGTGTGCTTGCTGATCCAAGTGCAGAGCAAGCGTTAATAAAGGCTTTCAAGGAAGATGGAGCTGCGAGTGTAAGAAATGAGTCTGCACTTTCGCTTGGAATTATAAAAGGAAAGAATGGAATTAATGCTTTGATTAGCATCGCACAAGATACTACTAAGGGGGCTGATCATCGCTGGAATTCTGCGAAAGCATTAGGAGACGCAAAAATCACAGAGGCAGTGCCTATCTTACAAAAGATGCTATCAGAAAATAATGGCGAAATACACTATCAATCCGCAGAGGCTTTACGCAAAATAACTGGGCAAAAACAGGGTTATGAAATCTGATGAAAAAGAATAATGATGGATGGCGTTTTGCCCTTTTCTATTTCATATCGTTCTGTGCGGTATCCCTTTATGGTATATATGGCAACTTATATTTCAGAAGGCGTGGAGTTTCTAACGTTGAGCTTGGCATATTGAACGCAATTCCCGCATGGACAGGCATATTCGCTCCACTACTATGGGGTATAATAAGCGATGCAATGCGTCAACGCAAACTGCCGAGCTTCATAATGCATATTGCTTGTGCTGTTATATTTCCGCTCTTTTGGTTTTGGAACGGAGAATCATTTCTCCTTTTGTGTGTTATAATGGCAGTTTTCACGATATTTTTCAGTGGAAGCATACCATTAGCAGACGCATGGACGCTTGATCATATCTCACGAAAAGGCGGAGATTACGGCAGGCTAAGAAGTTGGGGGTCTATTGGCTTTATAACGCCTTTGTTAGCTTCTTTGTTTATACTGAAAAAAACTGAGGTGTCACAAGCTAATGACCTTCTTCCTGTATTCATCGGATTTTGTGCGTTTCGCCTATTGTCTGGTTTATATTCGCTTTTCCTGCCAGAATATCATTCCTCATCAAAAAAAACAAAACTTGATTGGAAAAGCCTAAAAGTTTATCTTGATCCCTTTGTTATTACATTCTTCATCGCAGTATTTATGAGCAGATTTTTGTTCGGACCCTATTATACCTTTTTTAGCATTTACCTTGACGATATTGGTATATCTGATAATTTCAAAGGCATTTATTGGATCACTGCGGTTTCTGCGGAAACAGCTTTGATCGCAGTCTCGGGATCAATTCTAAAACGTTTTGGTGCAGTTTTAATGTTAATTGCAGGGCTTTTAGCTATGGCATTTAGAATGTTCATATTCTCAATTACGCCTGCGTGGTATATAATACTTTTGACACAGACGCTTCATGCACTCACATTTGGGGCATTTCATGTCGCTTCTATCCAAATAACTAATAGGATAACCCCTGAGGTCTTTCGTGCAAGTGGACAAACGTTTAACGGTGCAGTCTTAGGCATTGGCAGTCTTGTCGGAGGTGTTGTCGGTGGGATATGGGCAGAAAACTATGGGCTAACTGGTCTGTTTAGGATGCTTTCAATAATATCGCTTATAACAACTATTGTCCTATCAATCTGTTTCGCTATATGGCGTATGAAACCGCTAAGAGATTAAGCTAAAGTCCGTTTTAGCATCTCTACTTCGTTTGCATATTTTGTCGCAAGTTCATGGGCATTTTGGCTTTCTCTGATCTTTCCCGCTTTGGACAGTTCCTCTGCCCTATTTTGCATGACTTTTGCCCCATTTTTATAGCCTATCATCTTAATCTTTGTGATCTCGTTAGAATCTAACGATTTGCCTAATTTTCTGCTATACTTCAAAGCCTCTTCTAAAACCATTTCCATACCAGAGACGTTGCCATCATTGGCATATATCTTTGCGAATTTGACATTTTCATCAACAATTTCTTGCATCTCATCTTTCGTCAGATCAGGTTCTGGTATTCTCTTCGGCTTTCTTCTAATGAAAAACATATCTAACCTCGCTGTTTTAATACTATCTCACAATTGAATTGGCATTCGGTATAAAAACATATTTCTAATTAATGTAAATTTTATCAATGATATGATTGATATGCAAGAAACTATTGAAATAAAAACCAAACTTTGATAATATCAATCAAGTAAAAAGCAATAATAATGACTAATTGAAAATTGGAGGCAAAAGATGAATATAATACTTGTCGTTTTTGATTCTCTGAGAAAAGACTCTATGGGTTGTTATGGTCCTCCGCCTTGGTGGGAAGTAAAGACACCGCATTTTGATGCTTTGGCGAAGGAATCCTTGGTGATGGATCGGATGTATCCCGAGTCATTGCCAACTTTGCCAACACGCCGAGCTTTATATACAGGCAATCGCGTTTATCCGTTTGATAAAGGCGATTTCCATCTCAAAGGGGATTTTGTCGGCGCTCCGGGTTGGGGACCTATACCAGAAGATCAGGATACTATCGCAGAATTGCTCAGAGACAACGGATACCGAACAGGGCTTATTGCCGATGTCTATCACATGTTTAAGCCATCAAAAAATTATTGGCGAGGATTTAACCAGTGGATGTTTTTACGAGGACAAGAAACTGATCCTTATCGTAGCGGTCCTGCATTAACACAAGAACAGATTGATCATTGGTTACCAAAGGAATTACAAAATCCATGGCGTATTAACTTCATCAAGCAGTGTATTATGAATATGCACGACAGAGTAAGAGAAGAAGACTATTTTAACGCAAGAGTTATGATAGAATCGGCAAGGTGGCTTGAACAAAATCAAGATGCGGATAAATTCTTTTTAACAATAGAAAGCTTTGATCCACACGAGCCATGGCTTGTCCCTGAACATTATCGCAGAATGTATGACGATAGCGATGGACCAGAACAGGTCATCTCTGGATATTCGGACACAAAGACTCTCAGACCAGAGTTATTGAAAAGGACAAGAGCTAATTACACAGGATTAGTTACAATGTGTGATAGATGGTTCGGTTATCTCTATGAGACGATAAAGACATTGGGAATGTTAGATAATACGATTTTGATTTTCACAACCGACCATGGTCATTCCATAGGCGATTTTGATTATATGGGCAAACGTGGCTATCCATCAACACCAGAGGTTTACGATGTCCCATTGATAATTCGCCATCCTGAAGGGATAGGTGCAGGTAAGCGAAGCAATATGCTTGTTCAACATATTGACGTCGCAGCACAAATTCTGGAATTTGCAGGCGTCCAACCTAAAAAGCCAATAGACGGTAAGCCTTTCTGGAAATCTGCCATAGAAGATGGAGAACCGATCAGAGATCATGTGACTATCGGTTGGGGATCAGCTATGACCGTTATTGATCATAATTGGTGGCTAAACTGCAAGATCAACGGCAGAGGCGTTTTTCTCCGTGATCTGAACTCTGAAAAGCCATTTGATAGCAACGTCGCAGACAAACATCCTGACGTAGTTAATTATCTTTATAAAAAAGGCGTTGAAGATGCGGGTGGAAAATTCCCCGAATATATAGAAAAATTAGCAGAAGGACAAGCAGATGCACCTGGTTGCAGTGAACTTGTTCCCCGTGCTTAATGCTTGACCAAATCAATCAAGTATAAAATATTTAAACATTAACGAAAAACTATATCATGCTAAAAGAATATATTGATAAGCTAAAACAAAGCTATGAATTAAAAAAAGACATAATAAAACAACGTATGAGGGAGTTTGAGGAGGTCTATAAACTTGGAGACTCCGCCATATTCACCGAGCTTTGCTTTTGCATATTCACCGCAGGATCAAGCGCAAGATCGGGTCTGATCTGTATAGAAGCGATTAAGGATATAATCCTTACTGGAAGTGCATCTGAAATAGAAGCAAGAATAATAAACAAACATAGGTATCCAAAGGCAAGGGCAGAATATATAGTCCACACAAGGGAATATTTTAATCGTGAATGGAATTTCAAAATTAGGGATTTGATTGAATCGTTTAACGATAGATTGGAATTGCGAGATTTCTTTGCGACGAATAAAGGCATAAAGGGCATCGGTTACAAAGAAGCAAGCCATTTTCTTAGAAATATCGGCTTTAAGGGATATGCGATCCTTGATATACATATAATAAGAAGTCTTTATGAGTTCGGCATTATTGACAGTCCAAATCCGCCATCAAATAGAAGCAAATATTTAGCTATAGAGGAGAAACTAAAAGAGTTTGCTAAAATGATAGAAATTGACTTTGATGAGCTTGATCTATTATTATGGAGCAACAAAACAGGGGAAGTGCTTAAATAAGCTTAATACTTAAAGGCACGGAGATATGCAAACCAAGAATTACAGAATTATAAAGACTCCATTGTGCCTTAAAAGTCACTTATCAAGACTGTTTGAGGTAATGCTATCTGTTTTGTTGATATGTTCTCTCTTCTCCTGTGGGACAATTACTCGTAATATCGGTTTTGGGCTTTCAGAAAAAGAAGTTGAAAAACTATATAGAGACACTGAATCCCTATATAACTCAATCCTTGATGGAAATATTGAGCCGTCAGAGAAAAATTGGAACGATGTAATAAAAAAATTTGAAAAGATCGTCAAGGATCACCCAAAAAATAAATTTGCTGACGATGCACAGTATAATATCGGTCAATGTTATGTATGGGCTAACAGTGTATTGAAAAACTCCCCGCAAAAAGCAATAAAGGCTTTTGATTATCTTATAAGCCATTATCCTAATAGCGAATTCGCTGACGATGCTTATTATTGGAGAGCTTATGCTTATTCGCTTAAAGGGGATTATAAACGGGCAATTCAAGAATATGAAAGGTTCGGTGCAAAATATCCAAAAAGCGATCTGTATCAAGAATCGCTTTATCAGATAAGGGAATGCAAGTTAAAGCTTGGGATAAGGATAGAATATGCTGATGAAGATCGTCCACTAAAAGACTTGAATAAAGCGAAAATTGAAACAGAGGAAAAAAGGCAAATTATTAAGCCGACAGAGATAAAACCAGAAACGAAAACTCGGGAAGATAGGAAACCAGATCAGAAAACAAAAGTTGAAACAGCTAAACCAAGCCAAATTCCAGAGAAGACACATCCGCCGTTAATAGGTGTCCCAGAATCCAAGATCAGTCCGAATATCCAAGAGAAGAAAGATGATCGCACTATTGTAAAAAATATAAGATTTAGCTCATCTTCGGGAGTTACAAGAGTTGTTTTGGACATAAGTAAACCTACAAAATATGAATCAGGGAGATTAGAAAATCCCCTTAGGGTTTATATAAACATAAAAAATTCGGTTTTTTATCCCTCTAAGCAAAATGTAAACATTGACGATGATATTATTAAAGGTATTAGGGCATCTCAATTTGACGAAGATACAGTTAGAGTAGTGCTTGATCTAAAAAATCTCAAAGATTACAAGGTCTTTTCGCTTGATAATCCAAATAGGATAGCTATTGATGTATATGGGCAAGAGGAAACTTCATCAACGACAAAGAATAAGATTGATCAGAAAAAAGATGATCCTCAGATCACCAAACCTAAACCAGCAATTCAACACAAAGACGATGAATTAAGAAAACCTTATGAGAATAACGCCCCAACTCTTGTTAGGCAACTTGGATTAAAAGTTAAAACGATAGTAATTGACCCGGGACATGGTGGAAAAGACCCAGGAGCGATGTCAAAATTCGGATTATGTGAAAAAGACGTTGTATTAGACATCGCTAAAAGGCTTAAAAATCTGCTTTCTGCGAAAGGGACTTATAATGTATATATGACGAGGGAATCCGATATTTTTATTCCATTGGAAGATAGGACAGATTTCGCCAATAAAAATGGAGCTGATCTCTTCATAAGTATTCACATAAACTCGTCACCAAATAGCGATGCCAGAGGCATAGAAACATACTATTTATCATTAGCCGATGATGATGAATCAAGGATGACCGCTGCATTTGAAAACAGAGCATCAGAAAAAGGGATAAAAGAATTGGGAATATTGTTAAGCAGAATATTGAAAACCGCAAAAGTAGCAGAAAGCAGAGCATTTGCTAATATAACACAATATTATCTTTGTAAAAAGACAGGCTCTTATAATCGTGGCGTTAGAAAAGCACCATTTATCGTCCTTATAGGGGCAAACGCACCATCAATTCTCGTTGAATTGGGCTTCATATCAAATCAAAACGACGTTGAACTTCTTAAAAGTGATGATTATAAAGATAAAATTGCTTATGCACTGATGAATGGAATAGAAGAGTATATAAAAACTATAAATTCAGCAGGATAAAACATTGAAATTTTGTATCTGAAATGGAGGTTGTAAATGGAAAAGGATATAGAAAGGAAATTGGTCGCTATACTGAAAATTCTTTCTGCATCAAAAGAACCGTTAGGTGCTAGGGAAATATCCAGAAAACTTAATGATGAAGGGATACATCTTACTGAACGTGCAGTGCGTTTCCATTTGCAACTTATGGACGAGAGAGGGCTTACTCAAACAACAGGCAAATTAGCAAGAGCAGGGAGAGTAATCACAGAAAAAGGGAGAGATGAACTAAGTAATGCCCTAGTATTTGATAAAGTTAGTATGGTGTCTGGACGGATGGATGAACTATCATATAAGACTAACTTTGATCTAACTAATCAAAACGGGGACATTATTCTCAATGTATCATTTATCAATAGCGAAGATTTTCCAAAAGCTCTTGAAATAGTTAAAGAAGTCGTAAGGGCAAAATATAGCATGGGAAATCTGGTTTTGATTGCCAACGAAGGCGAGGAGATAGGAGATATTGCCGTCCCAAAAGGTTTGACTGCCATAGCAACTGTCTGTGCGATAACGATCAACGGTATACTTCTCCATCAAAGAATCCCTGTTAGATCAAGGTTTGGCGGTCTTTTGCAGATTGAAAATCACAAGCCACGAAGATTTACAGAGATAATTGAATATAGCGGGTCATCGTTAGACCCAGCAGAGATATTTATCAAAGGCAAAATGACGAGTGTCTTAAATGTAGTCCGTTCTGGTTCAGGGAAAGTGCTTGCAGGCTTTCGTGAAATTCCGATAGTTTGTCTTCGTGAAGCAGAGGATATACTCAACAGACTTGCTGAGATAGGTTTGTATGGGACATTAGTTATCGGTGAACCTAATCAACCAGTTTTGCAGATACCAGTGTCAAGTGGTTACGTTGGCTTAGTTGTATTAGCTGGGCTAAATCCTCTTGCCGCTGTTGAAGAAGTTGGGATAAGCACTCAAAATAGATCGTTATGTCTTATGATGGATTACAAAAAATTAACTCCATTAACTTAATAATTAGACGAAAGGATGGAATATATGATAAAAGCTGGAAGCGCTCAGGTAAATATCACGCCCCCTGTTGGGACGATCCTTGTCGGTCAATGGGTGGCTAGGAAATCAATCGGAGTAAACGACGAATTATTCGCAAATGCTCTTGTTATTGATGATGAAAAGACAAAAATTGTCTTTGTATCCTGCGATGTTCTATCAATAGGGAATACAACGAAGTTAGCTATAAGAGACCTTGTCGCCAAAGAGACAAACATTGATCCAGAAAACGTATTTATGTTTGGGACTCATACGCATACGGGACCTGCGATAGTAAGCGCGCTCGGCACTAATGCTGATCCTGAATATACGGAACAATTCATAAAATATGTCGCTGGCTGTGTTAAAATGGCGAACGATCGGCTTGTTGATGCTGATATAGGTATAGGTTCTGGAGTTGCCGAAGGATGGGCTTTCCCAAGGAGATATTGGATGAAAGATGGCAAAGTCCGCATGCACCCACGAAAAGGAGATCCTGAAATAGACAGAGTCCAAGGCACTTCTGATCCACAGTTAAACGTGCTTTTCGTCAAAAGTAAATCAGGAAATATAATGTCTGTCTTTGTGAATTTCTCTTGTCATGCGACTGTTGTCGGTGGAGATAATGTCATATCCGCTGACTACCCGGGAGCGATAAGGGACACCATCAAAAAATTGCTTGGCAACGATGTTGTCGTCCTATATGGCAACGGTGCTTGTGGTGATGTCTGTCAAATTGATGTAGAAAACCCATCAAGAAGTGAATATGGACACGCATGGCGTAATAGAATGGGCATGGCTCTTGGCTGTGAAGCTGTCAAAGTTATTGCAGGGACAGATTTAATGCCCGAAAACGAATCACAAATAGAAATCCGTAAA
>Ga0078972_1008141_pt1 | contig 22336 bp, 22 predicted proteins | sample YelNatPaOPGAMG01_FD_67568 | JGI IMG/M metagenome (GOLD analysis project Ga0078972, IMG submission 67568) | Hot spring thermophilic microbial communities from Obsidian Pool, Yellowstone National Park, USA - OP-RAMG-01 (SPADES assembly) (version 2) | ecosystem: Environmental > Aquatic > Thermal...
TGGACTCATCTCGTCGCCAGGAATATTCATTATCGATGCGGCAAAAATCTAAGCCACTATACCCGGCAACTTCCACGGCCGCTGGACTATAAGAGTCAAGACATGTGCCTACAGCAATTTTCCCTTCCTCTAAAACTTTGCGCATCTTATTTACTCTTTCCACTTTTCCCTCCTTGATAAAAAGAATTCATTCGCAAATATTCTTAATTGTTGGAATTCCCTTTTATGTTTCCTCCGTTATTATTTCTCGTTTCTTTCTGAACCAAGGAATTAAAGGAGTAATCAAAAGAATTACAGCAATTAATATGAAAAAAGCCGAGATAGGTCTCTTAATGAAAATTGCCGGATTTCCTCTGGAGATTATTAAAGAAAGGCGTAGGTAATTTTCCAACATAGGACCAATTACAAGGGCCAAAACTAAAGGTGCTAATTCAAACTGAAATTTCCTTCCTAAATAGCCGAATAATCCAAATAATATCATTATAGTTACTTCTACTTGGCTAAAATTTAGGCTATACACGCCTATAAGACAAAAAAGTAGAATAAAAGGAAATAGTAGGGGATAAGGAACTCTTAAGAGTTTTACCCAAATTCCTATTAATGGCAGATTTAAAGCCAGGAGCATAACATTCCCCAAATACATACTGATAACCGTTCCCCAAAATAAATCTGGGTGTTTAGGAATAAGCATCGGACCAGGATTAATTCCATGGACCATAAAAGCTGCTAAAAGCAAGGCTGTAACTGCATTTCCCGGAATTCCTAAAGTTAAGAGAGGAATTAGAGAGCCCCCTGTGGCAGCATTATTTGCAGATTCTGGTCCAGCAACACCAGCGATCATACCGGTTCCGAATTTTTCAGGGTATTTTGAGATTTTCTTTTCAATAGCATAAGAAGTGAAAGAAGAAATTGTTGATGAAGGCCCAGGAAGAATCCCAATAAAAAAACCTAATATTGTCCCACGTAAAATTGGACCAATTGATTCCCGCCAATCCTTTATGGTAGGAAATAAATTCTCAGCCTTGCGGGTAATCACTTCTGATTTAATAGTCTTTTCCACGTTGATAATTACTTCGGAAACTCCAAACAAGCCCATGATAGCAGGGATTAATCCTACGCCATCGTATAGTTCGCGAATTCCAAAGGTTAAACGTAATGTTCCCGATATCGCATCTTGCCCGATTGTTCCTATAAGAATCCCAAAAACGGCCATCATGAAAGCTTTTAAGATTGAGCCAGAAGCCATATAAATTAAAATGACTATCCCCATAAGCATTAAGCTAAAATATTCCGGTGGCCCGAATGAAAGAGCAATTTTAGAAAGCGGAGGCGCAATAAGCATTAATCCCAAAATAGATATAGTACCAGCAATAAATGATCCAAAAGCCGCAATACCTAAGGCCGGACCTGCTCTTCCTTGGAGAGCCATCTGATAACCATCTAAACATGTTACTACCGAAGCAGCTTCACCAGGAATGTTAACTAAAATTGAGGTCGTTGATCCTCCATACATAGCTCCGTAGTAAATTCCCGCAAGCATAATAATAGCGGCTACTGGGGAGATATAAAAAGTAGTAGGGAGCAAAAGAGCAATTGCCGCCGTTGGACCTAAACCAGGGAGAACCCCTACTAAAGTACCCATGAGCACGCCAAGAAAACAAAATAAAATATTTATAGGCTGAGACACGACTTGAATGCCCAGAATAATTTCTTCCAGCATTTTTAAAAACCCATTATTCCTTTAGGAAATTGAGTTTTCAGAAATTCAATAAATATTATATGGCTAATTATAGAACCATTCAGAGCTATCCACAGAGACCTTTTCCAAGTTTGCGGGAAAATAAATCTTAATAAATAAAAGATAAATAAAAATGTGGTTAAGCCAAATCCAAGATAAGGAAGAGTAAAATTATAAAACCCTAATCCCAAAAAAGTCAACAAAACTCTCTTCCAAGATTTTTTTTCTGGGAAAAAGTTATAAAAATCTTTTTTCTTTTTTATATTAAAAGATTTTAAAAAGAGAAATAACGACATCCCACCCAGACTAAGACCAGCCATTAATGGTAAAAACCCCGGTCCTGGCTGATGCCAATTTCCAATATCAACCGATTGAGAATATATGGTAAAAAAAAGACCTACAATCAGAAAGAATAAGGATCCTATTCGATCATAAAGATGAGGTTGCATAATTAAACTTTTTAATTTCTAAATATCCCTATTTTGAAATTTCTTTCCACATAGGCCCGTAGGTTTCTTCTATGTTTTTTAAATATTTTTCATACTCTTGGGCTGTCATATATTTAACGTAAACCCCAGTCTTTTCTGTTAAATCGATGAATTCTGGGTCTTCCATAGTCTTTTTAAGATTATCATGAAGGTATTTAACTACAAAATCAGGAACCGCCGCAGGCCCTGCTACAGCCCTGGTAGTGGTCATCGCTGTATCTATTCCTTTTTCCCGAAAAGTGGGAATTTCCGGAAAATCTTTAACTCGATTATTTGAAGCCACAGCCAGAATTCGCATCTGCTTTGATAACACGTATGGTTTAGCTTCTCCAACTTTCATAACTGCCGCATCAACATGACCACCAAGAAGAGCAGTGCGCGCATCCGAAGCACCTTTAAAAGGAACTGGATTTATAGATATTTGTGCTTTTTTAGCAAAATCGAGAGCAGTCATATGGGCGTCTGTCCCAGTTCCGGCATTCCCTATAGTTACTTCTCCGGGCCTTTTTTTAGCATCCCTTATTAGGTCTTCTACCGTTTTATATTGACTTTCATTTCGAACAGTCAAACACCCAATATCTTCCATAATATTAATGATATAACGAAAGTCAGACATTTTATAGGCGACCTTCCTTTGAAATGGTAACATTACAATAGTTGGTGGGTTTATAAAACCTATAGTATAACCATCAGGTTTAGCTTGAGCCAAAGCCGTAAAGCCAACTTCTCCACCAGCACCGGGTTTATTTATAATTACTAAAGGTTGAGGAATATATTTCTTGGCCACTTTTGCTAAGATTCTTGCCCCCACGTCAGTTCCGCCACCCGCTGCATAAGCTACAATCAACTCAATAGGCTTATTAGGATAATCAGAGGCAGCTTGCCCATACGGTTGAAACAGTAAAATTGATGATATAAGAATTAAAATACATTTTGCCATTTTCGACCTCCTTAATTTTCATTTATTTTTTTCTTTTTTTCTTAACATTTTAATAACTCGTTAGATTTTATTTGATTAATAACGCCGCGTTTAGAGAGCATTCAAGCTATTCTTTTGTTAAGGGAAGTAGTTCCTTAATAATTGCTTCATAATCATCCCAATATTTCGCATATTGAATAGGATCCATATACCGGAGAGTTAAACCCATGTCAGCCATACGCTTTTTATGCTCTTCTGAAGCCACAACTTTTTTTATTGCTTCACTCAAAATATTAATTATCTCCTTAGGGGTTCCCGCAGGGGCAGCAAACCCTCGGGAAGAAGCGTTATAAAGTTTGTATCCTTGTTCTTCAAAGGTCTTTACTCCAGGATAAAAAGGACTGGGTTTTTCATCCATAATGCCCAAGATGCGCACTTCTCCACTTTTGAATTGGGCAATTAAATCTCCCACATTTCCGCAAAACACATCAATTTTACCCCCCAAGAAAGCAGTCATGGCTGGGGCAATGCCCTGGGAAAAATGAACCATGGCAAATTGCGCGCCAGTCATCTTCTGTAATTGCAAAATAGCAAAAGCCTCGTCACTTTGGATTCCTGTTGTACAAATCTTGATTTTCTTAGGGTTAGCTTTGGCTGCTTCAATTACCTCTCTTAATGTTTTAAAAGGGCTATCTTTTTTAACAGCAAAAAGTCCAGGATCTATAACATGCAAAGCTAAGGGAATAAAATTTTTTCGATTATAGGTTGCTTTCCGTGCCGGGTCTAAGTAAGTAACAACCGCGGAAGGAAAGTTAGTATTTCCGATGGTATAACCATCTGGCGGAGCTTGACTTAACATGGTATAAGCAATTTGTCCGCTCGCTCCTGGTTTGTTCACAACTAATACGGATGTACCCAATTCCTTTTCCAATCCGCTGGCTAATATTCTTGCGCCTACATCACTACTACCGCCGGCAGCAAAGCCAACAAGAATTTGAATCGTTTTCCCTTTTTGGGGGAAATCCAAAGCTATAGAAATAGAAGGAAATCCTAAAAAAATTAGGAAAAAAGCAATATTAATTAAAGTTCTTATTCTTGCAAAGTAATTTTGAATCTGCATAATTTCCCTCCTTTAGCCTTTTTTATTTTCAAAGCCTTTATTCTCCAGAAATAACACTTTTTTTCTTTTTTATAAATTTAAAAGTAGGAGCTATCATGAAGACCGAAGCTAATATTAAAAGAACAAGAGCAATAGGACTTTCTAAGAAGATTCGAAAATCTCCCTGCGACATTTCCAGTGACTGCCGAAGCGAACGCTCCATTAGGGGGCCTAAAATAAGGGTCAATACTACTGGAGCTAAAGGAAAATCCAATTTGCGCAAAATATACCCAATCACTCCAAAAATTGTCATAATAAGCACATCAAAAGCACTATTGCTTATGCTATAAGCTCCCACCACCATAAAAGTTAAGATAATTCCAAAAAGAAGACCATAAGGAATTTTTAAAATTTTGATCCAAATGCCAACTAAGGGGAGGTTTAAAATTAGCAAAATTACATTTCCTATATAAAAACTGGCAATAACGCCCCACGCTACCTCGGGATGTTCTTTAAAAAGGAAAGGCCCTGGAATCAATCCGTGCATCATAAATGCCCCCATGATCACTGCAACAGTAGGTGAAGCAGGAATGCCCAAGGTAAAAAGGGGGATAAGAGCTCCATTAGCATGAGCATTATTGGCTGTCTCAGGCCCCGCTACTCCTTCGATTACTCCTGAGCCAAACCTTTCGGGGTGTTTCGAAACTTTTCGCTCAGCTATGTAAGAAAGAAATGATGAGGCCGACCCGGTCATTCCTGGAACAAGGCCAAGCAAGGTACCGATCAAACTCCCCCGTAAAATAGGCCCAAAGGAATCACGAAAATCTTTGCATGTCGGAATTAACGAACTCATCTTTTCAATAAAAACTTGAGAAAACTGTTTTTCCGCATTCATCAGTATCTCAGCCAGCCCAAACAACCCCATAATTACTGGTACAAATCCTATTCCATCCATTAGTTCCATTCGTCCAAAAGTAAAACGGGGAATTCCGCTTACAGGGTCCATCCCAATCATAGCTAAAAGTAAACCAAAAATACCCATCATTAGTGCTTTAATCATGGATTTACCAGCCAATCCCATTAAAAGCGAAATTCCGAGAGTAATCAGAGCAAAAAACTCCACCGGGCCAAATTCTAAAGCAAAACGAGTTAACGGCCCAGCAGCTAAAACTAAGGCAATAGTAGCAAATGTTCCTCCAAAAAAGGAACCAATAGCGGCAATTGATAAAGCTACACCACCTCGCCCCTTTTTGGCCATTTGATATCCTTCAATACAAGTAATTGCTGAAGCTGCTTCTCCAGGGACATTTAGGAGAACGCTGGTTATTGTGCCTCCATATTGGGTTCCATAAAATAAAGCGGTTAGCATAATAATTGCCCCTGTGGGAGTCATCTGAAAGGTCAAGGGAATAAGCATGGCCACGCCTGCTACAGGTCCGATACCTGGTAAAACCCCGATAAGGGTCCCTAAAACAGAGCCAATAAAAGCGAATAGAATATTTTGGGGCGTCAAGGCTATAGAAAACCCCAAGAGCAGGTTATGAATTGCTTCCATCTTTATTTTTCAAAGCCCTAAATTGGATAAAAATTTTATAGTAGCTTTGGGTAGCATTACGTCTAAATAATTAGCGAATAAATAGTAAACTCCAAAGCTACCTAAAAAAGCTACTAAAAAAGTTGATATTAAGCTTTGCTTTCCTAATATTTTTATTAAAAACATTAAAAAGAAAAACATCGTTAGCTTAAACCCCAGGAAATTCATGAAACAAGCTGTGCCCACTAATGCCAGCACCGTAAGAATAATACGGATTATATCTGCACCTTCTGGGAAAAAATGAAACTCCCTTTTATCTTTTACCCTTATTTCTTGAAGAAGCCATCCTAGGCTGAGCCCTCCCATAATAATCCCTAACCAAAATGGGAAAAAGCCTCCTCCAGGACCAAGCTTAGTATAATATTCAAGATTTTTTGATTCCCAAACCACATAGATTGAAATGCATAAAAAGCCCAGCCCTACAAACAAATAAATTAAAGGCATTTCTATTTCTTTCCTTATTTTATTTAGCAATTCAAACTGGAATAATATGTTTATGGCGCAAGACAGTCCTTTTCAAAAATTTTTAATTTTAGTTGATATTGAGACCTATATAAACTTTAATACTTCCGGATTCGCCAGATAATTTTTATCTATCTTTTTCCCTTCTAAAACTGCTAAAACATTTTGCGCAGCCTCGATACCCATTCTCTGAAAAGCTTCTTCAGTTGCTCCAGCTACATGGGGGGTCATCACTATCTTACCAGCTTCACACAGAAGTTGCAGATCCTCCGGGGGCTCTTTTTTAAATGTATCTAAACCAGCACCCGCAATCTTTCCTTCCTGAAGAGCAGAAATCAGCGCTTCTTCATCCACTACCTCCCCACGCGCAGTATTAATAAGCCAAGCTGTTTTTTTCATGGCTTCCAGCTCTTTTTTGCCTATTAAATGCCTAGTTTGCTCCGTGAGCGGACAGTGCAGACTAACAATATCTGCTTCTTTTAATAAATCCTCAAGGTGAGCGGCCAAGGTAATATCAGGAGGTAAATTTTCTACGGTTAAATAAGGATCATAAACTAACACTTTCATCTGCAAAGGAGAAACTAATTCGTAAACACGGCGGCCAATCCGGCCGAAACCTACCAGACCCAAAGTCTTTCTAAAGAGCTCTACCCCCCGATATTTTGTTTTCTCCCAAATTCCCTGGCGGAGACGATGATCATGCCAGGGTATATCTTTAGCCAAAGCGAACATCAAACCCAAGGTATGTTCCGCAACAGACTCGTAATTAGCGGAAGCAGTAATCATAACAGGAATGCCCAATTGGGTAGCAGTCTCGACGTCAATATTGTCTACCCCTACCCCATGTTTGGCTATAACTCTCAAGTGCGGAGAAGCTTTAATAACTTCAGCCGGTGCTTTCCCTGTCCTCAATATTAAAGCTTGAGCATTTTCTTCTCGCATTTTTTGAGCTAAGAAAGATGGCGATGGATAAGCACCCGTAAATGTTATCCGACATTTTGATGATAGAATCTTCATTGCTTCTTGGGCAAGGGAATCTCCAGTAACTATAAGCCGAAAAAGTTCTTTTCCCATTTACCACCTCAATATTTCATAATAATCGTTCTCTTTAGTTAAACCCTTCATTATTTCCAAAATCTTGTTGCCAATATGTTTACATGTTTCTTTGTAATTTTTTTCATTTTTGGCTTCAAGTTAATTTTTGTTCCAATATCCGCTTCAGTTAAAAATACGTTGATAATATCGCTAAACTATGCCTTTAGATTGTTCGATAAGAAGAAGTTAGCTTTTTAAAGCTCCTAAGGCATCAGTTGCAGGTTTTCCTACTCACTCTAATATCCAACATTTTTAAAAGAAGTATTCATTTCTTTACATACAGGAATTGCCTCCTTTATCCCCCTTAAAGATATTTTTATTAATAATTCATTGTCATCTTTTACTATATTAAAGCTGGGTGATAAAGATATAATGTTGTCTTCTGGCTTGGGATTCATCAACCCTTTAAGCAATCGAGGAATATACATCAATAATCTATGTATGCTATTATCATTTTTCCTCTACCATACCTTCCTTTTGCACTCTTTTTATATTAGATGAGTTAAAAATTTCCTATTAGCTCGCAATCTTTCTTTATTTTAAAATGCATAAATTATTAAAGATTTCTTCTTTTTTGAATGAGCAGCAAAACAATTAATCCTGCTAATCCCATGGCTTTAATCAAATATAAAGGATAAAAGAGAGCTGCTGCTATAAAAAATAGCATTATCTGATTTGACAAAGAGCATGGTTTAATTAAAAACTTATGAATAAAAGCAGACAAACTTAATATACCTGCCAAGCTAAATAAAAAGATTAAAAATACTTTTAAATAAGATTGAGTTTGAAAGATTATCTCTGGATTGAAAATCATAAGATAGGGAATAATAAAACCCACTAAAGAAAGCCGCCATGCTATAAAACCAGTTTCCATAGGATTAGCTTTAGCAATATTCGCTCCTGTATATGCAGCAATGGCAACTGGGGGAGTTATCGTACATAAGCATGCATAATAAAATACAAAAAGATGAATCTGAAGTAGATCAATGCCCATTTTCTTTAATGCCATACCCATAACTAAGACAACCATCAAATAGGCTGGAACAGTGGGCAAACCCATTCCTAAAATCACTGCTGCGAGCATGGTCACTGTCAATGTTAATAATAAGTTTTCGTGGGCAATGGATAAAATGACCTGGGAAAATAAAAGCCCAATCCCCGTTGCATTAATTGCATAAATCGCTATGCCTAAAATTGCACAGATAGACAATAACGGTAGCCCATCTTGAGCTCCTTTGCTTAAAGCTTCAAGGATTTTTCGAGGGGTCATTTTCATCTGCTGATCACAAAAGCTTGCTGCGGTTAAAGCAATAATACCAGCAAGACACGAAAAAGAGGCAGAGCTTCCTTTTATCAGCATATAAATAAGAACTGCTAAAGAAAAAGCTAAAATAGCTGCTTGGCGAATTAGGCTTAGATCTACTTTGGGGATTTTATCAGGTGGAATGATACCAATCTTTTCTTTTTTTGCTTCTAAATATACTGAAAAGGCTAAAGAAGTAGAATATAAAAGCGCCGGCAAAAGGGCAGCAAGGCATATTCTTAAATAAGGTATGCCAGTTATTTCTGACATAATAAACGCTCCAACCCCCATAACTGGAGGCATAAACTGTCCCACAGTAGAAGCAGACGCTTCTACTGCTCCTGCATATGCTGGCCGATATCCTACACTAATCATTAGTGGGATAGTGAAATTACCAGTGGCCATTACATTGGCGGGTGGGGAGCCTGATATGCTTCCGAATAAGGCCGATGAAAAAACAGCAGTCTGAGCTGCTCCACCAGGAAGTCTCCCAGCAACTATATAAGCTAATTTGACAAAAACATCACCAGCTCCCGATACTTTAAGAAATGCTCCATAAATGACAAATATATATATAGTTCCCACCATAACTGAAAGGACTAAACCGTAGATTCCTTCTCCAGTCAGACCGAATGAACCTTCCAATATTGCACGTATAGAAATAGGGGAGTGACGAAAAATACCAGGTAAAATTTCACCAAATAAAAGGTAAGCGATAAAGAAAAGCGTTACCAGAGGAATGGTCATGCCAGAAGTTCTACGTGTCATTTCAAAGACAACCAAAATTGTAAGGGCGTAAACTATTAAATCATAAATATTAGGTGCCCCTGGTCTATATTCGGCAATTTCAAACCATTCTGCATACACATACAATACTGAACTGATAACTATTATTATTTCTAACCAATTTATTAATTCGTCAAGCCGGGGTAATTTCGATTTTAAATATGGGTGACTGGGAGAGGAAAGAAATATCATAATTGCCCCAATCATTAAAATTGTACCCCTTTGAACTGGAACAGAATATTGACCCCTTAATATAGTGTGAATTATAAAGAGGCTTAATCCAATCCCTAAGATATTTGTCAAGGATTTCTTAAATTCAGAATATTGATTTGCCATTATTTTTATTTCTGCATGAAGGCAAACACTTCTAACTTGAAGACGCAGAGCAGCTGCATAGCTGCTCTGTAGATTTTATTTGATAGCTCCGATTTCTTTATAATATTTTAATGCACCTGGATGAAAAGGGGCGGATAGGTTTTGCAAAGAATTTTCCAGTGATATGTCCTTAAGCTGGGCCGAAACACTTTTTATTTCTTCTAGATGAGACCAGAAGACTTTCACAATATCATAAACTATTTTCTCATCCATATCCTTATGCACCACCAGCATTAAAGGGATAGTCCATGCTAAAACAGGTTTATCATTTATCACTTTTCCTCTATAGGCTCGCCTAATCTCCTCTGGGGAAATAACAACCATAGGTGTGAATGGTCCGACAGGAAATTCTTTCTGAAATTTACTAAATCCCTCTTTGGTCATGCTGAGTAATCGGAGGGGTACTTGAGTGGAAAGTTGCTCAATTAAGGGTTGAGGAATACCACCCCATACGAGAGCATTATCTAATCCTGCTTTGTCACGAAGCTGATCCATGGCTTGACTAGTCTCTAGATATTTTCCTTCATAATCGCCTTTGTCTATATCCAAGCCGTGCCCTTTAAAAACGCCTTTTGTCATTACTCCTCCAAACCCCCCAGGATTTCCAAGATGTACTCTTTTATTTTTCAGCTGAGCAATTTCTAATATCCCAGAATCTGCTCGGACAACATAATTACACCATCCACTTGTAATAGAAAAGAGCACCCGAGTTGGATCATAATATTTTTCTTTTGAAAATTCTTTTTCTTTTTCAAAGAGTAAGATTCCCTTCTTAGCACATTCTAGATGAGCAGTCCCGATATACCCAATTTCCCATTGCTTATTCACGACTCCTCTGAGAAGTTTCGTTGTTCCTCCTTCTGCCAAAACGATCATGCGAACTCCTGGCAAATATTTTTTAATTGCGTTTGACCAACCAACCCCAAGCAAATACGTCTCTGAAGTCATGGTAATACCTGCTAATCTCACATCAACCTCTTTGGCTTCCCCTAAATTCATAACTGGGATACTAAAGATAAACAGCGTTAAAATTACCCATAATCTCTTTTTAATCATATCCACCTCCTATCTTTAAATTCTTTTAATCTAAATTTAGAGCCCTTAAATTCCTTACTTTATTTTTAATTTCGCTCTCAATCCTTTATGATGAATGTACTTCTCTTTCCTTGTTTAATAATTGAAAGATTAATCTCCTCTCCCGGTTTCATGCATTTAACTTCCATCCAGGGAGCAAGGATCCTTACCGCAAGAGAAAATTCCTCTGCGTCTCGGTCATCGCAATAATGTATCGGAATTGCCAATTCACAACCTACCCATTGGGCAGCTTGGGCGGCTTCACTTGGCGGTAAATCTTTTCCGTAATTTGGGCCAGCAGCACCTACCGGTATTAATCCGATATGAGGACGATATAGTTGACCGATTAATTTCATATCGCTAAAAAGACAAGTATCGCCTGCATCATAAATCCTAAGGCCTCCCGGAGTCGTAATTAAAAATGCTAAAGGGATACCCGTAATAGGGTCCCCGGATGGATTTACGACATGACTAGTGTGTTTAGCCATTAGAGCTCGTAAAGTAATCCCAGCTATTTCAACTTTTCCGCCATAGCTGCAGCTCTTTATCTTTTCTCTGGGGATTCCCGCCGCCAAAGCAAGCTGCCGTACGAGATAATCACCAATAATATAGGCATTACTTTTCTTGGCGATTTGAAAGGAGTCCCCTATATGATCAAAAGCAGCGTGAGTTACAATTACAATATCAACTGGCTGAATTTCCTCCGGACCAAGGGGAGCTGCAGCATTCCCAGTTAGATAAGGATCAATAAGAATTCTTTTCCCCTCTTCTGTTGTCAATAAAAACCCTGAATTGGATAAATATTTAAGTTTCGCTTCCATAAAAATTAAATGGATTCTATGTTTATTTATTTACGCTTTTTTTTATGCTTTGTTGATGACTATTCCATTTCTTTTCCATTTGTGATAAAACTCGTTTCATATTTTCATTGGAGTGTTTTTCGAGTAAAACTCGAACTTTTTTTGCATTTTTATTAATAAATGCTTCAAAAATCTCCTTGTGTTCACGAAAAGATTCTTTTGGCCGCATCGGTAATTCTAATGACAAAGAAGTCGCCCACCGAATTTGCTTAACTAATGATTGATAAGTATCGATTAATAATTTATTCCGGCAACAAGAAACAAGTAAGTCATGAAATTCATAATTTATATACCTCAAACTATTTAAGTCATTTTCCGACGTGAATTTTTCCATTAAATTCACTGTGGATCTAATTTTAGCGATTTCATCTGCTTGCGCTTTCATAGCCCCATGCATTGCACCATAAGCTTCAATAACATTTTTTAATTCATAGGTTTCCTTAAATTCCTCGGGACTGAGCTCTGTAACTTCTCGCCCCAAATGATTTTTCTTTATCAGCTTCATGTCTTCAAGACGTTGAAGGGCTTCTCTCGCCGGTACCCTGCTTATTCCAAATTCCTTGGCCACACCAGCTTCACTTATCCTAGTCTTGGGCTTAAGTTCTCCATTTAAAATTCTATTTTGAAGAATACGAACAAGCTGATCAACTATTGTTTCTCGGTATATAGTTATGCGCGAATTAATTGAACTTTTCATAGGAAAAGCATAATTTCAATTTTTTATCGAGAGAAATTATACTGGAATACTGGTATACTGTCAACAAAAATTTTTGGTAATGTATCATTTCTTGTGTCAGGAGGGGAAATGGGATACGCTATCGAGTTAGCTACTTAAATAAAATAAAATGATAGTAAGTATCCGTTCTTCTCATTAAAAAAATTAATATAGCCGCTATTTCATCAAAATATTATCTTTTTCTCAGAGCAATCTATCTTCAGAATCTACCAAACACTCCCTTTGGGCTAAAGAAAAATTCAAGAAAAAGATAATTTTAAAAATTAGGGAACGATGGCTACTACTCTTGCTGGGGAAGCTTCAGCGCCAACTATTTTTAATGGAAAGGCAAATAATTGAACCCTTTTTTCCGGGATTTGGCTAAGATTACATAAATATTCAATGAGGTAAATTCCTTTCCTTAAAATAATATGATGGGTCGGAAGTTCAACTACCTTGGGATGACGTTGTGGAATTTCTCTAATAAAAAAGTCCTGAGGAAAATCAAAGCCTACTGCTTTAATGTTTTGATTAGCGAGCCAGAGAGCAGCTTCCTCTGCTAAGTATGGAGATTCAGTCCAAAACTCTTTTGTATTGTAATCCCTTTGTCTATCCCAATTCGTCTTTAAGATTACGATATCACCATTTTCAATATGTTCACTAGCCTTTTTGAGCATCTCTACATTAATTGCTTGATTAGGCTTTATGTCTTCCAGATTAATAATAGCTGCTGGGCCTATAAGATTCTCGAGGGGTACCTTTTCTATTGTTATACTTTTAGGAAGTATATGCAAAGGAGTGTCAATATGGGTGAAGGTATGCATGGAAATCTTCAGCGCACAAGTTTGAAATTCATCTCCCCGGGCATGGCTTTGAATATATTCCAAATTTAAAGGCCACCGCCAATGATTTTGAATATTCATACTTAGGTCGATTATTTTCATTTTTTACCTCAACATTATCTTCCCACTAAATTGGGCAAATACAAAACCATTCCTGGCCAATAAATGCATATAAAGAGTACAGCCAGCAAAGCAATAATAAAAGGTAAACTTTCTCGAATTACTCTTTCGACTTTATCTCCAGAGATTGCTGCTGTAACATACAATAGATAACCAATAGGAGGAGTTAATAGACCAATCATTAAATTGAGAACAGTAATTAGCCCAAAATGTACAGGGTGAATACCCAAGGAAGTTACTATTGGTAAAAAAATGGGTACAAAAATAATTAATCCGGCTAATGGATCCATAAACATACCCACTATTAAAAAGAAAATCATAAGTTCTAATAAGACGACATTAGGGTTTTTAGAGATAGAAAGGATTAATTCGCCGATTTTGTTTGCAATGTTCGATTGGGCAATTATCCAACCAAATAAATAGCTTACACCAACAATAATCAAAATTGTTCCCGTTGAAACAACAGCTCCCTTAAATATTTTCCACAAATTTTTTATCGTCAATTCCTGGTAAAAAAAGAAGCCGATTATAATGCTATATAAAACAGCTATAGCTCCTGCTTCTGTGGCTGTAAATACTCCCAGCAAAATGCCGCCTATAATGATCACCGGCGATAATAAAGCTAAAAAAACGCGTATAGCAAGGCGGAGGATTTCAGATAATGGCAAGGATTTCCCTTTAGGATACCCGCGACGGATGGATATAAAATAAGCCACTCCCATTAAATAAACACCCATTATTAAACCCGGAAAAACTCCGGACAGGAAAAGTTGGCCGACGGAAACATTGGCAATCACTCCGTAAAGGATCATGGGAATACTGGGAGGAATAATCGGCCCAATTGTAGCGGCGGCTGCGTTAATGGCCGCAGAAAAACCTCCTGGATATCCTGAACGGATCATAGAAGGAATCATGAATGAACCAATAGCGGCAGCATCGGCTACTGCTGACCCAGATATGCCGGCATAAATCATATTAGTGACTACGTTTACATGAGCAAGTCCTCCGCGAATTCCCCCCACTAACCCCTCGGAAAAACGAACAATCCTCTCAGTCATGCCAGCGCTATTCATGATTTCGCCAGCTAAAAAGAAAAAAGGAATTGCCAAAAGAGCAAAAGAGTCAGTTCCCCCAACAATATATTGAGGGATCATTTCCAAAGGGAGGCTGGGGTGAAAAATAATGATAGTTATTAAAGAAGAACATCCAATAGAAAAAAACAGGGGTAACCCCAGGACAATAAGTATTATCATTAATCCTAAAAGAGTAACAACTTCAATGGTCAAAATCTCTCCTTTTATCAAAAAACCGTTTGAGGGTGTCCCGGAAATCAACAAGTAAAAAAATTACCATGAGTAAACCACCAATTACACTGGCCAAATAAGCATATTTGACAGAAATGGGAAATGTTACATAATACTCTTTGGCCATCATATTTACCAAAGATACGCCTTTTACTATCACGATAATTAAGAAAAAAAGAGCTAAAAGATTAGTGAATAATTTAATTATTTTGGGCCAGGGATTTGGTATGCGATCCCTGATAAATTCAATTACCATGTGCTTTTTAGCCGGAATAGCCAAAGCTGCTCCAAGCCAAACAATCCAGATAAAAAGAAAGCGAGTAAATTCTTCGCTCCATACGAAGGGAATTTTTAATATATAACGAAATAATACCTGCAGGATAGTAATTACAGTGGCTAACGCTAGAATGATGCCGGCTAAAGATTCTATCGTTTTCTCGAGGATTTTTAAAAAATGGTCCACTTCCCTTTTATTCATTTACCGGCTGCAACTATTTTATTAATAGTTTCCCACCCGAACTTTGCAGCATAATCCTCCTGAACAGGTTTAATAACTATTTTAGCAAATGATTCGCGATTTGGTTCTTGTATAACTTGTAACCCCTTCTCTTGCATCTCTTTTAATAACTTACCTTCTAAATCTCGATTAAGCTTTCGGTGATAAATTGCTGCTTCTAGTAAAGCATCCAAAAGTACTTTTTGATGTGTTGGCGAAAGAGATTGAAATTTTTTAAGATTCATGGAGACTTCTGATACGGTATAAGCGTGCATAGTAATGGACATATATTTTTGAACTTCATAAAATTTTTGGCCATGAATCAATGTCGTTGGGTTCTCTTGCCCATCAACGGCTCCTGTTTTTAACGCCATATATACCTCTGTAAAAGGCATGGGAGTGGGTATTGCTCCAAGTAATTTAAAAGCAGCGACATGGGCAGGGTTAGGAGTTACCCTAATTTTCAATCCATTCATATCCGAAGCTTCTTTAACAGGGCGCTTAGAATTGGTCAAATTTCGGAAACCAATTTCCATAAATCCCAGCCCTTTCAAATTATGTTTTTCTAAACGGGAGAGTAATTCTTTGCCAATTGGGCCATCGAGAACCCTATAAGCGTGAGCAAAATCTTTAAAGAGGAAAGGTAAGTCAATTACATTCAACGAGGGCTCAAAGGTAGTATGAAAAGGATTACCAGTCATAGCAATATCTATAGAACCCATACGCGCACCCTGAAGGATCTGCGAGTCATTTCCTAATTGTCCAGCTGGATAGACGGCAATTTCGAGTTGGCCGTTGGTCTTTGCCTTCACTAATTCGGCGAATTTAAGCACTCCCTGATGCATCGTATCACTAATGCTCATGGTATGAGCAAATTTCAACTGCTCAGCTTTAGCGCTAAAAACCCAGGCAAAAGTAACGAGTATAAAAATCGTTAAAACTTTTTTGTTTATCAAAATCATTTTCCCCTCCTTAGGATATATTTAGTTAATTTTATTATCTCGTGAACTATATTTCAAGGCATTTTTAAGTTCTAAATGTATAAAAATATTCCGATGGGCATTATAAATTAACTCTTTTAAGCATTACTTGTTCAAAAGCAATTAAAGAAAGAAAATGAAATTAATCTTGGAATCGATAATCAGTAGATTCCAAATTCATCAAGTGGGTAATCTACTCATTCTTAGGATATGGCTACTACAAGAACAATTTAAGCCGACCAGGCTTCTTTAAGAGATATCTTTAAGCCCACGTAAGTTTTAAGAAGGCATTTGGGGTCTCAAAAATTCTTTTAAAGCTCGGCGCGCGGCTATCTTATAATCGCTTATCCATTTACAAATTAAAATTCATTAATATTTTAAATGCTTGATTTATAACTGGAAACATGGATCCCTTTCTATTAGTTTATTTTCTTCCTTAAATTAACCTGATAGCGTATGTTATTTTTATTTAGTCAAATAAAAGTACCCTCTCATTAGATTTTTTGTCATCAACGAATGATGCCCACATCACCTGGGGGATAAAAATTATTTTCTAAGCAACCAATTTGGACCTTTTGTCCTTACACAAAGGGTGTCTTAAAATAGAGCCGATAGAAAATTCTAAGCGATAATTTAATAGCTCTGATTTATGTGGTCGCATGAAATTTTTGACATTTTATAGAACTAAAAATGCCAGGAAAATTTGCTGACGTTCAATGAGAGGCTTTTAAGGGTTTTAAAAAGTTTTCCCAAATCTCCTGCAATAAATACAAACTAGCTATTCGTCCCCTTTAAGCGATTTATAGCCTCAAAAAGCCTCATTTTGAGGAAAGTGTAGAGAAAACCATTTGGTATTCAAAAATTGGATTTTTTTCATTAATGATTTCAATAAGCTTACAAGGCCTATTCGTCTACTCTGGAACATTTTTAGATGGGTAATAAAAAATTAGCAAAAAATTTTAATGGGGGTCCCAAATGCAGAAAAATCAGACGCTAAAATGACTATAAGGGGTAGGTAATAATATATAAGTCTTGTATATTATTAGAAAAAGCTTATCCCTCTAAAAAGGATAATTTCGGGAAAATCTTTCCCTCTAAAAAGGAGAATTGGAAATAACGCTCAAAGTGCCCAGAAAAATAAATATAGCATCCCCAAAATTTAAAATCCTATTCGTCTACCCTGAGCGATTTATAGCCTCTATAAGCTCATTTTAGCCAAAAGACATATAAAACCATTTACTTTTAAAAAATGGGACTTTTTTTATTAATGATTTCAATATGTTTATATAGGCCTATTCGTCTACCACGGACAAAAAAGAGAAAAAAATTAAAAAAGGTCCCTTTTGTGAAAAAACTAAGATGAAAATGACTATGGGGACAAGGCCACCCTTCAAAGAAAAAAATGGGAAGACCTATTTTCAAAAAATTTTTTCCGCCGCCCCTTATGCTAAAAAGAAAAAGAGAAAAGAAAAAAAGAAAGAACCAAAGAAAAAAAGAAAAGAGATAAAGAAAAAGACTAGGGTAATTTCTTTTCTTTTTCTTTTGATACTTTTCTTTTTCTTTTCTTTAAAAACTTTAAAGGGATTTTTGACTAATAAAAATACATCTTCTAACCCATAAATCAAGAAAAAGGGGATTAGGAAAAGTGATTGGCACGTGTGCGAGGGATAGCAAATTTTTGCCCTCCGCCGCCTTTTTTCCCCCTGGGTGGCTGACTGTATCCACTACCTATCTGGATGGACGAATGGAGCGGAAGGAAGACGAAAAGATGAATGAATACCGAAATTTTTCCGCCCTCCCCGCTGAGGATGAACCGAACCGGCAGAGGCAAGGCAGGCCATAACCCGTCAAGACGTTCCCCGCCAAAAACCCCAAATCTTGAAATCCCCGCCTTAGCCGACTGAGCTTTCAAGGATTCATGGCCCGGAAGGAAAAACCGCAACCGAAACCGCAACCGAAAATCTGGAAAAATCGGCAAAGGCTTTATAATCTTTATATAATCCGAAAGCAGACCACCTGATTAAATATCCGATGGCCTTTATTTTTTGAGTTTTTTGGCCTTGATAGGGGTATCGGATAGGGGTATCCGATAGGGGTATCCGATAGGGGTATCCGATAGGGGTATCGGATAGGGGTATCGGATAGGGGTATCCGATAGGGATAATTTCCCTTATTCCCTTTTGGTTAACTTTCCCCAAAGAAGAAGGCTCACTTGAAAGAGGAAGGTTAAAACGCTGAAATTTCGTTCAACCCTATTTGTTATAGCCTTCTCTCATCTTATTTTTTATAACTTATTGATTTTCTTAGCGTCAATAATTCGACGTCAATATCTTAACACTCGTCAAAATAATGGCCATTCTAAAAACTTTATTTGACAAGCAAGGCAAATTCCATGCCATTAACTGTATCATTTTTACCAAACTCGTTAATTTTATTAGAAAAATTTTTAATCATAAACATTTGATATAATAAAATAAATTATTAGTTTATATTTTAGGGAGAAAATGCCTAAAAAATGCATTATGATTGCAACATTTGCACTATTATCAACCCATTTTTCTTGCCTAATTAGGTATAATTATCGAATATTATTAGATAAAAAATTTGCAACAATCCCTTTTTTGGCACTTGAATTGCATTAACTAATAGTTAAATTTAGGCGAGAAATCACATAAATCTTATGAAAAATCTCTTCCCAAAATCATCTTTGGCCTTTTGAGTTTGCGAGGAGGAAATTAAAATGATGACATTTAAGGTTGTCATGGAAAGAGCAAAGCAATATAATAACCCAAAAATCTCAAATCCTAATGAAGCCTGCCAATTAGCCCAGGAACTCCTCAATAAAATCATAATAGATGAAGACAGGGAAATTTTCTTTGTCATAGCATTAAATGCCAAATTATCCGTCATCGGATACAAACTTCTTTATGTGGGCACTATGGATGGAATTAAAGTAAGGCCAGCGGAGGTTTTTAGGGCGGCTTTGCTCCTTGGTGCTCATAGTTTTTATATTGCTCACTATCACCCCTCCGGAGACCCTAAACCATCAAGGGAGGACACGGCATTATTTTACCATTTAGACCAAATTGGAAAGTCATTGTGTTGCCAATGCGTCGATTCCGTTATTCTTACGAAAAACAATAAAGCTTGGAGCACAGTGGCCCAAAGCGAAATAGAGGTAAAAACTGAATGACTTTATAAGATACATTAAGACTGGGCTAAGAGCTTTATTGATTCAAACGCCTCATCCTGTCCAAAATAAAAGAGGGCAGAGGCAAAAAAAAGAGTATGAAAATCGATGCCAATTTTTTCGCTAAAATGAAGGTTATGCGACCTAATTTGATTTAAAATGCAAAGGAGGAAATATGGTGCTTGAAATTTATTTTGGAGATTTGACGAAGAAGGCCCAAGAAAGATTTAGAAGGTTTTGGGGAAAAGATGCCAATATTGAAGAAGGCATTTTCCCAATTGCCGTGCTTGAAACCGAAAAAGAAACCGAAACGAATAGGATGAAGATTAATACGCAAAGGAATCGAAATATAAAAAAGAAACTGGCATAACTGAGAAAATTTTCAGATTTTGTGTTTTATATGGGAAAAGAAACACATGCGTAAAGAGGAAAAAGTTTATGATTATTACTTTACGTAATTTTTAATTGAAGGGGGAAAAATGATACCGGTAATTATTGAAGCCTCTAAAAAGAAATTGCTGGAGAGACGGCTTTTTATGTTTCTTTTTCCCGCCACAGGGAAAAGACAAAAAGCCGAAAAAGGGGAAATAGAACTTGTAAATAACGAAACCCCAATCCTGAAAATCAAAACAAGCGAAAACGTTCAAATAATTCAAATCAAAGAAGAATAATCGACCAAAAGGTTAATTACTCCGAGGCGCAAGGCCGTAAACCTTGCGCCTTTTTATTTTGCATATTGAGTCAATTTTCAATCAATTTTATTGACTATTGCTTAACTTTGCCCTTGCTTCGGCATATATCTTTTGTTTGGCGAAACTTGCTTCACTGCCCAAAAGCTTTCTTTCAGGTCAGAAGTTTGCTTCCTGCGCAGAGGTTACTTCCCAGGAAAAATTATCAAAAACGACCCCTTCAAAAACCGCCACTGCCACCCGCAACCGGTAAAAATTAATAAATTATTTATATTATTTAACGCATTGAAATTCTTCGGAGGACTGTACAGGAATCTGACCGGCGACCTCCTGTTAGCCGTCGCCTTCTTTCCTGTTTTTTCCGCAAATTGTCTTATTTTAATTATTCCTGCAATGCCCGTCTTAAAAAGCTGATAAACATTTTTAGCGTCATCATTTTAATCACTAATTCTTGTCTCATCTTTCAGTTAACTGATTTAATAATCCGAAGGATAATAGAGCCCAAGCTACGAGGCTGATGATTAAACAAAAATTATTTCATAGCAGCTGCTAACTTAACATGGAGAAAAATGAAGACTGGAGAAATAGCCTAAAGATACAAATTTAAAGATTTTGCATTCCGTTCTTTTATGCTATTTCGTTTCCATATTCTTTTTCGCTCTCTTTCTTCTTGAATCCGGCATTTGTTGCAAAATTTTTGAGAATTACTATTTGTCTTGAATCTCTCTCCACAAATTACGCAATATTTTATTTTCTGAGAAGATTTGCTTTTCCCTAAATTCTCATTTTCCAGATTCGTTTCTTCTTTAGGAATTTTAATTAATCCAAGTAATGTGCAGCGCGAACATGCTATAACATTTTCCTGCTCCGCATTGGCCTTCTCCTCTCGCCCACAAATGGGGCAAATAATTATTTTCCTGCCTAAAAACGAAGGAATTTTTCCCGAACCCTTACCTGCTTTTTTAGGGAAATTAATAATACTATCATCGACTTCATAATGTTCCAGTTCCTTATTTGCCATTTAGCTTTGCTCCCTTAAGCCTTCAGAAAAAAAATTTTTAAGACATAATTAGACGCGGATATTTTATTTTTATAGGAAGTATGCGAAAGGTTCACTCCAGGTAAGTTTTGAGCTGACTAAAAATTATTTCTTCAATCCAATGTAATTTTTAATTTTTCCATAAAAAATTTCTTTTATTAATTAATGGTTATTTTTATAAACAAAAAATATTAATAAAAATTTAATATAATTTATCATAGATTAAATAATTTGTCAATAAATTAATTTTTTGTTCAATAATATTTTTATAGTTACTTCAGAAAAAAAATAATAAAGCATTTTTAAAAATTATGAATTATAAGGAGGGAGATATCATTAAAAATGCAGCTTTCGAAATAGAATCCCTGCGCCTTGGCTCATAAACCATGCAAGCCTCGCTTTAAAAAAATTTTTGTCAGGGTCATGCCAAATTGAGGGAAATTTAGAAAGAAACCCTTTTTGTGTGCTTAAATCTTTGGCTTAAGCGGCAATTGAAGGCTGCGTCTAAAATGCATTTGTGATTATAATGCGGGTTAAATTGATAGCATGGCCTCAACAATTAATTCCGTAGGCATTTTAATTTTTGATGGCAAGTCAGAAAAATTAGGTGAATTGAAAAAAGGAGATGGATATTCTCGATGCAATTTATTTTTTGCATTAGTAGGAATGGGACAATTGGAAAACACGTTCTAACTTTTCTTGATAGAAAACCAAGACTAATTCCGGATAATCCCAAATTTGAATCTTATTATTTTCCGATTTTTGAATTTCATTCTTGGTCTGCGCGTCTTATCGGGAGCAAGAAAATTTTAAAGAATAAAAGTTAACTTAACCTGCGTGTGGGAAAAGTATGATTTATGCAAATATTTTAGGTTAAGAGAAAAAACCGCAACTAGCACCCGCAACTGGAAAAAATTAAGGGGTTAGCTAAAATTACTAACCCCTTAAAATTATTTGGTGAGCCGTGCAGGAATCGAACCTGCGACCACCTGATTAAAAGTCAGGTGCTCTACCGACTGAGCTAACGGCTCACCTAATTTAATTGGGCGCAGATTAAAGCAGATTTTCGCAGATTTTAATTTTTAGGCTCCTTACGCCTCACGTGATCACGTCTAATGTAAATATTTTAATCTTTTTCTTCTCGCGGAGCAAGCTTTTTTTATGGGAA
>Ga0078972_1008142_pt1 | contig 22336 bp, 27 predicted proteins | sample YelNatPaOPGAMG01_FD_67568 | JGI IMG/M metagenome (GOLD analysis project Ga0078972, IMG submission 67568) | Hot spring thermophilic microbial communities from Obsidian Pool, Yellowstone National Park, USA - OP-RAMG-01 (SPADES assembly) (version 2) | ecosystem: Environmental > Aquatic > Thermal...
ATAAGTATTTGCCATTTATCGCTTACTTCTCACTATTCACTGTTTGTTCTACGCCCCACCTGCCATGAGCCACGTGCTACGTGCTGTTCATTCATTTCACTTTTAAAAGAGTTTTAGTATATTTTTTTGATTCATCCATATCTTCTTCGTGTACTTTTATTTTGAGTCAATTCGATATATTCATTCCTGCCTCTTTGTGTGGTATAATGGCAGAAAGTTATTGATATGATAAAAGGAGGAAAACGGATTAAATGGCCAACATAAAATCAGCCATAAAAAATGCGAGGCAAGCAGAAAAAAAACATCTTCTTAACCAGACGAAGAAATCTCAGTTCAAAACTGCCGTAAAAAAAGCTGTCGTTGCGGCTCAAAAAGGAGAAGATGCATCAAAACTCATCAGTGAGGCCTTTTCTAAGATAGATAAGGCAGCAAAGACAAGTGCAATTCACAAGAATCAGGCGGCAAGAAGAAAATCAAGGCTCGTAAAAAAGATTGAACTACTTAAGAATCAAAAAAGCGCATCTACTCAAAATTGAATAATCGAATTCATCTCAGAAGATCTCCGTCAGTGCGGAGATTTTTTGAATTTGAACATTGAATCATGATCTTATGTCAAATATGTGGGAGCGGGATATTTAATTGGAAGAGTCTAAATTCATAGAAGGTTTAAAACGCGGGGATGCTAAAGCTTACAGCGATCTTTACAGAGATTACGTTGATAAAATAGGCGGAATAGCAAGATCTTACCTTGGTGTCGATGATGTTGAAGATGTCATTCAAGAGGTGTTCGTTAAGATCTATAAAAACATAAAAAAATTTCGTGGAGATTCGTCACTTTCAACTTGGATTTACAGGATAACTGTTAACGTGTGTAAAGACATGCTTTCGAAAAAGCACAGGAGAAAAGAAGTGCTAACGAGTTTTGGAGAAGAAGAAGATGACGATAAAAGCACAATTCAGGAACCTGCTGATGAGTCTCAACCGTCTGATGAACTGTTAAAAACTATTTCGGCGGAAGAAATAAGACGGGCAATAGATTCGCTTCCAAAGGAAGATAGACTTTTGATAAATTTAAGAGAAATAGAAGGTATGAGTTACGAGCAAATATCGGATATCATGGATAAACCGGTTGGAACTGTCAAAAGCAGGTTGCATTATGCACGTGAAAAGCTCAAGGGACTTTTGGAGGGGAAACGTGAAATTGAAGGAGAGATAAACGATGAAATGTGAGGAATTCAGAGAAAAGTTCATTCACGAAGAATTGAACGAACTTGAAAGAGTAGAGTTTGAAGAACACCTCAAAAAGTGTGAGTCGTGTCGGTTTTTCGTCAACAATTATAAGAAAGTTAAGGACAGTCTCAAACTACTTTACACTTTTAAACCTTCAGATGAACTTGAAGAGAATATTCTTTACGGAATCAAAAAAAGGATTATGCTGAAAAAAGCGTTGATCTTCGGTGTTCCTGGAATTGCTGCGGTTGCGATGTCTGCTTTTTTGGCATTTTACATCGTAACACCTGCTGGAAAACAAGATTTTGCTTACGATAAAGCTGTTTCTGCAGGAATTTCGTTGCTCAATTCACAGCCGGGAACCACTTTGACCTATGCCAAAACCACAAAGTCCAACCTCGATTATCTTTTGAATATAAAGTATGTGAGTGATCAATTTTGAGGAGCTTCCTCTTCATCGTTGTCTCATCGTTACTTGTAACTTATGCATTCGGATCAGTTGTAACTGATTTTATAACTTCTTATGCCTCTCAATCCATAGATGCTCAAAGGGTCGTTGTTGAAGAAAGTCAATCTCCAAAGATACGGTATGAGAGGGTATTGAGATGTGGAAAAAATGAAGTCATTGATGTTATTGCACCAGATCCATTCGAATGGGCATTACTGGATGGTAAAAGCTACATTATAAATAACGATGAAATGAAACTTTCTCCGGCAACTATTGTGGATATCGAACAGAGGTTTGTTCAGATTCTTTCGGCGACCTCAACTGTTATTTCTTCAACTTCGGTCGTGTACCAGGGAGAATCCTCTTACGAAATAACAGCTTTAACCCGTAATGCAACTTACATCGCTGTGATAGGAAAACAGCCGATGTTGCTGAAATATCTTAAAGTTAAAAGAAGCGATGGAACTATATCGATGATTTATACCTCAATTTCTATAGTACCACCGGATTATTTCAATAATTTCATAAAAGGTTTGAAAATAGATAGTGCGACACCTGAAACGATGGAGCGTGTTGCGTGGAAGATAATATCTAACATCAAAAATGCTTCGATCGCTTCGATGGATATAAACGGTGTAACTTTAACGATCATAGCAGGCATGTTTTTACCGCAAGAAAACTTCATTTCTTACCTTTTCAATTCGAATTCGAATATTTCTCCTCAATTTCTTGTAAATCAATTCAAGAGCCAGGGTTATAATTCTCTATCGATAAAGTATGAAAACGTGTACGTTGTTTTCGCTACAAAGGTTAAGATAGATGATCTTAGAGTGTGGATCAAAAAGGTTTTTAACGATCAATGAATTGACAATACAAGGAAATCAAGTATTGGAGCGATAATGAGCGCTGGAAGGAAATTACCAACTTTTATCTCTTTCAAATTCAATATTCTTATCCCTATCATGAGCATCATCGCTCCTCCGGTTCCGGTGAAATCGTTCAAGTATGCCGGAAGGGTAAGAAATTGTAAATTGGATCCAAAAAGGGCAAGTCCTTCTTCTATGACAAAAACACTTGCAGCCGATGCAAGAACTCCAAACCCATAAACAGAGGCGAAAGCCACGGAGCTTATCCCGTCCATGATAGATTTGATGTACAGGATGTTGTTATTTCCTGTAAGACCCGAATTGATGCAGCCAAGGATCGTCATCGGTCCAACGACAAAAAGTACCGTTGCCGACACGAAACCCATTGAGAAAGTTGAACCATTCTTTTTTGAAAATTTTTTGGCCAGCTTCGATATTCTATCCTCTATTTGCAAAAATTCCCCTATCAACCCTCCTATCACAAGACTTCCAAGAATGACCAAAAAATTACCGCTTTTCAATCCCATGCTCACACCCAGAAGAAGCGTTAAAAAGCCTATTGAGATGAAGAAAACGGATTTGTACTTTTCTTTCAATTTATTTCCGAGCGGAATACCGATCAAAGATCCTAAGATAACGGTTGAAGTGTTGACAACAACACCAAGGCTAAGCATCATCGCTCCAGTATTCTCTAAAAAATCCATCCATATCAGTATCGTCTCTTATCCCGAGTCTTGTAAGTGAAAAATCATACTTAACGGGGTCATTTGGTGAAATTGTTTTAAATTTATCGGTTATTTCAAGGGCAGTTTTCATATCGGCCTGTTTTCTTTCCGTCAATTTAAGTGCCAAACTTATGTGATGCATGTGAGTATCAAGTGGAACGATGAGCTTTGATCTGGATAGATCGCTCCATCCATCAGGATCCACATCATCGGATCTAACCATCCATCGTAAAAACAAGTTCAATCTTTTGCATGGACTTTTGCAGTTGGAAGAAGGTATGAGCGAATTTCTCTGCCCATCTGGCACAAGTATTTTTATGAACTCCGATAGTGCCGGAACTATTGTGTCATCATCTTTTTTTATTTTTGATAGAAAACAATCATGAAGAGACCCGTAAGATATGAGTATATTTTTTATATTCGATAAAAAGGTGGCCATCTCTTCACCGTTAGTGTACCTGTGAACGAACCCATCGAAATCGATCATCAGCGATCCGTGCGTTGAGCCCATGACGAAGTTGTACGGTTCATCCATCTTATTGAGTATGTAAGAAACGTCTTTGAGTATCTGCGAAACACGACCGTAAGCGAGAGAAGCGGCTATGAGTCCAACGATTTCTCTGTCCTTCGGATCTTCATAATTGTAAAGGAATTCAAGAGGGTCTGGATGAACGAATTCACGTTTGTTGTAGCGATCGTAAAGAGAATCAAGCAATTTCTTTTTAAGCATGATACTTCCCCCAAAATCACATTTAAATTTGAACAAGTATAACATAATCAAAAAGAGATGGACCAAAGTCCATCTCCAAAACTTTCATCAGATATATTATTCTACTTTCAATTCGACCTGATTTGACCAGAGCCCATGAATATTGCAGTGGGAAAGGGCTATCACCGTACCTGACTTTTCAGTTCTGAACGTCACCGTTACCTCAGGATCGGAGTAAACCGTACTCGTATTTGGTCCCTGGGCAGACGCTCCGTGGGATTCAAATTCATATTTGCCAATCATGTAAGGATACTTTTCGTTAACTGGTTGGAAATAAACTTCTATCCACGATATATGATGTTCCGTTGTATTTGGATGCGGGATCTCTTTTCCAACACTGACATTTATTTTTACCTTTTCGCCCTTCTTAACATGGGCCGGTACTTCTATGACCGGAACATGTTTTTCCTTTTTAAAATCGTCAGACTGGATCAAATCTTTTAAAGTTGCCATAAAAAATCACCTCTTTCTAAACATTCAATCAGATGCAGAACTTCTCTTGCCAAGTTCTGCATCAAGCATTAATATACCTTGTGGAGAATCTTTAACCATTTTAAGTCTCTCAACTATTTCAAAAGCTGAAGCTTCTTCTTCAACCTGTTCATCCACGAACCATTGTAAGAGCGAAGATGTAGCGTAATCTTTTTCCGAATCTGAAAGTTTTACGATGTTATCTATTGACTTTGAAACTCCCTGCTCATGTTCGTAAATCATTTCAAAAACATCGAGAACGGACTTCCATTCAGAGGGTGGCTCCTGCACAGATTTAAGATGCACTCTTCCATTTCTTTTATTAACGTATTCATAAAATTTCTGCGCGTGCTCTTCTTCTTCCTTTGCTTGATATTCAACCCATGTTGCCATGCCGTTCAATTTTTTTGATCTGAAAAATGCGCCCATAGAAAAATACAGATAAGCCGAATACAATTCACCATTGATCTGATCATTCAAACTTTCTTCGATCTTTTTACTCAGCATAAAGTTCACTCCTTTTTTAAAAATTTTGATCATGCAATACCTATTGATCTATGTTTCAAAAGAATCCTCTGCGCCAAATCATCGATAGCTTTTAAATCGTTCTCTTTTGGATAGCCATTGACGACAACAGGATCTATGATCTCGGCTTTAACAGAACTCAACATGCCTTTCATCTGTTCAATGGCCTGCCCTCCCCAACTGTAAGAATTTATGAATGATATGAACTTTGTCTTGGGCCTTAATGCATTCACGAGATAAGCTGAGTAAGCGATCGCAGGATTCACTCCTACAAGCATGGTTGGAGTTGCTACAACTATCGTGGCCGTATCTATTAATGAGATCGCAAGCCTTCCAATATCCATTTTTACAACGTTGAACGGTTCAACCGTGATGTCCAAACTTATCAGATCATTCACCAAACGTTCCACCATTTTCTCAGTACTTCCATGCATTGAAAGGTAAGGGATCATGACCTTGTTTTTAACATCATCGGAGATCCATTCTTCGTAAGCGGATTTTATGATTTGTGGATCATCGTAAATTTGGCCATGACTCGGAGCTATCATTTCTATTTCTAAATTTTCAATCTTTTTCAAATTAGATCTTATCGATGATCTGAATGGCATCATTATCTCGGCATAATATCTTTTAGCACCTTCAATAACTCTGTCCTTATTTTCTCCGACAAAAAGTTCGCTCGATGCAACATGAGATCCAAAAAAATCGCACGTGAAAATAATCTTATCTTCTTCAAGATAAGTTGACATGGTCTCTGGCCAGTGCACCCATGGAGTTAAGATGAACTTGAGAGTTTTATTTCCGAGAGATAATTCTTCACCATCATTTACAGTTATGAATTTATTTTCATCTATTAAAAGTAATTCTTTAAGGAATTCTTTACATTTGGAGTTCGTTACGACCTTTGCCATCGGATAAAGTTCAAGAATTTTCGGAATCGATCCGGAGTGATCCTGCTCTGCATGCTGGGAAATCAAATAATCTATCCTGTCCACTTTCAAATTTTTAAGATTTTCAAGAAGTGTCTCTGTTTTCGATGGTTCAACGGTATCTATCAAAGCTACTTTCTCATCGCCTCTAACAAGGTAAGAATTGTAAGAGGTACCTTCATTGAGTGGTATAAGCTCATCAAAAAGTTCTCTGTCCCAGTCTATCGCTCCTACGAAAAAAACATCTTTTTTTATCTTTTTGAAAGCCATAAGCATCCTCCTTTAAAGATTATTTCTTTGATTTAGACTTCTTGCATACGCCAAAAAATTCGAGATTGTAACCTTTTACTTCGTATGCACCGCTTCTTTCTATTTCTCTTTCAACGGCTTCTATCTTTTTCAAAAGTTCGCTTTCATCCATCATCAAAACATCTTCAACCTTTCCAGAATTAGTACAGTAAAAGTGAAAATGGTCATTGACATTGCTATCGAATCTTTTTTGAGTATCAATTGGTTCAAGTTTTTTTATAAAACCGTTCTTTGAGAGTACTTCAAGCCCTCTGTAAACGGTACTCATACTTATCCTTGGAAGCCTTTTTTTCACTGAAAGATAAAGCTCATCGACCGTTGGGTGATTTCCAAGATTTTTAAGTTCTTCTAAAATGACCTTCCTCTGGTAAGTTAACCTGAATGGACTTTTATCCATTTTTTCCTCCTAAATTACATGAAAATGCTAATCGTTTCTATATACAATGATATCACTTAACGATCTTATTGTCAAGTGAATAATTTTAAAAGTTCAACTCTTCATCTATAATAAAACGCTTTTAAAAGTGAAATGAATGAACAGCACGTATTTAAAGTTTATCAAGCATAACTATGATCTTTGATGATTTTTTTGTGGAATTCCCCGCATTATCAACGGCTACAACGTAAACCGTATAAGTTGCGCTTTGATATGGAACCCAGTTAAATGTGAAATGATCTGTGTTAAAAGTTTTTGAAAGCACTGGTATTATGTTCGGATATGGCTCTGGAGCATTTGAAGAATATATTTGAAGTTGAAGATCACTTATTCCACTTATCGGATCCGAAGCCTCTGCCGTTATGGTTATGTTTTGAGAAGTTGAGGCTGTCGATGGGGCTGTGAGAGTTAATTCAGGTGGGGTTGTATCCTTAAAGACGTTGAAATATGTACTTGCGTAGCCTTTTTGACCATAAACATTTACTGCTTCAACTGTTAGAGTGTGTGATCCTGCACTTTGAGTTTTCCATGCCAATCTGTATGGTGGATAGTAAGATGATCCAACGTTGATATTATCCACGTAGAAATTGACGAGACTGATCGCGGATGGGGACTTGATGACTGTTGCGTCAAAAGAGATCATTCCTCCAAGGTAAACAGATGATGGCGTGGCTTGAATTTGCATTTGAGGTAAGGCTCCAGGATAAACGTAGAAGTAAAAATCTGATGTTGCCGCTCTTCCAAGTATATCTTGCGCGTAGACTTTGAAAAGATGCGTTCCCGTTGCACTTGCTATCCATTGAACCGAATAAAGCCCAGTTGAGCTTTTTGATGGTGTAATCGGTACATCATCGATCCACATATCAACATCGGCAAGTTTAGCATTTGATATTATGCTCGCTCCGAGGGTTATGAGTGATGACTGCTCGATCATAGATGTGAAGACTGGATATATAACGGGACCATTGCCATTGATGTAATCAGGTGATACTTTAACGTTGACGACAGTTGCAGATTGAATGCCGTTTGAATCCGTTGCCTTTACAAGAATTGGAATATTTCCAATTTCATTTGGAGTCCACGAAGTCGCATATATGCCATTATTCCCTACGGATATATCACCTATCTGTGTTGATGATATCATGTTCTCAAAAGTTACATTCGATATGATCGCGTCAGGCGCTGTCGCTTTTGCGTAAACCTTCAAAATTTTGGTGCTTCCGAAGGTAGCCTGAGGTGTGAAGGATGGGATCAACACCGGTGGATAGGCATTTGGATTGTACTGAACATTAAAAATTCCAACTGCCGATGCTTCCATACCAACACTGTCTTGGGCCATTACCATGATCTGATGGGTACCATCTGAGGGTGTAAATGTGTACTTCAGTGTATCGGTTCCAGACACCGTATCCATAAGCGAATTGTCAACGTAAAGTGACATCTTTTGCATTGGTGGATAATAATTGTAAGTTACGGCAGAGATCGTGACAGGATTTCCGTGTTCAACTTGCTGGGGTGTGATGCCAAGAATTATGAACATATTTTCGATCTGCGGTGTTACCGCTATGTGATAGGTTTGTTCGTTGTACCATCCTACCTGATCTGTAAGTAAAACATCAACCTCATGATATCCAGGAATCACACTCCATGTAGCTATCGATGTTTCAGATGAAAGTGATGTTGTTTTAAGCGGCGTACCATCAACGTAGATAGAAGGAATGAATCCGATCGGATCATATCCATTTATCGTGAATGTGACGGATGGATCATTAGATGTTGGATAAAGTGGAGTCCATGAGACACTGTTTATTTTCGGATAAGGGTAAGCGGCAACCTGGAACGATATAGATGTGGATGCCGTCTCGATAGAATTCGATGCGGTGATTTTCAATGTGTGATCGCCCGGTATTGCATTCCACGTCGCAGAAAATGTATTTCCATTTTTTACCATGAATAAAGGTGACGAATCTATAAAAGCATTCGCGCTTGTTATTCCTATAACGGAAGTCGCACAGAATGAGAATTGCATAACATTACCGCCCTGTGGATCGACAGGCACCCATAAGATATTGGAAATGGCCGGAGGATTCGGAAGACCTACATTCAATATTTTAGAAGTGAAAGACGAATGGTTGTAAGAGTCCGTAACTGTTGCATCAAATGTATGTATCCCTGCACTTGCGTTCCAGTTTCCTGTAAAAACGTCATTTGTTCCGTACACACTTATTGGCTGACCATCTACCGATAATGCGCATGTAAGATTCGAATACGTATCATTAGATTGAACTATTATTTGAACGGGCTGACCTGCCACAGGTTGGGCTGGATTGAAGGATATGACCGGTGTTGAAGGGCCTGGCAAACTCAAGCATCCCGACAAAAGTATAGAAAGTGCTATGACAGCAACTATTAAGATCATGAAAACTGATTTCAAGAATATCACCTCGAATAATTATTCGATCAAGAATATACACCTTCCTTTCACATTTCACAAATTGTTTCAATTTTCTTAATTGACTTGAGCCCTTCCTCCGGAGTATACTTACGCGAGAGGTGAAAAAATGTTCGAAAGCCTTCAGGCAAAATTATCAGAAGCTTTTAAAGTACTTAAAGGGAAAGGGAAAATAACGGAAGGAAATATTCAGGATGCGATAAGGCAGGTCAAACTTTCTCTTTTAGAAGCGGACGTTAATTATAAGGTTGTTAAAGAGCTTACAGATAGAATAGCTCAAAAAGCCGTTGGTGAGAAGGTTTTGCAGAGTATAACGCCCGATCAGCAGTTCATCAAAATAGTGAACGATGAGATGATCGAACTTTTTGGAAGTGATAAAAACGATCTTGATTTACATTCAAAGCCTGCCGTCGTAATGATCGTTGGGCTTCAGGGAAGTGGAAAAACTACAGCTGCGGGAAAGCTTGCGCTCTGGCTTAAGAGAAAGAAAGGAAGATCTCCTTTGCTCGTTGCGGATGATGTCCACAGACCGGCAGCCATAGATCAGCTCGAGACACTTGGAAAAAGTATAGAGGTACCGGTATTCGCCGGAGACAGGGTTGATCCTTACAAGATAGCCAAAGAATCTTTGGACATGGCGGTAAAAAAAGGACTGGATACGGTGATCGTAGATACCGCAGGAAGACTTCAAATAGATGAAGAGATGATGAAAGAGGCTGAAGAAGTAGCAAAGATAGTGAAGCCAGACGAGATCCTTATGGTGCTTGACTCGATGGCAGGTCAGGATGTTGTCAATGCCTCGGTCGAATTCGATAAGCGTCTTTCCCTAACGGGTTTCATCCTGACAAAGTTAGATGGAGATGCAAGAGGTGGAGTTGCACTTTCCACCAAGCATGTAACAGGAAAACCGATAAAATTTTCGAGCATGGGTGAAAAATTAGATCAATTCGATTTATTTTATCCAGACAGAATGGTTTCAAGGATCCTTGGCATGGGCGACATCGTTTCTCTGGTGGAAAAAGTTCAAGAAGATGTCGATCAAAAAAAGATGGAAGAAATGGAAAAAAGATTAAAAAAAGCGCAATTCACCTTCGATGATTTTTTAGATCAGCTCCACCAGATAAAGAAGATGGGTTCTCTTTCATCTATATTGGAGATGATTCCAGGTGCTCAAAACGTAAAGGATCTCAAAATAGATGAGGAACAGATAAAACATGTCGAAGCCATAATAGGGTCGATGACGAAAAAAGAGAGAAGCAATCCGGAGACGATAAATTTTTCAAGAAAGCAAAGGATCGCAAAAGGAAGTGGAAGGGCTCTAACGGAGGTAAATAAATTGATGAAAAGTTATGAAGAGATGAAAAAAATGCTAAAAAATTTCAATAAAATAGATAAAAAAGGGAAATTGGGAAAATTCCCATTTCAGATGAAGTAATAGGAGGTGTGCAAGAAAGCATGGTAAAGATCAAGCTCACAAGGATGGGTAAGAGAGGTCAACCTTTTTATAGGGTTATCGTTGTTGAATCTTCGAAGGCGAGAGATGGTGCTTACATAGAATCGTTGGGTTATTACGATCCGATGAGAAAACCTTTTGCCACAAAGATCGATGATGAAAGAGCACTTTATTGGCTCGAGCATGGTGCCCAGCCAACTGAAACGGTAAGGGCTCTTCTGTCCCAAAATGGGATCATGAAGAGGTATCATGAAAAACGTTTTGCAACTGTGAAGGAGTAAACGGTGGATCTCAAAGAGCCTCTTGAATTTTTTATAAAATCTGTTTCTAAGGAACCACAATTAGTGAAGATATCAGAAAAATTTGAGGGCAAAAAGGTTATATACGAAATCTTCGTTTCCGAAGAGGATATCGGTCAGATAATAGGGAAAGATGGTAGAACGATAAAATCTATCGATCTGATTTTGAGGTCTTTGAAAAAAGGAGAGGGAGAATTCGAGTTAAAGGTGATAAGATGAGTGATCTTATAGCCGTTGGAAAAATTTTTTCGACCTTTGGTCTTGACGGAAGCGTTAAGATGCACGCATACGCTGAGGATAAAGCGATCGAGAATTTTAAGGATCAAGAGGTGTGGATTGGACAGAACGCCAGAGGTTTGCTCAAGGTGAAGATGGTGTCCATTTCTAAAATGAACGATCACTACGTCGTCAAATTTGCCGGTTTCGATTCGATAGATAAAGCAAGGAAGATATCGGGAGAATCAATTTACGTTGAAGAAAGCGATCTTCCAGCCTTAAAAAAAGGTGAATATTACTTTTACCAGATCATCGGTTCTGATGTATATTACGAAAGTGGCGAATTCGTTGGTCCGGTCAAAGACATCATCCAGACGGGATCGAACGATGTCTTGATAATTGGAGAAGAAGAAATTTTGATACCAGTCATAAAAGATTACATCGTGAATATGGATATCAAATCCAAAAAGATTACCGTGAGAAAGCTTGAGTGGTTCTGAATTGCAGATAGAAGCTGTAACTACCATTCCTGAGTTCTTCGAGCCAGTTAAACAATTCGGTGTCGTCGGAAAAGCTTTAAAGAATGGTAAACTCTCTTTGAATGTGATCAATTTAAGAAATTACACGCATGATCCTCACAGAACAACGGATGATTACACTTACGGAACGGGTCTTGGAATGGTCATGAAAGTCGAACCCATCTTTGAAATGTTTGAAGAGTACATCTCACATCACGAAAGACCGTGGATCATTTATCCTTCACCTCAAGGTGAAAGGTTTGATCAGCAAATGGCCATATCACTTTCGAAGAGACCAGATCTCATGTTTATATGTGGGAGGTACGAAGGCATCGATGAGAGAGTTATGACGATAGTCGATGAAGAGATCTCGATCGGTGATTTTGTTGTTTCTGGTGCTGAAGAGGTTGTGGCCGTTTTTATCGATGCAATTGCGAGGATGATCCCGGAAGTCGTTGGAAAGAACGAATCGGTTGAACAGGATTCCTTCTTTTTTGGCCTTTTAGATTACGTTCATTACACACGACCCTTTGAGTACAGAGGAATGACAGTACCAGAGATATTGAGATCTGGAGATCAAGCAAAGATAGGCAAATATTTACTTAAAGACGCTTTAAAGCGTACAATTCTAAGAAGACCAGACCTCTTTCTTGAAAGAGATCTGTCCCTTGAAGAAAAGGCGGCTTTGATAGAACTTTTGAAGGAGAAATATGAATGCTGAACAGGATATATGTCGCTGTCTTGCACTATCCCATGATAGGAAAAGATGGGAGGATAGTTACAACTGCCGTCGTTAACATGGATGTTCACGATATAGCAAGGAGCTGTAGAACTTATAAGATAAAGAAATATTACATAGTCAACAACCTTCCGGTTCAGAAGCAGATAATAACAAGAGTATTGAATTTCTGGGGGAGCGATTTCGGAAAAGATTACAACTTATCGAGATTTGAGGCACTCAAATTTGTCGAAATGGTTTCTTACTACGAAGATCTGATCGATGAGATAACAAAGGTAGAAGGGGAAGCACCGTTGAAAATTTTCACGTCAGCGAAGGTAAGGCAAAACACCCTTTCTTACGATAGCATGAGAGAGATAGCTCTTAAATCAGAAAAGCCCATTCTTTTGCTTTTTGGAACAGGGCAGGGTATGCCGGGAGAAATATTAGATACGTGCGAGATCTCTCTCGAACCCATAAGAGCGGTATCCGATTACAATCATCTTTCCGTCAGATCGGCAGTTGCCATAACTTTGGACAGAATAATAGGAGAAGATGTATTTTGATTAAGGAGGTAAATTAAAATGGATGATCAGCTTATAAGAGCAATCGAAATGCCAGACAAGCATGTTTTGCCCGTGATTGCAATAGGAGATGTTGTTAAAGTTACAACCGCAGTTGTTGAAGGTGGAAAAGAAAGAGGACAGATCTTTGAGGGGATCGTCATAGCTATGTCCGGATCATCCGGCGGAAGGACTTTTACCGTCAGGAAGATCTCTCACAATGCAATTGGTGTCGAAAGGATTTTCCCTTTCAACTGTCCATCTATAAAAGATATATCTGTTACAAGGCACAACAAAGTTAGAAGGGCAAAGCTTTATTACATAAGAGAGCTTAAAGGTAAGAAAGCAAGAATGAAGGAAAAACGTCAATTACCGAACGCTTAAGGTGTTAAACGTGCCTAATAATAAGGGTTCATCAAAAAACACTTTATCTCAAAAGGCAAAGCATGAGACGTGGGAATGGATCAAAGCTATAGTTATAGCTATTTTGATAGTTATACCTGTGAAACTCTTCGTTCTCGATACGATGATCGTACCGACAGGTTCGATGATTCCAACGATAATGCCAGGTGATAGATTGTTCGTAGATCAGGTCTCGTGGCATTACAACGATCTTAAATTAGGGGATATAATAGTTTTCTGGACACCATTCATCGATAAATCATCACTTGCAATGCTTGGGCCATTCGACCAATTCATGAACGATCTAAGCCCTGATCATGTTAACGGACATGTTGAATATGTTAAAAGGCTTATAGGAGTTGGAGGAGATACGATAAAGCTTGTTCCAGCGCCGGGGCATCCCTACTTTTACAATGTGGAAGTTAACGGAAAGATTCCAAATGCACTCAAAGATAGGTTGTACTCAAAGGTTGGAATATTTCAAAACAAAGATTACTACGATGAACTCGCACATCCCCAAAATTACATTGGGAGCCCTGATTATCAGTTTTTGCTCTATTACAACCAGGACATGGATTATACGGCATATTACGATTCGGTCTACAAGAAATGGGGCAATTACGTGACAGAAGATGCATCGGGAAATATAACAGTGCACGTTCCAAAAGGGTACTTTTTTGCGATGGGTGACAATACGACTGATTCCTTTGACAGTAGATACTGGGGATTTGTCCCGATGGGCAATATGATAGGTACTCCTTTCTTAAGGATTTGGCCACTTAACAGATTTGGAGTGATGAAGTAAAATGGATGTATGGTATCCATCTCATATAGAAAAGGCGAAAAGGGCTGTCAAATCACTTATAAAGCTTGTAAGTGGAGTGATAGAGATAGTTGATGCGAGAGCTCCTATGGCAACAAGGCCTCTTGATATTGAACCATACTTTGGAAGTAAAAAGAGGCTCATCTTTTTGAATAAGGCCGATCTGGCAGAAAAGGAGATCACTGACAGATGGGTGAAAAAATTTTCTGACGATGGAATCGACACTTCATCCGGATCCATAAAAGAGATGAAGAATATTCAATCTTTGTTTGATCCTTTCAGATCAGATCATGAAACCAACATACTTATAGTAGGGATGCCCAATGTTGGCAAATCCACTTTGGTGAACATGGTTAAGAGAAGAAAGGCTACAGCGATAGGAGACAGGCCTGGTATAACAAGATCTGTTCAGTGGATAAGGATAGACGAGCGGATGAAAATTTTAGACACACCAGGGATAACCTATCCAAGAGTTTCCAATGAAATACTTTATGCCAAGCTTGGACTTTGCAACGTTATCGACGTCGAAAAAGTTGACTTTGAAGCTTTAGTCTATTACGAGCTGGATCTCATCTCAAAGATAAGACCGGATCTTATAGATCAAATAGGTGAAGGCGAGTCAATAGTTCAAAAGATTGAGAATTATGGATTTAAAAGGGAGTTCATATTAAAAGGTGGAATACTTGATATAAATAGAACACTTTTAACCATACACAGAGAAATAACACACGAAAAATTTGGTAAAATAAGTTATGAACTTCCTGAGAATGTTTGAAAGGAGTATCAAAGATGGAAGATGTGTTCGTAAGGGTACAGAAAATAATTTCAGATAAATTGGGTGTGGATGCCAGCAAAATAACAGAAAATTCTTCTTTCATAGACGATCTTGGAGCAGACTCACTCGATGTTGTAGATCTTGCAATGGCATTTGAAGACGAATTTGGTGTTAAAATTGAAGATGATAAGCTTGAGAAATTTGTGACCGTTGGAGATGCAGTGAAATATTTGAATGGTAAGAGATCGTGAAATTCATCGCGAGGTGGGGTAATGGGAACTATAGATTTGAGGATGACGAAAAGAGGAGTAGTCTTATACATCGAAGATTACGATGATCTCGATGACCTATTCGTTCAGATCAAAAACAAATTTTCCCAGATGAATGGTTTTTTCTCTGATGATGAAAAGATCTCTGTCATGTTAAAAGATAAAGAAAAATATTCCAAAGATATCACCGAGATCGTTTCTTTCGTTGAGAAGATAGGCTTTAAGGTTGGAGAGATACTTGTGGGTGAGATGAACCAGAAGGTCAAACAAAATCCGATCTCCGTTAGGGAGAAACTCAGTTTGGTCGATGACGAAGCCCGTGGCCTCCAGCTTTTGAATCCGACGAAGGTTATTAAAAAGACAATAAGATCGGGTCAGGCCGTAATTCACGATGGAGATGTCATGCTCATAGGCAACCTCAATGACGGTGGAGAGATAATTTCTGCCGGTAACATAGTTGTAATAGGCGAGGCAAGAGGTGTGATAAGGGCTGGCTCTAAAGGCAACGAAGGTTCAATAATATATGCGACCATAATGAATCCAGAATTGATTCAGATAGCCACCCATGTCATTCACATCTCCGAACTTGTTGAAGACGCCGTTGCCTATCTCAGAGGCGGCAAGATTCTGGTTCAGAGATTTGATTTGGTTAAGTTCAACCAGCCTTCGAATGTTTCAGACTGAAAAGGAGGAAATGTTCGCTGCTCGTAGTAGATTTTGTTCCAGAACTTCTTGATTCAAAAAAAATGAATGTGCACCTTTTGGATAAGAAAAATGAATTGAGCGCTTTTCTTTCTTCGGCTTATCCTGAACGAAAGTTCATTTACATCATAGACTCCAAGATAAAACTTTTTCACACTGATGTTGCTTATGATGTAGATGTGGCTCCTATTTTTGCGGGTGAAAGATCTAAATCTATTATAGGCATGATGGATGTTCAGAACTTGATAATAAATTCAGAAATAAGCGATCCAGTTATGGTTGTAATAGGTGGTGGAAGCGTTTTGGATACCTGTGGCTTTGCAATATCGACATTCAAAAAAAGACTTGATACCGTCTTTGTTCCCACAACTTTAAGCGCACAATTGGAAGGATTCTTTAAAAATGAAGTATATCTGAACTTTGACAGGATAAAAGACGTTATGAAGGTTAAATTTCAGCCCGATCATTTTGTCAGTATCACCGATTTCATGAAGACTCAGACAATAGATGAAAAGAAATTGTCCATGATACATGCCATATCTTTCGGGTTATCTCACTCAAAAAAATTTTTTGACTCGGTGGAAAAGTTACTTGATTCAAATCTTATGAGTAACGATGAAGTCTTAAAACACATAATCTTTGAAAGCTTAAGAATGAAAGCTAACACAAGCGGGAGTCTCGTTGGTGAAGAAAGTGGAAGAGCTTTCATGACAGCTTCACAGCTTGATGCTCCGTATTTGATAGCGATGTACTATGGAGTCATGATAGAGTCTTTTGTTTCGAATAAACTTGGATTCCTTTCAAATGAAGAAATGGACAAAGTTTATACGATACTTAAAAAATGTTCACAGATCCACTTCGATCTTTCAAATGTTGTTGATCAGCTTTCATACTATGAAGAACCTTTCAAGATGAAATTACCTGTAAAAATAGGAAAAACAGTTGATTATCAAATTTTTCCGGGTTTTTTAAGCGAAATGATTTATTCGGCCCATTCAAAAGGGTTGATATAAAGGGAGGTTAAAATGGATAAGCAGAATCTGTACTCCATGATAAGATTGGTTTTACTTATCGTTTTCATCGTTGTTGCTCTTGGTGCGTTGATCTGGGTCGCTGATTTAAGTGGAAAGATCAACAGCATTGACAATAGGACTTTAAGTGCACAAACGGCCGTTGCGTCTCTTACAACAAAGGTTGCAAGTTTGACTGCGAATATAACGAAGTTGAACTCATTGAAAGTTACAAGGTTATCGACGCAAATGTCAATCAACCTTCCTACATTACAATCTACTTATATTTCGTTGCAGTCCATAACTTATCCACTTTTACTTGCTAACGCTCCTCAATCTTTGAGCTCAAACGTTAATCTTGTAACTGTAACAGCGACTAACCTTGATGCCGTTAAGCCTATTCTTTCATCCACAAACGTTTATGAGATAACTGAAATGAACGGGATTTATTACCTGGCATATCCTGGAAGTGGCGTAACATATTCGATACAGGTTCTATCATCACCGTATCCTGACAGAGTACTTTCTCTTGTTAAAGCTTTAAGAAATGCTGGAGTACCTGCTTTCAAGATAGATTATTCTACGCAGTCCGGACTGTTCATAGGAGTTTTCCCTGATTACACATCGGCGACGAATTATGCCAATGCCATTTCGAACTCAACCGTAACTTCGATAGTTGGATCCGGAGCATCTTCGTGGCTTGCAAGGCAAATTCCATGATTGATATCTTCAATCCGAACAGAACCGGTAAATTTAAGTCTCTTTAGGGAGTTAGGAGGTATTAAATGGATAATGAAAAAATAGATTTGAAGTTAATTTTGCTCATAGTTGCCATTGTGCTGTCTTTGATCGCCCTTATATGGGTGGGTGTTGTGAGTGCAAAAATTTCAACTTTTGATAAAAAAATTTCTGACACCCAGACTGCAGTTGCATCTTTGACCTCTTACATGGCAAGTACAACTTCGGTGTTGAACGAACGAATGACACAGGTTGAAAGACTTGAGATGACACAGCAAAGTACGATATCTTCTCTCACCTCTTATTTTAAGAATATGTATTCCGATCTTAGCGGGAAAATAATCGCTGAAGATCAAAAAATAAACAATACCCAGTCAAATCTGACATCTTTAACCAATCAGGTTGGAAATCTTTTAACGAGTTTACAGAGTCTTTCAACTTCATCTCAATCGTCCCAGCCTTCGAATACTGTCGCTTCAAGTGTACCGTCATCAGGGGCTAATCCCATCATGATGAATGCCACTCAATCTCTTAATTCAAGCATCTCATTGAAAACAATAACGGCAACGAGCTTAAGTGCTGTTAGTTCTATCGTCTCGAATGTAAACGCTTATGAGATTACTCCCGTTAACGGGATTTATTACCTGGCATATCCTGGAAGTGGTGTAACATATTCGATACAGGTTCTATCATCACCGTATCCTGACAGAGTACTTTCTCTTGTTAAAGCTTTAAGAAATGCTGGAGTACCTGCTTTCAAGATAGATTATTCTACGCAGTCCGGACTGTTCATAGGAGTTTTCCCTGATTACACATCGGCGACGAATTATGCCAATGCCATTTCGAACTCAACCGTAACTTCGATAGTTGGATCCGGAGCATCTTCGTGGCTTATAAGACAGATTCCATGAGATAAGCCGTGAAAACGCAGACGAGGATCATTTTAGGTGTATCGATCTTCGTGGTGATCATGGGTGTTTTAATAGCCTTTACACCGGTGAAAAGTGCTTTTAAAGAGAATTCATCGATTACAAAGCATGCTTCACCGGGAACTTTTAAAATCATAAATATAAATACGGCAACGGTAAACGAAATAGATAAATTGCCAATGATAGGGCCATCAAAAGCCAAAGCGATAATTGATTACAGAGAAAAGATTGGTCCTTTTGAACAAGCTTCGGATCTTCTAAATGTTAAAGGAATAGGGAAATCAACGCTTGATAAGATATCTGCATTGATAACTGGATTTTCTTCAAACACTAATAAAATTGAAAAGTTGAAGGCAAAAAAGATCAATATCAACACTGCAATACTTGCTGAAATTGAAACTCTTCCATCGATAGGTGAAATAAAAGCCCGTGAGATAATAAAGTACAGAGAAGCTCACGGGCCTTTTCGTGAACTTAAAGATCTCTTAAATGTTAAAGGAATAGGATCAAAGACCATTGAAAAAATGAAGGATATGATAGAGTTTTAACTCACATATTTTGTCATTCCGGCCTGCGAGTTAGAATCACCTTAGAGCTTATCCGTGAATAGTTCATGGATGCACAGGAAGGTCCATCCTTTTTAAAACTGAATTGTTGGTGGTAAAATAAAAACATGACACCAAGAAATTCGAAGCTTGTCAGATGAAGAATTTAAAAACTTATAGAGCTTTACGATAATGCCAAAAGTAAGGAAATCGATGTAAAGATCATATTCTAAATTTCATATTGGAGGGTAAGTTATGAAAAAAATCTATTCAGTGCTTTACATTCTAATCGGCTTGTTGATTTTGGATCTTCTCTTCGTTTTATTCGTCAAAAATACACTGTACATACTTGTAACCTCTGCCGTCGGACTTGGTGTGGCAGTTTTTTTAGCTTTTATGGCATACATCTTCATCATTAAACCAATAAGTTTGCTCAAATCTAAAACATCCCAGACGGATAAACTTGACATAGTTGATCTTTCCGAACTGGATAGCGGTGCCAGACTCAAAAGGATGAATTTGAGTCTTGGATTGCTCTTCGAAAAATTGAGAATTAAACTGGAAGAACTATTAAATGGGATAAGAGGCACAGCGGTAGACAACAGTACCTTTGCAAGAAACCTGACGAGTTTTTCGAAAGACTTCAGCGAGATGAGTAATTCTTTGAAAAAAGTCAATGCGTCCGTTCAAAACATCTCGGCAGCGATAGAAGAGCTAAATGCCTCAATAGAAGAGATCTCATCCTCAAGCCAAACGCTGGCGAAATCGGCACAGGATCTTTCTGAAACGGCTAATGGAGTATCGGGCAACGCATCGAAGGGAGAAGGCGCTCTCAAAGACACAGGCAAAAAGATGGATGACTTCAAGGTCAAAGTCAAGCAGATAAGTGATCAGGCAGGAGCACTAACGAATTACGTTAACCTCATAAATCAGGCTGTGGCTATAATATCCAACATATCGGATCAGACAAACCTTCTTGCACTTAACGCGGCAATAGAAGCGGCACGTGCGGGAGATGCGGGAAAAGGTTTTGCCGTTGTCGCAGACGAGATAAGGAAGTTAGCCGAAGAAAGTAAAAATGCCGCCTTAAAAATAGGAGATAACCTCAAAGACGTGATCTCTGGGATAGGAGATATTTCAAAGAACATCTCCAATGTAAACGAACAACTTGAAGGCATACTCAAAAACAACGAAGAAACAACCTCAACGGTCATTTCTATACTTGATTCGGTAACGTCTATGAACTCACCGATCTCCGGAATAGCTGCAAGCTCCGAAGAGTTAAGTGCGTCCTCTGAAGAGATGACGGCAGCATCGAAGAATATAACTGACATGTCAACAGAAGTAAGTAGCTCTATGGGTCTTATAGAAGAGAAGATAGATGGCATCTCATCGAAACTTGGAGACCTTGTCTCAAATGCCCAAAAGTCAATAGAAGAAACTCACAAAATCTTTGAAGGGCTAACAGCGTACACAATCTATTCAAAAGCAGAAGTTGCAGCGCAGCTTCAGGAAGCCATAAATTCGCACAGAAGTTGGCTTAACAAATTGGAATCCGCCGTTCAGAATGAAAAGATAGTCGACCTTGAAATTGATCCACACAGGTGTAATTTCGGAATACTCCTGTATTCTTTAACCCCTCCGAATGAGATAAAGGGAGAGTGGAAACGAGTTGAAGAACTTCACACAAACGTTCACAAATACGGTGGGAAGGTGCTTGAGGCACTTGCAGACAAGAACATTTCAAATGCGCGTGAGAATCTTTCACATGCTCAATCTAACGCAAATGACTTAATAAAACTGCTTGAAGAATTACAGGGTAAATTGAAATAGAATTCAGCTCATGGCGCTCTTGTGCCATGAGCAAGAGGAGAACTATGGAGCCAAATGATTTCAAAGAAACTTTTTATCATACGATCAAAGATACGAATTCACTTTATCATGCATCCGAAGAGCTTTCCAAAGAGTTCAATTTGATTGAATTTATGAACATTCTTGCAAAAAATCTTGAACTACGTCTTGCATTTGTTGGTGTGCTTTATCCTCAAGAAAAATGGTTAAAAATACTCGCAAGTGCTGGAGAATTCGCGCGTTACATGGATGATGATCTCAAATTACCAATAAATCCTGATCCAAGTGGGAAGGAAATTGCCATTAAAACATTAGATGTAGATGCAGATCCTTATTCAGCCTCATGGAAGGAAGTTGCAGAAAGGTCTACTGGGATTCTCAATGCATCTTTTGAACTTTGGGATGGTACAAAATATCTTATTTCCATCCATTCGAAAGACGGTAAATCCTTTCCGCAAGAAGAATATGACCTTCTTTCAAATATTGCAAACAATTTGAAAATCTTCTTAGAGAACAGAAAAAGACACGATGAACTGGAAAAAGTGAAAGCTTACCAAGCGGCACTCGAAAACATTCAGCAAAAGCTCTTAGAAATTCCATCGCCATTGGACGTGTGTAGCTTCGTTGTAGATACTTTTAAAGGATTAAAAGATATTTGTGAAATAATCGTGGCAGTCCCGCAGGAAGAAGATAATTCCATTTTTGTATTTTCATCTGGAAAGGATGAAAAAGAGATTGAATACGCGGAATTTCAAAAAGACAAAATCGGCTTGGCGTACCAATATTTCATGTCATCGACGATGTTCAGAAGTGGGAAAGTCGTTATAGTTTCAGAAAAAGATGGAATCCCTGAAATGCTTTCAGCATACACCTCATCCGTGAAAGTTAAAGCTGTGGGAGGATGGCCATTTTTCACAAAAGGAGAGAGTATTCCTAAATCATTGCTCATGATATCGAGTAAAGATCCTTATTATTTCAGTGATTACATAGTCAACACAATCGATCAGCTCGTTACCTCGATGAGTCTTGTCATAATGCAGTACGAATATTTCAAAAAGTACGAATGGTCAAGTTTGCATGATTTTCTCACAGACTTACCCAACAGGGCATACTTCGAGCGTTCTGTTTTAGATGCGATGGGCAGAGTGAGACGTGAAAAAAAGCACCTTGCAATAGGAATAATGGATTTAGATAATTTCAAAGATTGGAATGATACACTTGGCCATCCGGAAGGAGACGAGCTCCTTAAAAAAGTTGCATTCAACGTTCAAAGTACGATAAGGGGCGGAGACGGAGTGGCACGCCTTGGAGGAGATGAATTCGGCTTTCACATAGCATTCGAGAAGATACAGGAGCTTGAACTCG
>Ga0078972_1008146_pt1 | contig 22326 bp, 18 predicted proteins | sample YelNatPaOPGAMG01_FD_67568 | JGI IMG/M metagenome (GOLD analysis project Ga0078972, IMG submission 67568) | Hot spring thermophilic microbial communities from Obsidian Pool, Yellowstone National Park, USA - OP-RAMG-01 (SPADES assembly) (version 2) | ecosystem: Environmental > Aquatic > Thermal...
GATTAAGAAGGGCGTTAAAATTGGGAGTAATTAAACTAGACAACGCTACAAATCGCCCGTAATTTTCCTCAAAAATTAGGATATACCTGCTTCTTATTATATTAGGTAGAGATATGGGTAATGGACAGTTAAAAAATGGGAAAATGAAAGAAGAAGAAATTTTTTAACACCCCTCTTTTGAAATGCCGTGATGAACGATGTGAATTTTAAGGCATTAAAGAGGGGCAGGAGGAGATTTTATTAATACAAGAAAAGTAAAGCAAAAAAATTTACTTTATATTTTATAAAAACCTGCTATCACTGAGGGGTTACCATAAATTAAAATTTTTAGTTGACAAAAGAAAACACAGGTATTAAAATATTAAAAAATATAAGAGGTACTTTATGCCGGATATACAAGATGATTTTTCAATGCTAAGAAATGCTTTAAAAAAAGTTGATTTTTTTTATTCTTTAAGTTTTGGCGAACTTGACCAATTAATAAGTGCTTTAAAAAAGAGAAAAGTAAAACAGGGCGAAACAATAATAAAACAAGGTGAAATTGGCGATAAATTTTACATAATTGGTTCTGGAGAAGTTTCTGTTCATATTAAAAAAGGTTTTAACACGAAAAAGGTTGCAACACTTACAATAGGTGACTTTTTTGGAGAAATGGCATTAGTAACTGATATACCAAGAACAGCAACAGTAATTGCAGAAGAGCCATCAGAATTATTTGTGCTTTATAAACAGGATTTTAAAAAAATATTAATGAAAAATCCTAAAATATCCACAATCATTAATGAAGCACTGGCAAAGAGATTATCAAGCAATAAATAAAAAAATATCTTAAAATTTTTTTTAAATATTTTTGTTTCATAAGATAAAACACTTTTACTAACTAAAGGAGATAAGATATGGCTGACACAGAGACAATTGCACAGGGAGAAGCAATAAACAAGGTCTTTGAGGGGATAAATTCAGAAGTTCAGGAAACAGTTCTTGATGCGATTGAATTTTATGTCAGAGAAAAAACAGATAGTGGAAATAAAATTGATGATGTTATTAAAGTTAATAAATTAAGAAATGCATATAATACACTTGTTTCCTGTCTTGTTAATGAAAGAATGAATAAATTAAACAGACATCAGATGTTGTTTTTATGCACAGGCGCTATTGCTGATAAAGTTGAAATTAATGGCAAGGTTATAGAACTTCTTGACACAGAAGTATATAACTGGTTACTGGAGAATTTTGATAAAAAAGAAGAAAGTCAATTTTCAAATGTTGTTTTTTCAGTTATTGAAAAATGGAAAATGATTGCAGAAGCAAAACTGGAATTAATAGATACAACAGGTAAGAAAAAGAAATCAAAAGATGAAAAAATAGACCCTAAAAAACTAAAAGCAGCGCTTGAATGGAAAAGAAATGATGCAGTAAAAGCAGGTGCAAATATTTCAAGAACAGTGCTGCCTTTAATAGAAAAAATAGCAAATATTGATCAAAATCGGCTTAAAAGTTTTAAAATGAATTTTGATTTACTTAATTCATATTTTAATATTTTACAAAAAGGCCATAAATTATCACCAGAAGATAAAAGAACAAAAGAAGCATTTGCAACTAAATCTGACTCAATTGCAAAAGTTCTAATTGATTTTACAAAATTATATACTGAAATTTTCAGCAGGACGCATGAATCACTCGTTTCTTTTAAACAAAATATAGATGATATAAAAGAAAAAGATATGGAGTTAGCCAAGGTTTCAACAATGGCTGCCGCAGAAGAAAATACAACTGTTGATTCATATACATCAGATCATCTTGATTTAATAAAAAGGGATAAGGTAATAGTTGATACAATAGTTGTAGGTGCCGCAGAAAAAAGTCCGAACAGAGTGCCATTTTCAGGAGCGAGAATAATGCTGAATGCACAAATTCCTGATATTACAAAAGCAAATGAGCAATACATTGCTACTCCACAAAAAGTCATAGAATCATTAAAGAAAATTTTATCAATTCATATAAATGCTTTCCCCAAAGACGAAGATGGTAATTATATAATTCCACCAATTTTAATTGAACCAATAAGAAATTTTGTTGATTTTTTTGATGACAGATTTATTATGGGTATTATTTCAGGCGAGCCCGGAAGAAGAGGAGCAAATGTATCATTTACACCTGTTGATTTTCAGGTTATGAAAGCAGTAGGTCTTTATCTTGCAAAAGACCCGATATATGATTATCGCGGTGAGATAAACGAAGGAACTTTTATGGGCGATTATACAGGTAAGATTGAAAAATCAGCTCAGGTTAAATGGACAGGCGAGCAGAAAAAGATGAACCTTGTTATGTCTGCAGAACTTGTAGATGCTGCATCACGCGAAGATGCAGTGCAAAATTATATGGACTTTGTATTTAATGTAATAAATGGACTTGGACCCCCACCTAAAATGTCAAAAAGAAAAATAAATGTTCTGCTGCGTTATGCAACCATTTATTCTATTGAAAATAATGTCAGATTATTATTACAATATGTTGCGCAGGCAGAACCAACAGAAGTAAGAGATACAATAATAAAATATACAAATAGAAACTATGAAATGGCAAAGGAAATGGTAAGAAAAATAGTAAGAGAAGACCAGATAGTTCAAAGGGTTTTAGGAACAAATCCTGAGCATGTCATAGCAAGGATATTTGTTTAATTAAAAAAAGAAAAAAGGCACGGTAGCCTAATGGTTACCGTGCCTTTTTTTATTATAACAGTAGATAATTGGAAACATAATTGCAGTTAAAATATTTAGTGTGTTTATATATATACCCGATGGAATAATTATATAACCAAAAACAAATAAAACTATGAACAATAATATAAAAATTAAAACATTTAAAAGATTATTTTTTATTAAAACTTTAATTTTGATAAAAATAAAAAATATTATCAAAAGAACAAGCATAATTAAAAAATTATTTAAGGAAATGGAAAGAGAAAAAATAAGCAGGAAAATAAATAAGATATTTGTTTCTTTTTTGAAATTACCCTGTAAATAAAGATTTACAAAAGAAGAAATAATAAACAGAAAAAAAATAAAAAAAATGTTAAACACAGACGAAAAAAGATTATGTATTCCGTATCCCGAAATAAAACCCCAAAAAACCGCTGAAAATACAATAAATGTATTTAATGAAAACAAATTTTTCAATAAAAACAGCAGTTTTTTATTTCCATAATAAATTTTATAAATAGTTAAAAGAGATGGTATTAATAAAAGATGAATCATAACAGAAAATTTATTCAAAAATGAATCAAGAAATGAAGGTGTAAAAAAAAATAGATTCACAAAATCATTGAATTTGTTTAAGTAAAATGGCAGAAAAACAAGTAAAATGAAAACAGGGAAAGCCATAGATGATACGGCAAGAAAATAAAGAACGAAAGCACCAGCGAGTGATTTAAGAATATCTTTTGTTTTTAGAAAAATATATATGAAAATAAAAATCACTGAAAAAAAGACCTCGATTCTTATACCGGCGCATACTTTAACATCGGTAAACGGAACAAAAAAACACAGCAAAGCTCTTACATAGTCATTTATTGTATATAAATAATCTATTCTGCAACCGTAAGGAAAATAAAAAAAGTAATCAATTATCGGAACAATTATTATGATATTAAAAAACACCAATAATATTTTAAAAACAGAAAGTATATTTTGCTTTGTCAAAAAATAAATAATAAGTGAGATATAAAGAAAAAGCGTTATCCATTCAAGGTTAAAAAGCGCTCCCATCTGAATAATCGTAACTTTAATATCCGCATTGGTTCCTATTGTTTTTGAATAACCCAAAAAACCTTCAAGAAAATTTCTTATAAAACATATTAAAAAGAAAGATATTATAAAATTTATTTGTGTTGTTCTGTAATTTTCAAGTTTATTTATCAAATTGTTAATTTTTTTAATTAATAAATTCAAAAGTTGCCTCCTTTAACAGGAAAGGACTAATATTTTTTTGTTTTATTAAATCCGGGTCGGATTTTACTGCTCTATATAAAAAATACAGATAATCATTTTCATTATCCGAATTGATTTGTGATAAAATTCTATATACGGCGTAATTTGCAGGAGCGAAGCCAGGATAGAAAAACAAAGCCATTTTGTAATTATTCAGAGATTTTTTATATTCCTTGTTTTGTTCATAAATTACACCTATATTATAATATATATCGGCAGAATTCGGGGAAAAAAGCAAAGCTGTATTAAAATATTTAAGGCTGAGGTCGTATTTTTTTTCGTTGAAATAAAATATAGCAAAATTAATTAAATTGTAATAATTTTTTAAATCAAGAGAAATACTTTTTTTAAAAAGAATTTCCGCTTTTTCAGTATTTGAATAAGTTTGCTTTATTGCGGAAGATAAATAAATATTGGCAGTAAATTTTTTTATATCTTTCATAAATATAAAAATTAACGGCAAAAGTATAATAATTATAATTAATTTTGATTTTGCGTAATATTTAAAGACACTTTTATTAATAAATAAGTTACTATTCAGCAACCCAAGGAAAAAATAAAAGAGCATACATGAAGGAAAAATAAAAAGCGGAAAATTAAAAACCGATTCAATGATAATAAATAAAATAGAACAGGAAATACAAATTATAAATATATAGTCCGTATTGTTATAGAACAATATGTTTTTCTCAATCTTATAAAACACAAAAAATATAAGTGAAATAAACAAAATAATACCAATCACCCCTGTTTCGCTCAATATCTGCAAATAATCATTATGAGAATATGACGAATTAACAAATGGCAGGGAATCGTTTTTTTGCAAAAATTCCGACTCTTTTAATTGTAATAATTTTTTTAATCCTCCTGGCCCCGTACCAAAAAAAGGATTAGCTAAAAAAATTTTTATAGAAGACTTTAATAAAATTACCCTTCTTAATATATCAGGATTGTCAATTTGAAAAGAAGATTCTATTTTTGTTACAAAAGCACCAATGGTTTTAATAATCCCAGGCGTAAAAATAACAATAAAAATAAAAACAATTAAAATATAAATAACGTTTCTATTGGCAAAATGTTTTATCCTTCCTGATTTGGCAAGCATTATAACGAGTAATATAAAAGAGAAAAAAAATGACAATAAAACACCACGTGAATGGCAATAAAGCAAAATAACAGGAACAAAAGAGATATTAATAATTGAAATTATTTTAAATTTTTTATTAATTAAGTTAAATATGGCAAAAGGAAATAAAATGCATATAAATTCCCCGAAAAAAATTGGATTTCCAAAAAAGGAATACGGTCTTTTTATTTCAGGGATAATAATCTGGGAAAAACCATATAATAATGAAGACAACAATATGATATTTAAAAACAATGATAGTTTGTTTTTATTTATTTTATAAAGCAGCGGAATAAAAAAAACAACAGGGGACAAAAATACAAATAAATAATAAAAAGAAGCAGCATTGTCCGAAAGAATTACATGCAGGAAAAAATACAAATACAGGCATAAAGCAGTCAGAAAAGAAAAATCTATTATTATTTTATTATTATCAGATAAAAAAAGAATAAGGATAAATATGGTTATTATCAAGAAGCCAAAAGCTTTTACAGCCTGATATGAATCATAAAAAATGTTATTATATAATATAGCCGAGAAAAATATAAATAAAACCGAATTATTGTTTAGGATATATCTTGATTTCATTATTAAGGTTAAAAGGGGTATTCAGGAACTGGCGTGGGAATAAGATATGTAATTTCACCGAAAGACACAAGCTCTACGGACACTCCATGGAAACCAAATAGGTTAAGGTTTTTATTATAATATACATATAAATATGGATTATCGTTAGTAGTATCCATTTTTAAGTGCCCTTTTTCACCTAGAAAAATTGTGCCATAAATGCATATATTGGAGTTAATTGAACTTCCAACCCTTGGGCCGCCTATTCTTAACTCACCGTTTACGTATAAAAGTCCTGCGTGTTTTGTATTTACAAGCCTGGACTGGGAATCATCAGTAAGGTTTCTTACATAGTGAATGTTGTCGCTCGTTTGCGGGAAATAATAATTATCCGGATGTTTGACATTTCCGACATCGTCACAATCATTTCCGGAATAAAAACCATAACCCCAGGTATATCCATAAGTATTTGATATATTGGATGGAGAATGACCTATTAACATTAAAGGCCCCATAATAAACAGTTGACCATAAGTCATATACTGGTTATTATTGTCAACATAAAAGCGCAGGGTTTTATCAGTTGATAAATTTGCAGTAACTGATACACTTCCGGAATATGTGTTACATGGACTGTATCTTACCGGCAATCCGTCAGTTGTGTCAATAAACAATACCGAAGAGGGGGATTTTAATTTTGCCATAATTGTAACAACATTTGCCTGAGAAACTAAGCTTATGTCCTGTGCCGGATTGTAATACGGATTTGGTCCAACGCCAGGAATATTTGCAGGGCCATAATAAGCTTTATTTTCTTTTGCAAGACCTTTGAAATAGTCAAAATCAACATCAGGAGCAGTGGCGTATTGTGAAAAAGGATGGCAATGGGCAGTTGGGCTCATATCATCATATGTTGAGGCAAAAATATAGTTAGGTCCGAATCTTCCCCCTGTATAACCAACAGATGTGTAAATATCTGCCGCGGAATATACCTTTGGCAGCCAGTATTGGGTCGGACTTCCTTTGGCAACTTCAACTCTCGGAATGCGGCAAAAACCTGTATTTGTATTTGCAGAAAATATATCCCCCCAGTAAAAATTAGAATCATTTATTTTTTGATCAGTGCAGGGCAGGTCGATTTTACCTTTTGAAATCAAAGGACCTCCCAGCATTTTTCTCTGGACAACTGCGTAATAAGCACCTGTGCTGTCAAGAATTTTTGTTTTGACTTTAATACCTATTGTTTTGTATTCATCTTTTGCCTGGCGTGAATTAGGGTCACTTATATTTGTAAAAAAAAGATTTCCGTCAGCAATATGTATTGCATATTTACCTATTGGGGATTCAAATTCTTTTGCATATCCCCTAAAATTAGTGAGCGTGTTTACGTTGTACCAGTTTGACCCCTGCTGTAATTTTAAAATGGCATGTTCCAGCGCAAGAGAAGCAAGTTCCTGTTTTTGTGCTATACTGCTTGTCATTACGAGGTGTTTTGTTTCAATGTTATATAGATTAAGCAAAGCTGCGCTTATCAGGGAAAATACGGCAACCAGCAATATTACAAAAGGGAAAGCCTGGGCGTCGGTTTTTTTATGTTTTTTCATTTTTTTCTCCTAAAATAATTAATTATGAAAATACCCCGCACTATGCATGCGTTTTATTATAACTGTTTCCTTTAAAAATATTGAAATTGGTTTTCTGTCTTGCCATGCCCATTTTGAAAATCTGCTGGCAACATTTACCGCGTGTCCTTTTTTTGAGTCAACAAATGAAAACATAATGGACTCAACATTGGCTGACACAGTTAGGGTCTTGTAAAAAGTGTTTGCTTCTACCGCGTCTGCGTCTCCCATGTCAGTCCCGGGCTTGACTTCCGGATAAACAACGCGTAAAAAATTGTTATACTGGTATATTTCAATCGGGGAGCCGGCAGCGCCTACTGTTATTGAATCAGTTGATGAACCGCACCTGCATCTCTGAATGGTTGTTCTTATGAAAATCGGCTCCGTTAAAATCATAGAAATGTAACTATTTGCCGGCTGATTTGAATCAAATCTTGAGATTCGTATTGTCGTGCCCTGGCACTGCTGGATTGCTTTTTTTATCATAACCATAGTTATTTTTCCTTCGGTTGTCAGAGCCATTTTTGCGATACCGGTTTTCCACATATACATTCCGTCGCGCATTAAAGATAACAATCCAACACTTACAATTGACATAATTGCAGCGGATATCATCGCTTCAATGACCGTAAACCCTTTTTTACTTCTATTCAGTTTAAACATGGTTTGTATCCTTAATATTCTGTCCACGAACTAAGAGGACCAGAAAAATTGTTATTTGTGGTTCCAGGGCTTATACTTGACAAGCGTTTATAATATTTTTTCAGAGTTTTTGTTGGATTATCTGCCTTGCCTGTATAACTTATATAAGAATAATAAGCATAAATATTATATGTCTGGTTCAGAGGAACGCTTATTTTAAAGACAGCATCTCTCTGGGCAACAACTCCGTAAGACGGGTAAAAGTATTTCATTCTTCCGGTATATCCCTGCAAATAATCCTGGGATGCGGTTAAGTTATAATTATGTGCATAATATGTTACGGAAGAAGGATATGCCATAATAAGTACTCCTTCTGTAATATTAATACCATCAATCTGTATCTGTCCTTCTATGGTTCCATATACAAGTTTTATCCTGAAATTCTGGTTTGCGGTTGTTGCGCTTTTTATAATGGAAACGGGATAAATATATCCGGAAGCAGGATAAGTGCATTCATAAGTACTGGTCAGGGAAAGAGATAATTTATAGTTAGAGCCTGCAGGCACCTCTTTTATTATGTAAGAACCATCTACGTCGGTGTAGGAACTGCCTATTAAAGTATTTGCGCTGTTATATAGTTGAACAGTAATCCCTGAAACCGGGTCTCCGGTTATTTCGTCTGTGACCCAGCCGGATACATTTCCAACCGGATAAAGGTAAAGATTAGGGGCGTTATTAATTCCGGCAGATACGTTAATTGTATGTATGTTTTCAATCTTATATCCGGGTGAAGAAGCCCACAACTGCCATACCCCGGTATCTGCCGGCATAATGGTATACATCCCGCCGCCTGATGTTGTAGCAGTTACATCAATAGGGTCTGATAAGTAAACAGATGCATTTACAATCGGCAGGGTTCTGTTTATTGCATCATAAACAAACCCGTTTATGGTAGGAACACCTGTTGATTCTTCGAGCCAGATATCAACATATGTTCTTGTAGAAACAGCAATAGGAACGCCTGTTAAATATTTATAATAAGATTTTCCACCGTAATAAAAAGTTGCTGATATAGACGTAAATCCATAAGTCGGGTCAATATTTTGTATCAAATAATTACATGCAGCAGATACGGTTGGAACTGAAAGTCCATCCATTGATTTTACTATTGCGCCATCTGCGCAGGGAATTGGAGTATCTGTGGGCACAATAGTTGCTGTATATGTAAATGTTGGTGCAGGCACAGTCGGAGTTGGGGTCTGCATCCTGTAATCAACTTCAAGATATGCATAATCCATATAACCGGCAGAAGTACTATTATGTCTGAAACAGGCGCCTAAATTATTTACTTTTGTCCAGTCCCAGGTTGTGTATAAATTTGTGATGTTTGTTTCTCTTGTAACCCAGCCGGAAAAAACGCTGGGATAATTCCAGGAAGCATATATTGTTGAAATTGTCCCTGTCCAGCCGTTTGGGACTGCTGTGTCAGCCCAGTGTGTTCCACTATCATTTGTAAGATGAATCCTTATTCCATTTGATATACCTAATAATGCAAAAGAGGCAATTCTTGCTTTTAACCTGACGGCTGTTATCACACTATTTGCAATATTTTCATCCTGAAATTCAGTATATAAAAGCTGGTTAGTGTTGCTGCCTGTTGCTGCCTGGCCGTCATTTAATTGTATATTGTCTGGATTTGACCATGTTGAAGTTTTGCCTGACATTGAGCCGGTTGCATTTAAAATTCTCGTGCCAACAATAGGAGTATCAGTTGGTACAATCTGAGGGGTTAAAGTAATAGTGGGTGTGTTTGATGCAACCATTGTTATATTAATATAAACATGTCCACCTATTTCAGCACCTTCAATAGCAGGGCATATAAAATCAACGCCTGTTATAGTTGAACCGGCTTTTGTAACTATAAGCGGGTTTGATGCATAATATGTTGTATTGAATCCAAGCCCGGATGCATATAAAACATAAGAACCAGGCATAACACCGCTGACAGAATACCGTCCGTCATCATCACTTATTGTAGTTGTATATCCCGGAAAGCCGGTAAAATATACAGTTGCATTAGAACCCAGCCCCGGATTTACAAGGGAACCGTCTGGCATTTGTTTGTAAATCCTGCCTGATACTGTTGAGCCGGCAAGAGGAACTTCCTTATAAGTCAACAATCCGGTTACTCTTGTTGTTTTTGTCATATTTTCCGCTTCGTATGTCACAACTACAAAAATTTGTTTTGTATTCATGTCAGATCCTGCGCCGAGCTCTGCCAGTGTCCTTGGAATAAGATTGCCATCAGCATCCTCGTTTGCATACTGGACATATTTGTAAACTTTGAATGGTTTTGTGTTAAAAAAAACAGTTTCTACAGGATATGGGTTTGAAGGGCAATTTGAATTTTCAAGTTTTGAAAGCGGGTCAGGAAGACATGAATCCGGGGTCACGTTAAGAGAATTAAAACCAAGATTTTTCAGTAATTCAAGATTTTCAGAAGCGAGGTTTGATGAATATGTTTTCAACTGGTTCATTGTAATTCCCCTGTATACCCGCGTTATCAGGTTTATTGACCCCATTAAGACAAAAGCAATCAATACAGAAACAATCATTGTTTCTATGTAGGTAAAACCTTTGTTGCTTTTTCTTCTTATAATTGGGTTCATTTTTATACCTCAAATTCTCATTTCCTTAATAAATATACAATTAAAATTATGTTTTGTCAAGTTTTTTGTTATGTTTATGATTGTTATATCTATAAATATAAGCTATAATAGAAATAACAAAAATAATCAGAGAAAAAATTTGTCCAAGTGAAAAAAATGTTGTTATCGGGTGAAATCTTGAAAATTCAATAATAAATCTTAAAATACTAAAAAGAAAAAAAGATAAAATTATCAATTCTCCTTCAAATAATTTGTATTTTTTTCTTAAAATAATAAAAAAAAGTACAACTAAAAATGCAAGAGATTCAAATAACGGAGAAGGAAATAATCTCAAATCTCCAAACAATATTTGGGGATAAGAATTAAAAGGATAATAAATGCCAAAAGGGAAGTTATCAGGGCAAGGAATTCCGAAACAACAACCGTTAAAAAAGCAGCCCAGCTTTACGAAAAATCCACCGGAAAAAATAGAAAATGAAAAAATGTCAGCAACAAACCACACATTTAATTTTAACATTTTTGCAAGCAAAAAGGCGCAAATTGTCGAAAAACCAAGCCCCCAAATCAATGAAAACGACTCAAAAAGACTGTTTTTTGTAATACATATTTTTTTATCATTTAAAAAAGTTTCAATTTCATATCCCATCCATCCGCCAACAAAAAACGGGATAAAAATCAAAAGTGCAAGTAAAATTATAGAGGTTTTGACTTTTCGGTCAAGATTTCTAATATTATAGAATAAAAATAAAAATCCTATTATTATCCCTGTAAGGGTCAATATAAAATGTGTCCGAATTTCAATGTCGCCTATATAAATAAAAGGAAACATACGCTTCCTCCTGTTTTTTATCTAATCATCAGAACGCAGATACCAAGGACATTGTTAACTATCTCAAAAATCCTGTTCAGTTTGCCTAGCAGGTATTTTATTATAACATAAAACTCCCTAAAATAACGACGGTTTATGTATTATAAAGATAACAAGATAAATAAAAAGAATACCAAAGATTACTGCTTCATTAATCTTGTTTTTTGATTTAATAATTACTAAAAAAGTCAGTGCCCCAAAAATAAAGTTATATATGAACAAAATTCCGGAATTCAATAATACAGGCAGGAGCATATATCCTAAAAATGCAAAAAATGCCGTAATTTTCTTACCTTTTTCAAAACCGAAAATGGTCATAATTGTCTTTACATTGTATTTTTTATCACCTTTGTAGTCGTTTATGTCTTTTACATTGAATGCAAGGGATAAAACTATAAGCATTGTTATTGCCAGTTTTAAGGGGAAACTAAAAAAAATTTTTAATTCATTTGAAGCGGCAAAGCCGAGTAACAGCGCTAAAACCGAAGAAAATGCTATTATGATTATATTCAATGGAAAGAAATTTTTTATTCGCAAAGGCGGGCAGGAATAAATAAAAGCAGTAAGATGTATTGTAAGTACAATTAAAAATGTTGTGAAATTTAGTGAAAAAGCAATTAATAAAGAAGAAAAAAAACAAATCCAGAAAATTTTTATATAATTTGGTTTATTTATGATTTTAATCAGGGGATTTGGTTTTTTATTTAATTTATCTATCTCTATATCAAATATATTATTAAGGATAATACTGGATAAAAATAAAATATTAATCAATATTATACCAGATAAGAGATTAATAAATAAAGATACCCCGGATAAAAGTTTAAACTTTTCAATACCTAAGAAAAATCCGGAAGAAAAAATTACTGTATAATAAATAAATCTTGAAGGTCTTGACTGAAGAAAAAAAGATATATGTTTTTTTATGATATAAAAGGCATATATAAAAATAATAATACCTGTAATAAGCAATAATATTTCAAAGTCCAAATATTTACTAAAAAAATTTACCAAATTAACTCCTTTGATTATTAATTTTGTAATATTATATAATATTTAATTGAAATTTAAAATAAAATATATTATAATTAGTTTAATTTAACAATTTAAATAAGGTGAAAAATGCAGAAAAGGTTAATTTTAAATTTAACTTTTATTTTGATACTATTTCAATCATTATTTGCAGATTTAATAATTACAAAGTCAGTTAATAAAACCGCTGCATCCCCCGGGTCAACATTGACTTATAATATTTTTATTCAAAATACAGGCTCAGGTGCTTTAACCGGAGTTAAAATGTGGGATACAATACCAGGAAGGACTAATTTTGTAACAAGTAGTGCCGGAACTTTAAATTCAGGGGTTTTAGAATATAACATAGGAAGTATTAATGCAGGCGCTGCTGTTTCTGTCACAATAACTGTTTCTGTTGACTGGGTTTTAAATACATTTACTGCAAATATACGAAATACTGCTTTTGTGGAAGCAGATACAACAGGAGTAAAAGAAAGTTTTCCTGTTTTTACAACTGTTGTTCGGTCATTTTCATCTTCCAATCAATATGTAACCTATGGTGCGTGGGAGGACTTTATTAAAAAGGATATGGGGTTTATTCATATTTATACACTGGCTGATGATTGTAATTTAAATCTTTATTTTGCTGATGATGTCCTGCAAACGATGAATAATTTAGCAGGAAACTGGACAGGAATTTCTGCAGGCAGAGTCATTGATTTTCCAAGTGATACTCCAACTTTTAATAATCAAACAGGCGATTGTGCTGTAAGTAATGGATTGAATCAGGTAGGAAGTCATTATGTAAATACACGTTATTTTAAATTAACTTCAACAAAGCCATTTTTATGGGTCTTTGATTCTATAATTGATGATTTGTGGTCTGATTCTTTTATTTTTTTAATGTCAACTGATTATTCTTTTACCGGCTCTACTTTTTTTGCTCATTTATATTATGATAGAAATCCTGCATATACTTATCATTCAACAGATAAACATTTTGGAGATGGACTTGCAGTTATTAATACTAATAATTTTGATATTGCTGCTTATGTTTATTTTTCAAATGATAATGGAGCAAACTGGGCTTTTAAAGTATCTGCAACTGTAAAACCAGAAGACCCTTCTCATACTGATAATTCATCCGGTGGTATCTGGTTTTATGGTGGCACAACACAATCAGAAGAAGGTGATTATAAAGTTATAATAAGACAGATTGATTCATCCGGTAATGATTTAGGAGATGCAAGAGCAATACTGTGGAAAGGAAATATTTTTGCTGGAAATTCAAGGCCCTGCACTGATTGTTCCGGCGGCGCTGCCTGTTCAACAGGCGATAGAGACAGTGACCATGATAATGCAAATGCATTTGCTATAAGCAGGGATGGAAATAAAGTTTCAAAAGCAGGCTTTGATGTTTTATATGGATGTATTGCTGCTGCACCTGAATCTCTGGGCAGGTCAGAGGTTGTTATTACCAATGTTGGCTCAACACCTGCAAATATAAGTTTATACAGATATAAAAATACTGCTGGTTTCTGGGACCCTGTAAATGATGCTACTAATCCAAATGATGATGATTTTGGGACACAAGGAACCTGGGTTAAATGGGGCAGTGATATTACAAATCTTGCGCCAGGGACTTCTATTACAAGAACAGCAGGCACTATTCTTTTTAGCGCCGGAGAATATGGTTCATATATAAAAATTGTTTTAACATCAGGTGGTCCAATACAGGCAATAACTGGAACAAGTATTTTTAATGCTCATTATGGTCAGGCAGATTTTTTAGAAGCGGTTGATACAAATATAAGTACTGGAAAAGAGTTCTGGTTTGGAAACAGTCCATACACTGTTGCAAGGTCTTATGATGGTTGCAATGGTCTTAAAAAAGCTGATTGGTGGAAGGATAACAGAGGAGGAATATTTGTTGCGCTTTGTCCAATTCCAAATACAACAGTCAGGATAGTTCAGGGTAGTTTAATTGATTTATGGGGCTCTGATTACGGACCATCCTGCACCGATGATGTTATTTATCATGGCTCTACAGCTTTGATACAAACAACAACAGGCCCTGACCAGGCACTTAAATTTTACAGCATTGATAGAGCACAGACATATAAAATTGTAGCAGATAATCCAATTTATTTTATGATACAGAATTTAAAGGGCAGGGAAAAAATATATTCTGGTGTTGTTGTTGGCGTAGAATATTTTTATCCAGAAGCAACGCTTTCAAAGAATTCAAATGTTACAACAGCAATGACAGGCCAGACAATAAATTATACAATTACATTTCAGAATACCGGGGCAGGAGATGCAACAGATGTGGAAATTATTGATACCATACCCGCAGGACTTAACTATATATCATCAAGTCCATCTGGCACTCATTTAGGTGGTGGTGTTTATCAGTGGAATATCGGGTTTGTAGGAGCAGGTGCAATTTCTTCAATAAATATTACAGCACAGGTCACAGCAACAGGTGGTAATATTACAAATACTGCAACTGTTTATTACAAAGACAGCGATGGAAATACATTAACTCCTAAAACATCAAATGAAAATATAATTACAATAGCACAGCCAACACCTACAAGGACAGTAACACCTACTGCAACATTTACAAGAACTGTGACTTTGACACCTACGCATACACTTTATCCTGTGCTTGTTTTAACAAAAGTTGCAACACCTTCTTCTGCTAAAATGGGAGAAGAAGTTACTTTTTTAATAAATTACAGAAATACCGGCTCGAGCCCTGCAAACAATGTTGTTATTTCTGATATTTTATCTTCTCTGTTAATATGTCCAACACCCTGCACAACATTTACATCTACTGGTTCAGGAACACTCATAGGAAACACAATTACATGGAATATTGGAACAGTAAATCCGGGTGCATCAGGTAGTGTGAGTTTATCATTTATTGTTCCCGGATATTTTTTGGATGATACAACAATTCAAAATGCAGCAATGATTACAAGCAGTGAAATTTTAACACCTGTTGTGAGTAACAATGCATCTTTACTCGTTGATGTGCCTGAGTTAAGATTAACACCAATTACAAATTATCCAAATCCATTTACTTCTGAAACAATTATATTATTTGAGTTATCCATAAAGGCAGATATAACTGTAAAATTCTATACTCTATCAGGCGAACTCATAAAAACAATGGATGAGGCAGAAGTAAAAAATAATCTTGTTGGTCAGACAGATATTCAGGCAGGCGAAAACAGAATCCGCTGGGACGGAACAAATAAATCTGGTGAAAAAGTTTCATCCGGAATTTATTTTTATCGTGTAATTGCAAAAAAGGGGAAAGAACAAGCTGAGTTTATCTCAAAACTCGCAGTAATGAGGTAAGTTAAAAAGTGGAATTTTGAATAGATTAGTAGGATTGACATCATTGTTTGTAACTGAAAAATTTAATCCCCTATTTTCATAGGAACGACAAATACAGTCAGCGATTGCAAACAAGATTGTCATTCCCGCGGAAGCGGGAATCCAGTTTTTAAAGTTGTGATGAAGAAAAAAACAGATACAGGTTATATAAATAATGTTTAGTTTTTATTGTAACAATAAGAAAACAAAAAACTATATGTATGCTTTTATAGATCTGACAAGTTCTCTTGTTTCAGATAGAATTTATATGTATTCTTTTGAAGTAAAAAAATTAATTTATTAAGTATGCAGAGGGGGTATTTTAGATGGGTAAACAATACTATGTATATATACTCGCTAGCAAAAAAATGGAACTTTATATATAGGTGTTACAAATAATTTAATTAAAAGGATATATGAACATAAGAATAATTTTGTTGAAGGATTTACTAAAAAATATAATGTTCATTTATTAGTTTATTACGAGATTTATGATAATGTTAAGGAAGCAATTTTACGTGAAAAAAGAATAAAGAAATGGAAGAGAGAGTGGAAAATTAAATTGATAGAAAAAATGAATCCCAATTGGGTTGATTTATATAGTAAAATATTATAAATATTTGATTTTAACTATAATAGAAATTATATATCTGTCGCAATATTATATTGCGAAAAATTGAAGTAATAAAGTAAAACTATGTGGATTCCTGCTTTCGCAGGAATGACAGAAAAATATTGATAATTTGTCTGAGTTGGACAGAGAAGGTATTCTCTATGGATTTAAATAAGATAAACAAAATGCCCCCAAAACGTTGCATAGCATTATTTTCAGGTGGGCTGGATAGTTTGCTTGCAGTAAAACTTATCAAGCAGCAAAACATAGATGTTGTAATTTTAAATTTTGATCATGGCTTTTTCTTTGGCTCGTATGAAATCATAAATGGAGAAAAAAAGTATAAGGGAAAATTACCACCGGATTTTAATGTAACTGTCATTGATATTTCAGTTGATTTTTATAAAATGATAAAAAAACCAGAATTTGGATTTGGTTCTAATATGAATCCGTGCATTGATTGTAAAATAATGATGCTTAAAAAAGCAAAAACTCTGATGCTGGATTTTGATGCATCTTTTGTTATAACCGGTGAAGTTTTAGGCCAGCGTCCTATGACACAGAATTTAAGGGCAATGAAATTAATAGAAGAAAAGTCAGGACTTACAGGTTTTTTATTAAGGCCATTGTCTGCTAAAAAACTTGAAATAACAGAACCGGAAAAATTTGGCTGGGTAGATAGAGAAAAATTACTTGATATAGAAGGAAGAAGCAGAAAAATTCAGTTATCTCTTGCGGAAAAATGGGGAATTGCTGATTATGTAAAGACACCGGCGGGCGGCTGTGTTTTAACTGATGAAAATTATTCAAAAAGATTAAAGGATTTAATAGATAATAAAAAAGAAATAACCAGAGAAAATGTAGAACTTTTAACAATGGGAAGACAATTTAGAAAACAGGGTGTTAAATTTATCATAGGAAGAAAAAAAGAAGAAAATTTTTATTTGTTAAAGTTTAAAGACAAAGCAACTGTTTTTGATTGCATTGATGTTCCCGGACCTGTTGGAATAACTTTTGATACAATTGATGAGAATATGGAAAATTTTATTGCATCTGCTGTTGCTGGTTATTCTGATGGTAAAAAATTACAGGAGGTTAAAATAGAAATAACTAATAAACAGGATAAAAAGATTTTAAAAGTAAAACCAATGGATATAAATGAATTAGGGAAAAACAGGATTGATAAATAATTGTATTATAATATATTGCAAATTTATATTAAAAAGGTATAATAATTAAAATCGATTAAAAATTCAGGAGAAAAGATGAAAGAAAAAAATAAAAGATATTTACTAAAAGAAATTTTTTGGGATTATAATATTCCTTATACAGCAGATGAAATTTATAATTTTTTAACATGGAAAAAGAATTTGAAAGATTTAAACAGGGATAAAATTATAGCCCGTATGCTTATCTCTCTGCGCTGGTATGAGATATTGGATATTTTTGGTATTAAACAAACTTATAAATTTTTAACAGATGATGTAATTAAATTATTATGGAAGAAAAATATAAAAGAAAGGTTTGTTTATGTCAGAAAAAAATTACAGGAAATATTATAATGAATTATATGAAATACAAAATCAGGTATTTGCGATATTAGAGGGGTATAATTTTTATCTTACCGGTGGAACAGCATTAAGCAGATTTTATTTAAATCACAGATATTCCGATGATTTGGATTTTTTTACAAATGAAAAGATAGATTTTCAAAAGACAATTAAAGAAATAAAAAGTAAATTTGATAAAAAATTTATAACAGAAGTAAAATCCTTATATCAGGATTTTGCCCAGATGTTTATTTATGATGATGAATTTTTAAAAAAATATGAAAAACATTTTTTGGGTAAACTGAAAATAGATTTTGTTTATGATATTCCTGCAAGAATAGGTCCACTTAATGATTTTAAATTATTCAGCAGGGTTGATAATCCTGAAAATATGCTTGTAAATAAAATAACTGCAATTTCAAGACAGGCTGAAAAAGATGTGGTGGATATTGTTTTTATATGTAAGATATTAAATTTTGATTGGGAAGATATAATTAATAAAGTAAGACAAAAAGATGCTTCTGAAGAACTGTATCTTGTAGAATTGTTACGTACTTTTCCTGTAAAAGAAATTAAAAAAATAAAATGGATAGAAGAAATAAAAGAGGATGATTTTAGTAAAGATTTAGAAACAATAATAAAAGATATAATAATCAAAGGCAGAAATAGTTTATATAAAAAATAAAATTTAATTTATAATATTTTAAGGAGTTTTGTATGAGATGGACAAATGCTTTGATAAACACGTTACGGGAAACACCAAAAGAAGCAGAAACAGTAAGTCATAAACTTATGTTAAAAGCAGGACTTATTTTAAAACTGGCTTCGGGTATTTATGATTTTTTACCTCTTGGCTGGAGGTCAGTTAACAAAGTTATAAATATTATAAGAGAAGAAATGAATAAAGCAGGTGCACAGGAGGTCTTAATGCCTGTTTTATCACCCGCAGAACTGTGGAAAGAAACAGGAAGATGGGATTTATACGGCAAAGAAATGATGAGAATAAAAGATAGAAATGACAATGAATTTGCACTTGGACCAACACATGAAGAAATAATAACAGACATTGTAAGACGCCAGATTAATTCATATAAACAACTGCCTGTAAATCTTTATCAGATACAGGTAAAATTCAGAGATGAGATAAGGCCTCGTTTTGGAATTATGCGCGCAAGAGAATTTATAATGAAAGATGCTTATTCTTTTGACAGAAATGAAGAGGAAGCGCAGAAAAGCTATAAAATAATGTTTGAAACATATAATAAAATATGTAAAAGAATTGGTTTTAAGTTTCGTTCGGTTGAAGCAGATACAGGTGCAATTGGTGGGACATCATCTGCTGAATTTATGGTTTTAGCAGATACAGGCGAAGAAATAATTGTTTATTGTCCTGACTGTGATTATGCTGCAAATGTGGAAAAGGCAACAGGAGTGGTTGAAGCCATAGGTGGCAATGCAGGAGACAAACTTGAAAAAATTCACACACCTGATATAAGAACAGTAGAAGAACTTGCTTCTTTTTTAAAATTAAATCCGGAAGATACTGCAAAAACAATTCTTTATATTGCAGATGGAAAAATGTATGGTGTTATGATGCGCGGTGACAGGGAAATAAATGAGATAAAATTAAAAAATGTTTTAAATGCAACTGATTTGCGTCTCGCAACTGCTGAAGAAATAGAAAAGCAGACATCAGCACCTGTTGGATTTGCAGGGCCTGTTAATTTAAAGGAAAAAGGAATAACCTTATTAATTGATAAAACAGTTGAACAGATGAAATCACTTGTATGTGGTGGTAATGAAAAGGATTATCATTATGTCGGTGTTATACGAGGAAGGGATTTTAAAGAAGACAGAGTAGTTGATGTTATAAAAATAAGAGCAGGGGATGGCTGCCCGAAGTGCGGGAAAAAACTAAATGAGCAAAAAGGCATAGAAGTTGGGCATGTGTTTTTTCTCGGCACAAAATATTCAAAATTAATGAATGCCACTTTCCTTGATGATAAGGGAAAATCACAATATTTTGTAATGGGGTGTTATGGCATAGGTGTTACAAGAATAGTTGCAGCAGCAATTGAACAAAATTATGATGAAAATGGAATAATCTGGCCATTGTCAATTGCACCTTTTGAAGCTTCAGTGATACCTGTTAATACAAAATACAAAGAAGGTTTTGATTTTGCAGAAAAAATTTATAATGAATTAAAAGAAAAAGGAATTGATGTAATTTTGGATGACAGAGATGTATCCCCGGGTGTAAAATTTAAAGATTCTGATTTAATAGGGTTCCCTTTACAAATTGTAATAGGAGAAAAGAATTTTAAGAATAACAAAGTTGAAATAAAGATAAGAAAAGATAAAAAAACAGAATTAGTGGGTAAGGAAGAAGTTATAAATAAAATAATAGATATAATTACTGATTTGAAAAAATAAATTTAATTTTATTTTTAAGGAGATATATTATTTTTTATAAAATAATTAGTATTTATATATTTTATAATTGACTAAATAATAATATTATTTTAGGACTCATTCCTGCGGCATTGTATGAAGCATACAGAACATGGGGAATAACAACAAAAGCAGCATCAATTATTCTTTTACTTTGCTTAGTTTTACAGATTTTTTTAATAGCATTTAATATCAATTATGATATATCAAAAATAATTGGAATTTCTAAAAAATATATTTCTGGTTATATGCTGCCATTAATGGATTTATAATTGCAATAGTTATAATTATTTTATCAATAATATTATTAAGAACTATTGGTTTTTATACAAAATGGCTATCCATAATATTGATAATTGGATATCTTTGTTTCATTTATGTGCTTTATCCTGTTCAATTTTATAATTTAGTTAAAATACTTTTAAATTATTTAGATTTCACATTTAATAAAATATGCGGTTATAGTCAATAAGTCCTGAATATCTTGATGCAAAGGATTTGGTTGCTTTATTGCGCGAGGCATTGCTTGCAAAAAATGTATTGCAGGGTAAGACAAGGGGATATAAAAATCATCCGCAATTACTGCGTTTTAAAAATTCTTTTGCGTCCATCAGCGGCTTGCCAACAATTTACAAATCCGGCAGAATCTCTGCTAATTTAATCTGTAAAAAATATGGGGTTAAATTTAAATCGCCAACAACATTAGAGGATAAGATAATAAAATAATTTCAAATAATGTATCTGGGTAAATAAGCGATTTGAAATATTATAAATATAAAGTAAAAGAGTAAAGTTTTTATTGCCAGTTTAAAGATAAGGATATGAATATAGGTGCCAAGGCAAGTTATTAAAATAAATAAGTATTATTTGGTATTATTTCATACTTGATTTTTAAAATTATTATTGCTATAATTATTATGAAAATAAATATAAGAGGTGATTTTATGTCAAACAAAAATGTAACTTTTACAATGAAAATAGATAAAAATATACGGGATGTTTTAAAGGAATTTTGTAAATCAAAAGGTTTTTTAATGAAATCATTTATTGAAAGAGCCATAATTGATCAGATTGAAAAAGAGGAACTAAAAGAAGATTTGTTAGCAATAGAATATTATGAAAAATACGAAAAAAATAATACAATTCCCCTTGAAAAGGTAGCAGAAGAGTTGGGAATGTATCCGAAAAAGAAAAAAAATGTATGAAATAGAACTTTCTAATAAAGCGTATAAGTTTTTATCTAAATCCAAAGTTGAATCACTTCCTTTGATAAAGAAAAAAATTTTATCTTTGATAGATGAACCGCGTCCAGTTGGTTGTGAAAAGTTAAAATCAACTAATTATTATAGAATACGTCAAGGTGATTTTAGAATAATTTATGAGATAAACGATAGCCATAAAAAGATAATAATAGTTTCGATTGGGCATAGAAAAGAAATATATAGAAATTTTTGAGAAATAAATAATGAAAAAAATTTTTTACATTTCTTTTATTCTTTTTGCTGTTTCATTTTTATATGCACAGAATGAGGGGGATTTTTATTTTAATAAGAAAAATGAGATACTGGATAAAAATAAGGCTATAGGGAGCCCGACACACATGGTATACACTCTTCATATACTCCTGATTAATTATTTTCCAAGGTAATGTAAAATAAATTGTGTAAAAAAGATTGAAATAAAAAAAGGAAGGGTGTATTCTTCCTGATAGAAAAAAATGGGGGGTATACAGATGTATACCCAGCCATAAAAAACTGGTTAAAAAGCAATTTAAGAAGGAATTTTTAATTGCTTTAACCAAAAACTTTAAAAAGGAGGAATACACCCA
>Ga0078972_1008147_pt1 | contig 22320 bp, 20 predicted proteins | sample YelNatPaOPGAMG01_FD_67568 | JGI IMG/M metagenome (GOLD analysis project Ga0078972, IMG submission 67568) | Hot spring thermophilic microbial communities from Obsidian Pool, Yellowstone National Park, USA - OP-RAMG-01 (SPADES assembly) (version 2) | ecosystem: Environmental > Aquatic > Thermal...
ATAGGACTGGCTGAAGCCTGTCATCTGTGACAGCTCTTTCTGAGTTATGTTCAATTTTTCTCTGAGCCTTCTTATTTCGCTCAGGCTTGGCATCATATTATTCTCAGAGAACGATAAGCTCATTAGATATATATTTAGAGTGCCCTCTTCGCATTTGGGCTACTAATTATTTCGGTACCGGATTGTCTTGATCCAACTACCAACTTTTCCTTGAAATTCCACATCATACTCGGTCTCGACGCCATTATCTCTTGGGTTTATTAGGGTCGAGACAGTGGAGATAGGTCATGTCAATTGATCCTGAAAAAGGGAAAGAGTTGAAGATAAACAAGTCAACGTTATGGTATCAGCAGAAAAAGATTAAAGAGGGAAAGACTATAAAGATTTACAATAAGACCAAGGTGAAGATTGGATGAATGTAGAATTCAGTAAGAAGAAAATAGAAGAATTAATGGAAGAACTTAAAGATAAAAGACCAGTTTTTAACTCTGAAGACGATTTCAAGTTTTCGTTGGCATGGCTAATTAAAGAAAAATACAGAGACGATGTAGAGATAAGATTAGAAAAGAAAATGAATAATAATAAAGATGCATCTAGCAGTGAGGTGGGAGATAAGAAGAATAAAAATCAAAGGATTGACATTTTTATCATAGTCAAAAATGATAAGGAAAAGATAGGTATAGAATTGAAATATTTTACGGCCAAAATTGAGTGGCAGGATAATAAGAATGAGGAGACTTTTATATTGGCAGAACAAGCTGCGAATGATATAAAGTGCTATGATGCATGGAAAGATGTTGAGAGATTAGAAGATTTTATAAAAAGTGGAAATATAAATAAAGGTTTTGCAATATGGTTGACTAATATTAACGCACTTAGTGATGATGACGATTATAATAAAAACAATTATTACTATCAATTTAGAATACGCAATGGTAGAAAAATTCCAGACGCTTACAATCCTTGGAACCCTGAGAAAGGTTGTGTTGAATTGGAGTGGGACGAAGATGCAAGTGAAGGAACAAAAAAAGGAAGGAAGGACACAATAAAAATAAAGAAAAATTATAATGTTTCTTGGAAGGATTATTCAATTTTAAATTTAGAGGATAATAACTCAAGTAAGAAAAGCTCGAATAATAAATTTAGGTATGCTTTACTAGAGGTTCAATAGAAAAGCAGAAAAAGATTAAAGAGGGAAAGACTATAAAGATTTATAACAAAACAAAGGTGAAGATTGAATGACCGATTCAGAGGTCTCAAAACAAGATTACAACATAGATTTTGAAAGGATCAAAGAACTGATTTCTAAATATGAACAAATCAAGAATTCAGGTGAAATTAAGCGATACAATGAGGAATCTACAAAGAAGGATTTCATTTTACCTTTGTTTGAAGCTTTAGGCTGGAATGTTTCCAATAGAGGAAAGAGAGACAATTCCATAAGTGCTGAAGAAACCATATCAAAAAAGAGAGTTGATTACGGTTTCAGGATTAACGGAATACCAAAGTTCTTTCTTGAAGCAAAATCTTTGAAAGAGGAAAATATTCAAAATAATCCTAAATATGTCACTCAAGCCATAGACTATGCATGGATGAAATCTTGCTCATGGGCAATATTAACAAATTTTGAAACTATAGCAGTCTACAACGCAGACTGGAAGGAATCCAATTACGGAAACAACCTATTCTTTGTTTTACATCCTAATGATTTTTTAAATGATTCCAGATTATTATTACTTTCAAAGAAAGCCTTTGAGAATGATGAAATTGATAAAACTGCTTTAAAATATGGTAAAAAACAACTTAAAAACCGCATAGATAAGCAACTCTTACAGGATATGATACATTTTCGTGAAATTCTTTCAAAAAATATTTTAAAGAATAATCAAGATAAACATCTTACACAAGACGATATAGACGAATCAGTCCAGAGAATACTTGACCGCTTAATATTTATAAGAAATGCTGAGGATAGAGGTCTTGAAGAGAATCGATTGTTATCCAATGTGAGGCAGTGGAGCCAAAAGGGGAAGGGAAATCTAATAAAAGAAATATCGGGTGTGTACAAATATTACGACGATCAATATAACAGCAAATTGTTTGCTCGTCATTTATGCGATGATCTCTACATAGACAATGAAGCTCTTCAAGAAGTCATAGAAGGCCTTAACCACTCAAAGGACAACTCTTACAGATACGATTTTTCAATAATTGAATCGGATGTGTTGGGGAATATATATGAACAGTATCTGAGCAATATTTTAAAATCATCACCAAAAAGGGCCAAATTAGAGGAATCAAAGACCCATAGGAAAGAACAAGGCATCTACTACACACCCTCTTACATTGTTGATTACATTGTCAGGAATACAGTTGGTGAATACATCAAAACGCATACGCCAGAGGAAATTAAAAGAGTAAGAATCCTTGATCCAGCTTGTGGTTCTGGAAGCTTTTTGATAAGAGCCTACAAGGAACTTGAAAATTACTGGAAACAGAATTCTGATTTTGCGCAAACAACTCTAGATAGCGAGGAATTTTATTCAAAGAAGGTTGAAATCCTAAAAAATAACATTTTTGGAGTCGATCTTGATCCAAAGGCCGTTGAAATAGCCCAATTAAATCTATTATTGCAAATATCAGAAAAGGGTGAAAAACTACCATTACTTCAGAATAATATAAAGGTTGGAAACAGTTTGATCGATGATCCTTCAATTACAGATAAGGCATTCAAGTGGGAAGAGGAATTCTCAGAGATAATGAAAGAGAGTGGATTTGATATTATAATTGGAAATCCACCTTATGGTGCTGAGTTATCTGAAAAGGAAAGATTGTGGGTATCACGGTCTTATCGCTATTCTAAATCTTATAAGAATACTGCTTTAATTTTCATTGAAAGATCCATCAATCTATTAAAGAAAGACGGAAAATTTGGAATGATTGTTCCCAAATCAATAGCTTATAGTCAAGAATGGGAAAATGGAAGAAAATTGGTTAGAGATAAGTTAAATCGGGTAGTTGACGTAAGCAAAGCATTTGATGATGTCCTATTAGAGCAGTTGATACTAATTTTAGAAAAAAATAATGCGTCTTCAAATTATATTTTAGAAAATATAAACAATACTAACTCATTATCCATTGCGAAAAAATACATAGACTTAACAGATTCGATAATATTGGATGATAATCCGAAAGATTTCGAAATTTTCAAAAGAATGATAAAATCTGAAAAAAGGCTACGAGATATTTCAAAAACTAGTAGAGGCCTCCCTTTTCAGAAATACGTCATCAAAACACCTACGGAATATAGAATTATTAGAGGTAGAGATATCAAAAGGTATCATTATTCAACTAATAATGAATTCTTACCAAATAATATAATCAACTTGAATATGAAAAAGATAGAATTTCTGAGAAGACCTAAGATTATCTCCCAAAGAATCGTTGCCCACGTAACAAAACCAACTGACCATATTATTATCATGTCGGCATTGGATAGGAAAGGAATACTAACGTTAGATACTGTTGAGAATACTGTAATTAAAGATAACAAATACTCCCTTGAATTTTTGCTATGTCTTCTTAATTCTGAATTAATTTCATGGTATGCATATAGGTACATCTTTTCAAAAGCAATAAGAACAATGGACCTAGATGATTATTACATAGGTAAAATACCTCTGCCTGAAAGAGAAATAGATAACTTGAAATGCGTAACTCTTGTTAATAAACTTATTTCATTGTATGAAGACTTGGAAAAGTTTAGTGGTAAGGAAACAGATTATAAGGTAGAGATTAAAAAAGAAATAGAAAAATATGAAGCCGAAATTAACAGCCTCATTGCTAGCCTTTACATAGACTAAAATAAGGTAAGTTCAATTTGAATAAACAAATGCAAAACCTAAAGATATTAGAGGTATATGGAGTAGATCTAAACAAGCCATATGAGAAACAGAAGAAGCCATTCAACTTTATGTTTATTGGATCAGAGAAAAACGGAATAATACCATGTTTGCCCTATGATAAAGATATTACTGGAATTCAATATAAACCTTTTATTGACTATAAATCTGATACAACATCTGATAAATTACCCTTACCTTCTGATGCTTATTGGCATAGTTTAGAAGATGTATTGACACAATACGTAAGGCATAATGATAACAAATTCGATTACGACAATCAGGGAATAGCACACAGGAAACATATCGTTGTTAATCGGATAAGATACATTGGTAAAGAATCCAATAACCTTGAAGATAACCTTACTGGTCTTGAAGACCCTGATTATCTTGAATATGAAAATCCTGAAGATTTCAAACAATGGATTCTATCATTGAAACCTAAAGATGTCAGGGATAAGGGAATATCGGAAAGAGAACTAAAGAGGCAAAAAGCAAAGATCAGAAAGGGTAAGCAGTTAAATCCAAAAGTAAAGATTATAAAAATTCTACTACAACTATACAAGGAAGTTGAATTAGGCTAGAATAATTAACATTCCAATTGTCAGATATTAGACAAAAATGATTGATATTCAATATATCAGATATTAACTTAAATAGGGGGTGACATTTTTTTATTGTTATCTATATCCCCCTGAACCATATGGGGCTGCCCGGATTTGGACCGGGGTCTCAGGCTCCCAAAGCCCGTAGGATACCAAGCTACCCCACAGCCCCTGTGGCCTGATTTTCAATTGGTTAATATTCTTTTCAGTCTCTGCTCTCTTTGAAGTTACAAGTAATGTCCTGATTCACAAAACCCCAGGCATTAAGATTATCTATTCTCTTTTCCTTCTATAATCATGAATTGTGAGCTCTGCGGTAAACAGACCAACAGGCTCTTTGATGTTATTATTGACGGGGTCCATATGAGTGTATGTGGCGATTGCCTGAAGTATGGTAAAGAAATCCCGAGGCAGTCGCAGCCGAAGGCAGGAAATTTCAGAGTTCAGCCTCCAAATACTACAAAGGCACCGCCGCTTCCACATCCAGCCAGATTTGATAAGCCTAGGGAAGAATCTTCTTTGGATTCTGAGGAACCTATTGAGGATTATGGGAAGATCATAAAAAAGAGAAGAGAAGAGATGGGTCTATCCCAGGAGCAGCTAGCTGCCAAGCTTCAGGAAAAGAAGAACATTGTTGCCAAGATAGAGAGGGAAGAAATAAAGCCCGACAGGCAGATCGCTAGAAAGATAGAGAAAATTATGGGTATAAAGGTGATGGAAAGGATTCAGTGACCCTGGTTCAGGCTGCTTGCCAGGAAATTCCTTACCTTTTCAATTCCAATGGAGGTGAAGAGGTAACCAAGTCTTGGCCCCTTTTCACTGTTGAGAAATATTCTGTAAAGCAGGGAAAAGCACTTTTGCTTTTCACCAATTGATGATGCGCAGCTTTCGTGAATGACCTTGTTCACATCTTCAGGTGATAGTCCATCGGAAAGTCGTGAGATAAGAGTTTTAATGAAATCTCTCTCAACTTCTCTCAAATCCAATACGGGTGGCTTTTCATTGAGCTTTATCTTAAATTCATCCCCCGCAAAATGATCAAGCCAGTATCTTACAGCTTCAATCCTTGAAATGAGCCTTCCTGTATCACTGGGTATCACGAAGGATGATTTCCTCAGAGAGCCTATTATTTCCTCATTACTGCCTTTTATCTGAACAAGGTTTATGAGATGGTTGAACGATACCTGCACAGGCATTTCCTTTGGAATTTCGCCTGGTTGAGACAGTTCATAAACTCTTTTCATATCCCTTTTTCTCTCTCCGTCCTCAACCTCTTCCTTTCCGAAATACACCCTCTCGTATATGTCGTATTCATTCACGAGTGATATGAGCCCCGTTCCTGTATCCATCTCTATATGCCTTTCCGGATTGTTCTTCGCTATCAGGAACCTCAATATCTCCGGAGGGGCCATTCTCACCATATCTATGGACCTTATGAGCACACCCTTTGATGAGTGCATCGCCCCCTGATTCCTCAGAAGAATCCACTCGTATACCACGGGAAATGGGGGGTTTATGTTGAAAATTTCGGAGGCAATTCTTTTCCCGGTATCGTAGGAACCTCCGGAGGCGGCGTGATCCTTTCCGAAAGGCTCTATGGTGACATGCAGGTAGGCCCATTTTGCAGGCCACTCCACCCTCCAAGGCAGCTTACCATTACCGTTTCTCACATCCTTACTTCCTGAATAATTACAGTTGGAGCACCTGTATTCCGCCACAGGCCAGGAAAAGGACGTTATTTCAGTTTTATCAAGCCTCCCGCACGAATCGCATATCACATTGAAAGGATAGTAATCAGGTTGGACCTGCTTTCCTGAGACCTCGGAGAGAATATTGGCTATCTTTTCCCTTTTTTCGAATGATATCTTTATTAAATCATTGAATGCCCCGCGTTCATAGAGCTCGTGGGTATAGAGGAAGTCGAGCTTCACACCGACTATATCCAGTGTTTCCTTGAACGGTTCTATGAACTGTTCTGACCAGCTGGAGTGTATCCCATCTGGAGCCGGAACCTTGAAAAGGGGCTGCCCTATGTATTTGGAGAAGGACTGGTCTATGCCCTTTGGGACTTTCCTTAGGGGATCCATATCGTCAGCTTCGTAGTAGAATGTGACATCCTTCCCTGCATCCCTCAGGGCCCTGCATACTATTTCCCCGGTGAGCACCTCTCTCATGTTGCCAACATGAATCTCACCGGACGGGGAGATTCCCGTGGAAACTACCTGCTTCCCCTGTACCTTTGAAGCTATGACATCAGCCCAGTGCATTACTTTATCAGCCTTGCTCTTATCAAAGCCCTCAGTGGGACCCCATCTACTTCGTCCTTATCGGTCTTATTCGTCAAAACAACCACGAGTATGGGATTCCCCTTCTCCTTCCTCGCGGCATTTATTGCCTTTGAAACTGTTTCTCCCGTGCTGACGACATCATCCACGAAAACAAGGTTCTTTCCAGCTACCTTTGCATAATTGCTTGAGAATGTTCCCTCCCCCTTCAGCGTTATCGGTCTGTAAACGCCGAGTTCAACTCCCAGGATATCGGATATGAACGTGGCGTAGGGAATGCCATTTATGGTTATGCCAACAACTGTCTGCACGTCCTTCTCAAGCCTCTGGGATTCCTCCTCTATTATATCTGCCATGATCTCCGAGATATTGTATATCCTGCTTGAGTAAACTCCTATACTCCTCCACCCTATTTTCACATCCGCCTGGGATTTTTCCATCCTGGATTCTCCGCTCAGGAGCCATATCACCGTGTTCAATGACAGATGCATCTCCGTAGCTATATCCTTATCTGTCATTCCCTTCTGCTTCAGTTCCCTCGCAGTTTGAGCCAGTTCCTCTATACTTTTCACCTTTATCACCATTCAGCACTCATAGGGGTCATCACAGCACGAGCTCAGCTGACCCTCTTCTCATCACGGGATAGAATATCACCTTAAGATATAACTCTTTTCGATTCCCCTCTGAACTACAAAATGTAAATACGCAATGTAGATTGTGAAACGATGCTCAGCATCCTTGACTCAAGAATTCTGGACCTGAATGCGGAAGCTTCAGGTGTTGATATGGAAACCCTCATGGAGAATGCCGGTGCCGCTGTGGCAGATCTTGTTCTCTCACTAGGACCCAGAAACGTTCTGGTGGTTTGCGGTGCGGGTAACAACGGCGGGGATGGATACGTGGCATCGAGGGTCCTTAAGTCAAAGGGTATCAATGTAAGGGTTTTTCCTGTGCTAGACCCATCCACTGAACTGTGCAAGAAGAAACAGAGGGAATACGTGGATGCCGGAGGTGTTATCATTGGAGACCTGGACATAAGGGAGGGGGATTTGATAGTGGATGCGATGCTTGGCGTTGGCATTTCAGGTGAGCCAAGAGAGCCTTACCTATCCGCGATAAACAAGATAAACTCTTCTGGAAACAGAATAGTCTCCGTGGATGTCCCCTCAGGTTTTCCCACAAGAATTTCAGTCCATCCAAACTTCACAGTCACAATGCAGTTCGTGAAGGAGGGCATGACAGCGGAAAACTGCGGGGAGATAAAGGTTGTTGACGTTGGATTCCCTGAGGAAGTAGTGGAGATGATCGGCCCGGGTGATCTTCTCGCATTCCCGCAGTCTTCAAAGGATTCACACAAGGGGCAGAACGGCGTGTGCGTTATAGTAGGAGGTAGCTCGGATTTCTTTGGAGCACCTGTTTACATGGCAAAATCTGCCCAGAGGATGGGTGTCGATCTTGTTTTCCTTTTTGCACCCAGGGAAATACACCAGTTTATAGCATGCAACGCCCCTGATATCATTCTAAGGCCTTCCGGAATGGATAGGATAGAATTTAACTACGAAATGGCAAAGATGATAGAAGAAAGAGAGAGCGTGATTGCAATAGGACCCGGGATAACAAAGGACGGTAGAGCAATAAATGAAGCTGAGAAAATAATAAGATATTCCATTTCAAAAGGGAGAAAGGTTGTGGTGGATGCGGATGCTCTTGATGCAATTAAATCCATAGGGGATCTGAACGGTGCCGCGGTCCTGACACCCCACAGGGGAGAGTTCAGGTCAACCTTTGGTCTGGAACCTACTGAGGAAAACGTGATGAAAACTGCAGGAAATATAAATGCTGTAATATTGCTCAAGGGTCCGGTGGATATCGTTAGTGATGGTAGAACAATCAAGAAAAACTCAAGGTTCCACCACCAGAGCATGACGAGGGGCGGTACAGGCGATCTGCTCACCGGTGCCGTTGCTGGACTGATCGCCAGGGGCCTGGACCCACTTCATGCATCCTTCCTGGCTTCGTACATTGTAGGTTCTGCCGGACTCGAAGCCTTCAGGGAAAAGGGTTACAGCTATTTCACTTCGGAATTGCTTGATTTCATACCCGGAGTCATCACAGGCAAGAAAAAAAATACTTAACTGTTGTATCGATAGACATTCATGGTCTCTGTCAGAGAATTCATGACGAAAAACTATGTGACTGTGAGCACCGAGGATACAATCTCGACCGCTATATCCAAGATGAGTAGCAGGAACATACATCATCTTCTCGTCCTCGACACCAAGGGAAAATATGCAGGGATGATAGAATACAACATGCTTTACAAGAGGGAATCCCTCCCCGTCACAACAAAGGTAAAAACTGTTATGGCAAGGACGCCTTCCATCTCTCCTGACGCATCCATAACGGAGGCAGCGAGGCAGATGCTTGACACAGGCCTCAGAGCGCTGCCTGTTATGAAGGGTGGAAAGCTGGAAGGTATCGTGACGGCCACAGATATTGTGAGGGCAGCCTCGCAGCTGGAAGATATCTCATCCAGGGGTGTCTCCGAAATAATGTCGGGAGATCCCATTACCGTATCTGAAAATGATGTTCTTTCTGAGGCACTGAAGAAGATGAGGGAGATAGATGAGACAAGTGTACCCGTTGTTAACAGCTCGGGGAAGCTTGTGGGCATGGTCAACATAAACGACGTCAGCAAGGGTCTCTGGAGGGAAAAGGAAAGGATGAGGCAGGGCGATTACTACAGGAATGAGGCCAATGTGGAGGTGAAGAACTCCATGAATCCTCCCCTATATGTTACCCTTGATTCCTCAGTTTCTGAATGCATTGAGAAGATGGACGAGGGGGGGCACAGCGTCTGCGTTATCACGGATGAAAACGGCAAACCCAAGGGAATAGTGAGCCAGGGCGACATATTGAGCGAAATAGCCAAGGGATCCAAGGAGGAGTCTGTCCTCGTGAACCTCTCGGGGGCAAGGTTCGAGGATCCGCAGGTGTATGACAGCATATACTCAATTGTGGAGAAGGGTGCGAAATCAATTGCCAAATTCAAGAGAATGAGACCACTTGTGATAAATATTCACATAGAGGAATACCACCAGGAAGGTAAGGAGATCAAGTATTCCGTACGGGGCAAGATGGTCACTGAGTCCAAAACATTCTTCTCAAGATCATGGGACTGGAATCTCTACGGTGCCATAAAGGAGCTCATGGATCAGTTTGAGAAGATGGTGAGGAAGACAAAGGAACTCAGGTGATCTGAATGGAAGAATTCGTGGACAGGGCAATTGAATATGCTTCGAAGATGGGTAGTTATGTTGAAACTAGCTACCTCTCATCAGAAAGGAACACAATTCTCATGAAGAATGGAAGTGTATCTGCTACTGGCTACTCCAAGGATTCGGGGCTCGCATTCAGGGTTGTGAACAGCTCCATTTCCTTTGCCTCTTCGAACATCTCGGATTGGGGAGTCATAAGGGGGGAGATAGATTACGCTGTGCGAAGGTCAAAAATTCCTGGAAGAAACACGCTGTCAGAAGAAAAGAGCTACAGGGATTCATGGGAAGTTGCAGAAAGGAGGAGGATAAAGGATGTGCCTCTGGAGGAGAAGTTATCAATTCTGAAGGATATTGAATCTCTCCTTGTTAAGGAAGGGATACAGATGAGGATCCTCGCCATTAACGATAACATCGAGGAGGGTTTGATCGAGAGTTCCGGTGGAATGTCCATAAGGCACAGATTGCCGAAGGTTTCCTTCTTCGCCATGCTCGGTTTCATGGAGGGAGGGAATTTTGAGCAGGGCACCATAGAATTGGGATATTCTGGCGGATACGAGGCCATAGATTTCTGGGATCTTAATAATAGGGTGCAACAGGAAGCCAAAGCTCTGAAGAAGGCGGCCGCAGCCAAGAAGATCCCTCCCGGAACGTATGACCTTGTAGCTGGCCCTGAGATTTCAGGGATAGTTGCACATGAAAGTGCCGGTCATCCCTCTGAGGCCGACAGGATACTGGGAAGGGAGATGGCACAGGCAGGGGAATCATTCATAAAGAAAGAGGACAGGGGCATGAGGGTTGGGTCAGACATAGTGAATCTGGTTGATGATCCCACCATAGAACACAGCTTTGGTTTCTACAAGTACGACAGGGACGGTGTTCCAGCAAGGAAGAGGTACCTCTACAAGAAAGGTCTCGTCAACGAATTCCTCCATAACAGGGAAAGTGCAGGCAGGATGGGGGAAAAGAGCAACGGTGCCTCGAGATCATCAGAATGGGACAAGGAACCTCTTGTCAGGATGAGTACCACGTACATCGAGCCTGGTGAATATACACTGGAGGAGATGATGGAGGACGTGAAGAATGGGATATATATGAGGAGTTTCACAGAATGGAACATTGATGACATAAGGTTCAACGAGAAGTATGTAGGGCGCGAGGCATATCTTATCAGGAACGGTGAGGTCTTCGAACAGATAAAGAGACCTGTAATCGAGACAACCACAGTGAAATTCTATTCTTCAATTGACGCTGTGGGCAAAGATCTCCAGTTTTCCGCAGGAACGTGCGGGAAGGGGGATCCCATGCAGGGTGTTGATGTCTGGATGGGAGGGCCGCATATAAGGCTCAGGGACGTGTATGTGAGGTGAATGATGATGGATTTAAATAAAATCTATGAAAAAGTGTCAAGAGTTTCGGATCAGGCTGCCGTGAAAAAAGTAACTTCCAGAACCACACAGGTCAGGTTTTCCAATAACGCTATAGATATCACGAACACATGGAACGAGGAGCTTGTAACCGTTTTCCTTGCACAGGGGAAGAAGACATTTTCCTTTGATCTAAGAGACGAAAGGGCACTGGAAGATACATTGAACAGGGCAGTCTCTGCACTCAAGGGTATTGAGGAAAACAATGATTTTGTCAGCCTTAACGACAGGAAGAATTCCTACAGGACCAAGGGAAACAGGGATGAGAAACTTAGATTACTGAATCCTCAGGAGTTTGTGAACAGCTTCATAGATCAGGTCAAACCATTTTTCAAGAGAGTCGGCGGCGTTTTCTATTCCAGATCTATTTCTGAGGAGATCGCAACACCTTTCAATTCCGGTTCTCAAGGCCAATTCGGTATAGAGTTTGTGGCCAGGGCGTTCAACGACAAGGATTATCCTGTCCAGACCTCGTTCATGAGTTCATCAGATGAAGATTTCCCCCTTCTTGAGAGACAGGGGGAGGAGATCATAGACCTTTCAAGAAATGTGCGGAACATAAGGGAGGGGGAAGAGGGGAAGTTCAACGTGATATTCACTCCGCTCTGTTTTGCTTCCATAGTGTCGTATACCATACCCATGGCATCAGCCTTCCAGGTCGATTCAGGGATGTCAATGTTCGCCGGAAGGCTAGGTGATAGAATAGGAAGCAGCATTTTCACGATGTACGACGATCCTCTTGAAGATTCAATGATAAATGCAAAGCTGTTTGACGATGAAGGAACCCCAGCTCAAAGGACGCCGGTCATAGAGAAGGGAGTGGTCAAGAACTATCTCCACAACTTCTCGACTGCCGCAAAATTCAAGACTGAGACCACTGGAAACGCCGGGATAATTGCACCCACCCCATGGCAGATAAGCGTTGAACCTGGAAATGAAAGCATTGAAGACATGGTTTCATCGACGAAGAAGGGGGTTATGATAGTTAACACCTGGTACACCCGTTTTCAAGACTATAGGGAAGGTGTGTTCTCAACAATACCCAGGGACGGAATATTCTACATTGAAAATGGGGAGATAAAGGAGACGTGGAGAAGCATAAGGATATCCGACTCACTTCTCAACATCTTCAGGAACACGGAAGGAATTACGAAGGAAACGAAAAAGGTGAAATGGTGGGATGAAACGCTTCCCACGAAGTCCCCCTACGTTCAGGTGGCCGATGTGAATATATCCAGAAGCAGGTAGGAACGTGGAGAAATTCTCCAGGCGCGGTGAAGTATCACATGCGGGATCCCGGGATTCCCTGATGATGCATCCCATAGAAAATTGAAGCAACGGTTCAGAATTATCCCGCTACCGAATTTGCTTCGAAAAAATGAAATATACAATTTCGATAAATAGGAGCTCACTGCCCTTTGGCCCCTCCTACTGGGCAGTGAGCTTTAATCAAAATCAGGATGTCCAGATGCTGTACATCTTCTTTGCCTTTTCAAGCCTCTTCCGCACCACTGACCAGTTTATGAGATTCAGGTATGCATTTATGTAATCCTTCCTGTTGGTTCCGTAATCTATGAAATAGGCATGCTCGAAGACATCAAGAACAAGTATTGGAACGAGGGTAACAAAGCCTCCAATGTTATGCGCGTCGTACAGAAGGTTGTAAAGTTTTCCGTCTTCAAGATTAAGACCTAGGACCGCCCAGCCACGACCTGCCATGCCAGTTGCAACAAACTCATCTTTCCACTTCTCAAAGCTGCCGAAATTTTTCTCTATCTCTTTCTTCACTTCTCCCTCTGCCTGGCCGCCATTGTCGGAAAGGTTCTCGAAGTAGAACTGATGGAGGTACATTCCGTTGCCGTTGAACGTCTGTTCCAGTTTCAGTGCCCTGAACTCCGAGTATGTTGCCGCACTTTTAGAGAGGTCCACGGTTCCGGATGCCAGCTTGTCCACGATCTCGTTGCTCTTGGCAACATATCCGTTATAAAGCTTCAGATGCTCTGCGAGCATCCTCTCGCTTATTCCCTTCAGGCTCTTGTATTCAGGTAATTTCGCCTTGTAATCTCCCATATTTTTCACCTTTAACAACCATGGATTAATTGTACTTAAACCATTTTGAATTCTTCTCCCTAATTTCACATCTTAAAAGAGGGGTGATTCTTCAGAATAGATTTCGCTATCACGATCTTCCTTATTTCCGTAGTTCCCGCTCCAATCTCATAGAGAATTGCATCCCTCAGATACCGCTCCAGCGGATAATCCTCCGTGTAACCGTACCCACCGAATATCTGTATCGCCTCCTTTGCTATCTGCGTTGCAGTTTCAGAAGCCATCAGGATTGAGGCTGCGGGATATGAAGGATCTGCCCTACTGTTTTCAACCATAATGGCTGCCTTGTACGCAAGGAGCCTAGATGCCTCAAGCCTTGTGAACATGTACGCCAGCTTTTCCTGAATCAACTCGAACTCCCCAATCCTGCTCCCGAACTGTTCCCTCTGATTGCTGTATGATATTGCTTCGTCCAGGGCTCTTCTCGCAATCCCTATGGAACCGAAGGCTAGGACTGCCCTTTCTGCATTCAGCCCCCCGAGTATGATCTCCCTCCCCATTCCCTCTCCACGGAGGATCCTGTCTTCTCCCACTTCAACCCCCTCCAGCAAAACCTCTCCTGTGGGGGATCCGCGCATACCCATCTTCTTTATTTCCTTGGGCGTTTTAACTCCGTCACCTCTTTCAAGAATAAATGCAGAATATCTTCCTCCGTTTCTTGCATAAACTAGGAATATGTCTGCAACAGGAGCATTCGTTATGAATGTCTTGCTTCCGTTTATCACATATTTCCCCCCTCTCCTCTCGTATTGCGTCCTCATTCCACCCAATGCATCAGAACCTGCACCGGGCTCCGTGAGGCAAAGGGAACCTATCTTGGAGCCTGAAACCAGGTCAGGGATGTACCTCTCTTTCTGTTCCTTGCTTCCGTTCCTGAGAATATTGTCGGTGACAAGATTGCAGTGTGCTCCGTAGGAGAGACCGAAAGAAGCTGAAAAATAAGAGATCTCTTCAAGCACTGCACCTTCTGTAAGGTAATTCATTCCTGCTCCACCTAAATCTTCAGGTACGGTCAGACCAAGGAGGCCAAGTCTACCTATCTCTCTGAATTTCTCATTTGGGAAATATCCTTCCCTGTCTATCTTTGACGAGATGGGCTCTATATTCTTCCTGCAGAATTCACGTGCGAGTTCAACAATGGAAACGGTTTCATCCGGAAGAGAGAAGTCCATGTTACTCAGGACTTAGTTTCCTTTCTTATTAAAACGTTTTCGCCGGCAATAATGTGTTAGATATCATTAAAAAGAGAACTGTTGAACTATTCTTTCAGAGCACTCTCCAGTTGCTCCCCTCTTGATTTCATTACACTCCTTAGCCTTTTTATGTCATTGGGAAGTGTGAAAATAAGGATCGTGAAAAGGAATCCACATATTATCCACGTTGACGCACTTATTACAGTTATGGCAAATTGAAGCGAGATAGTTACTGCAATAACTCCCACCAAGGCCGGACCGATAGAGCTTCCTACTGTTGAGAAGAAGTTTAGATATGCAGTAGCACTTCCTCTTAGCTCTGGCTCCGTAACGTCCATTATAGACGCGTTGACGCTCGACCCGGCCATAGGAATCTCTAGTGCAGTCAATGTACCAAAGATGAAAAATCCACTAAAGCTTACAGAATACATGGTCAGATAGATGAGTATTGCTGAAATAAACACCACTACTGAACCCAGAATAGCTCTTCCTCTAATGGTCTTCTTGAAAAGGTAATCGCTTAGGTAACCTGAGATAATATTTCCTGCAACCATAACTAATATCCATACAGCCATTACGATTGTTATAGTCGAATATGGAAGGTGACGCCCCAGAGCCATATAAGTTATCATCCAGAATGAAATTATATTCCAGGGGAACGTACCGAAGAATGATTGCAAGAAAAGAAAAAGAAGGGATCTGTTTTTCAAAATTTTCCACAAATCGGATAGTTTCACCTTGTATATGTCAGATGCCAGCTTTCCTTCAAGTTCCGGTTCAGAAGCCCCTCTGGGAATTTCTTTGATAATAAAATAGATCATAAGACCTATTATTATACTCAGGCCACCAGTAATGAAAAAAGAATATCTCCAACTCATTCCGGCACCAATGATCGTAAGAGGAATTACAATCCCTAGAAGATATCCTATGGGTGTCGCGGCATTTATGTATCCCATGGCTTTCCCTCTCTCCTTTAATTCGAAATAATCAGCGGTAAGAGTATAAGCCCCGGAGGGTATAGGATACCCAAGCGCAGTCAGCAATCTTGTTACAAAAAACTGAGAAAAAACCGTTGTGAGTGCATTGAGCCATGTAGTAGCACCCAAAATAAAGGCAATAATAGATGTCAGAGTTTTTCTCGAATATTTATCATACCAGTACCCCCATATCGGGTACAGGACGGTGGCAACCACAAGAGTCGCTGAGAATAGGAACCCGAGGGTCTCTTCGCTGATGTGAAATTCCGTAATTAGATCGGGACTTACTGCAGATATTATATAGGTATCAGAAGCCTGTACTATCAAGAACAGGGATAAAATGATCAGAATGACCCACTTGTACATACTTTTCGGCATGCCAATGTATACTCTTTCCAGCGTATTTATATTTATTCCGGGAAGAAAAAGGCGCAGCCACCAAAAAATTGGCAATGATTAACTTTAGATTATCATCGCATTTCTTTAACACTTTACCCCGGGAATCATTATTAAAACGATCTTTATAATGAGATGCATGGATATCAGATACCCTGACATAGCGGAATACCGTTTCATATTAGATGCGCTGTGTGGCAACATATTTCCTTCATTTCCCAGGTTTAGATGTGAGGCCGTTGCCTCCCTGTCTGAGGGACTGGAGGCCGATATTTCCTTTGTTCCAGCCCCTCTTGCGGTAGCGAAATCTGAAAGCCATCTTATACTTTCCAGCGGAAGCATCTTCTCCTACTTTTCAGGACCGATAATAGTTGCCCCCAGGGAGGAGTATACGGAGCTCTATGTCCCGAGAGATGATTTCTATTCAGTATTTTTTGCCAGGGTATTTATGCCGGGGATATCCATAAAAGAGGGGGATGATTATCCTTCACTCCTTGAGCCCAGACTTGCCATCCTCAGGTCACCCTTCCCATATCCTAAGATTGACCTGTATTCCTCCTGGGCATCCGTGGCGAGCAATCTCCCCATTCCGATTTACTGCGGGATCATCAGGAAGGAGATGGAGGAGGCAAAGAGAATAGCGGAAGATGCCATAAGGGCATCGGTGAAGTATGCGCTTAACAATTCTGATCTTCTTATAAAGGAAATAGCTCATATCCACGATGTAAAGAATGTTGATTTGCTGAAAAGAGTAGTACTGAATTTCGTCAACAAGAATACGCTTTCCATGGCCCAGGAAGAGGTGGAAGCCATACAAGCACTTAAGAGGGCTATGGATGAAAAGCACGTAGTTCTCGATGACCTTTCTCCACTATAAGACAGGGAAAAAAAATATCGTTGATCCTTATTGCTACATATGGATTATGCCGAGGAGATAATTTCCCTTTCCAGGCAAATCGAGTTTGAAGGAAGCATAGATTTTGACTGGGACTTCCGAGATGTGGTAGTTGCAGGCATGGGTGGCTCAGGCATAGCTGGGAGGATTTTTTCGCAATTGTATAGCAAGAGGCCGGTCACACTCATTGATTCATATGATATCCCGGATTTCGTTGGCCCTTCCACATTTTTCATTGCAATCAGCTATTCCGGTAATACTGAGGAAACAATATCCTCGCTTCAAAAGGCCATGGAAAGGGGGGCAAGGGTGGCAGCTGTTTCTAGCGGAGGGAAGCTAATTGAAATGGTCAAGGATGCGGTGGTAATACCTTCAGGCCTTCAACCAAGGTCTGCTGTAGGTTACCTTACAGTTCCACTGTTAAGGGGAGCAGGGGTGCTGAATGATGATATTGCAGCTGAGACAAGGGATGAATTAATTAAGATAGACCGGGATACCAGTAACCTTGAGAGTGAGGCAGCGGAGTTATTTAAAGGGATGAAGATCCCTGTAATATTGGGAACCAAGGACACGGAAGCAGTTTCCTACAGGTGGAAAACACAATTCAATGAGAATTCAAAGATTCTTGCTTACAGTTCGAACTTCCCCGAGCTGAATCACAACGACACCATGGCACTCAGATTTACATACAGGAAGGAAGAGTTTCAATTCTTCTCAATTACGACAAGATTCACTCCTCAACCAGTAATGAGAAGGATAGATATAACAGCCCGGATCTGCAACCTTAATCTCCATAGAGTGGTAGGCGAGGGAATGTCCTACGTGTCAAATATATTCACCCTCATTCACAAGGGGGATTACATTTCTTACTTTCTTGCAAGAATGAGAGGGATAGACCCACGGGATGTCGGAATCATAGAGGAACTGAAGAAGAATTTAAGAGAGGGAAGAACTTAATTCCCTATTTTGTTGTTAAAGTTAACGTTCACATATGGGAACTCTTACCACGAAGATCCAACATCATCTATAAATACGAAATGGAGCTGAACCATGAAATTGAGATGACGGTTATTAAAAGGGATGAGCTAATAACAGCCCTTGAAACAATATTCAAACCGTCTGGTATGAATCAGCGAGAAATAGAGGAACTTGCGGATTACGTACTAAGCTTCTTCGGATTCGAGGATACGCTTGTGGACAACATTCTTTCACAGCAGGACAGAGATGTTTTCTACACCCTTGAGGAGACAGGTATACTCTCCACAAGCAGTGAAGATGTAACCCTGATGAAAGGGAAAACGTGGAGAATACACTACTGGCACATCAATGATGAAAAGATAAAGAGTATAGTTAAAACAAAGAAGAAAGACGAGGAGAACATCTACGACAAGATATTCAGAGAGGGTTTCAGGTGAAATTTCCTATTCACTGTACGGGGATATTAGGGAGTCCAACTCCCCTCCTCTCTCTGACTTCATGGTTTTCCTCTGGACGGTTATTCTTATAATTCCTGATGCTAAACAGTTCCTTGTTTATTATTAAGTCCCCCATGGGTTAGATTCATTCCCCATTCAACTAAAAAGGTTATCGTGGATCTGCGGTACAACGATTGACGGTTCGGTAGCACCCTCTTGCACTCAGATTTGCAACTTTCATATCGGTTGGAGCATTAATGGAAAGCACTGCCCCGCACATCCTTTAAAATACATTTACGCAATGATTTTTCTTAATGACCAAGAGATTAGATATTTATAAAAAATGCTCTTTCAGAAATGAAATGAATGAGGCCCTTAGACTCCTCAGAAAAGCAAGGACCATGGTCATTTCGACCTGCGGCGAGGATATGTGGTCCGCCAAAGTATTCTATGCTCTTGAGGGGGGGCTGGTATTCCTGGTTGAGAAGAATAGCAGAACTCTTATTAATTTGCAGAAGAACAACCGTGCTGTCTTTACAATAGATTTTAACACTCCCGATCTCTTTTTGCAGGGGACGGGGACAGTTGAAATTCTGGGGGAACCCAGGGATTTTGACACTGAAAGAGGCACTCTTCTTTACAAAATACCTGAGGATGCTCTGTTCGTGAAGACTGGCCACGTTCTGATAGCGAGACTCTTTCCAGATGTCATAAGATTGAGTGATTTCAGGGCACAGCCGAAAAAAACAGATTTTCACTTCAGACCCGAGGAACTCAAGGAAAGGAAGACATTCAGGTACTGGAGGGCCCTGAGACCATGGTCCTTCCAGCAGAGCGTGACCTCACTCATATTCGGTGCGCTGGTGGCGTTTCAGACCAGTTTCCATATTTGGAACAGTCTTTACCTTCTTTTCCTTTCCGTTCTGTCCCTTATCCTGGTTCACGGGGCATTCAATGCCTTCAGCGATTATTTTGATTTCGAGCTTAAGACTGATAAGCCAGATGGGATGGGCTCGGCGGGTGCGAGGGTCCTCATAGACAGACTCATTCCAACCTCCAATTTTCTCATATATTCCACTGCGGTGTTTCTCGCAGGTCTCGGGATTGGTATATACCTTATAATTCTCAGGCCTGAGATAGTGCCCTTCGTCATCATAGGTCTCATTGCTGGCTTGCTTTACGGACTGCCCAAGCTTGGACTTAAGAGAATTGCCCTCGGGGACCTCGCTGTTTTCCTTGCCTTCGGTCCAGGGATATTCCTTGGGTCCCTGGTACTGGAAAGTGGAAAGATAAGCACACCCATTCTCCTCATCTCATTCTCTCTTGGAATGATAATAGTCGCGATACTTCACGGCAATAACTGGCGTGACGTGAAAGACGACAGGGAGGCAGGAGTAAGGACTGTATCTGGTATCCTTGGAGAAAGGGGGTCTCTCATCTATTATCTGATACTAATTTGGGCGTCCTATCCTCTCTTCATAATTTCCGTGCTGCTGGATCACCACCTTTTCCCGATACTCGGGGCGCTTCTCACAATACCGTGGGCAGTCAGACTTACCAATATCGCCAGAAATCCTAAGAACATGAAAAGAAACCTGCTTGATATGCTGACTGCACAGTTCACTTCTCTTCACATATATTTTTCAGTAGCATTCCTTCTCGCCTTCTTCCTGATAGCACGCCTATTTCCTACCTTTATTCCTTGACCTCTTCCACCTCTTGTATTCAAATATATCCCTTTCCAGTTCAGAGAATGTAGGGCTTATGAATTTCTCAGATTTTACAGCGTCCTCAAACCACTGTATCAGGGTGGGTTTTATCTTGGATATGGCAATTTCAATATCCTGCTGGGCGATCTTTCTTTCTATGCCAGTTTCTATCGCTTCCCTCCACGGAATCTTCGCAGCCTCGTAAGTTATTGCGACTATATCCGATGAGGAATAATAACCTGAGGTAAGGTCAGCCAGTCTTTGGAAATCTATATTTTCGCTAACAGGCCTTCCCCTGAGATACCTCCTGAAAAGTTCCATCCTCAGTTTCTTGTCTGGTGGCGGGACATAGATAAAGCTGCTGAATCTGCCGCTCCTTATTGCTGCAGGATCCAGGAGCCACGGGGCATTGGTAGCTCCTACAATAAGGACGTTCTCGTTCAAGGATGATATGGAATCCATTTCCATGAGAAGTGTGTTCACGGAAAGCCTTGAGCCTGAATATACCGATTCTTCCCTTTTCCCGCCGAGGGCATCAACCTCATCTATGAATATTATCGCAGGGGCATTTCTTCTAGCAAGCTCGAAGAGGTTATGTATGTTCCTTTCCGCATTTCCTGACCACTTGTCCAGAACCTCGGGTATCTTCACATCGAGGAGGTTGAGTCCCGTTTCTCCAGCTATGGCCTTTATGATGAACGTCTTCCCGCAACCTGGAGGTCCGTAAAGGAATATACCGCCTCCAGCTGATATTCTGTACTTGGAGGAAAGCTCTCTGTATTGAAGAGGGTAAATTATCTTCTCCATCAGTTCTCTTTTGAGATTGTCAAGTCCGGCTACCATAGAGAGGTTTATCCCCTTAACCTTCGAGAACCTGAACCTTGTGAGACCCCTGTTTATATCATCCTCAGTAAGCCTGGTACCTACACTCTCGCTGAGCATTTCCCTCGCTATAGGATTCTCAGGATCTAGATTCAGTATCTTTCTGAGATCTATATAAGCGTCCTCTTCCTTGCCATTGCTTTTGAACGCTATGGCTCTGTCAAGCAGATACTGGACATTCGTTGAGTCGAGGTCCAGTGCAGCATTGTAATAGAGTATGGCATTATCAAAATCCCCGGATTCGTGGTAAGCCTTTCCCAGCTTATATGCCAACCTAGCACTCTTTGGATTCTCATCGAACCCCCTTTTGTATATGCTGATAACGTCTTCTATATCTCCGGAAAGCTGCCTTATTGAAAGGGCCTCGAGATCGTACCCCTCTTCGCAAATAGGGCATAGTCTCTCAATCGTCCTGGCAACATCAATTGCAGCCCTGAATTTCCCAATGCCATAGTAAGCCCTGGCGAGATTCTCGAGGGCCTTAACGTTGGAGGGTTCCTTTTTCACAATCTCTTCCAGCATAACGACAGCCCTCTCGTAGTTCCTGTTTTCCAGTTCTTTCACTACTGATTCAAGCAGATCTTCCACCATGCTGCACCACTTATCCTCACACGGATATTAAAGGATTTATTGAACCTGTTGAGATTTCTCTCTATCTCCTAAATTCAAAAATGCCCCTGTGATTTCACCAGTCAACGCAATTAAAAGTTTCAGGTTAAATGAGACCAACTTCCATATGGCATGAGGATTCTGCCCGTTAACGCACCATCCGTACCTTTAAAGCTTAGTCAAATCCACAACCACAGAACTGCGCTTCTATCTCTGTAGGATATTCCTTACCACAGCCCCTGCACCTGTAAACTCCTTTCTCGAGTTTCTCTATTCCAAAGTCACTTTCCATGAAGAACTCATTTCTTTCAACTTATAAATTTGTCGATACAAATGTTCGACAATTGTTGAATAAGGATCTCCGATAAAAACGATTTCAGACCCACGCAATACCATTGAAATGGTGAGAGTGTGGCTCAGATCACACATAGAGCCCCACGTCAGCTACTCCTCGCTAAAGATTCGGAGCTTGCAACTGGAGTGATCGAATGATCGAAAATAGCCTCCGTCACGATGGGCTGGCTGACAGCAGCCCTGTTCCTGATGTTGAGGGATGCTATGAAATCAGCTTCTCCTTCAAAACCACAGGAAACGCATTTGAAATGGGATCGTTCAGGTCTGTTCCTCTTATCTATGAAATG
>Ga0078972_1008148_pt1 | contig 22320 bp, 18 predicted proteins | sample YelNatPaOPGAMG01_FD_67568 | JGI IMG/M metagenome (GOLD analysis project Ga0078972, IMG submission 67568) | Hot spring thermophilic microbial communities from Obsidian Pool, Yellowstone National Park, USA - OP-RAMG-01 (SPADES assembly) (version 2) | ecosystem: Environmental > Aquatic > Thermal...
AACATCATCACCATCTGAATCTGGGTGATGTCGTTGGTGGAGCGGGTGATGAGGGACGCGGTGGAGAAGCGGTCCAGTTCGGCGCCGGAGAAGGCCATCACCTTCTCAAAGAAGAGGCGGCGCAGGTCCCGGGCCAGTCCGGCGGCCACCCGCGCGGCCAGGAAGCCGACGACAATGGTGGCGGCGGCGGCGACCAGGGCGATGAGGAGCATCTGCCCGCCGACGCGCAGGATGTAGGCGTTCTGAATCCCGAGGACGTCGGCGCCCAGGGCCTCGTACTCGGCCCGGACGGCGCGGGCCGCGGCCTGGAGCAGGGCCTTCTCCCCGCCCAGGGGCTCAAACCGCTGGTCCACCGCCGCGCCGATGCGGGTTCGCTGTTCTGCGGGCATCCGGGCCAGCAGGGCGAAGAGGTCGGTCCCCGGCGGGAGTTTGGAGAGGTCAAAGCCCGCCATCCCCGGCATCAGCGCCTGGGCCTGTTCGGGGTGGGCCTGGACGGTTTCTATGCCGGAGACGATGATGAGCGCGCGGGCCACGGGGGCCTGGATGCGCTCCAGCGCCGCCGGGTCGGCCGCCCGCAGGACGTAGATGGGCCCCTGGGCCAGCGCGGGGTACTTCTTCACCAGCGCGTCGTAGTCCGGCGAAGAGGAGTCCACCCGAACGTACTGGGCCTGAACGTCGGCCTTCTCCCCGTCGGTGAGGAAGAGGAGCAGGTGGTCCAGGGTGGCCGCGCGCATGGCCTGGGGCACCGCTTCCTCCACCCCGCCCTGCTGGATGCCCACGTTGACGATGCGGGACATGTAGTCCGGCAGGGACAGGTCGGCGTTGGCCTGCACGAAAAGCAGGACGATGATGGAAAGGACAAAGAGCGTATAGGGTTTCAGGTATTTCAACAGTCGGCGCATGGTGTTCTCCAGGAAATGTAGGACAACTGTTCACAGTTGTCCTGCTGGGGTCGTCTCTCCGCTCAGTTCGCTCAGGAGTTTGCCCAGAATGTCGTAGAGCAGGGCCTGTTCTCCGGGGGAGAGGCAGCGAAGGAGATGCTCCATCACCCGGATGCGGTCGGCCCGGACGCGCTCCAGCAGATGCGCGCCCTCATCCGTCAGCGCGACCAGGACGGAGCGGCGGTCGGCGGGGTCCGGCCTGCGCTCCACCAGCCCCTGCTCCAGGAGCCGGTCCACGATGCCGGTCATGGAGGCGGCGCTCTGGTGGGTGGCGGCGGCCAGGTCGCCCATCCGGGAGGCCTTTCCGTCGGCGTGCTCCAGCGAGCACAGGGCCATAAACTGGGGGAAGGTCAGGCCGTGGCGGGCCAGGTCGCGTGCGAACCGGCGCCGCAGTGCCCCCATCAGGTGGAACAGCCGCATCCCCAGGTCCTGCAGTTCATTATCCACGAACGTTCCCTCCAGGGCAGGACAACTGCAAGCAGTTGTCCTGCCGCATTTCTTTGCGGCAGAAAAATTTAACGGTGTGAAGTTTACCACCGACGGGGGATTTTGTCAAGGTGGGGAGCACAGAAGAATTGAGGGCTGGCCTTTTTCCGCGCGGGGCGGGGAATCTGCAAAATCTGCCCTCTACGGGGAAAAATAGGGTTGAGGGGGCGGCAACCCTTCGGGTTGCCGCCCCCTCAACCCCTTCTTCTCCCCTCTTCTCTCCCCGTTTCGCGGGTGCTTAGAAAGCCAGGGGGAATCTACCCTCCCCAGAAAACGGGCATAAAAGGAATAATGAATTATCCCCTGGAACCGAAGCCTACTGCGTCGGCACCTTTGATGCCCAGTCTTCGCTGTATTGGACCGTGGCCATCTGGGCCTGGAGCCACTCCTGGAAGGCCCGCTGCTCCTCGTAGGAGCGAAGCCAGGACTCCAGTTCCCGCACCTCACGGCCCATGACCTGAACGATATACCAGCGACTGTCCGTTCCCGCCAGCGGGGCGGTGTACTGCGGCGCCGGGGTCTCCCAGATGGTGCCGGCGGCCTCTTCGCCGAACTGCTCCTTCAGGAACCCCTGCGTGACCCACTCCGGCTCGCTGGCGTAAGCGGCGCTTTTCTCGTCCGTTTTGATCTCCGCCGCGATGTCCTCCCACTTCTCCCCTTTGCCCAGCCGCTCCGCCACCTTCCCGGCGTCCTCCTGCGTGGGGAACGAGAGGTAGCGAATCTGGACCTGCTCCATCGTCTGGGGGACTTCCGCCGCCATGGCCTGCTGGAGTTTGTCGTAGAGCAGGCTGGCCTCCACCATCGCGCGGAATTTGGCCTCGCTGAGACCGCTGGGCTTCAGGTAGGTCTTCACGTATTCCTGATAGCGGCGGTCAAACTCTTCCTTCGGCACCGGTGTCGGCACCGGGGTCGCCGTGGCCGTCAGGGCCGTCTCCGCCGTCACCGGAGCGGTGGGGACGACCGTGGGGGTCAGGAAGGCAACCGCCGCGTCCCGGTCGTAGCCGAACTGCTCCTCAATGGCCCGGTCTATCTCTTCCTGGGAGACCGTGAGCCCCCGCCGGGCCGCCTCCTGCCGGATCAGTTCCTCCTGCACCATCCGGTCCAGCACCTCCTTGCCCAGCGCGGTCGCGGAGGCCTCGGAGAGCATGGAGTCCAGTTGGCGAATCTGACCGTTCAGATATTCCAGGAGGAAGGAGGCGTTGGGGTCGGTGGGGTCCAGTTGCATCCGCTGAGCGGTGTAGTAGTCCCGCTGTTCCTGGAGGACGATGCGGTAATGCCGGACGCGGGCCTGGAAATCGGCGGTGGTGATGGGGACGCCGTTGACCGTGGCGACCGGCGCCCGGCCCTTAAAGACGTTCTCGGCCAGATACCCGTAGACCAGGATGCCGAGGACCAGGACGCCGACGGCGACCGTCCCGGCGATAATCCAGCGGTTCATCCGCGCTTCCCGTTCCGCCCGGGTGCGCTGTTTTTTGGTCATTGGGCGCGGTGCTGCAACCTCTTTCCGTTTTCTGGACATAGTGGACCCTCACGTTGAGAAAGAAAGCCTGTCCGGGCACCCGGCATGGAGAGAGAAAATAGAGTTTTTGCGGCGGCTCTGCTGCCGCAAAAACTCTATATCCTTCCCCTGAATCTCCCCTTCGCTGGGCTATCCGGGATGGACGAAAAGCCAGGGGTCAGGACGGGTGGGTGTAATCCACGACGAACGGCAGGAGGGCCAGGTGGCGGGCCCGCTTGATGGCCCGGGCCAGTTGCCGCTGATGGCGGGCGCAGAGGCCCGTCTGTCGCCGGGGCCGAATCTTGCCCCGTTCGCTCAGGAAACGGCTCAGCGTATCGGCGTCCTTATAGTCAACCTTCTCCACCTTTTCGGCGCAAAACACACACCGGCGCACAGGCCGCCGCCACTGGGTCTGCTGGGTTCGGGCCTCCCCTCGCGCGGCGGCTGTCCGACCCATCTGCCGTCCTCCCGATGGTGACCGTCTCTCTTCTGCCAATCCTCACCTCCAATAAAGGGGGGCTGCGGCGGCGGTCTTCAACCGCCGCCGCAAAACTCCACATCTTAAAACGGAAACTCCTCGCCAATGACCTCTTCGCCCGCGGGCACCTCTTCCTCGGATACCTCCGGCTGTTCCAGTTCCAGATTCTGCGGGCGGCCACCGAGGATGATCATCTCCTGGGCGACCAGTTCGGTACGGAAGTGCTTTTTGCCTTCAGCATCTTCCCATCCCCGGGTTTGCAGGCGGCCTTCAATGTACACCTGATGCCCTTTGCGCAGGCGCTGCTTGCAGATTTCGGCCAGATTTCCCCAGGCGACCACGTTGAACCACTCCGTCTCCTCACGCCGTTCACCGTTGGAATTGGTCCAGCCGCGCGTGGTCGCGACGCTGAAGGAGGTTACCGGCCGCCCGGCCGGCGTGTACCGCATCTCAGGGTCCCGACCCAGGTAACCGATAATCATCACCTTGTTCAGCCCTCTCATCTTTCCTGCACTCCTTGTTAATCTTCGTCTGTGCGCACGATCAGGTACCGGAGAATCGGTTCTTTGAGTTTGAGCGCCCGATCCATCTCAGCCACGCCTCTGGCGTCCAGGCTGAACTCCATAAACACATACTGGCCTTCCCGGACCTTGCGAATGGGATAGGCCAGTCGTCGGAGTCCCCAGGGTTCCACTTTGTGGACGGTGCCGCCTCTGGATTCCACGAAGCCTTTGACTTCGTCTATCACTGCGGCCAGCCCCTCCGGGTCCACCTGGGGGTGCACAATGTAGGTCAGTTCATATTGTCGCATGGACGGTTGAAACCTCCTTTCCACGGGATTGCCTCCGGTCCACGCCGGAGGCGGAAAGCCCGTCCGGGCGTGTAAACGGGCACAATCATAACACAGAGCGCGGATTTTGGCAAATCAGACAACGGACGACAGACCACAGACGATAGACCACGGACGACAGACCACAGACGATAGACCACAGACGACAGACCACAGACGACAGACCACAGACGACAGTAGCGCAGGCTGTCAGCCTGTACAGGGGTCCGTGGTCGGTGGTCAGTGGTCAGTGGTCCGTGGTCTGTGGTCCGCGGTCAGTGGTCCGTGGTCCGCGGTCAGTGGTCCGTCTTCAGCCCTCACCGCCGATGACCCGGCGAGGGCGACCGGCCGCCTCCGGCGGACCGACCAGCCCCATCTCCTCCAGCCGCTCTATCAGCCGGGCCGCCGTTGGGTAGGCGATACGCAACCGGCGTTGCAGGTACGACGCAGAGATGGTCTCACGGGTCCGCAGAAGGGCAATGGCCTGCTGGAGCAGGTCGTCCTCCTCCTGCGAGGTGGCGGTGGGAGAAACGCCCGCTGTGGGCATCATGGACTCCCACGGCGCCTCGCCCGCCCATCCCGGCATCTGTTGCCGCCAGAATTCCACCACCCGCTGAATCTCCGCATCGCTCACATAGCATCCCTGCAGCCGCACGGGATGGCCGGCGTCCGCGGCCAGGTAGAGCATGTCCCCCTTGCCCAGAAGCGTCTCCGCACCGGGCATGTCCAGGATGACCCGCGAGTCCACCTGGCTGGCCGTGGCGAAGGAGATGCGGGCCGGGAAGTTGGCCTTGATGAGGCCGGTCACCACATCCACGCTGGGCCGCTGGGTCGCCACCACCAGATGGATGCCGGTCGCGCGGGCCATCTGGGCAATGCGGCAGATGGTCCGCTCCGTCTCCTCCGGGGCCAGCATCATCAGGTCCGCCAGTTCGTCTATCAGGACGACGATGCGGGGAATCCGCAGAGATGGGTCGCTCCGCCCCACTTTCTCGTTGTAGTCGTCTATATGGCGGGCCCCGGCAGCGGCGAAGCGGCGGTACCGGTCGTCCATCTCGTGGGCGACCCACCGCAACACCCGACCGATGCGGTCCAGTTCCACTTCGGTGTGCCCCAGAAGGTGGGGGAGGCCGTTGAAATGGACCAGTTCCACCATCTTGGGGTCAATCATCACAAACCGCAGTTGGTCGGGCCGGTTGGTCATCGCCAGGCAGGTCGCGATGGCCTTGATGCAGACCGATTTGCCGGAGCCGGTGGTGCCCGCAATGAGGAGGTGGGGCATGGTGCTCAGGTCCGCCACAATCGGGGTCCCGGCGACGTCCTCCCCCAGCGCGATGGCCAGGGGGGAGTCCATAGCGGCGAAGGCGTCGCTTTCCATCACCGAACGGAGGGAGACCCGGCTGACCCGGTCGTTGGGTACTTCAATGCCCACGACGGACCGGCCGGGGACAGGGGCTTCCACCCGCAGGGACGGAGCCGCCAGGGCCAGCGCCAGGTCGTCGGCCAGGGCCGCAATCTGGCTGACCCGGACTTTGTGAGCGCGTCGCTGGCCGTCGGGGCCGGGCCGTTCGGTGAAGCCCGGGGCGATGCCGAACTGGGTGACCGCCGGGCCCCGCCGGACCTCCACGACCTGGACCGGCAGTCCGAACTGGGCCAGCGTCTCCATGATGATGCGGCTTTTGCGCCGCACTTCCTCGTCGGAGAGGCCGACCTCTTCCCCTTCATCCAGCAGGTCCAGCGGCGGGAGAGCGGGTTCGGCGGGCCGGGCCGGGGCGGATGGGGGAACGGGCGCGGCGCGGGCTGGGGCGGACGGTGCCGCCGGAGCGGCCCATTCGGCGGGCGCGGGGGCTGGTGTCGGAGATGGGGCCGATGGCGCCGGAGGCGCGGGCCGGGGAGTCGGTCGGGCGGCGGGCTGGGCCGCGCGGGGACGGGCCGGAGTGGGGGTGGCGCGGCGTCGCCCCAGCCGTTCCCGGATGTCGGCCAGGGTCCAATCCATAGCCAGCCCCAACCCCAGCAGGGTGAAGATGGCCAGCAGGACACCGGCCACCAGGGGGCCCAGGTAGAGGGAGAGGATGTGGGCCAGGGCCCACCCGATGACCCCTCCGCCCCACCCGCTCTGGAGGAGGGCCCAGGGGTCCCGGCGGCCCAGCAGCAGGTGGGTGATGGCCAGCAGGCCGAAGAAGAGCAGTTCCAGCCCGACCACCGGTCGCCACCGCCAGGCAATGGGGCGGTCCAGATGGTGCTGGAGGATGAGGACTCCGCCCCATCCGATGGCAAACGCGACCGGCACCGCCCCCCAGCCGAAGACAAACTGGAGGGCATGGAGCCAGGCATCAGTCCAGCGCCCGGAGGTCACCCGCAGGAGGGTGAGGAACGTCAGAATGGAGAGCAGGATCAGGCCCACGGCCAGGGTCTGCTGGACGATGGGGCTGGTCAGCCATGCCCACCAGGGCTGGCCCGACGGCTGGGGGGCCGGCTTCTGTCCCGATGTTCCCTTTGCGCGCGTGCTCATTGATCGCTGATCGCGTATCGCGAATCGCTTATCGCTTCACATTCACTGTCAACTGCGATCTGCCGGAGCAGGTTCGGCGGCCTGACGGAGACTGAGACCCAGACGGCGGCGGGCGGCGTCCACATAGATGACCCGCAGCCGGACGGTCATCCCCTCCTGGACCACGTTGCGAGGGTGCAGGAATTGGCCTTCGGCCAGTTCGGAAAGGTGGATCAGGCCCTCTACCCCTTCTTCTACCTGGGCAAACGCACCGAATTCCACCACGTTGGTGATGACCCCCTGAACAATCTGCCCGACCCGGTATCGCTCCTCAATGGTGCGCCAGGGGTCCGGCTGGACCCGTTTCAGGCTCAGGCCAACCCGTCCGCGCTCGCGGTCCACGTTCAGCACAGAGACCCGCACCTCCTGGCCCGGGCGGAGCAATTGAGCAGGGTGGCTGACCCGGTTCCAGGAGAGTTCGGAGATGTGGATCAACCCCTCCAGGCCGCCCAGGTCCACAAACGCGCCAAAGGAGCAGATATTGGTTACCCTCCCTGTGCAGACATCCCCTGGTTGCAATTGCTCCAGCAGGGCTTTGCGGCGTTGCTCCTCGGAATGGGTGGCCCGTTCGGAGAACACCAGCCGCTGGCGGCCCGGGTCCACTTCTATGACATGGAGACGAAGGGTCTGGCCGACGCGGGCGCGCAGGGCTTCTTCCCGCTCCCGCTCATCCAGATAGGGAGAAAGGTCGGCCAGGTGAGACACCGGAACGAAGCCCTGGGTGCCGTTCCATTCCACCAGCAGGCCGCCCCGATTGTAACCGACCACCGGGAGGGTCAGCACGGTGCGTTCTTCCATCGCCCGATAGGCGGCGGCCCATTTCCCATCATCGGGCGAGGACGGGGAGGAGACAGTGGGTTGGGTCTCTACTTCCAGGCCGAGCCCGCGCCAGATGCTCTCGGGCTCGGCAGGCGGGGCAGTATGGCGACTGGTTTCGCCTTCTTCCATCAGGACCTGCCAGTACTCTTCGGTATACGGTGCATCGGCGGGCAGAAAATCCAACATCCTCCATCCTCCTGATCCGCTCATACAGGTTCCCCGAGATGTTCTCTCAATTTGGTCAGAAATCGGTGTGCGCTGTGATTCCTGGCAGCGGCACGCTCCAGACAAAAGTGGCGGGCCACCATCCTGGCCATCTCCTTCTCGGTACGCCACTGTTGGTCTTTCCGGTAGAACAGGGTCTTGAGCACATCCACCGGGTCCGGCAGTTCGTCTGTGAACTTATGGCCAGATGACTGCCCGGTAGCCTTCTGGATTGCTTCTTTATCGGCCAGCAACCAGGCTTCCAGCATCCGGGACACCACACAGACAATGACATCGGGTTCCTGCCGAATCTTTTCCAGTCGCTTCGCCGTGGCGGGTGGACATTCGTCCTTTTCCTGATCCAGAATGAAAAAGATATGCTGGTATCCTCTCTTGCGCAAATTCTCCAGATGGAATTCGGCTTCTGCGATCAATTTGTCCCGGCCAGGGCACTTCACCAATTTGACCTGGATGCCCTTCTGTCTCAATCTGGGGGATATCGCTCCCTCAAAGACCGATTCGGCGGTCGGTCCTTCCACGACAAAGGCGATGCGGGTCATTCCGTCTCCTCCAGATACCGGCGAACCCACAGTTCTCCCAGGGTAAAGTGCTTCAGAAATTCACGGATATGGTCTATTTCGTCCACCCGCCCGATTCGGGTGCAACCATCTATCTTGTCCATCAGGTAGACTTCTTCTGGCAGACAATAACTCACAAACTCCGTGCTGTGGGTGGTGACGATCACCTGAGTCGTACGGGAGACCTCTCGCATCAACTGGACCAGTTGTTCCAGGACAAAGGGGTGCAGGCTCCGTTCAGGCTCTTCTATGAAGATGGTCGTACCGGGCCCCTGCGGCCCCAGAAGAGCGGTGAGGGTGGCCAGCAGTCGTATAGTACCATCGGATATGGCTATGGGGAGAAAGGCTCCCCGAGCACCCTTCTCCCGCACCTTAAAACTAATGCGCCCATCCGGCAGTTGTTCTGTCTCCCAATCTTCAAATTCTGGCACTAAACTCTGCATGAGTTCCAACAACCGCTCTCGCAAATGGCCGTTATCCGATGGGAGTTGGTGGAGCACAGCCGCCAGGTTATCTCCGGTTTCGGAAATTACATAAGGGAAACGCATTTCCGCAGGACGGCGAGCCTCATTGGGAAGAAAATCATAGAAGCGCCAGTTCAGGATGACCTCACTAATGACGAGGGCAGCCAAAGATTGAAAACGAGCGCTGATGAAAAGTCTATTCCGATTGGCCTCTCTCACGGGAAACGTCTGCTCCTCGCCAAGAAATTCCCGGAGTTTCACCCTTTCCCGATCCCGCTGAAAAACAGAAACCGCTTGTTTCTGCTCCTCGCCTTCGGGAACGCCAGAGAGTGAACCGGTCTCGTGGACAACAGTGAAATCCCGATCAAAGGTTAGAGAATAATGAAAACTTAGTTCTGTAATCTCTCGGCTCTCTCCGGTCTCTACCCCCACCTTAATTTCCCCTGCCGAAGAAACCCATTCAAGTTTCAGCGAAGTTTCCACTGAGCGACGACGACGGCATCGGAGATGGCTCCAGCCATAGCGTCTGGCCACAGCAGTCTCTACTCCGTCCTCCACGCATTCTTGCAGGAAGCGGAACGCATCTATCAGATTGGACTTTCCGGCCGCGTTCGGGCCGATAAAAACGCTGAACGGAGCCAGCGGGATGGTCGTAGAAGGGCCAAAGGATTTAAAATTCGCCAGACGGATTTCTTGAATCATCTTTTCCTCCTTCCAGCCACTTCCTGCCGCAACCGGTACTGAATCCTGCCAATCCCCTCGTTACCTCCCTGTAGGCGTAGGCCGCCCGGCCTGCATGCAGGCTGAAAGCCTGCGCTACGTTACCTGCAAACCGATCAGGGTGGGTAATTACTACTATACCCACAATTTGCTGTCTGTCAAACCAACCGGCGCCCGGAAGGACGGGAGTCCTCCCGGGCCCGCTCTTCCCGCTCCATCTCCGCCAGAACGCGGGCCAGTTCCTGGATGGCGATGCGCTGTTTGCGGTAGAAGTCGGATTCGCTCATGGCCAGCCGCATGGCCACGTCCCGCACCCGGTAGCCCTTGATGAACTTCAGTTCCAGGATGTTGTAGAGCAGCCACTCGGTCGCGGTCAGGCTGCGCTCGCCCTCGGGGCGCAATCGCTCAATGGCCCGCAGGAGGACGGCCCGCAGCGCGTTGACCGGCCCGCCATGGTCATCGGAGGCCCGCTCCACGACCTGCAGGTTCAACAGAGGACTGCGGGTCAACTTGGGGCCGCCCCAGTAGTGGTCCAGCGCGTCCCATACCCAGCGCGGGAACTCCGGCGTGGCCAGGGGGTCGGCGAGACGGGCCAGCGCCGGTGCTCCCTCGTAGCGCAGCATCTCCCGTCGTCGCTGGATTTCCTCAATCTGGGGGATGATGCGCTCCAGGACACTGAACAACGCCTGCTGGACCATCCGGTCCTCCAGGGCGGCCTCTATCTGGTGGGCCAGGGAGTGCAGGAAGTCCTGCTCCTCGGCGCTCAGGTCTATCTCCGGAGAACGGGCCCGCAACCCCAGGATGCCGATCAACTCGTCATCGGAGCGGGAGCGAAGCGGCAGGAGCCAGTACCCATCCCAGACGTAGAGGTCGCCGGAGGGCTGGAGGCGCCCTGCCAGCGCGCCGATTCCGCCAGCCGGCAGGGAGAGGTCAGGGCCTGCGGCCCCGCAGACCACCTCTATTCGCGCCTGCTCCCCCTCCACTACCGCCACAAACGCAGAGGGGGTTCGCAGGAGGTCGCAGAGGGCGGTCAGGATGTTCTCCAGGAATTGTCGCAGGTCGGTCGTGGTCAGCAACCGGTTGCTCAGGCTCTGAATCCAGGCAATTTCCTGCTCGTCTCGCCGGTAGAGCAGGCGGTCAATCAGCGGCTTGCTCCACTCCACGCCCAGTTGGACCAGCAAGATCGCGATGACGACGCCGAAGAGGGCCAGTTGGAGGGGAGAGAGGCCCAACAGGCCGCCCGATTGGGACGCGGCGATGATGATGGCCACGACCACGGTCGCCTGAAAAGGCCCGCGCAGGAGATAGCGGACGAAGCGATGCTTGACGACCCGGTCGGGGGTAAGGACACCGAAGAAGGCGACAGTATAGGCCATCACCATCAGCATGCTGCCCACACAAAGGTTGCCCAGAACCAGCAGGAGCCAGAGGAGGATGGCAGGGAGCCGCTGCGGCCATCCCGTCAGCACCAGGTAGGGGAAGACGCTGACGGGCGGGGCCAGAGAGGCCAGCGCCAGGTAGGCCATCCGGCGGCGGGAGGTGGAGGTGAGGCATCGTTCCCAGGCCCGGAGAACGTTGGCCAGGCCCCACAGGATGAAGATAGCGAAGTAGAGGACGAAAAACCAGAACTGAGGGCCGGCCCGCAGGTGGATGGTCCCGATTTGCAGGATACCATCCCAGACGATGCGGTCGGTGAGGAGGGCGCCCAGCAGGATCATGCCGCCCAGGATGTAGGCAACCCCGATTCCCCATGCGCGCCGGCGGCTGCGGTCATTCGTGGTCTCTAACAGCGCGCTGGTGAAGTGGAGGTACGCGGCGGGGGTGAAGGCAATCCCTACCCACTGAAAGCGGAGCCACTCCAGGGCTACCTCCACCGGCGCGGCGACGATGACCAGTTCCACAAAGTAGACGATGAGGATGCAACAGAGGAGGGCGCTGAAAATCTGGGCCACCCGGTTGCGGAAGTTGTAGAGCAACAGGTAGATGGCCAGGGCAAAGGAGAGGATGACGATGCCCGACGTCAGCAGAATGTTCAGTAGTTGAAGCACACTGATCCAGTTCACAATCCCGGCCGTCTCAACGCAAATGGGTCCCAAATAACAGCGCGATATCCTGAGTGCGCCAATGGCGGTCGTGGTATCCCCGGAAGGAAAATCCCAGCGCCCGGCAGAAGCAGATGGCCGGATAGTTGCGGGTGGGCACTTCCACCATCAGTTCGTCCAGCCCCTTACCGGATGCCCAGGAGAGGACCTCCGCCATCAGGGCACGGCCCACCCCCTGCCGCCGACGGGCCGGGTCCACCACCAGGTCGTATACCCAGGCCATGCCGTGCCCCATCAGGGAGCGCGCCGTCACGTATCCGATGATTCCCCCTTCTTCGGCAACCAGGAACAGGTCACAATCCTCCCATCCGGCGATCAGTTCCTTCCCCTGACGGGGGTATGGGACAGGTACGGCTCGCGGGAGGCGCACCGGCTGGAAGGTGAGCGTGATGGCTCCCTGCTGTTCATGCTCTTCCATCCGCCAGGCATGGTCGGTGAGGACAGAGTGGTCCAGTTTCAGGCAGGACTCTGCATCGGCGGGTCGGGCTTTGCGGATTCGCATGTGCTGATCTCTCTGCGGTTATGCATAAATTTTACCATTGGAGGGGATAAGAGGCAAGTGATGCCCGACCAGCGGGTGTGTCCCAAAATCGTAAAGAAAAGTAATTACCTACCACAAAGGTCACAAAGTACTCACGAAGGACACAAAGGGTAAAAATCGTCCTCCGTGTCCTTTGTGTGGCCTTCGTGTCCTTCGTGGTTTTTTACGAAACGACTCTTGGGTAGGCAGTTACCCCATTTGACACTTGGGCCAGGCGATGCTAAACTCTCCCCACGCGGCATCCGGTCGCCGAGACCCTCATCTTCCAACCTAAGGAGGCTTCCATGCGTCTGGACTACAAGAAAGTCTTCCTCATCGGCTTCGGCTTCTTCGCCACCAGTGTGATGTGGGCCGTCTACAACACCTACGTGCCCATCTTCCTCCAGGCCGGAGACCCGGCCTTTGACACCAAACTGGCCGTGCAGACCTTCGGCTTCGGCCTCAGCGCCACCCTGACCGGCTTCATTATGACGCTGGATAACATCGCCGCCTTCTTCATCCAGCCGATTATGGGCGCGATCAGCGACCGCACCTACACCCGCATCGGCCGCCGGATGCCCTACATCATCACCTGCGCGCCCATCGCAGTCCTGGCCTTCGCCCTCATCCCGCTGGCCCCCCAGATGATCCCGCCGGAACTGAACGGGCAGGTGGACAAACTGGGCGGCCTCTTCGCCTTCTTTATCATCTCTCTCGGCGTCATGCTCCTGGCGATGGCCGTCTTTCGGACGCCGGTCATCGCGCTGATGCCGGACCTGGTCCCCTCCCCCCTGCGCTCCCAGGCCAACGGCGTCATCAACCTGATGGGCGGCCTGGGCGGGATTCTGGCCTTCCTCATCGGCGGCATCCTCTACAAAATCTACCGCCCCCTCCCCTTTTGGTTCGGCGGCTTGCTCACCCTCATCGCCGTCGCCATTCTCTTCTGGCAGGTCAAGGAGCCGAAGGAACTGGTGGAGGCGGCCCGTCACGAAGAGGGGCTGGGCGTCTTCCGGGGACTGCGCAACATCCCCCGGGAGAACGTCCGCAGCCTGACCTTCCTCATCCTGGCCATCTTCTGCTGGTTTGTGGGCTACAACGCGGTGGAGACCTTCTTCAGTTCGTACGGCGTGGCAGTCCTGGGCGTCAGCGAAGGGACTGCGGGGATGATTCTCAGCGTCGCCTACGTCACCTTCATCCTGTTCTCCATCCCCAGCGGCATCATCGCCAGCCGCATCGGGCGGAAGCGCACCATCCTCATCGGACTGGTGGCCTTCACGATTGTGCTGGTCATCGCCTACTTCACCCCCATCGTCCCGGTCATTATTGGGCTGCTGGCCCTGGGTGGCCTGGCGTGGTCGCTGGTGAACATCAACAGTTTGCCAATGGTGGTGGATACGTCCACTTCCGATGAGGTCCTGGGGACGTATACGGGGCTCTACTACGTGGCGGGGACGCTGGCGGCCGTGGTGGGGCCCATCCTGAACGGGTGGGTGATTGACCTGACGGGGCGCAACTACAACACGATTTTCCTGGTCACTCCGGCGTTCTTTGTGCTGGCGATTTTGTGTATGCTGGGCGTGACGAAGGGCGAAGCCCGACAGGCCGCCTGACCGGCACCTGCGCCAGCACCATCCCGACCAGCATCAGTCCGCCGCCGACCCACTGGGCCGGAGCGAGCCGTTCGCCCAGGAACAGTCCGCCGAACAGGGCGGCGAAGACGGATTCCAGGCTCAGGATGACGGCCGCGACGGTGGGGGGCGCGTCCCGCTGGCCCAGCATCTGGAGGGTGTAGCCCACGACGACGGAGAAGACGGCGGTATAGGGAACGGTCCACCCGACGGGCCGGAGCGCCTCCCACGAGGGAGATTCCAGGGTCAGGCTGAGGGCCAGGCTGTAGAGCCCACAGGCCAGGTATTGCATCGCGGCCAGTCGGAGAGGCTCCATCCGCCCGACCCACTGGCCGATCAGGATGACGTGGAGGCCGTAGAGGGCCGCCGAGACCAGCACCAGGCCGTCGCCTGGGGCCAGGGAGAGGCGGCCCCCGGCGCTCAGGAGGAAGAGCCCGACCGATGCCAGCAGGGAAGCCACCCACGCGTTCCACCCCGACCGCTGACGCCAGAAGAGGGTCAGGAGCAGGGGGACCAGGACGACGTAGAGGCCGGTGATGAAGCCGGCCTTGCCGGCGGTGGTGAAGGCCAGCCCGGCCTGCTGGAAAGCGGCGCCGGCGAAGAGGACAAACCCCGCCAGCGCGCCTCCGCCGACTTCCCGCCGGGAGAGGCCCCGCAGACGGCGCCCCGCCATGGCCAGGACGAACAGTCCGCCCAGCAGGAAGCGGAGGCCGTTGAAGAAGAACGTCCCCAGGGATGCGGCGGCGATTTTGCAGGGGACGAAGGTGCTTCCCCAGGCCAGCGCCGCTCCCAGCAGCATCAGGTTGGCGCGAAGCGTATATCGCATATCGCTAATCGCGTATCGCGTATCGCAAATCGCTGATCGCAAATCGCTGATCGCGTATCGCTGATCGCGAATCGCTCGTTGCGTATATTGCTGTTGATCAGGCAGGGCCCGAATTCCCCATTCGCCAAATGAGACACGGATGGGCACAGATAGTACGGATTTTCACGGATGAGTCTCCTGCAAAAAGGTCATTTCACCGCCGAGACGCAGAGTACGCAGAGATTATACTGATGTAAAACTCTGCGCTCTCGGCGTCTCTGCGGTGAGTTTTTGCAGGGAAGTCACGGATGTTTATCCGTAGAATCCGTGTTGATCCGTGTCCTGTTTTCAAATGCGATATGCGATTCGCGATCCGCTATTTTGCGTAGTCCACCGCGCGGGTTTCCCGGATGACCGTCACCTTGATCTGGCCCGGGTACTCCATACTCTCCTCAATCTTGCGGGCGATGTCGCGGGAGAGTTGGATGGCGCCCAGGTCGTCCACTTCCTCCGGCTTGACGATGATGCGGATTTCCCGCCCGGCCTGGATGGCGAAGGTCTCGGCCACGCCGGGGAAGGAGGAGGCCATCTCCTCCAGCGCGCGGATGCGCTTGATGTACTGCTCCAGGCTCTCCCGGCGGGCGCCGGGGCGGGCGCCGGAGATGGCGTCGGCGACCTCCACGATGATGGCCTCCAGACTCTGCTGGTCGGTCTCGTGGTGGTGGGACTCAATGCAGTGGATGACCTCCTCGGGCACCCCGTACCGGCGGCAGATTTCGGCACCGATGAGGGCGTGCGTCCCCTCCACCTCAAAGTCCACCGCCTTGCCGATGTCGTGGAGCAGGCCGCCCAGTCGGGCCACCTCCACGTTGGCTCCCAGTTCCGCCGCCAGCATCGCCGCCAGTTTCGCCGTCTCAATGGCGTGGGCGTGCTGGTTCTGCCCGTAACTGGTGCGGAAGCGGAGTTTCCCCAGCAGTTTGACCAGTTCCGGATGGAGGCTGGCGACGCCGCTCTCGTAGACCGCCCGCTCGCCCTCCTCCCGGATTTGCTGGTCCACCTCCTTCTGGGCATCGGCCAGGACCTTCTCAATGCGGCCGGGGTGGATGCGGCCGTCGGTGATGAGCCGCTCCATGGCCCGGCGGGCCACCTCCCGCCGCACGGGGTCAAAGCAGGAGATGGTGATGGTCTCCGGCGTGTCGTCCACCACGACGTCCACCCCGGCGACCTGCTCAAAGGTGCGGATATTGCGTCCGCCCCGCCCGATGATGCGGCCCTTCATCTCGTCGGAGGGGAGGTCCACCGAGGAGACGGTCAGTTCGGCCACCTGCTCGCCGGCCATCCGCTGGATGACGGTGGTGAGGATTTTGCGGGCCCGGCGTTCGCCCTCCTCGCGGGCCTCCTGCTCAATCTCCCGGATGACCCGCGCCATTTCCTGACGGGTGGTCTCGGCGACAATCCGCAGGAGTTCCTCCCGCGCCTCCTCCTGGCTCATCCGGGCGACCTCCTCCAGGGCCTTCGTCCGCTCCTCTTGGAGCCGCTCCAGTTCGTTCCGCTGCCGGTCCAGCGCGCTCTGCCGCTTGTTCAACATCTGTTCCCGTTTGTCCAGCGCCTCCTGCCGCTGGTCCAGTTTCTCCCGTCGCTGCTGGAGCCGCTCCTCTTCCCGGCGCAGGTTGTTCCGCCAGCGCTCTATCTCCGCCTGGGCCTCGCTGCGGATTTGCATGGCCTGGTCCTGGGCCGCCAGGACGGTGCGCTGGGCCTCGCTCCCGGCCTCCTCCAGGATGCGCTGGGCCTCCTCCTGAGCCTGACGGAGGATGCTCCCCTTGCGGGATGAGGCGAACCAGTATCCAATCCCAATCCCCGCACCAACTGCAATCAACAATCCGATGATCCAGAGTACCGTTTCCATAGGCCTGTTTCCTTATCCAGATTCAGAGATCCGTTTCTCACACCAAGACACAGAGGCACAAAGAATTTTTTATTTTGTATCTTTGTATCTTTGTGTCTTCGTGCCTTTGTGTGAGGCTCATTCTTCCAGGGCCTGCTGGACGACGGCCCGCACGACCCCGTAGGAGAACCCCCGACGGAGCAAGTAATCCGTCAGCCGACGGCGGAAGACGTCCGGGGGGAGCCCCCGCAGTTTGCGGCGGGCCGTCTCCGCCGCTCGGGTGGCGGCCTCCTCCTCGTCGTACTCCGCCAGGGCCTCCTCTATGGCCGACTCGTCCACTCCCTTCTGGTAGAGTTCCTGCCGGAGGGCGACGGCCCCCCGGGGGTTATGCTCCAGGCGGTTCTGGACCCAGTAGCGGGCGAACTCCCGGTCGTCCACCAGCCCGCTGCGGCGCAGCCGCTCCAGGACCTCCCCCGCCGTTTCCGGGTCGTACCGCTCGGTCAGCCGCTCCCGGATTTCCGCCTCGCTGCGGGGACGGTAGGAGAGGAGGTCCAGCGCCCGCCCGGCGGCCCGTTCGGCGGTATCCCGCTGCCGGAGGCGGGCGATGTCCTCGTCGGAGAGGACCTGCCCCACCTGCAAGCGGGCCGCCTCTATGGCCGCCAATCCGAAGGCGAAGCGGCCATCCAGGTAGACGTTCACCCGGTTGCGGTTGCGCCGCTGGACCCGGAGTGCCGTGATCCGTCCGCCCATTGGTCCCATTCCCTGACGTGCCAGTTCTTGACGTGCCAGGCACTTCCAAAAGTGCCTGGCACGTTCTCCGATACAAAACCGCGCGCCGTGGTCTGCCAGCCACGGCGCGCGGCGTATGCCCTCTGTGGTCCGACCCGAACAGTTCTTCCCCCAATCGGGTACGGCGTAGACGCAGCCCGAACGGCCATCTCAACCCCGGGACACAGCAAAACCCGAGCCCCGGGCGTCGCAGCGGATGCCGGTATTATGCCGTAGAAAGAAAATGCTCTGCGTCCATACCGCCACTCACAGGAGTGCCGATGCGGCCTGGAAAATCACCTGTCGGAGTAACTACCTGCCCCCTGGCCCGCTGGTACGGTGTGTCGGACATCGGCCTGCGCCAGCGCCCCCGGTCGGCGCAGGCCGACCGAAGGCCGAAGGCCCAAAGCGGGCGACTTCAGTCGGCACAGGTAGTCACCTGTCGGATCGGATGACAGGACAGTACGCCTTGCCGTGGCCCGTTGGCCTCTATGCCGGTTCCACGTCTTCGGTGATCAGGGGCGGCGGGGCCTCCATGGCCTTCTCCCGAACCTGCTGCTCCACCTCGGCCATCACCTCCGGGTGGTCCCGCAGGTACTGCTTGGCGTTCTCCCGCCCCTGAGCGATGTTCTGCCCCTGGTAACTGTAGAAAGAGCCCCGCTTTTCTATGATCCCGTACTGGACCGCCAGGTCCAGGATGTCCCCCTCCCGGCTGATGCCCTTGCCGTAGATGATGTCAAACTCCGCGACGCGGAAGGGGGGCGCGACCTTGTTTTTGGTCACGCGCACGCGGGTGCGGCTGCCGATGACTTCCCCCTTCTCCTTGATGCCGGTGACCCGCCGGACGTCCAGACGGATGCTGGCGTAGAACTTCAGGGCCCGACCGCCGGTCGTGGTCTCCGAACTGCCGAAGACGACGCCGATTTTCTCCCGCAACTGATTGGTGAAAATCATCGCCGTATTGGACTGCTTGATCGCGCCGGAGAGTTTCCGCAGGGCCTGGCTCATCAGTCGGGCCTGGAGGCCGGGGTGGGAATCGCCCATTTCGCCCTCAATCTCGGCACGGGGGACCAGCGCGGCGACCGAGTCTATCACGATGACGTCCACGGCTCCGCTGCGGACCAGGGTCTCCGCGATTTCCAGCGCCTGCTCGCCGGTATCCGGCTGGGCGATGTACAGATTGTCCACGTCCACACCGCACGCTTCCGCGTATTCGGGGTCCAGCGCGTGCTCCATATCAATGTATGCTGCCACACCGCCCCGCTTCTGGGCCTCGGCGACGATGTGGAGGGCCAGGGTGGTCTTGCCGGCGCCGTCAGGGCCGTAGATTTCGGTGACCCGGCCGCGCGGGATGCCGCCCACGCCCAGGGCAATATCCAGGGAAAGGGCCCCGGTGGGGATCACGTCCACGGCCAGTTGGGTGGCCTCACCCAGACGCATCACCGTCCCTTCGCCGAACCGCTTGGTCAACGTGGCCAGCGCGGCTTCCAGTGCTTTTTTCCGCCCTTCGTCTTTCATCAGACCACCGCCTCAGGCTGGGAAGATTGGCGAAACCTCTACCGCTTTTAAGTGTACTACGAAAGCGGAGAAAAGGCAAATCCACTATCATAGCATTTGCCGAACTGCCATAAACGGGGTATACTTCTCATGGGAATCGTCTATCCGTTTTCATCTGCGCGTATCCGCTTCTCATCCATTCGGGTGGAGGTCTGCCATGCCTCTCTGGGAGACGTACTACACACCGACCTCTGTGGAGGAAACCCTCCTGTTGCTGGCCGAGCACGGTCCCCGGGCTCGCCTGATCGCCGGGGGGACCGACCTGTTGCTGGAACTGGAGCGCGGGGTGCGGGCAGCACCCGTCCTCATAGACATCAGCCGGGTGCCGGGACTGGACGGGATCGCGCTGGAGGGGGAGACCCTCCGCCTGGGCCCACTGGTCACCCATAACCGGCTGCTGGCCTCGGCGACGGTGCGGGAGCGGGCCTTCCCCCTGGCCCAGGCGGCCTGGAGCGTGGGCGCGCCGGCCATCCGCAACCGGGGCACCCTGGGCGGCAACCTCATCACCGCCTCCCCGGCCAACGACACCATCCCCCCGCTGGTCGCCGCGGGGGCCACGCTGGTGCTCCGTTCCGTCCGGGGGGAGCGGCAGGTCCCCATCCGGGAGTTCTACAAGGGGGTGCGGCAGGTGGACCTGGCCCCCGATGAGATGCTGACGGAAATCCGGGTACCGGCGGCGGCCCCCGGCGAGCGGGGCGTCTTTATGAAACTGGCCCTGCGCCAGGCGCTGGCGATCTCCGTCGTCAACGCGGCGGTGACGGTGCGATTGGAGAAGGGCATCGTCACCCGGGCGCGGGTGGCCCTGGGGAGTGTGGCCCCCACCGTCATCCGGGCCTGCGAGGCGGAGGGCGTACTGGTGGGCGGCCCGCTGACGGAGGACCGCATCGCCGAGGCCGCGGACCTGGCCGCGCGCGCCGCCGTTCCCATAGACGACATCCGCGCCGGGGCGGAGTACCGCCGGGACATGGTCCGCGTGCTGGTCCGGCGCGCGCTGACCGCGCTGGCCGAAGGCCGGGAGCGGGACGGTTTCCCGGCCCGGCCCCCGCTCCTCTGGGGCCGCAGCGACGGCCGCTTCCCCCGCCTGGCGGGCCGAACTGTCCGCCACACCGTCGGCGGCGACGAGCCCATAGAGTGCACCGTCAACGGGCGGAACCACGTCGTCCGCGGGGCCAACGGCAAGACGCTCCTGCGGATGCTGCGGGAAGACCTGGGACTGACCGGCACCAAAGAGGGGTGCGGCGAGGGCGAATGCGGCGCCTGCACCGTCTGGCTGGACGGCGTCGCCGTCCTCTCCTGTCTGGTCCCGGCCCCGCGCGCTCACGGCGCCCAGATTGTCACCGTGGAGGGACTTGCCCAGGGCAAAGAACTCCACCCGCTCCAGCAGGCGTTCGTGGAGGAGGGGGCGGTCCAGTGCGGCTACTGCACGCCGGGCTTCCTGATGAGCGGGGCCAAACTGCTGGAGGAACTGCCCAACCCGTCCCGCGAGCAGATTCTCCACGCCATCGCCGGGAACCTCTGCCGCTGCACCGGCTACTACAAGATTGTTCAGGCCATAGAGCGGGCCGCCGCCTCGTTTTAACCGCAGAGAACGCGGGGAGATTAAAAAACCACGAAGGCACAAAGACACGAAGTTTAAAAGTTTTCTTTGCGTCTTCGTGTCTTGGTGGTGAAATCTGAAGGGTAACCACGAAGGCACAAAGACACGAAGTTTAAAAGTTTTCTTTGCGTCTTCGTGTCTTGGTGGTGAAATCTGAAGGGTAACCACGAAGGACACGAAGGGCACGAAGGATTTTGCCGAACGTGCCAGGCACTTCCGAAAGTGCCTGGCGCGTTCTCGCCGCTGAGGGGACCCGGAGGGACTCCAATGATGACGGCTGAGGAGTACATAGAGAGCCTGCGGCAACTGGGACCGCGCACCATCTACCTCTTCGGGGAGCGGGTGGAGAACCCGGTGGACCACCCGATGATTCGCCCCTCCGTCAACGCCTGCGCCATGACCTACCGTCTGGCCGAAATCCCCGAGTACCAGGACCTGATGACCGCGACCTCCGCGCTGACGGGGCGGAAGGTCAACCGGTTCGTTCACCTCCACCAGAGTACGGAGGACCTGGTCAAAAAGGTGAAGATGCAGCGGCTCCTGGGGCAGATGACGGGCACCTGCTTCCAGCGCTGCGTGGGCCTGGACGCACTGAACGCCGTCTGGAGCACCACCTACGAGATAGACCAGAAGTACGGCACGTCCTACCACCAGCGCTTCCGCCGCTTCGTCCTGGAATGGGAGGAGAAGGACTGGACGGTGGACGGGGCGATGACGGACCCCAAGGGCAACCGCGCGCTGGGACCCTCGGCCCAGGCCGACCCCGACGTCTACGTCCATGTCGTGGAGCGGCGGGCGGACGGCATCGTCGTCCGGGGGGCCAAAGTCCACCAGACGGGGCTCCTCAACTCCCATCAGATTCTGGTGATGCCCACCCTGGCCCTGAAGCCCGAGGATGCCGATTACGCCGTCTGCTTCGCCGTCCCCGCCGACGACCCCACCCTCATCTACATCTACGGACGCCAGTCCTCGGACACCCGCAGACTGGAGCGGAGCCCGGTGGACATGGGCAACATCCACTACGGGGGGCAGGAGGGCGTCATCATCTTCAACGACACCTTCGTCCCCTGGGAGCGGGTCTTCATGTGCGGGGAGACGGAGTTCGCCGGGATGCTGGTGGAACGGTTCGCCGCGTATCACCGGCAGTCCTACGGGGGCTGCAAAGTGGGGAACGGGGACGTCCTCATCGGCGCGGCGGCGGCCGTCGCGGAGTACCAGGGAGTGGCGGGGGCGGGCCACATCCGGGAGAAACTGACCGAAATGGTCCACCTGAACGAGACCCTCTACGCCTGCGGCATCGCCTGCTCCGCCGAGGGCGTCCGGACGGCGGCGGGAAACTATCTGGTGAACGTCCTTTTGGCGAACGTCTGCAAGCAGAATGTGACCCGGTTCCCCTACGAGATTGCCCGCCTGGCGCAGGACATTGCCGGAGGTCTGCTGGGGACGATGCCCTCGGACGCCGATTTCTCCCTGCCGGAGGTGGGGCCGTGGTGCCGCAAGTACCTGGCCCCGGCGGCCCCCTTCCCGCCGGAGCACCGCCAGCGGATGCTCCGGCTGATAGAGGCGATGACCATGGGCGCTCTGGCGGTGGGGTATCTGGTGGAGTCCATGCACGGGGCGGGCTCCCCTCAGACTCAGCGCATCGTCATCCAGCGCTATGCGGACCTGGAGGGGAAGAAGGCGCTGGCGCGCCGCCTCTGCGGGATAGACCCGGATGACCTGCTGCCGGAGGGGTAACAGATCTTTAGGCGATAGAGGAGGAACTGACAGGGCAATAAACGTTGCTGCCGAAGGTGAAAAGGAGCAACCGTTGCACACCCCAGCAAACATTTGACTTTTTTTAGAATCGTGGTATACTACTTCTGTGCAGGGCGAAGTAAGTTCTGGTTC
>Ga0078972_1008149_pt1 | contig 22316 bp, 32 predicted proteins | sample YelNatPaOPGAMG01_FD_67568 | JGI IMG/M metagenome (GOLD analysis project Ga0078972, IMG submission 67568) | Hot spring thermophilic microbial communities from Obsidian Pool, Yellowstone National Park, USA - OP-RAMG-01 (SPADES assembly) (version 2) | ecosystem: Environmental > Aquatic > Thermal...
CACAATACCCGAAATCAAAAGCGCAACAGGACTAAGCCTCCCAGCCATAGAAAGATACGTGATGGCTTCACGCAGAGCACAGAGACGCATGGAAGAAAGGAAGCTCCAGAAAATTAAGAAGGAAATGGGCGAAACAGAAGGTTAGACAAAATGGCAAAATCACAAGATAACCACAAAGCATTGAAGGAATATGCTCGTCAACTTTTGCTTAATATGGGATTTAAAGATTCGGAAATAATAGATGAGTATACCGTCAAAACTGATGGAATGAAGAAAAGTTTTCGTGTTGATGTTGCAGGAATAAAGCCAGATTATAAAGTTGCCATTGAGTGCGGAGTAACTGATTCCGATAAGCTAATATGGGAAAAATTATTTTTTGATGAAGTTATTGCATTACCATTTTTAAGAATTAACAAAGACGCAGGGTTGTATGAAAGACAGATCAGAGAGCTTAACGAAAAGATCGCGGAATTGAATAAAAAATTAGAAGAAAAAAATCAGCAGCTAAAACAATTTGAGGCTTTAACTCTGCAGTCATCTTGGCTTGAGATTATATACACTCTAATTACAACTCTTCTAGAACAATTTGAGAGAAGACCTTTAGGCGTATCCGATTTTCAATTAGTGGGCTACACCAGTAGTCTTCTATATAGATTGAAAGAATGGAAGACGAGATACGAAGAACTAAAAACCGAGCGTGGCTGGTGATGTCTCGTGATGCCCTTTTTTGCCAAGTAATCGGGGTTTCACTTGCTTCACTGAGGGTTTCTGCTGGAACGTTGCCTCCGCGGTTTTCTATGTGCTTATGCTCTACGTTGCTGGCGTAAAATTTGGCGAGTTCGTTGAGGCGCGTGCAGGTCAAGCTTGGCTACCTCTGGGCCCACACGTTTAGTTTGCGTGCGCAGTCTTGGCAGTATCTACAGGACGGGAAAACTATTGTTGTGGAAATTGGCTAGTTCCAGGATGCGGGGTAGGGTGGTTTTTAGTGTCACGGTTGTGTCGGTTAGGCTTCGCTGTCCTTTGCTTGTTATGCGGTAGACTTTGCGGGGGCGGTCGCTGTTGAACTGCCACGTGCTTTGGATTAGACCTTGTTTTTCTAGTTCGGCTAGAGTTGGGTATATGGTGCTTGGGCCAAAGTAGACCCCGTGTTTTTTGCGGATCAGCTGCATGAGTTGGTAGCCGTGTAGGGGCTGGTTGCTGGTTTCCGTCAGGATCAGATGGGGTAATAGGGCTTTTATGATTGCCTTCTTTAACTTTTTCGTCTCGCTCATCACGCTCACTACGTATAATATCGTAAGTCGTGCGATATTAAGATTGTGTAAGCGTGATCAACACAAATACAGAAAGCCAGACAGGACCAAAAGCAAATAAAATAGACTCGCCTTTGATAGGCCTAAATAGACCTATCGATAGGTAAAAGGCCTATCAAAAAGGCTCTATCCAGTCCTAACGTGTAGAAGAATCCCTTGGGGGCTGCTGTGGGCTGCTGATGGAAAAAGGGTGCGGAACCCCCCCAGAGGAGTTCATGCTTTACATAGTTTATAGTGTAAGTGAACTGCGAACCTTTTTCATGCCGAGGATTATGCCAGAAACATAAATGGTTTTTCCTAAGCCTTTCCGTAAGTCCTTTTTCCCTTTTGAATTTTCCGTTTCCACCTATACAATAGGCCTACCAGGCGGCTAATAGGCGGAAAAAGGAAAGGGGAACCTATGCGAGCTAGAATACTTCCACGTGGAAGTAATAGCCTTAGGGTTCTTTGTACGCGCGTAGATTGGTTGAGGGTTGGATTTTTGGGTTGATGGTTGCGTTGAGTCGTGGCTAACAATGCAATAACGGAACGTCATGCTCTGTGTGGATGGTTGGGTTGTCGAGTGGGTTGGTTATCTCCCGGCTTCAGCCGTGGCGAGTGTTACTATGGAGTGTCAACCACGGAGTATTTGTGGGGAACCCGGGAAGCGGGGAAAGTTTCAGGCGGCTCAAAGGGTGGCGCTTGTTTTCGCGCCGTGTCGGTTTCGCCGTAGGGTGAAAAGGTTAGAGTGGGCGTTTCGGTTTGCCTTTGAACTTGTGCTGACAACTGCCCGCCCAACCTTTGCCACCACCATTCGCCGCTGATGAAACGGTCGATAAGCGTGGCTACGGCTGCGGCTGACGCTACGCCTAAGCCGACAACTGTCAGGGTTAAATCCCAATCTTCCAACGTGGAACACCATTATTAAAGTGTGGCATGTTGCATTTATGCTTTTTTATTTTAAAATTTTTCTTTTGCAACATTTTGCATGAAAATGTTAACAAACTACGTGTTTGTTATGAATTTATTTTAGTAAAATTTTTAAAAACTTAAAAATTTTTGAATCGCCAAAAAGCTTATAAACTTACTGTGGTATAACTTGATAATACTGAAGGTGAAAAACATGGCTGAAGACCTTGAAGTAATAAGCGTCAAAGTCACAAAACAGCTTGCCCAAATGATCAAACAATACATGGAACTTGACACCCATGTGACGTTAAGCGATTTTGTGCGTGACGCTATAAGGGACAAAATTAAAACTGACGCGCCATGGCTGTACGAGAAAATGTTAAAGAAAAACACGGAGAGAGAAAGATGATGGAGTCTGAGCAGAAAATCACGAATGTTGTGCAGAAGATTGCGCAGCCGGTTACCGTGAAGCTGAAGCGTGGTGCTAAAGGTGTTTACCAGTGGGAGATTGAGGTTTCAGATGAAAGTGCTGACGGCGCACTTTACGTTTTAGACTATTTGGATAGTGAGTTGCGGAGCCGTTTTTTGGCGGCTCAGCCGAAAACGGAAGGGGAGGTGAAATAGGTGCCAACAGTAAACGTAGCCAAGGTCAGCCGCAAGTTTAATCTTGGGAACTACGAAACTATTGATGTTGGCTTTGAAGCTTTCGTGGGCGAGGGCGAAAACGTGCAGCAGGTTCTCGCGTTGCTGGAGCAGGAGGCCGTGAGCTACGTGCGGAACGCGCATCCTGAGATTTTTAGCGTGAAGCAGCCGCAACAGCCGACAAAAATGGTTCAGCCGACGATTCAGGAGCAGCTGGAAAAAATAAAGGCGCCTTTCGGCGACCTAGCGGACCTATTGACGTTCACGGTTAAAAACGGCACGGTTGTTGTGACGCCGCGCCAGTTTTTGGGCGCTGAAAACTTCGCTAAAATAGCAAGCGTAGTGCGTGGGCTAGGCGGCCAATATGTAAGCGAGGGCAAGAACAGCCGTTTCGAGGTGCCACTTCAAAAATAGGAGGGCTCCGTCATGGATTCAACGTTGCCCGGTTGCATAGGTTACTATGGCTTTCCAACTGCGCCCAACGGCCCCTGCGCAGAATGTCCTGAGAAAAGGCTCTGCCGAAAAACCGCGGAGATGAAGCAGCGTGGAGGCTAAGGTTCCCCCATTTAACATGGACGCGATTCCCTTGGAGTTGAAGCAGAGGCGCCAGTGGATATGCTGGCGCTACGACACGCGGGAAGGCAAAATAGTCAAGGTTCCCGTTGCCCCGTGGAAGGGACACAACGGACCCGTAAGCGTGACGGACCCTGACAACTGTGCAGACTTTGACACTGCTGTTTCTTACGCGAGAAAGAATGGAATAGGCGTTGGATTCGTGTTTTTCAAAGGTTCAAAAATTAGCGGCGTAGACTTTGACAAGCCTGAGCTTTACCCGCAGCTGGTTGAGGAGGCTAAGAGCCGAAGCTACATGGAGCGCAGCGTAAGCGGACGCGGCTTCCACACTTTAGGCTACGGAGTTTTAAGCGATGCGATTAAACGTGACGGTTTAGAGGCTTACAGTCAAGACAGGTTTTTCGTGGTTACAGGCGCCCACGTGGAGGGTTCACCGTTAAAGCTTGACGACATTCAGCCGCTCCTAGACAGGCTTCAACGTGAATACGGTAGAAACAAAACTGCAACTGTGGAGGTTAAGCCTCAGCCGGCAGGTTGGGAAGGCTACGTTAACAGGTTGGGCTACACGCTGGAAGAGGTCCGCGACAAGGATAAAGTGTTAGATGAATATTTACGGGGAGGGTTAGCCGGCAAGCCAAGCGAAAGTGAAGCTGACATGGGAACCTTGGAGCGTCTGCTTTTCTGGGGTTTCGAGCCAAATGAAGCTGTGGCTATTTTGCAGCATTACCGTTGGCGAGAGAAACTACAGCGCAGAGACTACGTTGAGGGCATGCTGCAGAAACTCTTGCCTGTGCATGAAAGAGCCAAACCTAACCCTAAACCACTTGACGCTCTTGCGGAGACAATATACGCCGGCGAAGTTGAAGTCACACCCTTAGCGAACACTTACATCCCAATCCATCCAGCCATAGGCGTGGTAGACGACACTGCCTACGTGGGAGTATGGCTTCCTTCATCCGTAACGTATAAGCCGAAAAAGAAAGACGCTTCTCCAAAAACAAGAGTGACGGACCTGCTATTTTTGGTCACGGATAAAAAGGAGCTGCTGCTTGCGAACGAGGAGACGCTCCGCGCTCGCGGGTGGAGCCTAGCGTTCGCGCCGGTGAAGGTGAAGGCAACGTGGAAAAAAGTAATTGAGTACCTGAAGGGTAACTGCAGCTTGGATCCGCTGCGGTTGTTCAGCCAGATTTTAACCGAATACCAAAACTACATTGAATTTACAGACGAGCGGGAATACGTCCTCCACGCATTGTGGGATGTGGGAACGTACTTCCACGTGCTGTTTAACAGCTACCCCTACCTATACGTGGGAGGCATAAAGCGTAGCGGAAAAAGCAAGGTTTTAACAATGCACAGCATGTTAGCCTTCAATGCTTTTTTCAGCAACAACATGTCAACGCCAAGCATATACCGCCTAATACAAAATGCGAAGGGAACTCTGCTTATAGACGAAACAGAAAAGCTAAGCAACCCAGACCGCGCTCAAGAGTTCCGAAGTATAGTTTTAAGCGGCTACAAAAAAGGTGCAGTTGTGTATAGAATTGAGAAAACAAAAAAGGATACGCTGGTGCCAGAAGCCTTCGAAATATACGGGCCGAAAGCGTTAGGCAACATTCAAGGCTTAGAAGACGTGTTGGAAGACCGCTGTATAGTTACAATAATGAAACGCGGCAAAAACCGCAAAATCACGGATAGAGAAGTGGATGTGCAAAGTGAACATTGGAGTGAACTTAAACACGGTTTACACTTGGTTTTTCTAGCCTTTTGGAAAGAAGTTATGGAAATCTATGGGAAAATAAGTGAATTTAGTGAACTTAATGAGCTAGTGAACTTCCTTGGAAATACACAAAAAAAAGAGAAACTGCAATATCTGACAGCTAGGGAGCTTGAACTTTGGAAACCAATATTTACAATGGCAAAGTTCCTCGACAACTATGCTGAAAAAAATAGTGGTGTTCTAACAAAGTTCACTAGCTCACCAAATTCACTAAGTTCACTTATGCTCGACCTAGCCTTAGACAAGGCGGAGCAGAAGCAGACGGAAAACGTAACTGAAACAGGCGAACTAATCCTAGCGCAGGTGCTGCTGAGCATGATCAAGGAAGACAATTATTATCGTGTTAAGGATATCCGCGAGGAAATGGCAAAACAGTTTGACGAAGAACAAAAGTGGCTGACGACACGGTGGGTTGGAAACGCGCTTAGGCGTTTAGGTTTTACGGAGAAGAGGCGGGTTGGCACAGGCTACGAGTACCGCCTAACACAAAACGATGTGGCCGACTTGGCGGAGCGGCTGGGAATTACACCTTCACAACCTACACTTGAAGACAAGTTGTTGAACATTAAAAGCTGCGGCTGGGCTGACACACTTTATGGAGAGCATCAGTGTTACATGTGTGGCGTGGTGAAGTCTACGAGTTGGCAGGCTGAAACCTTCCAGGGCGAGAAGGTTTGGCTGTGTGAAGACTGCAAACAGAAATGGGAGGCTCAGCATGAGGCAGGCGACGCTTGACGATTTCCTGCAATTTTCAGCCTTTCTACGGGCACGCGCAGGATTCGACTTTTCAAAGCCTTTCAGCGGGTGCCTGCGCTGCGGCGAATGCGTCTGCACAGGGTCCAGCCTATGGTATGTTTGCCCCGTGGACAGAAGCTGGCGCGGCCCATGGGACAAATGCAAATACATTATAGGCTTCCAGGAAGCGTATGGTCGAAAGCCAAGCGAGGACGAGCTTAAAACATACATTCAATGTATTGCGGTGGTCAAAAAGCTTTAAATACCACTATTCACCATTCTTTGGTAGAGGTGGTTAAAAATGGCACACGTGTTTGAAGTGCAGGTTAAGTCGCAGGGCCGCATAGTTATCCCCAACTACGTGCGGCTGGCGATGGGAATTCGCCCTGGAGACTGGGTGGTGATTCAGATTAGTAAACGCGAGGAAAAGAAAGGAAAAGGAGAGTGAAAAAGAATGAAAAAGAAGTCTAAAGCAGTCCAAAAGTGGCTGTTGAAGGCTGCAAGCAAAGAGGCGAATCCGTATATGCAAGCGGAAATTGTCTACCAAGCCTTGGGAGAGTGAAGCGCAATGAAAGTCAAAGCGATATTATTGAGGGAGAGTGAAGCATGATGAAAACAGTTTTGGAGTTGCATTTGGAATGTGGGCATAAGATTCAAACTTTGCATTTGACCAAGAGCGAAAAGGAGACGCAGACTACAGTTTGCCCTTTGGAACAGTTAATTAAACCTACCAGAATAATTGCGGTTCGCAGGGTGGTTTGTAAACCGGAGCGGACATGGAAGGAAATTTTAGAAACATTAGGAGAGTGAGGTGTAATGAAAGAACGTGTTTTCAGCTTCGAAGAGTTTCAGCGACGAGTTGACAGGGGTAAGCCTGTCCATTGGGCTGTCTACGACAAGTGCGTCGACCCGAAACACGGAGTCTTCTACCGCCTTTGGCTCAGCGTGACAGGACTCGACTCTGAAGACGGACACATAATCGAATTCTACCAGGAAACAACAACCACGATAGGGGAAAAGTTGGAGCGAGCTATGATTCTGAACGAGTGGCAGGAAAAATACGTTAAGCCCTTGAACGCGACGCCTGGAGAGTGGCTGCCCAAATGAACGCAGATCTTACTTCCACGTGGAAGTATTCTAGCCCACCTAACTTGAGGAGGAACATCTGTGAAGTGCCCACTGCGAGATAATTGCTTAGGAAAAGACTGCGTTTTCTACACGGTTGAGGCTGAAAAGTGCTGCGTTTTGTTTTCAGCCTTACTGAGGCTCTCAAGGCTGGAAAGTAGGAGGGAATGACATGAAATGTAAAGAATGCGACAAAGAAGCAGAATGGTTAGTGATAGATTTCGATGCCTTCGACGAATTATTTACGCCCCTCTGTGAAGAACATTTCCAGCAGCTTCTCAAGATGGAAGGCGACGTCAACCTTGACTTTGTCTTGATTGACAATTTAACGATAGAAGAAGTCATGTCCATGGCGAACGAGAAGTGGAAATATCTGAGCCACAAATACTCCAACCTTCTAAAACTGTACTCAAAAAAGGAGGAATGAAACCAAATGAGTGAAGAGAAAGAGCTAGAAAAGTATGTTGTTACAATTTCGCTTGTCTACTGCCCTAAAGCGAAAAAGGTGGTTGACACTACAATATGGTGTGTAGCATGTCCGTTTTTCAAAGGTCAAGACTGGTCTAAAGTCTTATGCGCCTACAAAGAAGAAAGGTGAGGGTTGAAAATTGACTGAAAAGGTTCCGGAAGAATGTCCTATATTGGAAAATTGCCTAGAGCTGGTGAGCGAAGAAGAGTTTGAAGCCATATGCTCAACTTCCTCTTGGATTTACTGTGAAAAAGCTAGGATTCGGGCTGAGAAATATTTAAAGAAGCCAAAGGAATGGAAAAAGCCGAAAGAGTGGAAAAGGTGAGTGAAACCATGAAAGGCTACCTTGTAATTGGAAAAACGTTAAAGGGGCTTGAGCGGAGATGAGTGAGGTTTGGGTTAAATGTGAGATATGCGACAAAGGCTTTGATAGCTACGAAGCGTTAATCGCCCACATCTACTCGCATATAGATGAGTTGAAACACAAACTACAGCGATTGTTGAATGAATTTCCGAGCAAAACTGGAGGTGCACCTGGTGCTAATTGGCGTTTTAACCTGTATTCTACACGGGAAATTGATGAGTGGAAGAAAAAGTTTGAGGAGTTGTTGAAAGAAGAAGGAGAATGAAACTATGAGAAAACCAATTGTGCCCGAAGTATGTGACCGCCTAAACTGCAAAATTCCAGAATGTTACGGTTGGGACTTGTGTCGCCAAGCGCGAGAAGAGGCAACCGACGAAGAATGGAAAAAATTAATCGAAGCTCTCTGCGACATAATGTTCGAAGAGGAGAGTGAAGGTTATGAGTGAAGCTAAAAGCTGCAGGATTCCGTCTCCGTTGAAAGAAACCGTGAAATTAAGAAAGAAGATTATGAAGGCGATGCAACGGAAGGCTGAATATGGTGAGTTTAAAACAAAAAATAGTGTTCAGGGTGGCTGGTTCATTTGGATTATGGATGCTGTTGAAATTGCCGAGCAACTCATGAAACAGGAGATTTCAGCTTATCAGGAGATTCTCCGCCAACATCAAGTCGAAAGAGACGCGTTGCTGAAGTCTTATGACATTAAAGAAGCCGTAAAGCGGGAGAAAGTAAAATGAGCGAAGCCAAAAATTGCCGGGAGTGCAGTCTAAAAGAGAAGGCTGGAGAAAACGCCTATTACTGTCCAAAGTTGCGAGCTGTGTTCTACGCTGACCTTTTAGACCAGAAGCTCTGCGAGGAGGTGTAGGTGAATGGTTAAGAGTTTCAAGCGTTGGCTGAGTTTTGCTTGCAGCGCCGCTTTGGAGTTTTCAGGGTTGCTGATGCTTTTCTCTTCGACACAACTGCTGCTTTTGATGATTGGTTGTTTTCTAACGGTATTCGGTGTCATTCTGATGGGGTTAACTGTTCCAAGCGGATGGGAAGGGTGGGAGCTGACTGCCTTCCTTCTCATCTTTTTGGCTCTAGCAGTTTTCCTCGCTTCAATCCATGTTAGTTTGCCTTTGATTTAAGAAGGAGGTTGGGGATAAGTGACTGTTGTGGTTGAGTCTCGTGAGGCTGCAGAACAGTTTTGCCGCTGCTATTGCCGAGACAAGCTTTGCAGCGACTGTCCATTGGATAGGCGTTTTAACCTTCAAAAGCGAGTGTTGGTCTAAAATGTCAGACTGCTTGCACGAGTACGCTTTCTGCCGCCATCGCAACCGCTGTCCACGGCGGAACATTTGCCGAGTCATAAGCTACGGCATCTATATTCCAGAGTCAGTTTTTGAGTGTGTGGCTCAGTATGTACTGTTACAGGAGAGACGCTGGAAATGGGTGAAACGCGGAAGCCAAGTGCGGTGAAGCTTTCAGTGTGGCAGAGGATTCAGCTTCTGGTAAGCGGCTGCTGTTTTTTGCGGTGGGAGAAGCGTGAAGGCTGGAAAGACTATTTGCCAATATATCTGGTGAAATGCAGAAGACACGGCTTGTTTGAGTGTCACCCGCATGGCTACAGTGGATATTTTGTATGCCCCAAATGTTTGGAGGAGGAAACGAAAGGGTGAGGAAGTTGGCGATTTTCGCGTTTGGCTTATGGTGCGGCAGCTGGGTAGCCACACTCCTAGAGTTTTTAGCCAACGGCTACCGTGAAGGAATCTTCTTCACTCAAGCCATCTTCACCTCGATAAGTGTCCTAATACTTTTCTATGTAAATCTAAAAACGGATATGAGTAGCATCACAAACTTAATTTGGAGTTTTTATCATTATGTAGCATGGTATGGTTTTCGTAAAGGAATTATTCTCTGGATGAAAGAGGTGAAAAAATGAGTAAAGGTAAGAAATGCAAAGAACAGGATTTGCCGGTTGACTTCTTCTGGCCCCGCTGGATAAGCCCTTATATATTGGAAAGCATCAGACGATGCGGAGACATAAGCTTAGCCTACGAAATCTACAGTGCTGAGGCGAAGCGGAAAAGATGAGGAGCCGCCGCCTCTACACTATGACCCTAACCATTTTCAGGCAGCTGTCCACACGTGAGAAGCGTCCACCCAAATGCGCCTGCTGCGGCAAAACGCTTGAACCCGGCGACCTTGTGCTTTCTGTGTTGCGTCCAAAATGTCACGTCAGCCGCAAACGGTATTGCCACGAGTGCGCACGCAAACTGAACGTGTGGAGCGAAAGATAGCCTTACTCTTCAAACCGACTCTTCTTCTTCCACTTTACGGGTTTAGTTTGTTTCTGCCTTTGCCTCCACTTCTGGCTCACCTTTTTGGGCTGCGTGATTTGGCTGTAACCGTAGGCTCCGACAACCACAACCACAATAACGATTAAGCCAACGTTAACAAGAGGCACAACTTCAGGAGGCACAACTACGGGGGGAAGAGGCGCAGGCGTAGGTGTGGGAGCTGGGCCTGGGCCGCCAGGTCCACTTGGGCCTCCAGACGGTTGCTCCTGCCAGAACAAGGCTACGCTGCTGGCCAAATTGTTTATGGCTACTTCCCGCTTGGCTGAGTCGTATGTCCAGTCTGTGTAGGCTACTCCGTCAACTTCTACACGCTGCGGCTGACCCCAATCTCCAACTTCCACTATGCAGTTTCCGCTTGTGGTGAACGTGAGCTTCTTGTCCGCGTCAGTCCACAGCGGGTTGGTGATTTCATGGTTTCCGCGGATGTTGAAGGGTGAAACGGGAAGCTTATGCAGCGCCACGGTTTGGTTCTGCGCTTTGTAGGTTAAGTCGTAGTTTGGCTCGCTTATGGGGTAGGCTAAAGTGTTCCACGGGACGGTGTCGTAAGGTGAGAAACTGAATTCAGCCCAGCCTGTAGTGTTTGTTAAAGCGTAAATTCCAAACCATGTGACGTTTGCGTTGGCGATTGGGGTATTGTCATAAACGTAGACGGCTTGGACGTAAACAGCTTCATTCGTCAAATCCAATATATATTGCGAAAGCTTAAGTCCATCCACTATTATGGCTCTTCCACTGCTCCACGAGCCTTCAGTATCCTGGCTGTCCCACGTTTTAACACGCCAATAGTAAACGCCAACAGTCATGTTGCTCGGCAAAGTTCGAGTTGTGTTTTGACTGGTTGAAGACACTTTCCCAGCGTCCAAATAAATTGTGGTGAAGTCGCTGTTTCCAATCTGAAGCTGGTAGGCGTTTTGCGAGTCGCCAGCGTCTGGGTCCCTGAAAGTCCAAGAGAACGTGACGTTTACAGAAGGGTTGAAGCGGTAGTTGGCAGTTGGGCTGTTCAGTGTTGGAGACGATGCTGGAAACGTGAGGGTGAAAACAACATGGTTGCGTTCCATTGATAAGTTGTAAGAGTTTTCTATAAGACTCACGTTAACTCCGTCTATGTTCAACACTGAATCGTAGTTAGGATTCGGAGTCAAAGTTATTGAGACTTGCGAGGAGTTCAGGTAGTTGTATGTTCCAGCGGGCGGGTCGATGGAACAGTAAATAGATGGGCAGTTGATTATAAGAGTGCAAGTTTCGAGATAGGGTGGATTTATAGTTGTGTTTTGTCCACTGTCAGTTATTTGTTGTGTGCAGTTGCCGAGGTCATTTTGATAGATTAGGTTATTGGCGCAGTCTGAAGTGATTATTACTCCGTTTTTGGCTTGAATTCTGTTTTTTTCAAGGATTGTCTTATTTGTTTTTTCAAGTTTAACACCGTATGAATATGGTATTGTTAGGTTTGCTGTTATGGTGTTGTTGTAAATAGAAGAATTTGATATGGAGTAGGTGTAGATAGACCTTGCTTCTTCATTATTGAGATTGTTAATTAAAACGTTTTCTGACACAATATAGTTTTGTCCCCAGTACAACGTTATTCCGAAGGCGTACCCCGAACCCCAATTGCTAATTTGATTATGAGTTATGGTGTCGTAACCGCTATCTGAAACACCTATGCCCGTTATACAATTAGTAATAGTATTGTTCATCACCAAATTTGATTGAACAGTCAGTCCAGCATCAGGTGATAGGCATATTCCAGTTTTGCCATTAGTTATGATGTTGTTAGCAATCAAAGCATAGCCGCCACCTTCAACCCCAATGCCCCAATTAGCTTGTGTATGAGTTGTTCCATTCATATCATGGATGTAATTGCCAGTAATTATTGTTCCAGTTCCGTATGTTGTAATTCCAACATCACTGCAATAAGAAACTTCATTGTTTATCGCATAAGTTCCATTGCTGTCTAAGGTCATGCCGTTCCATTCGCAAAAGGTAACCATGCTGTTTATAACGCCACTCGGCACTATGGTTTCCGTGTCATGGCATATTTCGATGCCGCTTCTTTTGCAGTTCGTGACGTAAGCACGGTCAATAAGGCAATTGCTACACTCGTACAATTGAAGACCATTTGTCAACGGGTAGGGAGTAGTTTGCCCAGCAGCATTTCCATCAATATGCACATTATAAAGTGTGCAGTTCACACAATATTGTAAGTAAAGGACTGGAGCGTCTACGCCGTCTGAAATAGTCAAGACAGCTCCATCATCAAAAACGAGCTTGACATTACTGCGGTTTTGTATTAAAACAGTTTGGTTCGCAACATAAGTCCCTGCAGAAACAGTGATTGCTCCGCCTGGTGAAGCAAGACTGAAAGCAGTTGAAAATGTCTCTGCTACATTCGAGCTGTTGTAAACAATTTGACCTGTTGCATTCTGAATGTAGTTGATTCCAGAAATTTGATAAATTCGATAGCTACTTGAACCAACGCATACAAAAACTTGTCCCGTGTCTGCCCAATTATTGCTTGTGTCGTTTGCCCAAACACGCCATACAACTGTAACTCCACTTGTAGAATTCAAGGTTTTGGTTACATTGCTCCAAGCTGCTGTGCTGTTATAAAACGCTGTGAACGCTGTCCAAGTGTCGTTCAGCCAAACTCCAGTGTTGTTTGTTCCAAAAATGAATCCGCTAACGTTTACGTTGTCGTTCCACAAAACTGAGAATTGCCACGGTTGCCCTGGTATGGTTGTGTTTATGCCCACATTTGAATAGGTTGGCGGTGTAGTGTCGCCTGTAGTTTCTGGTCCGATGTATGTGTCGGCGACAACAACACAGTCTTCATACACTTCAACATAGTTAGTTCCATACCACGCGTAACTTGCTGGAGGGTTAGAATCCATCCCTCCAATACCTACTTCCGTCCTCGACACACCTGTTGAACCCGTGTTTAACCCCGTTGCCGTTATAACTTCACTACCATCAACGTAAAGTCTTGCTTCTCCAACCGTTGCACTAATTACAACTTTCATCTCAAGACAATACCACGTGTTTGCCGAAGGCGTTATCGCCGCAGAGTAACTATTTGTCTGTGAACCGCTTGAAAGATAATGTAAAAACCACTTGTAGTCGCCGCTTACACCGTCCCGCATTAAACCGCATCCAAATCTTTGCGTTCCGCTAATGCGGAAATCAAAAAATCGTATATATCCGTCCAACTGCGTGGGGACATTAACCATTCTGACGTAAATACGTTCAGAACACGTAGTTTGAGCCGTAAAATCCTTTATTACAACTGCAGTTGCACCAGAACCACTATTTTTGGCGTGCATCCCGTAACTACCATGATGAGGATATGCTGTTGAAACCTCAAGAGTAGCGTCGCCACTTTTCGCAGTGCTAGTCCATGCTGAAAAATCTCCACTCTCAAAACCATCACTAAAAATCACAGGCGCCTTAACGCTTGGAACCGTTAAACTTGCAAACATGCTCAGAAACAGCAGCGTCAACATTGAAACTGCCACAAACCTACTTTTGGAAACAGATTGTGGCTTCAATCTTTCCAGACCCTCCATATTTAAATAGTAACCGTCCAAATTTAAACATTTTACTCCAGTTTAAACTTGTCTTATTCTCCTTTGCCGAAAGTCTTCACAAGCCACCTTCTGTCGCGCCTAGCCTTCCGTGCAACTTCAGGATTCGTCCTCTTGTTCAGAACAGCAACCGCCTGAAGCCTCCCAAGAACTGTTTTGTACCCGTCTTCAGCAACGCTTTTCCTATAAGCCGTGTGCCTCGCTCTTGTGGGCGCGTCGAAGAAGCCCTTATCCCTGTACCTGGCTGGCAAATGCTTGCTTAACTCACCCTCCTGCAACGGTGGAATCACACGCTTCTCAGGCGGAGTCCTTCCAGGAGCACCAACGTCTTCCCGCATGTAAGTGTAACCTCCCCTGTGGATTACTTTGCCTTCACGCTTGAATGTTGTGGGCTTAACACGCACCCTAATCCTTCTAGACCGCGCAGTAATAGGCCTCGTTTTTCCACCCTTCTTGTAGAATCCTATCGCCTTTCTTCTTCTAACCATTTTTCATATTCCTCCTTTTTCATTTTGTGTTTGCGGGGCGTGGAGGAAACTAAGTGACCAAAACCGGGGATTGGGGAGAAAGAAGGGATTCGCGTTTCCTCCAAGCCTCTCCGCCCTAACCATTGCGGTTCATTCTCCTCGTAACTAAACTTGAAACAATCCAAGCCGCAGACAACACCAGAAACCAACCAAGCGCTGTTTCGCCGAAGCCCACAGCCTTGCCTTGGCTTTCAATCCAAACGTTCCAAAGCGGCTGACCGAACAATTGCCAGAAAGCCAAAGCCAGCGCGGTGAAAGCAATTTTAATGATTGAGCTTAGCATTTACCTTTGCCTCCTACTAAGCCAACTTCCAACAAAAGCGGAGCTGAAGATGAAGATTAAAGTGAGGAGAAGATTGATGTATGTTGGATGCCCTGAACCTCCCACGCCTCCAACGATAGGCATTGCATAATAAAACAGTCCGTTCACGTTTGTTATCAACGTGTAGAACACGTGGGCAAAGAAGCCGACTGCTCCTGCAATATACCATTTGAACCCTTTCCAGGCAAGTAGAAACGGAAGAATAAATGTCACGAAAAGAGAGAGCAAAGTTTCAATCATTCTTTCCGCCTCCTTTCACTCAGCCACAATAGTAAGAAGCCTGCGAAGGCGAACGTTACAATGAAAAGTTCATGATGCACATCCTTCAGCTCGAACCACACTCCCCAATTCAAATATTGATGTAACGCGACAAGGAAAGCCAAAGCGAAAAACAAAACTGCAAGCTGCTTCAGTCTCATCTAATCCACGCTCCTCTTCAGCCCCCATAGAAGCCCTAAGCTCACCATCGTTGGAATTCCCAGGACAAAGATGAGGTACGGCCAAGGACCCTGCTGGGCTAAAGCGTTCCAGCTTAGGTAGCCGCCTAAAACAGCCATGAACATCAAGAAGTAAACGAAGCTTTCCGGTGTTACCAAACGGGTTTTCGCAACTAAATATGCGATTAGGAACAGTGCAATGTACCATGAGGCTGTAAGCCAATACCACACGAGCGGAGCCGTTTCGGCTGTCACATTTCTGTAGTAGGTGAAGTATATCCAATCGGTGAAATCGCTTGAGAGCTCCCCAAACACCATGCCGCTTATGAAGGCTAAAACAATCTTCCACTTTCGGTTCACCTCTGCCTCACCAGCCTAAGCTTAAACCTATGCCCAGCTGGGCAAATTAGAAACCAGCCTATTACAGTGGCGCGGCCGTTCTTGCACACTGGACAAACTGCGTAACCCATACTTTCCCTCTCCAGTTTAAGAGCGAGGCCACCACGTGTACTGAATGTTGGCGTCTTTAGAGCCGTCAGGCCACGTAACATCAATCTGGTTTCCGGCAAGCTTCGCAACTTCAATGCTGTATTTGCCGTTTTCGTCTGGACCCCAAATCATCATCACAGCGTTAACGTCTTCACCGTACTTGAAGGTCCAAAGGCTATACTGGTATTCCCTATCCTGGTAAACCCACAGCGGCGTAGTGGACAGGAGCTTGCTTTTGCCTGCTCTTTCGAAGCTTAGGGTTTGGATGCGGCCGTTGTTTGCGTCGTAAACTTGGACTTTCTCGGCAAGCTGCTTGTGGTCGTCTGGAATCAGCCAGCTGTTTGCTCCAGGCTGAGTGAACAGCATACTTAAAGCGAAGCCAAGTAAGCCGCCTAGAAGCACCATTACAAGCAGAGCGGTTCTTCCCACTTTCACCATTACTCTTCACCTCCCTTCCTTCTGCTGAGCAGGAAACTCCATATTCCAGGGTTGAGCACCGTCACAACAATTATTACGGCGGCTATAACTACGAAGATAAGCCAGAACTGCGTCAGCGGATTCGTGAACCACGAGCCTAGTCCGCCGAGGAACTTGTCCCACAGGCTCTGGCTACCAGTGATTGTGCTCGAGCGGTTCTCCCACTGGTAACCTTGCTTTTCAGCCTCGCTCTGTGTCCAAGCGTAAACCCACTCACCGTAAATAGCGTACAAGCATCTGACGCGCATGTAGCTTGTTGGATAGTATTCTTTGTCCCAAGCTGTGAGCCACCAGCCTCCTTCACGTTTCAAAGCTCCATAGTTGATGAGCGTTAATGGAAAGTAGACGGTTTGAGCGAAGCGTGGGTCCGGCAATCCTGGAATTTGGCTGGCAAGCATCTGCTTGAGCATGTCTGGGTTCTTGATTATGTCAGCTGCGAAAGTGCGCGTGTAAATGTAGCCGGGTTCAGTATAGAGTGACACTTCGCTTCCACCGTAGCTTGGCATAAGCTGCAGGTGCTGCTCAAGCTCGCTTCTCTCTTCAAGCGTCAGTTCATTAGGGTCGCTCCATGAATCTGTCCCTTTGCTGTCTTTAACGTTTACCTGCCAAGGCTGCCAAGCTCCAACCCAAGCCCAAATTGGAAAGCCCCCACGGTAGTTGTAGGCTGATATTGTAGCGTTCGCTGGCGGATTTTCTTTCAGAAGCGCGTACTGGTCGCTTGTGAAGGCGTTAAGCCATGTAACCGTGTCTATCACAAACCACAAGTCGAGGTTCTGGAAGTCTCCAACGTTCAAGTCTTGAACTGGACGCACGCTAAGCTCTATTACAAAGTCAACTGGAACCACGTAGACTTCATAATGTTTCCAAGTGATTGTGTCTCCGCTCTGAGTCATCTGCGTCTCGTAGCTGTACCAGTCTATCTGAGTCGGGTTCCTACCCAACGGGTCGCCGTGAGTGTTAACGTCCTGCATGGTTGGCTTGCTGATGCGCACCTGAACATTAACTCCGCTCAGCACTTGCCCAGTTGTGCGATCAACCAAGACAGCTTGGATGACAGGAGTCTTAGGGTCCGTGCGAACCCACTGGTAACCCATACGCCTCTTAGACTCTGCACCCCACATGCCGTACTCGCTGTAGTCCACGTAAGCTATCCAACTGTTCGGGTAAACCTGTCCAATAACGCTTTGTGTTCCAACATTAGTTGTTAAAAGTTTTGTTGCACCTTCAACTCTGATTCCGCCGTTAGCCACAGCTGAATACATGCTGCAGTCAACTCCTTCAGGACCGGGGACGATTCCCAACCTCAGCAAGCCGCTGTTCCACATGTAAAGAAGCAGAATGGCTATGGCTAAAACAGCTATAAGCTTCTTGTTTTTTTCAATCCACTCTTCGACGTTCACCATGTTTCACCTCACTATGAAGAAGGCTAATATGTTGTTAACCACGTGCGCTAGGATGGATGGGCTGAGGCGTCCGCTTCTGTAGGCTGCCCAAGCCAACGCTAACCCGCCCACCAGCACATACACCAAACTTGAAATTGCGGTTCCATACACGGCGAAATGGTATGTTGCAAAAATTATCGCGCTGGAGAAGATGGCGACTGTCGAGTTTGTAAGCGTCAACAGAAAGTTTAAGATCGCTCCACGGAAAAACTGTTCCTCTGCAACCGCAATCAAAACTGCGTAAAGCATCGCGTCCGCGCCTGTCAACTCCATCTTTGGCAAACGTGAAACTGCTGGAGCCACAAAGCTTGCCAACGCTATTCCAGCTAGGGCTACAAGCGTGTAGAAGCCTATGTTTCCAGCTGACTCCGCAAGGCTGTCAACGACTTCCACGCGGCGCTGAAGGTAAAACTGCAGGACCAAGCCTGCTATGAGGAGGACAGCTGGGAAAAGTATCACCACGGTCGTTTCGAAGGTTGACAGGTAAATGACTATCATAACGGCTAAGATTGTGAGGAGTTGCGAAAGGCTGTCATGTGCAACTGCCATTTGGTTTCAGCTCCATTATGCGTGTTTTAAATACAGACTAAAAAAGGGGAAATAGAGGATGTGTTACCATCTTTTCTTGAAGGCCAGCACCGCGCCAACTGCGATTAGGGCTATTCCCAGCATCTGGTTTAGGCCAATCGGCGGAGGCTGTAAAGTAGTTGGCTGTTCTCCAGTTTGCAGGCCTACTATGCTCATGGTGATTGTTGTTGTCCCATCGTTTGCTTTAAGCGCCAAATTGTGGCTTCCAGCTGAAAACGTGTAGCTTCCAGTCCAAATGTGGTTTGTTGTGTCCGTCAGCGTTAAGGTTAGGATTTTTGTTCCGCCCTCTTGAACCCAGCAGGAAAGGTAGGAGTCGGCGATTCCAGCTGTTTTCTGAAACTTGAAGGTTACAGTTGTGCTTGTGGAGTAGACGGTTTGACTTGTGTTTGTTATTTCCTGGTCGTTGACAAACCATTTGCCTTGGAGTTGAGTGTAGATTGTGAAGGTTCCGCTTTGCGAGGTTTGCAGTCCAGCGTTGTTTGTAACTGTCACGGTGTAGGTGTATGTTCCAGGAGTATTGATGGGCGTGTATGATAAGTCTTTGGTCCACCAGTCGTAGTTAGGATAGTTCGGTGATGCGGCTTGGTATTTCAAGCCATAAGAGGTACCGTTTATCACCATTTGCACGCTTTTTACGCCTGACTCCAAGTCTCGACAGTGCACATCCAAACTTGTCAACTGCGCGTATGTGACTCCGTTCGCTGGTGTTGTGCCTGCTATTTCAGGCCCCGTTGTGTCCACAACCACCGTCACAAAGGCGAGGACGTTGGTGAAGAACAGCAGCCCCACTAGAATCAGTATTACACCTGCAATCTGCATTGTCCTCATTGTTTAAGCCTCCTTGGGAAGCGTTAGTCGGCGGCTTTCTGCAGCCACTGCTTCCAAACGTAATAGATTATGGCGACCGGCAGAATCAAGATTATCAGTGTTCCCGCGAGTCCCCAGCTTGCCAAGCCCAACGCACTAGCGATCCAGTCGCTCACCATGAAGCCCACGTATATTAGCACGGCGAACAGTACGAACTCGGAAAGTTTCAGCTTTGCCATTACCCTAGTCCTCCTAGTCTACGAGGCTAAGCGTTTGTTCCGCCAGTTGCACAGAGTCTGGGCCGTAGCTGCCGTAGGTTGCGAAGTATTGCGGGTCGCTGTACACGTACAAGTATATTTGTATGCTTGCTGAGTCGCCCGAGTATCCGCTTAGGTCTACGCTGAAGCTTACGCTTCCAGCGCCTGAATACACGTAGGTGTTGCCAACCTTATACTTCACCAAGTCTGTGTCTGGAATGACTTTGTAGTAGTACATTTTGGTGCCCTTCTCCAGTGCTCCATCGAAGCCTGTGAGGATAACCTTTTCGTAGTTGGTTCCGCTTAGTTCAATCCACACCACCGCTTTCAGGTTAATGTTGTACACTGGGTCGTAGCTTGAGATGAATCCGTCTCCGTCGCTTCCAACATACCAAGAGTACGTTAAAGTGCCTGTTTCCTGTCCCGGTGTGCCTCCACTTGTAATGTTCCATGTTCCACCGTCACTGTAGCTGTTGCCGTAGTTGTCTCTTAAAGCGTCAGTTAACGAGGGCAAATCGTGGTAGTCTATGCGGATTGGGTTGACTGTTAAGCTTTCAGCGTCAGCCTTACCCATTTGAGGCACAATTATCCTATACCACTGTAGGGTGCTGTCATCTGTAGTTGTCACTTTAAGCCACAGTTGCGTTCCACTCGCGTAGCTGTTGCTTGTGGTCCACGTGCCGCTGCTAAAACTTGCGGTGCTTTCCAAAGTGGTTAGACTGTTATCGTAAAGGTAGGCCGCACTTGGAGTAACGGACCCGCCAGCCCACTTGTCAATGAACACGAACTTCAACTGTTTAGTGACGTCAACCATCTCACTTGTCGGTGGCTGCTGAGGCTGCGGCTGTGTCGGCTGAATGTTGAATTTGAGGTATCCGCCGTACCACAATAGGAAAACTATCAGAACCACCGCGACAATGTGCCAGCCCTTAATCTTAACTGCCATCTTTCCAAATACCTCCTACAATTTATTCGGCTGAAAATAGACTTTCTCAATATAAATAGTTTATATTAACCGCGTGTGAGGAATTATAATTTTTGGAAAATTATTTATATTAGTTTAAATAATTAATCTTATGATAAGCTATGTATAGGCTGAAAGAGTTGATTAAGAAGGACTACAGCCTACTCATAAGCCGCGAGGGTGGAAGCATAGTTTTCGAAGCCAGCAACAGCCTCTACCTGCTTGTGCCGAAAGCCATCCGAGAAAAGCTGGAGCGCGACTTCAAAATTGACTTGCGCCACAACAGGGAAAGCATAATGGTTAAGTGCGACTTGATGTTGGAGCCTCAGGGCACAGTTAATCTCGTGTATAGTTTCTGGAAAAAGGAGAAAGGAGGTGAAAGGCTTTGAATGAAAGGCTTAAGATGGCCACGCTAGCTTTCGTAGTGTTTGTGCTGTTTGTTGGATTAGTGTGCGCAGTTTACAATTATACTTTAACAATACCTACTAGCGGAATCGTAACCTCGTCTGGACTGGAAGCCAATCCTAGCACAATTGATTGGGGAAACGTGACTGTGGGAACCGAGGTATCAAAAAGCGTTACGCTAACTAACACTGGAAACGTCCAACTTTCAGGGTTAAATATGACGATTAGTAATGTGGTTGGTCTAATAAGTTACACTCTGACATGGGATACTGAAGGTAAAAGTATAGCCCCGGCTCAAAGCCTTAATGCAACATTTACCTTAACAGTGTTTGAGTATAATGCTACAAACTTCAGCTTCGACATAATTATAACAGCGTCGTACCCGTAATGGAGGCGACAATTTAGAATGTTTCAAATTCCACTAGAATTGCTCGGAATACTACTCGTGGCCTTCGCCATTTACTTATTTGCAATATTTCAGATTATACGCTCTAAACCTAAGAAAGAGGAGAAAAGAGCAAATCCTCCTTCCCCTGGACAACTTGCCCCTTCTTCTTTGCTTTTTGAACAAGAGAGAACCCCAGTCCCAGTCACCATCGTGCAAGATAAAGAAACAGAAAGAACTAAACATGAAACGCTAGACGCGTTATTAACTGAGGCTGTGAAGCAGAACATTAACCGTTTAGATGTTGCACCAGAGATAACGCTTACCAATAAAGGTGAGTATAGGATTCTGGGTAAAACGTGGAGTGGCGAAGTGAACATAACGATTAAGCCAAAGAAAACTGGAGAGGAAGCCGCAGAGAAAACAGAGGAGAAGACTGCGGGGGAAGCTGAGGAGGAAAAGGAGGAATCCCTGTTTTAAGGTGATTTCCTAATGGAAACTGAAGAGTACTTCGAAAACGGGTTGGTCATAGGCTTAATGGTTCTAGGCATGGTTGTGCTGCAGCTCTGCGCCACCTACATTCCACCCCCGTTCGGAAGCTACATCGGCATGGCTCTATACCTAATCTTAAGCGTGGGCGGAATATTCATTGTAAACGTAGCTGCACAGTTGTCTGCGGCACCCCACCCATACATGGAAATCATCGTGAGGCCTGAAAACAAGAAGCTTCACGCGTTCATCGACAAGGACTTGAGTTTCGGCAAACAGTTGGGTAACGGCTGGTTCGAGTCCCACTTCAAAACTGTTCTGCCAGTGAAGTATAAGGACTATGGGAAAGTGAAGGAGATAACGATACTGCACAAGGGCAAATTCAGCGACCACGTGTATTTCCGTCCAGGCACAGCGGTTTGGCGAGGGATATTCGTGAACCATCCGGCTGTGGAGGTGCTAGAGGTTACTCAAGCTCAGACTGCAACAACAGCAATCGACCACGGTGCGCCCATTCCAATTTTTCAGCTGCTGATGGGAAGCAAAGACAGAATGTTAACGTCTGCGATAACTTCTGTTGGGACGAACCCTGGCAAACTGGAGGCTGAACTTAAAACGTTGAGGGAAAAACTGAGTGAGTTGGAGATGGAGAACGCTAAGCTCCGCAGAGACGCCATTGAACACCAGCAGAGAGCATTAGCCCTGGAGGAGATAACCACGCAGAAGACGGCTGAAACAGCAGGCTTGCTGGAGGCGAAGGTTGGAATCAAAGAGCACGCTTACGAAACCTTTTTGGGTTTGCTGAACGCTTTCGGACGCTTCGACAAGGCTGTTGAAGCGCTTGGCGGACGCAGGTGGCGTTTAACCTTCACCAAGTGGGTTGCGTTGACAATCATAGCTGTGGTGTTTATTGTTTACTTGTGGGCTAA
>Ga0078972_1008151_pt1 | contig 22304 bp, 20 predicted proteins | sample YelNatPaOPGAMG01_FD_67568 | JGI IMG/M metagenome (GOLD analysis project Ga0078972, IMG submission 67568) | Hot spring thermophilic microbial communities from Obsidian Pool, Yellowstone National Park, USA - OP-RAMG-01 (SPADES assembly) (version 2) | ecosystem: Environmental > Aquatic > Thermal...
TGCAGTTCAGTTTGGGGCAAGCCTGTGCGGAATGCCCTGCTGCATTGCAGCAAGGCGTCATGGCGCGGCTGTGGCCCCCCCACCCCTTCGCGTTGCTCAGGGCAGGCTGTCCCCCCCAACGTGGGGGGATGGGCTGGCGCCGCAACGCCAATCGGCGGAGAGACACCTATTCCCCCACGTTGGGGGAACGGTAGGAGGGCTGGCCCGACAACGACGGCCAAGCCCACACAGCGCGAGGAGCTCGGAGCCCCCTGCCGCGTGTCTGCCCCCAAACTGAACTGGCCCGGCCCTGGCGCGTCGGTGTGCCCGGCCACCGCCGGCCCGGGGTGCCCCCTGCGCCCCAGGCTGGCCCCCTCCTACATGTGTCGCTCTTTATGCAGCATCCCCCGCACCGCGGCGCCCTGCCAGCAGCGGAGGGCGGCTTTCTGTAGGGCGGCTTTGTAGGCCGCCTCGGCCCCTGTCCGATAAAGAGTTGTGGTTACGAGAGCAGCGGTGACAGCCGGGTCTTGAGCTGGGCGCGCTCCCGGCCCAGGCCCTGGCTGGGGGTTGCGCACCGGCAGGCCCGCAGATGCGACAGGGCCGGGTTGTGAAACCCGGCCTGCGTGGCTTGACGGAGCAATGCAGAGTGTTTTTTGACAGGATTCAGAAGGTCTCCTATAATGCGTCACAGTGATGCTCCCGTTGTGGTGACGGCCGGCTAGTTCAACCGATGCGCGTCTCGGCGTTGAGAGGTCCTTTCGGTGCAGCGAGTTCGCTTGTCGGAACCACGCGGGAGTTTTTCTCTTCCTTCCCGGAGCAACTCCTCGCATCGGCAGGATCGCCGTTCTGCAAACGGGAAAGGAGGTGCTCTCGAGCCGAAAACGGGTCCGTGTCGCGACCCCCTCCTCATCGTGGCGGAGCATGGGGCTGGCCGCCCTGCGTCATTCGAGGTCCTTTCGTCGTACCGTAATGGCAGGTCGCGTGTTTCAGTTCGGAGGAGAGGCTATATGCGGACCAAGTTCTTCGCTATTCTTCTGGTCGCTGCCATGCTCGTGCCCCTGGCCGGTTGCGGCGGCGCCGGTGGCGGCAACACGATCAAGATCGGCGTCATCGCCCCCATGACCGGCGATGTCAAGACCTTTGGCGAATCCACCAAGAACGGCGCTCAGCTCGCCATCGAAGAGTGGAACGCCAAGGGCGGCATCAACGGCAAAAAGCTCGAGATGGTGCTCGGCGACGACAAGGGCGATGCGGCGGAGGCCTCCAACGCTGCCACCAAGATGATCAAGCAGGACGGCATCAAGTTCATCGTGGGCTCGGTGCAGTCCAAGTGCTCCATCCCCATCTCGCAGATCGCCAACGACAACAAGGTCGTCATGATCAGCGGCACCTCGACCAACGGCAAGGTGACCGTGGACCCGTGGCCCGGTGGCAAGCGCAAGGAGTACATCTTCCGCGCCTGCTTCATCGATGACTTCCAGGGGCCCGCCATGGCCCGCTTCGCCTACGAGACCCTCAAGGCCAAGAAGGCCGCCGTTCTCTATGACAACGGCAACGACTATGTCAAGGGCCTGGCCGAGACCTTCAAGGCCGGCTTTGAGAAGCTCGGCGGCAAAGTCGACGTCTTTGAAGCCTACAGCATCAACGATAGCGACTTTTCCGCGCTGCTCACCAAGGTCATGGCCGCCAAACCCGACTTTCTCTACCTGCCCGACTATTACAACAAGGTCAACCTGATCGCCAAGCAGGCGAGAGACGCCGGCTACAAGGGCCCCATGGGCGGCGGCGATGGTTGGGACTCGCCCGACCTCGACGTCAAGCCTCTCGAGGGCTGCTACTTCACCAACCATTACTCGCCCGAGGACCCGCGGCCCGAGGTGCAGAACTTTGTCAAGACCTACAAGGCCAAGTATGGCGCTGAGCCCGACGCCCTGGCGACCCTCGCCTACGACGCGGCTAACCTGCTTCTGAACGCCATCAAGACGGCGGGGACCGAGGACACGGCCAAGGTCAAAGATGCCCTGCAGAACACCAAGGGCTTCAAGGCTGTGTCGGGCGAAGTCACGTTCGATGCCAACGGCAACCCCCTCAAGGACATCTGCATGATCCAGATCAAGGACGGCAAGTACCACTTCGGTGGCCTGGCCAAGCCCTGATCCTATGCCAATCGGCGTAGGGGTGAAGCATCGAGCCGGCGGCCCGATGCTTCACCCCTACTCACAGGGGGGGACGTATGACCTTGACCTACTGGTTGCAGCAGTTGCTGAATGGCATCGCCCTCGGCTTCGTTTACGCCTTGATCGCCCTCGGCTATACCATGGTGTACGGCATCGTGCGGCTGATCAACTTTGCCCACGGTGACGTCTTTATGGTGGGGGCCTTTGTCGGCTACTTTGTGCTCAGGGCCATCAACCGCATCACCTTCTCGTCAGTGAGCTGGGCCAACGGCTTGATCCTCTTCCTGATCGCCATGCTGGCCGCCATGGTCCTCTGCGCCGTGCTCAACATGATCATCGAGCGGCTGGCCTACAAGCCGCTGCGCAACGCCCCACGCATCGCCGCCCTGATCACCGCCATCGGGGTGTCGCTCTTCCTGGAGTACTTTAGCAGCCTCAAATTCGTCTTTGGGCCCAACTTTATCACCTACCCCACGCCGTTGCCTTCGGTGACCTGGACGATCGCCGGTCTGCGCATCAGTGCCATCCAGGTGCTCATTGCCGTGGTCGCGACCATCCTGCTCCTGGCCCTCAACTATGTCATCCGCTACACCAAGATGGGCAAGGCCATGCGCGCCACGGCCTTTGACCGCGACACCGCCCGCCTGATGGGCATCGACGTGGACCTGACCATCTCCTTCACCTTCGGCCTCGGCGCCGCGCTGGCCGGCGCCGGCGGCGTGCTCTATGCCACCGCCTACCCCACCATCTGGACCTTTATGGGCATCATCCCCGGCCTGAAAGCCTTCACCGCCGCCGTCTTGGGCGGCATCGGCAGCCTGCCGGGTGCCTTTGTGGGTGCCCTGATCATCGGCGTGGCCGAAGTGGTGGCCAAGTCGATCTACTCCACGGCGGCCGACGGGGTGGCGTTCCTGATCCTGATCCTGGTGTTGCTCGTCAGACCCTCCGGGCTCTTTGGCCAGGCTGAGGTCGAGAAGGTGTAGCGACGATGAAGAAGCTGCCACTCTGGGCTGTATTCGCCATCGCCCTCGCGGTGGGGATCCTGATCCAGGGAGTGATCCAGGTGGGCCTGGTGAATGCCTACCTGGCCCTGGTGCTCAGCTACATGTGCATCATGATCCTCTCCTCGCTGGGCCTGAGCATCATCTACGGCTTCACCGGCCAGTTCTCCCTGGGCCATGCCGCTTTCATGGGCCTGGGCGCCTACTCCGCGGCCATCTTTACCCACTATGTCGGCTCGTCGGGCAGCAGCGTGGCCCCGTGGGCCTTCCTCCTGGCCCTGATCCTCGGCGGGGTGTTCTCGGCGGGGATTGGCTACCTGATCGGCCTGCCCATCCTGCGCCTGCGCTCCGACTATTTGGGCATCGCCACCCTGGGCTTTGGCATCATCGTGCGGGTGGTGCTCGAGAACTCGGACAAGGTGATCCCCATCACCTCCGGTGCCCGCGGCATGACCGGCATCAAGTCGCCCGACCTGATATTCCTCTGGTCCTTCGTGGTGCTGCTCCTCGGCATCCTGGTGGCTCGCAACCTGCGCTTCTCGAGCCCCGGCCGGGCCTGCCTCTCCATCCGCGAGGATGAGACGGCGGCCAACCTGATGGGCATCGACGTCACCCGCTACAAGACCATCGCCTTCGTGATGGGCTGCGCCTACGCCGGTGTGGCAGGGGCGCTCTATGCCCACACCTACGTCTTCCTGCACCCGATGAGCTTTGACTTTATCAAGTCGTTCGACCCGCTCCTGATCGTGGTGCTGGGCGGCCTGGGTTCGCTCAGCGGCACCATCGTGGCCGGTGCGGGGTGGGTGGCCATCCTGGAAGGGCTGCGCATGTTGCTGTCGGGCGACTTGGCCCAGTACCTCGAGTGGCGGTACGTGATCTACCCGGTGGTGCTGATCATCATGATGATCCTGCGCCCCCAGGGCCTCTTTGGCACGAACGAGATGGCCTTCCTCAAGCCCAAGGAGGCTGAGGAGAAGCCACTGTCAGCAGGCAGGGTGGAAGCCAATGGCGCCCATACTTGAGATCAAGGGGCTCTCGAAACAGTTTGGCGGCCTGCGCGCCGTCTCGGATTTCGACCTGACCCTCGAAGAGGGGGACCTGGCGGGCCTCATCGGCCCCAACGGGGCGGGCAAGACGACGGTCTTTAACCTGATCACCGGCGTCTACCCCGTGTCGGGCGGCGATATCCTCTTCCAGGGCCAATCCATCCTGGGCCTCCAACCGCACCAGATCACCCGCGCCGGCATCGCGCGCACCTTCCAGAACATCCGCCCCTTCCCCACCCTGACGGTGCTCGACAACGTGCGCATCGCCTGCCACGTCCACGACGGCTACTCGACCCTCGAGGCGATCACGCGCTCCGGCAGCTATGCTGCCCGCGAACGCGAGATGACCGAGCGCGCCCGCGAGCTGCTCGACGTGTTTCACCTGCTGGGCCGGCAGTATGAGGTGGCCAGGAACCTGCCCTACGGCGAGCAGCGGCGCATGGAGATCTGCCGCGCCCTGGCCGCCCGGCCCAAGCTGCTCCTGCTCGACGAGCCGGCCGCGGGCATGAACCCCTCCGAAGTGGGCGCGCTCATGGACTTGATCCACTTTGTGCGTGAACGCTTCCAGCTCACCATCCTGCTCATCGAGCACCAGATGCGCGTGGTGATGGGCATCTGCGAGCACATCACGGTGATGGACTTTGGCCAGGTGATCGCCCGGGGCAAGCCCCAGGAGATCCAGAACAACCCGCAGGTCATCGAGGCTTACCTCGGGCGCGGCGCGGCAACAAGGACGGCACCCTGATGTTACTGCAAGTTGAGAACCTGCATGTGTACTATGGCGCCATCCACGCCCTGCAGGGCATCTCCTTCCACATGGAGAAGGGTGAGATCGTCACCCTGATCGGAGCCAACGGCGCCGGCAAGAGCACCACCCTGAAGACGATCTGCGGCCTCCTGCGGCCGCGCGAGGGATCGGTCCGCTTCCGCGACCATGAGCTGACCCGCATGCCCGCCCACAAGATCGTGCCCCTCGGCATCTCGCAGGTGCCCGAGGGCCGCAAGATCTTTGCCCCCCTCACGGTGCGCGAGAACCTGGAGATGGGGGCCTATACCCGCTCGGACCCGAAGGAAATCGCCGAGACCATGGAGCGGGTCTTTCTCAGCTTCCCGCGCTTGAAGGAGCGCCTGAACCAGCTCGGCGGCACCCTCTCGGGCGGCGAGCAGCAGATGCTGGCCATGGGGCGCGGCCTCATGTCGCGGCCCGAGCTGCTCCTGCTCGACGAGCCTTCTATGGGCCTCTCGCCCATCCTGGTGGAAGAGATCTTTCACATCATCCAAGAGATCAACCGACAGGGCACCAGCATCCTGCTGGTCGAGCAAAACGCGCATATGGCCCTCTCGGTGGCCCACCGGGGCTACGTCCTCGAAACGGGCCGCATCGTGCTCGAAGGCACGGCCGCCGAGCTGCGCGAGAACGCCCAGGTGAGGGCGGCGTATCTGGGCGGGTGAGGCGCCCAGCGCAAGACGGGGCACGTGTTGCGTGTTGCGTGTTCCGTCTTCCGCTGGGTCCGCCTGAGTCAAGGGAGCATCCGAGCACAACGGTCTGGTCTGGGGATCTGTCGTGGGCGAGGGTGCTTTCCAGCGCGGGTCGGTCGGCCGTGAGTACGGAACACGCAACACGCAATACGGAGGAATCGCTCGTGAAACGCACAGTCTTTCTCTCGCTCGCCATCGTCATGGTGCTGGGCCTGGCCCTGACCGGCTGTGCCCAGCCCGCACCGACGCCGGTGCCGCCGACGAAAGCGCCCGCGGCAGCCACCACTGCGCCGGCCGAGGAGATCACCGTCGGCACCGACGCCACCTGGCCGCCCTTCGAGATGGTCAACGAACAGACCAAGGAGCTCGAGGGCTTTGACATCGACCTGATGAACGCCATCGCCAAAGAGGCCAACCTCAAGATCAAGTGGGTCAACATCGGCTTCGACCCGCTGCTGGCGGGCATGGCCACCGGCCAGTACGACGCCGCCATCTCGGTCATCACCATCACCGAAGACCGCAAAAAGTCGATGCTCTTCTCCGACCCCTACTACAACGCCGGCCAGCTCATCGCCGTCGGCATCAACAACAACACCATCTCCAAGCCCGACGACCTGAAGGGTAAGAAGGTGGGCGCCCAGGTGGGCACCACCGGCGCCATCGAGGTTGAGAAGATCGACAAGTCGGCCCTCAAGACCTATGACGACATCGGCCAGGCCTTCATGGACCTGATGAACGGCCAGATCGATGCCGTGGTGGCCGATAGCCCGCTGGTGTACGGCTACGTGGCCAAGAACGCGAGCAAGATCAAGGCCGTCGGCCAGCCCTTCACCCAAGAGTACTACGGCATCGCCGTGAAGAAGGGCGGCGAGGCCCTGCTGGCCAAGATCAACGCCGGCCTAAAGGCCGTCAAAGACAAGGGCATCCTGCAGCAACTCGATGAGAAGTGGGTGAAGGCCAAGCAATAGCTGCCCTGCACCCACTCACCCCCACGCATCGCCATCCGTCTACCGTGCGGCGCACCCGCGCCGCACGGTAGACGTTGCTGTAAGGGGACCAATAGGTAGGAAGGGAAGAATGGCATGCCTGACCTAGAACGGCTGGAAAAGCTGCCCCGGCCGGCCACGCCGGGGCGCTTCGCCGGGTGGGACCGTTGGTGGCTCCTCTTCGTGGTCGTTGGAGTGCTCGTCGTGGCCATGACCGTGCTGTGGCCCGACCCCTACCAGCGTATCGTGCTCTTCATGACCGATGGCATCGTCGTCACCATCAAGACGACGGTCATCTCGTACCTCTGCATCCTGATCGTCGGCCTCATCGCGGGGCTGGGGCGCATCTCGAAGAACGTGGCCGTGCGTGGGGTGGCCTCGGTCTACGTCGAGGTAGTGCGTGGCATCCCGCTCCTGGTGCAGCTCATGTTCATCTACTACGCCTCGCCGGCGCTGGTCCAGGGCCTGGGGAGGAGCCTCCTGCAGGGGGCGCCGGCCCTGCATAACTTGGGGCAGAGCATGGCCAACTTTAGCATCGACCCGCAGATTGGCGCCATCTTTGGCCTCACCTTCTGCTACGGCGCCTACGTGGGCGAGATCTACCGCGCAGGCATCGAGTCGATCCCCAAGGGCCAGATGGAGGCCGCCCGCTCGCTGGGCATGAGCTACGTGCAGGCCATGCGCTATGTCATCCTGCCCCAGGCCATCCGCACCATCCTGCCGCCCCTGGGCAACGAGTTCGTGGCCCTGCTCAAGGACTCCTCCCTGGTCTCGGTCGTCGCGGTGGCCGATATGACCCGCCGCGGCCGCGAGTTCATGAGCTCGCACTTTAACCCGCTGGAGACCTGGACGATGGTGGCCCTGCTCTACCTGCTCCTCACCGTCTTTGCGGCCCGCATCGTCTCCTACATCGAGAGGAGATCGTCGTATGTGCGCTGAGGCCGCTGACCCGATCATCCGCATCCGCGGTGTGCACAAATGGTTCGGCCAGCTCCACGCCGTGCGCGGGGTGGACCTCGACGTCTACCGGGGCGAGGTAGTCGTGATCATCGGCCCCAGTGGCTCGGGCAAGTCGACCCTCCTGCGCTGCATCAACCACCTGGAGACGCCCGATCAGGGCACCATTGTGGTCGACGGCATCCCGGTGACCGAATCGAAGAACATCAACAAGGTGCGCGAAGAGGTGGGCATGGTCTTCCAACAGTTCAACCTCTTCCCGCACCTCTCTGTGCTCGAGAACATCTGCCTGGCGCAACGCATCGTCCGCAAGCGTGACCGGCAGCAAGCCGCCCAGATTGCGCGCGACCTCTTGGCCAAGGTCGGCATCCCCGAGAAGGCCGACAGCTACCCCGGCCAACTCTCCGGCGGCCAGCAGCAGCGCGTCGCCATCGCCCGGGCGCTGGCCATGCAGCCCAAGATCATGCTCTTCGACGAGCCCACCTCGGCCCTCGACCCGGAGATGATCACCGAGGTGCTCGATGTGATGCTCGACCTGGCCCATGAGGGCATGACCATGGTCGTCGTCTCTCACGAGATGGGGTTCGTGCGCGCCGCCGCCAAGCGCATCGTGTTCATGGATGAGGGATCGGTCATCGAGGAGACGACCCCCGAGGAGCTCTTCACCAACCCGAAGCAGGAGCGCACCAGGCAGTTCCTGAGCAAGATCCTGCACTGATCACACGCGGAATCCGGGTCGAGGCCGGGTCACCCGCTTCGCCGCCGCCCGGCAGGAAACCCCCTATCGGCAGGTGCCGGGCTCGCGCGTAGCGTGCAGCCGGCCCTTTTTCGGATGGAGGACGATCGATGGTTGAGGGGATCACCCCCGGCCTGAGCGCCGAGAGCGAAATGGTGGTTGGCCCCGAGAACACCGCCCGGCACCTGGGCTCCGGGGGCGTGGAGGTGCTGGCTACGCCCGAGCTGGTCCGCCTCATGGAGCGGGCGGCCGTGGCCGCGGTGGACCCGCGCCTGCCCCCGGGCATGGCCACGGTGGGGGCGCGCATCGACGTGGAGCACCTGGCGCCCACGCCCGTGGGCATGTTCGTCATCGCCCGCGCCGAGCTGGTGGCCGTCGAAGGCCGCCGCCTGACCTTCCAGATCGTGGCGCGCGACGAGCACGAAGTGGTGGGGCGCGCCCGCCACGAACGCGCCATCATCGACCTGGAGCGCTTTGCCGGGCGGCTGGCGGCCAAGCGCGGCTAGCAGCCAGCAGGGCGCCCTCTACACGCCCAAGAGCAGGCGCAACTGCCGCGCCGTGCCCACCGCCTGGCCCTGCCAGTGGTTGTTGGCAAAGACGAAGGTGACCTCGGCCTGCCCATCGAGCGCCTGGATCTTGGGCTGCCACTCGCGCAGCTCCTCCTCGCTGTAGGCATAGTCGTAGCGCTCGTAAGCGTTCTCGTGTTGCCACCACTTCTTGGCGTTGCGGCCATGAAAGCGCACGTAGGCGACCGGCCCCGTGGCCACCGCCACCGGCGGGATCAGCCCCGGCAGCCGTGGCTCATCGACGCAGCAGTACCCCAGCCCCAGCTCGCGCAGCAGCTCAAAGGTCGCATCCTTGATCCAGGCGCGGTTGCGGAACTCGACGACCAGCGGCAGGCCCTCGAGCCGGTCGCGGAAGCGCTGCAGGTAGGCGCGGTTCTCGGGCGTGGCGTGGAAGGAATAGGGGAATTGGGCCAACACGCAGCCCAGGCACTCCCGTTCAATCAGAGGGCTGATGCCAGCGCGAAAGGCAGCGAAGGCGGTGTCGGGGTCCTCGCGGCCGTGGGTCAGCTCCTGGCTGGCCTTGACGGTAAAGACGAACCCCGGTGGCGCCTTGTCGGCCATGGCGGCCAGCGTGCGGGCATTGGGCAGGCGGTAGTAGGTAAAGTTCACCTCGCAGGCAGGGAACTCGCGGGCATAGTAGGCCAGCCACTCGTTCTTGGGCAGGCCCTGCGGGTAGAAAGGCCCCACCCAGTCGTCGTAGCTATAGCCGCTGGTGCCGACGTAGATCATGGCTCCTCTTCGTCCTCGCTTCCATCCGCATCCTCGCGCGCCAGGTACACCTGGCGTGGCCGGCCGCCGCCCGGGTCGGGCCCCACCACGCCGCGCGCCTCCAACTCCTCCATCAGCCGGGCGGCCCGCCCATAGCCCACGCGCAGGCGGCGCTGCAAGAGCGAAGTAGACGCCTGCTGCGCCCGCACCACAATCTCCGTGGCCTCGCGCAGCAAAGCCTCATCGCCATCGGCCGGCTCCTCCTCGAGCAGCGAGGTCCACGGCGGCGGCTGCTCCGGCTCCTCCTCATCGGCCGGAGCGGCCTCCCGCCAGTGCTTCACAATGGCCGCCAGCTCGGCATCCGACACAAAGCAGCCCTGCAGGCGCACCAGCCGGTTGGCCTCGGGCGACATGTAGAGCATATCGCCACGGCCCAGCAGCTGCTCGGCACCCGACGCATCCAGGATCACCCGCGAATCCACCTGGCTCGACACCGCAAAGGCGATGCGGGCCGGAAAGTTGGCCTTGATCAGCCCCGTCACCACATCGACCGAGGGACGCTGCGTGGCGATGACCAGGTGGATGCCCGTGGCGCGCCCCATCTGCGCCAGCCGGCAGATCGAACGCTCCACCTCGTCGGGCGCCACCATCATCAGGTCGGCCAGCTCGTCGATGAACACGCAGAGGTAGGGCATGCGCTCTGACCGGCGGCGGCCGGCCGCCACGTTGAACCCCTCGATATGGCGCACCCCGGCCTGGGCGAACTCTTTGTAGCGGCGGTCCATCTCCTGGCAGAGCCAGCGCAGCATGGCCACCGTCTGGTCGACCTCTACCACCACCGGCGCCAACAGGTGCGGGATGCCGTTAAAGTTCACCAGCTCCACCCGCTTGGGGTCCACCAGCACCAGCCTGAGCCCTTCGGGCGTATTGCCCATGAGCAGGCAGGCGATGAGGGCGTTGATGCAAACGCTCTTGCCCGAGCCGGTGGCCCCGGCGATGAGCAGGTGGGGCATGCTGGCCAGATCGGCAGCCACCGCCTGGCCCGACACATCCTGGCCCAGCGCCACCCGCAGGGGCGACTGGATGCGGCGGAAGGCGTCGGCCTCCATCACCGAGCGCAGGTTGACGAGGCTGGCCCTGCGGTTGGGCACCTCGATGCCCACCAGCGGCCGCCCCGGCACCGGCGCTTCGATGCGGATCGATGGCGCGGCCAGGGCCAGCGCCAGGTCGTTGGCCAGGGCAGCGATGCGCCCCACCCTCACCTTGCGCCGGAGCAGCATGCCGTTGGCTGCCTTGCGCTCGATAAAGCCCGGCTCGACCCCAAACTGGGTCACCGTGGGCCCGTGCCGCACCTCCACCACCTGGGCCGGCACGCCGAAATTGGCCAGCGTCTCCTCGATGATCTGGCGCTGCAGGCGGGCCTCGGCGTCGTCGGCGGCGGCGCCCACGGCGGGCGCCAGCAGGTCCAGAGGGGGCAGGCTGGCGCTGCGGGGCGGCCGCCAGCGGCGAGCCGCAGGCTTGGGAGCCGGCCGGGGCACGGCCACCGGCGCTGAGGGCGGGGGCGCGGCGCGGCGCACCGCAGGGCTCTGGCGGATCACCGGCAGTTCCGCGGGCGGCGGCGAAGGTTGGCCGTCGCGCGGCCAAGCCGACTGCTGTCGGCCCACCACGGCCACGAACTGCCCGAGCGCCGCACGCACCAGCGCCCACGAGAGGTCGAAGAGCAGCGCGGCCCCGCCCACGGCCGCCGCGAAGAGCAGGAGCCCCGCCAGAAGCCGACTGCCCAGCCGCTCCAGCAGGTACACCAGCCCCCAGCCCACCACGCCGCCGCCCCTCCCCGCTTTGGCCAGAGACAGGCCCTCCCACGTGGGGTAGGGCAGGTGGGCCAGGCCCAGGCAACCCAAGAGCACGAGCTCCAGCCCCAGCACCTGCCGCGGGCTCAGCCGCAACCAGCGCACCGCCTGCTGGCCGGCCAGGAGCTGCACGGCCCCCGCCAGCCCCAGCACCACCACCGGGTAGGCGCCCCAACCAAACAGGCCGCGCCACGCACCGGCCACAGCCCGGCCCACCGCTCCCCCCAGGATCGAGAGCAGCGCCATCGCCGGCACACCGCAGGCCAGGGCCAGGGCCACCCCCCACGTCTCGGGCCTGCGCAGCCACCACCAGGAGAGCGGTCGCGGTTCTTCTCTTGGGCCACCCCGAGGATGCTTCAGCGTCTGCATGGCCTGAATTCCGTCCCTTGCCTGCGGCCAGCGTTGGGCCAGCCACTGCCAGTGCCTCGATACCACGTTCGTGGGCTACCTGCGGCAATGCCGATCCAATGGGGCACCAGACCCCTCGCGGTTGGGCGGGCGCGCAGGGCTAGTCCAGCCGCAGGCTCAGGGCCAGGCGCCGGTTGGGCACATCGATGCCAATGACGCGCACCACCAGCCGGTCGCCCTCGCTCACGGCGTCGCGCGGGTGGGCGATGTTGCCATTGCCAAACTCGGAGATGTGGATCAGGCCTTCGATCCCTTCTTCGATGCGCACAAAGGCACCAAAGTTGAGCACGTTGGTCACCGTGCCTTCGATCGTCTCGCCCACGCGGTAGCGCTCGCCGACCCTCTGCCAGGGATCCTCGGTGAGCTTTTTGAGGCTCAGCGCCACCCGTTTGCGCTCCGGCTCGATCGACATGATGTAGGCATCCACGTCCTGGCCGATGCGCAGCACGTCGGAGGGATGGCGGACGTGGCGCCACGAGAGTTCGGAGATGTGGATGAGGCCATCGATGCCGCCCAGGTCGACAAAGGCGCCAAAGTCACACAGGTTGCGCACGCGGCCCCGGCGCACCTGGCCCGGGCGCAAGTCGTCCCACAGGCTCTGACCATTGCCGGGGCCCCACTGGAGAGCCCGCTCCGAGAAGACCAGGCGCTTGCGCCCCCGGTCGACCTCGATGATGCGCAGGCGCAGCACTTCGCCCACGCGGCTGGCAAAAGCCGCATCGCGCTCGTCATCGGTTGTGTAACGGATCATGTGCTGCAACTGCGAGGCGGGCAGGAACCCCTGCAGGTTGCGCCAGTGCACCAGGAGCCCGCCCCGGTTCCAACCCACCACCGTCGCCTCCTGCGGCTGGCCATCCTCTCGGGCCTGCTCGGCCAGGCGCCAATCTGCCTCCCGGCCGCTGGCGGGCGGCTGCTCGCCCGCCGCGGCCGATGCGGAGGCCTCGGGCGCGCCCCCGGCCGCGGCGCCTGGCCCGGCCTCATCGGCATCCCGGGCTGCGGGTGAATCGAATTCCGCGTGAGCCTTGGAGGTTGTACAAGTGCGGCGGATGAAAGCGGCCATACCGTCCAGACTGGGTAGATCCATGGTGTGACCCTCACTTTTCTGCCACGCACCCAAACAGAACTCACCCGTTCCAAGACGCAAAACGCCCTGTGCCACCCAAATCGAGCGGTTGCCAGGGCGTTAGAACGCACATCCTCTTGGCTCACTTTGCAGGGGCATGCACGCACCCTCAACAATCGGCCAACCACGCTATGCACTCTTCACATTATAGAACAAGGATGGTTTATCGTCAAGGTTCTGACGGCGCAGGATTCGCTATCCTCGCCCCGACTCAGGGTTGGACATTGTGGCCATCCCGAGAGCCTGGGCGTTCCCGCCGGCCTTGGGAGCATCGATGCTGAGGAGATAGCAACTTGGTGCCCGAGCCTGGAGAGATCGAGCATGGTGCTGCACCGGCCCCCAGGGGGCCGGCAGGCGACCTGTTGAGGCGCGCCCAGGCGGCGGCGCGGCGCGGCGAGCAAGTCCGCGCCCGACGCCTTTTGCGCGCGACCCTGATCGCCGACCCCACGAACACCGAAGCGCGGCTCTGGTTGGCCGCCCTCGCCGAGGACCCGCGCGAGGCGGTGCAAATCTTGAGCGAAATCCTCGAGGAGCACCCGGGCCACGTCCGCGCGGCTGCCGGCCTACGCTGGGCCTGGGAGAGGCTCGAGGCCCAGTCGGCGGCGCGCTGCGTGGTGCCGCCCCCGGCGTCGCCGCGCTTGCAGCCGTTGCCCGCCTCGCCCAAGCCCCACCTGCCGGCGCGCATCGCCACCGCCATCGCCTGCCTGGCCAGCCTGCTGGCCGTCGTCGTGCTGGTGAGCTGCGGCCTGGCCGCGCCAATGGGCCAGGCCGCCGTCGTCGACGCCGCGGTGTGGACGCCCGAGGCCACCTGGGTTGCCCCCACCCCCGAGCCCCCAACGCCCACACCCACGCCCACCACAGCGCCATCGCCCACCCCGACCCCTTCGCCCACCGCCCGTCCCCAGCCCAGCCCCACCCCGCGCTTCGCCGGCAAGTGGATCGAGGTCAGCCTGAGCGAGCAGACCGCCACCGCCTGGGAGGGGGCCACGCCGGTGCGGCGCATGGTCGTCTCGACGGGCACCGCCCGCACCCCCACCGTGGAGGGCACGTACCGCATTTACCTCAAGCTCACCAAGCAGAACATGTCGGGCCCCGGCTACTACCTGCCCAACGTGCCGCACGTGATGTACTTCTATGGCGGTTACGCCCTCCACGGCGCCTACTGGCACACCAGTTTCGGCACCCCCACCAGCCACGGCTGCGTCAACCTCAAGCTCGACGACGCGGCCTGGCTCTTCGCCTGGGCCGATCCCCAGCTGCCCAAGGGCGCGCAGAACGTCTACGCGTCAGACAAGAACCCGGGCACCCCGGTGGTCATCCACCGCTAAGGAGGAGGGCAGCCCTCCTGCGGCGCCCCGCCCGCTGCCGGCACGCCGGTGGGGCAGGCATCGCTGGCCGCCCCGCCCCTGCTGAGGACGTTCCACACCGTCATTGCGAGCGCCGCAGGCGCGAAGCAATCCCCAACCCACAATGGAGATTGCTTCGTCGGCCGCCGCCGCCCCCCTGTTCAGGAACTTCGGCCGCCGGGCCACGGACCGGGTTACACGCTCCGCACCCCGCCCGGTGCGAAACCCTTTTGCGGGGCGGAGCTCAAGACCCGGCTGCGGCCAGGGGCCGCAGCAAGTCCCTTTGCCTGGCACAGGGCTGCGCGAGCCCTGGGATACTCGCAATGACAGCTCCGCGTCCTCTATTTCGCCCAGGGCTGCACAGACCCTGGGAGACTCTGGGCTTCATGCCGTAGCGGAACAACGGGCGCTGGCCCGCCCGGAGCATGGGCTGTGCCAGATAGGCCCGAAACAGTTTGACACGCCCGCCCCGCTTGCTAGAATGAAGAGAGGAACGGCGGGGCGGTGAGCGGACTGGCCCCTGCGTCGGGCATCCTATCGCGCGGAGGAGATTGCGACCCGGTGGAGAGTTTGGGCGGCCGGCCTGGCATCGCCATCATCACGGCCATGGGGGTAGAGAGCGCGGGGCTTTCGCGGGCGCTCGAAGCCGGCCCATGGGAACGGAGGCAGCACCGCGGCTGGCAGGAGGGGCTGCTCGCCGGCTGCCCCGCCGTGCTGGCCACCTGCGGCGTGGGGCCCCGGGCGGCCCATAACGCCGCTCACGCCCTGCTCGAAGAGTACACGCCCCAGGCGGTGATCCTCACCGGCGTATCGGGCGGTGTGGCGCCCCACGTGGATATCGGCGACCTGGTGCTGGCAGAGAGCATCTACGACTGCGCCAGCGGTCACGTCACCGCGCGCTATCCGGCCGACCCGGACCTCTTGGCCATCGCCCGCGCCGTAGCCGGCGAAACCCTGTTGCGCCCGGTGCGCGGGCGCAGCCCGCGCGTGATCCAGGGCGGCGTCGCCACCACCAACCGCCCCGCCGGCCGGCCGGCCTGGGCGGCAGCGCTGGCCCGCGAGCACGGCATCGTGGCCGTGGAGATGGAGGGCGCGGCCATCGCCCGCGTCTGCGCGGCCCAGGGCGTGCCCTTGCTGGTGGTGCGCGCCGTCTACGACATCATCGGCCGGCCCTGGCAGTGGGTGACCAAGCTTCTGGACCTCAGGCCTGCCCAGCGCAACGCCGAGCGGCTCATCTACGCCGTCGTCGAGCGGCTGGGCCGGGAGGAGTGAACCGGTGCCTAAAGAGTTCGTTCTCGTCGCTCCCAGGACGATCGAGTTCCGCGAGTACAGCGAGCCGCCCCTCGGCCCAGGTGAGGTGCGCGTGCGCAGCATCGTCTCGGGCATCAAGCACGGCACCGAGATGGCCCTCTACACCGGCGACACGCCCTTCCTGACCCAGCGCTTCGACCTGGAATGCCGGCTCTTCCTGCCCGAAGACAACCCCACCCTCTATCCGCACCACCTGGGCTCGTGGCTGGTGGGCGAGGTCGTCGAGGTGGGCCCGGGCGTGACGCGCTTCCGGGTGGGCGACCTGGTGCATGGCGGGCTGGTGCACCGGCCCACCAACGTGGCCCGCGCCGAACAGCTCTACCCCCTGGCACCCAACATGAGCCCCGAGACGGCGCTCTTCACCGACCCGGCGCTCTTCGCCCTCAACGCCGTCCACGATGCCCAGCTCAAGCTGGGCGATGTGGTGGCCGTCTTTGGGCTGGGCGCCATCGGCCTCCTGGCCGTGCAGATGGCCCGCCTCAACGGCGCCATGCGCATCTTTGCCGTGGACCTGATCGAGGCGCGCCGCAACCTGGCCCGCCGCTACGGCGCCGACGATGCGCTCGACCCGGCAGCAGGCGACGTGGCCCTGGCCATCAAGCGCGCCACCCGCAACCGCGGCGTCGACGTGGCCATGGAGATTTCGGGCTCCTACGCCGCCCTGCACCAGGCCATCCGCTCGGTGCAGGTGGGCGGCCGCGTCGTGGCTGCCAGCTACTACAAGGGCAGCGCCGCCCCCCTCAGCCTGGGCGCCGAGTGGCACCACAACCGGCCCACGCTCATCTCGAGCATGGCCGTCTGGGGCTGCCCGCATCGCCTCTACCCGCTGTGGGACCTGGAGCGCCTCGAACGCACCGCCATCGACCTCCTCGAGCGCGGCCTGCTATCCACCGAGGGCATGGTCACCCAGCGCATCCCCTACGAGCGCGCGCCCGAGGCCTACGCCTTCATCGCCAGCCACCCCGACGAGACGATCAAGGTCGTGCTGACCTACTGATGGACATCGCCTCCAGCCGCACCTGGGGCAGCAGGCGCTCCACATCGGCCCGGTGGCACTCGGCCGTGCCGGGGGTGATGACCACCGCTGCCGCAGCCGCCATGGCCAGGCGCAGCCCCTCTTCGAGCGGCCAGCCCTCCGCGCTGGCGATGGCCAGCGCCGCCATCATGGCATCGCCCGCGCCCGCGCAGTTCACCGGCTCCACCGGCAGCGGCGGCAGGCGATAGGCCACAGAGCGCGTCACCGCCAGCGCCCCCTCGGCCCCCAGGCTGGCGACTACCAGGTCGACCCCCCAGCCCAGGAGCTCTTGCGCCGCCGCCAGGACCTCGGCCGGCCCGCCCGGCGGCCGCCCCACCAGCTCGGCCAGCTCATCCAGGTTGGGTTTGAGCACCGTCGGGCCGGCCGGGGCCGAGGCGGCCAGCGTCGGCCCACTGGCATCGAGCAGGACGGGCAAGCCCATCGCCCGCGCCCGGCGGATCCAGGGCACGTACCAGTCGGGCGGCATGCCCGCCGGCACGCCGCCCCCCAGGTGCAGCGCCCGGCAGCGCGGCAGCCAATGCTCCAGCCGCGCCTCCAGCGCCGCCAGGTGCCCGGCCGCTACCTCGAGGCCGCTCACCGCCACCGTGCTCTGCCGCCGTTGGGCGGCATCGACGAGCACATAGTTGGTGCGCGTCTCGCCTGCGGCCCACACGAAATCGACCTGCACCCCGCGCTCTTCCAGCATGCCCTGCAGGCGGCGGCCGCTCTCGCCGGCGGCCAGGCCCAGCGCCACGCACGGTTGGCCCAGCTCGGCCACCACCCAGGCCGCATCGCAGCCCTTGCCCCCCGGGCTCCAGAGCGCCTCGCGCGCCCGCACCGTGCGGCCCCAGGCAAAGCCATCCACAAAGATCACCCGGTCGAGCGCCGTGTTGGGCGTCACCGTCACAATCATGGCCTGCCCGTTTCTCCCCGCCTTCACAGCCGCGCCAGTAGCGCACCCCACAGCGCGCAGCGGGCGTTGACCTCCATGCGCTCGAGGGTATCGTAGGCGTCGTCGAGGTCGCGGCCGGCGACGATGATGCCGTGGTAGGGCAGGAGCACCGCCAGCCCGTGCTCGGCCAGCTCGGCCTGGCGCGGGCGCAGGGCCTCGACCACCGCATCGGCCAGCGCCTGGCTGTGGGCCTGGCTGGGCGGGATGCAGGGGATGGTGCCGTACTTTTGCGTGTACTCGGCCACCGCCGGCAGCGGCCGGTTGGCGCAGGCAAACACCTGCACGTACTGCGGGTGAGCATGGATCACCGCGCCGGCCTCGGGAAAGGCGGCATAGATGGCCAGATGCGCCCTGGCCTCGCGCGAAATGTCGCCCGGGCCCTCCACCACCCGCTGGCTCGCCGCATCGAGCACCGTAATCATCTCGGGCGCAATCGACCAGCGATGGCGGCTGCCCATATAGCGCGGCGTGATGTAGATGCGGCCGCCGCTGCGCACACTCATGTTGCCCCCGGCCGAGTCCGAGAGTTGGCGGGCGTAGATGAGCCGGCCCAGCTCGACCATGGCCGGGCGAGGATCGAGAGAGTCTGGCATGGGTCCTCCCTTTGGGGGTCGCCTGGACGGGCTGGCGCCGACGCCCGGCTCCGGTGGCTGCCGCCGGTTCGCCTGGCCTTCGGGCGAAGGGCAGGGTGCCGCCGCCTCGGCAATGCGCGCGAGCACGCCTGCCAGGTTGCACCGGACGTCCTCGTTGGTGATGCGCACGACGCGCAGCCCGCGCTTCTTCAGGACAAGGTCGCGTTCGGCATCGTATGCGGCCTGCGCCCGGTGCACGCCGCCGTCCACCTCGACAACGAGCGCGGCGTCGAAGCAAAAGAAATCCACCACAAAGCCATCGATGACCTGCTGGCGGCGGAAGTGCAGGCCCTGCAGCCGGTGAGCGCGCAGATGCTTCCACAGGATGCGCTCCTCGGGCGTCATGGCGCGGCGCAGCTCCCGCGCGAGCTGCAGCTTCTCGTCGCTGACCCTCTGGCCGAAGATGATGTCTTCTGGGGGCAAGATGCACCTCGTGCAGTCTGCGTCGCCGCAAGGCCGCGGGTTGGCTGTGCGCAGGCAGGCCGACCCCCCACCGTCCCCCCGAAGGGGGGATTGGGCCTGCTCCGCGGCGCTCGCCGCAATGTGGGCGATAGAGCCTCTGCTTGACTGCGAGACCCCGGTTGGCCGTGCGCAGGCAGGCCGACCCCCCACCGTCCCCCCGAAGGGGGGATTGGGCTTGCTCCGCGGCGCTCGCCGCAATGTGGGGACTGCTCGCCTGTGCGGCAGCGACGCCACGGGTTGGCCGTGCACAGGCAACCCGACCCCCCACCGTCCCCCCGAAGGGGGGATTGGGGTGCGCCCGCCGCCGCTGCTCGGCACCCCGCGCTCGCTGGCCCCGTCGACCTGCCAGCCCAATTCCCCCCGCGGGGGAACGGTAGGGGGTCATCCCACCAACCCGCGGCCACGCCGGCCACCCCACCGCCAACCCACACCCCCCAGCCCAATTCCCCCTGCGGGTGTTGTTGCCAGGATAGAATTGACCCAGTAGTGCCAAAGTGAAATTGACCCACCCCCCACCCTGGGCTACCCTCCTGAGAGAAGAAGGAGGGAGCGCAGGAGAGATGCTGAGAGGTGGGATGGTGAGAACGATCTACGAGATGCATGGCCAGGGCCAGTCGATTCGAGCGATTGCGGCGGCCACTGGTCTGTCGCGGAACACGGTGCGCAAGTACCTGCGTTCGCCTGGTGTGCCCGTGCCCAAGAAGCGACCCAAGCGGACTTCGGTGCTCGAGCCCTTCAAGCCATACCTGCAAGAGCGGCTGGCCGAGGGGATCGAGAACTGCGAGGTCCTGCTGCGCGAGCTCAAAGCCCGTGGCTACCAGGGAAGTTCCAGTACACTGAGGGCATATGTACATCCGCTGCGGCGTGGTGCTTCGCCCAAGGCCACTATGCGCTTCGAGACCCAGCCGGGAGAACAGGCGCAGGTGGACTGGGGCGAGTTCCGCTACCAGACGCCTGAGGGTGGCAGCCGGCGGGTGTGGTGCTTCGTCATGGTGTTCAGTTGGTCGCGGGCGATGTACCTCGAGTTCGTGCCCAAGGCGGATACGACGACCTTCATACGTTGCCACCTGAACGCTTTCGCCCACCTGGGCGGCGTGCCGCAACGCTGCCTGTACGATAACACAAAGCTGGTCGTGTTGGACCGCGATGACAATGGGGTGCCACAGTTCAACGAGCGATTCCTGGACTTTGCCCTGCGTCTGGGCCTCAGCATCCAGCTGTGCCACCCGTATCGTGCGCAGACCAAGGGCCGGGTCGAGAGCGGCGTCAAGTATGTGCGCCACAACTTCTGGCCCACGGCCCGCTTCACGGACCTTCCGGACCTCAACCAGCAAGGTAGGGTCTGGTGCGAGACGGTGGCCAACGTGCGCGTCCATGGAACCACTTGTGAGCGGCCGTGCGATCGGCTGCAGCAGGAGCGGCCACACCTCAAGCCTCTGCCGGGCACGGAGCGCCTGCAGACGTTCCTGCGCGACGAGCGCCGGGTGGGCCGCGACGGGTTCGTGCGCTGGGAGCGAGCCGCCTACGGCGTGCCCTGGGCATGGGCGGGGAAGAACGTCCAAGTACAGGCCAGCGAGACGGTAGTCGAGATCTGGGCAGGGGATCGCAGGTTGGCCGTACACCCTCGGGCCACCCGGCCGGGACAGCACCTGTACGCACCGGACCAGTGGAAGGGACTCCCTCACGGGGAGGGAAGGCCCAAGCCCGAACCGGGGGCCGTCCAGGTAGCCAACATGGAAGTGGAACAGCGGCCCCTGGCTGTCTACGAGCAGGCGGCAGGAGGGTGAGGTGCCATGATCGCCCTGGAAAAGGCTCGCCTGCAGCTGGAGCAGCTTGGCCTGACCCAAGCGGCCGCCGTGTTGGACGCGCGCCTGCAAGCGGCGGCGCAGCGCGAGATGGCCTACGCGGACTTTTTGGTGGATCTGCTGGAGGCCGAGACGGTGGTGCGGCGTGAGCGCTACCTGCGCACCCGCACGCGGCTGGCGCATCTGCCGTACCGTCGCACCCTGGAGGAGTTTGACCTGAGCTTCCAGCCGTCTATCGACCCACGCCAGATCCACGAGTTGGCCAGCTTGAGCTTCGTTGCTGACGGCGCCAACGTGCTGTTCCTGGGTCCACCTGGAGTAGGCAAGACCCATCTGGCGGTGGCGCTGGGGATCAAGGCCATCGAGCACGGCTACGGCGTGTACTTTGCGCGGGCGCATGATCTGGTGGAGGACTTGCGGCGCGCGCAGGCCGAGCACCGGCTGGATCGCCGCATGCGCATCTACTTGGCGCCCAAGGTGCTGATCATCGACGAGTTCGGCGTGTGGCCCTACGACCGTACGGCGGCGACCGCGCTCTTCTCGCTCATCTCGACCCGCTACGAGCGCGGCAGCATCATCCTCACCTCCAACAAGGGCTTTGCCGAGTGGGGTGAGGTGCTCGGGGACACAGTGATTGCGACGGCGATCCTGGACAGACTCCTGCACCACAGCTACGTCCTTAACATTCGAGGCGAGAGCTACCGCCTGAGGGAGAAACGCCAGGCAGGCCTGTTTGGCGCCCGACCAACGGCACAGAACGACCCTGAAGGATCAAGGTGACATCCTGATGCCAGGGGTGGGTCAATTCTAAGTTGGCACTCCTGGGTCAAATGTAGCCTGGCATTGACAAACTGCGCGAAGTCGCGGCTGCTGATCCGGCTTTCAGGCCCATCGTGGAGGGCCACACGACAACGTTGCTCATGGCCTTGAGCGAAGAGGGCATCGAACTGGGAGAAGGCAGAGGGGCATGAGGAACATGAGTGACACTACCATCTATTTTGGGGGCAGGCCCGTCATGCACGTCAAAAACGGTGTAGCAATCCGCCGCGCGAAGCCTGGCGAGCGGTTGCGCAAGCCGGAGGCCTGGAGCTTCCACGAGTCAGTGATCGCGCAGTTGCAGCGGGCCGGCACAAGGGTGCTGGTGGTTGAGGACTTGGAGACCGGGATCACGTACACCGTGGACTGGCCCACCTTCCTCGCCAAGGCCTTCACCCTGGACCGTGGAGCCGGGCCCCAGCGTGCCTTGCCCATCGGCTACTGGCGGGTGGTGCATGGCAGCCCGGCCGAGCGCGGGGTAAAGGCGCCGACGGTGGTGCGCCAGCTGGCGTTGTTCGCCCACTAGGAGGTATATGGCGGAAGAACTGCTAAACTCGCTTCTTGCACACTGTGACCGTGGCGACTGCTCGCCGAGCCGGTGGCCCGACCCCCACGGCGACTACTGGCCGCTGAATCCGTTGCGAGCCGACAGCCATTCCGGGAGCTTCTCCCTGGGGCCCCGGGGCTGGCACGACTTCGCCACTGGCGAAGGCGGGAGCCTGGCCGACCTGGCCCAGCGGTTGAAGTTGACTGTAAACGGTTGCACAGTTGCACAGTTGCGCGGAGGGTTAAATACCACCCCTCCCCCCCCTTGCACCTTGGAGGCGTATGCCGAGGCGAAGCGGCTGCCGGTTGACTTTCTCGCCCGCCTGGGGCTAACGACGGTGCACATCCAGGGGAAGCCCGCCGTGCGCATGCCCTACTACGACGCCGAGGGCAACGAGGTTGG
>Ga0078972_1008154_pt1 | contig 22301 bp, 17 predicted proteins | sample YelNatPaOPGAMG01_FD_67568 | JGI IMG/M metagenome (GOLD analysis project Ga0078972, IMG submission 67568) | Hot spring thermophilic microbial communities from Obsidian Pool, Yellowstone National Park, USA - OP-RAMG-01 (SPADES assembly) (version 2) | ecosystem: Environmental > Aquatic > Thermal...
GCTAAACTTAAACCAAAGATATGCCAGGTGTAAAAACGCAGTAAGGCAGTAGCACAGGCTTGATCTCCGCCAATTGCTAATTTATAAAGAAAATTGCCAACCCAGGGGATGGTTTTAATCAGGTTGGTTCCGGTCAGTAGGGGCCAACAAATATCGATATCCCAGCGCAGAATATAGCCGGTGAAGTCAAAAAGGATAACAAGGAGAAACAACCCCATCCCAAGCAGGTAATTGAAGCGGCGCGGTTTGGCATATGCCGCAGTAAATACGACGCGTACAAGATGTAAAACGCTGAACAAAACGAAGAGCTGAGCAGCCCAATAATGTAAGTTGCGAATCAACCAGCCAAAGGGGACGTGATAGGTGATTGTTTGAACAGAAAGAGCAGCCTCATCAGGGTTGGGGGCATAATAGAACATCTCCAAAATACCGGTGAAGCCCAATACGAGACTTAAGAAAACCGCGATTCCGCCTGCGCCTAAGGTATAACGCCAGCGTGCCTGAGCGGCCGGTATGGTGGGTGGATGTAGATGATGAAAAAAAGTAACCCGCATACAAGGATTATAATCAATCTCCCGCAAAACAGTTTGCGGGAGATTGTCATCTTGAGCATATTAATCGCCGATTGAGGGTTCCATTACTTGGGATGGCGAAAATTTTTCTTCCGGTTTTTTCTCAACTCCCATTGTTTCAGAGAAAACGGGGAAGAAATGCGCCAATAAAGTATATACGAGCAATACACCTGAAAATACGCCGATAAGTAAAGATACTTCTATCCAAGAAGGAAAATAGGTCACTCCATTTAACGGTTTCAATGTAAACCAGCTGATGTCAAAGCGGTTTAATATCACGCCGATAGCTACGAAAGTGGCGGCGATTACAGAGCTTTGACGATTTGTGCGAACTTTTTTCATAGAAAAGAGAATTAACGGGATTATCACACCAATAACCATCTCTGTTAGATAAAGCACGCTGAAAATCCCGCTTGTAAATAAGAGATTTAGCTCATGAGTGAATATCAATTCCCCAATTTTTATAATGAAGTAGAAACCAAGTAGCCAGGGCATTAATATCCCTAGTTTTTCGATGACTTTTTGGGGTAATGTTTTTCCATACATCCAGATACTTAAATAAGATCCGATGATGATGGTTGAGATACCGGCAAATAACGACGAGGTCAGGAAAAACTCCGGGGTCAAAATGCTGTACCATAATGGGTGAACCCGGGGTTTCATAATGACAAATAAAGCGCCCAGCGAAGATTGATGCATAGAGGAGAGAGTTATGCCGGCGATAACAAATGGAATGGTTATTTTGGCAATAATGGAGAGCGCTTTTTGATTATTAAATCGTTCAAAAATAACTGGGCTAAATTCAAAGATCAGGATTGTGGTGTAAATTGCTATGCACCAACTGACTTCGAAAAGGGCAGAGGTCAAATTTGGATATACTAAGAAATGCCAAAACCGATCAAAGCGTCCTAAATCAAAAAACAAAATGACTAACACAGAAGAATAGCCCAGTAAACCAAACAAAACAGTTGGACGCATGGCTGCATGTAAATCGTGCTGATGAAAGATATAGACTAACGCTGCCAGTGTAAAAGCAGCCCCGGAAAATGCAACCATGGTGAGGTCAAAACTAATCCAGACACCCCAGGGGAAAACTGTGCTTAGATTGGTGGTTGCACCTAATCCCGCATACAACCGATATAGACCCGTGCTCATACCCAATGCGGTCAGAATGGCTAATATATAAGTAAATTTAGGTAATGAGCGAAGATCCTTTATTTCTTTAATTTTTATTTGGATCGTCATTATCTACTCCTTCTCATGCGTAGATTCACTATGTTCGAGCTCTTCGATATGGTGAACTGGGTTCTTCTTTTCAAGGTGTTCCAATGCAAGATAAATACCCGTCATTCCAGTCAATACACTACCAGCGATGATTGGTGTACCTTTTTCGGTAGTCATTCGATTGAATTCTGCTGGCGATTCGGTTAATTTTGTTGTAGGAAATCCGAGCTCTTCAAATGGAACCGGTGAAATATAAAAAGTGGAAGTGCCACCGTTTTCGTGTTCACCAAAAACATGGTTGATATAACGATTTGGTTCATTTTTAATTCGCTCATGGGCTAAAGCCAGCATATCATCCCGTTTTCCGAATTGAATGGCATCAGTTGGACAAGTGGCTGCACAAGCAGGTTCCGCTTGCCCTTCTTCCAAACGGTTTACACATAAATCACATTTATTGATTAAAGCAAGTTGCTTATCCCATTCAAAATGGGGGACTTCAAATGGACACGCATACATACAATATCGGCAACCGATGCAGCGATCTTTATCGTAGGTGATAATACCATCTTTATTCATTTGAAGTGCACCTACGGTACAAGCAGATACACAAGAGGGGTCGACACAGTGCATGCAGTGGTAAGGAGCAGTATAACGTTTAAGGTCGGGAAATTCACCTGTTACCCCGGTCTCTTTTATCCAAATACGCGTATGGGTCATCGGTACATTGTTTTCAGCACTACAAGCTACCAAACAAGCACGACAATCAATACAGCGCGAAGCGTCAATTAGAAATCCGTACTTAGCCATAATTTATTCTCCTAAATATAGCGGTTTGCGAGTTTTTTCTTGCGGCGCATCCGCTATCTTTGATACCGATACAAAAGTTTGGGTTAAAGCTTGACTACCACTAACTGGGTCTGTATAAGAAACATGCAATACTGAATCGCTGGCACCTACTCCAAAAGCGGTCGTTAATCCTTTCGAGAGATGGCCATAGCCCGGAACGAGATATACACAATCCGGACGAATGGCTTCGGTTGCCAGCAAACGGATATGTACTTTTCCAACCTCGCTGGTCACTTCCACCCAATCCCCGTCTTTTAAACCTTGCTGGGCAGCAACTTTTGCGTTCATCCAAAGGCGTGGTTCGTCGGAGTACTTATGTAAGAGTTGATTGTTTTGGGTAGCAAATTGGGTTTGCTGGGCTACTTTGCCGGTGAGCAAATAGAATTGACCGGGAGCGGGTTGAGGGGGTTCCTCCCAGTTGGCACAGCCGGCAAAACCAGCCTTTTCTAAGCTATCCGAATAAAGCTCAATTTTTGTGCTGGCGGTATTCCACTTATACTCCGCACTTCCCTCATTGCCCTCCCCGGGCAGCTGGACATAGCCCTTAGCTTTGACTTCATCCAGACTCACGCCCAGTGGCGCCAGTTGTTGTTTGAGATAATCTTCTTCATCTTTATATTGGAAGTAATCCCCTAATCCTAACCGCTCGCCTAGATTCTTGTAAATCCATAAAGCTGATTTGGCATCACCTTGCGGTTCGATGACGGGCTGGCGTAAAAAGGCTTTATCACCTACTGGCAGGAGTGGATCATATCGTTCTAAATAGCTGGCTTCGGGCAATACGACATCGGAGAACCAAGCGGTGTCATTGAGGAAAATGTCCACCGTGACAATGAAATCCATCTTACCAAAGGCTTCCAGCGTTTTATTGCGATCAGGCAGTGATAATATTGGATTTTGACGGGAGATAAACCAACCGTGAGGAGTATATGGATCTCCTTTCACAATGGCATCGCGCAGTTCCTGGAAGATACCGAGTTTCAATGGGACGAATGGGTATTTCCAAGGAACGCCATCAAGCCGCAGGGCGGAAACACGTGGGAAAGGTGGTTGGGGTGGAGCGCCCAGCGCGCCGCTTTCTTCGCCGCTTGAAGGGAACATGGTTGTACCCCAGTTACCCACGATGGCATTCAAGGCAGCAATGGCGCGTTCTGTAGCAAACGAGTTAACAAAATTGGAGGTTCGCCAGCCGTTGTGCGCTAAGGCATATTTACCTGCTGCCGCGAATTCACGGGCGATGCGGGTGATGGTATCGGCGGGGATACCGGTGATGGTAGAGGCCCATTCGGGAGGATATTTTTGAACTTCGCTTGCAAGTTTGTCGAAGCCAACTGTATATTGGTTTACAAAGTCCTGATTGTAGAGGTTTTCAGAAATGATGACATGCAGCAGTGCTAAATGGAAGGCGAGATCGGTACCGGGTTTGATAGGCAGCCATTCCGTTGCTTTCGCAGCGGTCTTCGTGAAGCGGGGATCGAGATAAACCACTTTCACACCCCGATCAATGGCAAAGCTCAAGTCGTGGGTTTCAGAAGTGGAGATGGCTTCCATCAGGTTTCGCCCGGTAAGAATAATATATTTCACCTTATCATACGATCTTTCGGGTTCTTCCATGCCATACGTCATGATATTGGACACAATCATGGCATTGAAGCAGAGGGAACGCTGCGTGCCGTAATTCGGGGAGCCAAAAGCATAGAGCAGGTTTTCGAAAAGTGGTTGGCTGATATTATGGGTAGAGGAGAAAACCATTGCCTCTGGCCCATATTTTTGTTTGATGTCTAGCATCTTTTTTGACACCAAGTCAAGCGCCTCATCCCAGGTGGCTTTGCGGAACAAACCCTCGCCTCGTTTTCCCACACGGATCAGCGGTGTGAGAACCCGATCGGGATCATAGGTGTTCATCAAGCCAGATTGCCCGCGCGGACAAAGGTTGCCTTTTGAATGCGGGTGTTCCGGGTTACCATCCAATTTCACCACCCGACCGTTTTTTACTTTTGCAATTAAGCCGCAGCGCCAGACACACATTTCACACATGCTGGGGACAAATCCATCGCCCGCGGCATTGAGATAGCCCGATTGACGAGCTGCTTCGGCTACCATAGGAGGGAGCATTTGTCCTACCGCTAAAGCTGCTGTAAACGCTCCGCCTAATTTGAGAAATTCACGTCTTGATACAGTTGTTGTCATATTTCTCTCCACATCACACCATTGGTGTGGCTCATTCGAGTGGGCATTATCCACTCACAAATGAGCCACTTTTTATTTTATTTTTCCTTGCGCTTTAATCCCGCTCGATCGATCAGATAGAACAAGAAGAGGGATATCAGCGCAAAGGTAAATACCGTTAAGTAAGGATTCAGATGCCAGAGATCTGGCAAAACTACATTTCCATAATTGGCGATCTTCGAGATGACCGGGAAGACCTGCTGATATGTCAAACCAAAAATCACTGCACCGGTCAAGAAACCCAATAAACCAGGGATAAGATAATCAAGCTTTCCTTCGCCGGAACCGGCGACACAGGTGCCCGGTCAGTAACCGGTGAGTGCCATGCCAACGCCGAATATCAGCCCGCCGATCAAGTTGCCGGCGATATACGTAGCTGGTACGGTTGGGAAGGTGACCAGGCCAAGACCACGCAGGGTATAAAGGCCAGCCATGGAGACGACCAAAGCAGTCATCATGAATTGCAACACCGCCATATCAGTGAGACGAAAAACGTTGACAATTTTGTGATATTTGGTTAATCCGGCTTTGTTCAGCGAAAAGCCAAAGAACAAACCTAATAAAAGCATCATGATTGTGGACATCGTTTCTCCTTCTTGCTAAAAGCGATCGCGATAGATTACGAAAGCCGTGATAATACCGGAGATGAACATTCCGGCGATGAATAAGAACGCTGCCGGCGCCAGGAGCATACCGCCGGATATGGCTAATCCACTCGTGCAGCCACCGGCAATCCCGGCCGCATATTCGAGGATGATGGCACCGATAAACCCGATTAGCCAGCGTTTCCAGGTTTGCGGTCCAAAGATTTGTTTCCATTGCGGGTCACTGTTGGCGGCGTCTTTCTTGCCCCATTTGAGTGTTCCGCTTGTGGCTGCGCCAAGCATGCCGCCAAAGAAAACCCCCACCAGCAGGATGACATTGCTGGTGATGCCGGGCGGCATAATGAAATTGAAATACAGGTTGTCAAATAATTTCGGTGCAATGGCTTTTCCAATCAAGCCAGCCAGGTTCTCGAAAGCGCCGGAGGCTCCCAGTAGGCTATTGGTGAGCCACACTGCCAGGATACCAACGATGCCCAGCAGGATACCGGCGATATAAGGTGACCAGACTTCCTTGCGGATATAGTTCAAAATGAATTTCATGGCTATTCCTCTTTCTCTTCGGGGGATACAACTTCATCCAATAATTGGATTACTTTTTCAGCCTTCTTGGGATTGCTCAAGATTTTCCGCAGCGTTTGGCGGGATTGCGGTTTGAGCTCGGTTAATTCAGGCAAAATATCCACCACGTCGGCAGGATATTCTCCTTCCACCGCTTTGGTGTCGCCAAATGAGATATTAATCCATTTCTCGTTGTGCAATACAAACACACCGCCGCCCACAAGGATTAAACCACTCAGCAATGCCAAAATAACATTTCCCCAGTTGACCGGTTTCTGGCCCAGGACGATTTCATTGTAGCGTTTGGTGTAATCCACTAAATTCGGGTCGTCGACCGCGATTGCAGGACTGGCAGGCTCATTAGCAACAGTTTGTGGGGCTGCTTGTCCGCTTGAGGTGCTTGCTGAAGGAGCACCTTCTGCTGGCGCTGCGGGTGCAGCGGTTGTTCCCGATGCAGCCGGCGCAGCGGGGGCGGCACCGCTTCCAATTTCGACGCCTAATTTGGTGGCATAGACCTGCGCACGTGCTTCTAAATCGTTGGGATGGCAGGATTGGCAGGAAGCTTTGATATCCGAGAGGGGCGGCACCATGCCATTATGGGCAGCGGTTTTATCGGTTGCTTGCTGATTGCCGCCGTGACAGATATAGCAAAAATCCCCAAATGCATGTGAAGTATGCCATGGGGTGCCATCGTTGTTGACCGGTTTCTGGCCCTGTACTTCGTGACAGTTCTTGCAGGAGGAAGCCTGAGAACCGCACTGCGCATTGGCTGGAGGCGCCGTTCCCAGCCACAACGCGCTGGCAAGCACAAGCACCAGCCCGGCGAAGAGAAGGGAGATGATGGTGTTTTTCTGGATCATTTCTTTCCTCGTAAGAGATATAGGATTTAGATACCGACCTCGGTGACTAAACTGGCTCGTTGTACCAGACGGTCGCGCATAACAGCTCGAAGTAAGTCGAGGGCTTCGATCAAACGGTGATCGGTCAGGCAGTAAAGCATGGTGGTGCCTTGCCGTTCCGCTTTGACTAACCCACGATCCCGTAAAATTTTTAAATGGCGAGAAATAGTGGGTTGGTTGACGTTTAAATCCGCGGCAAGTTCGTTGACCATGCGCGGTTTTTCATCTAATTCATAGAGGATCAAGATTCGGGTGGGATCCGAAAATGCTGAACATAATTCAGCTTCCATCATGCAGATTTCTTGGCTAAGGTTAGGAGAGAGAGGATTGTTTTCCATTTTCTTATATTCGAATAAACGCATAAATGAATATATTTATCTATATCATATTCTGAGCAGGGTAATTCTTATAGTGAAATATGTCACAACCTGTCATGTGATTCGTCACATTTAGGTGACAGAGTACACAAGTGGAAAATTAAAAAGCCTTATTGAAAATAACTTCAATAAGGCTTTTGGTGATGCTATTTATTAATTGTTTATTGATTGCGGAGATGTTCTTCGATATCCATGAAGAGATAAATGCCCTCTCCGATAGCCTGAAGCAGAATGAAGAAAAATCCACCTACCAATAGAATGAAAAGATTGCTGATCATTCCTAAAATACCATTGACCCCAGCCTGGAATGCTCCTTGACGGATTTGCAGGAAAACTACTGTGAGGGAGAAAATGGCAGCGATCACGAGGATGATCCATGCCACGGCATTTGCCCAACCGGCAATGCGCATTAATTTGGTTTCGTCATGGTAAAGGTCTTCATCAACTTCTTCGACTTCTTCGTAAATTTGAACTTCTGGTTCGCTCATGATATAAAATTCCTTCCTATGCTTTAGATAATATCTTGCTGCGGATGAAAATCAGCCCAGATGAATCCCATGCATCACAAGTTCACTAATGGACATCCATCTTTGTTGCTTGAAAAGTAAAGGCTTTTTTATGTCGCAGTGACATTATTATAATCCTAAGTGCTTGCCTTGAGTAAATGTTGTAATAGCGCTTGAGCTGCTTCTTCAGGCCCTTTGCGTTCCCAGCCGGGTAATCCGAGACGGGTGCGCAACTGACCGACAAAGATGTTCTGTTGAAAAAAAGCCTGAAAGTATTGTTCCGCCAGCCGGTCATGGAGTTGACGATATTGTGGTGGGCCAAAAATATTAGTGAAGTAAGTTTGGACTAGTCCTGTGGAGGTGGTTGTGCCTTTGCTCATGGCAATGCCGCGGCGGAAGACGTCCACTGCCATTTCTGGTGTGGTAAATTGTTCGATGATGGGATGTTCATCATCCACTTGTTCGTAATTGTTTGCATAAAAAACCATATCGATGGGAATGCCTTGGACAATATTGCTATAAGATGTGACGGGTAAGACCACGCGTGCGTTCACTTGGCCAGGATTCATAATGATGGTGCGATCGAGGTGTCCAAAGGCATAACCAGGATGCAAGTCATCTAAGCGCACAAATGCCCCCACCTCTGTCCCATAGCCGAGGATACGATTCTGCGCGGTGATACGAAGCGAGCCCATGTCATCGGCGATGATCACCATTTGACGGATATATTCCTCCCCAATCGCTCGAAATGCTTCCAGAGTTTCAGATTTACCTGTACCGGTATCTCCCATAATTAAAATTGTGGGTTCGCTACCATTTTTAAGCAGAAATCGCACCATCGCACCATGATAGGGAAAGTTACCGCGCTGCATCATGACGACGTTATGAAGGGTGAGCGTCATCTTTTTTAAGTACCCAAAGTAGCCATATTCTTTGCGGCGGGGGATCATCCCTACCAAGAGACCTTGTGAAAGGTCTTCATAGAACTGGGTAGCGAACGCAGCGTTAGGGTCAAGGCATTCCTCATTTACTCCAAAGAGGAAAATTGCATCCGCTTTGCGATTCAGGACCTCATCTTCTGCCAGTTCGAATAGATTGCTCAGTGCAAAACCCAATTCATAGAATTCTTCATGAAAATAAATCAAGATCAAAAGTGTGCCAACTTTGGCTGGATAACAAAGCCATTGGTTTGGGTCTACTTGTAAATCATCTAAAGGATTGTGCTGGACGCGCACGAATTGACCAGTGCGTTTGTTCGTGGGTGGTTGGATGAGCAGAGGTGGATACATCAACACCTGGCGGATAATGCCGATGCCATCCAGTTTGTGGCAGCACTCACTTGGCTGAGGAATCAGCTTGGGCAATGCAATGACAGCAACCTCTGCACCAGCAGTCACCTGGCGGTAAATTTGGGGATGCCGCCCGCTGATGTTCTCCTGCACGTCGCGATACACACTGCGTACAAGGTGGGTGAGGGTTTCAATCGTTTCGTTAAACGTGCGGTAAGGGCGCTTATCCAGCGCGTCGCCTTCTGAATCGCACACAATAAAACGTTCAAATTCCCGCCAGTAATCATAGAGCTGTTCAACGAAATTGGAGAGAATATCCGGCTGGCGGACAAAGCGATGGTCTTCTTCAACCAAGCGGGTGACATAATCCAATGGCATTTTTGCCAACAATTGTAAGACATGAGTGAGTTGATCGAGATCGCTTTCTGATACCGTTTGTCCTGCTGGCAATTCGAATATGGATAAGAGCGGGGAATCTTTCCGTAAGAGCTCCTGGACAAAGTGGCGCAGCACTTCGCGGAATAGCTCGCTGGCAAAAAGCTCATCTGCTGTTTCGCAAACGCGATTGCGAATGCGCAGGATAACCTGATGCCCAACGAACTTAAATTGCATAGGGGAATTGGGTGAAATCATCGCTGTTTAATCTACCTCCACTTGCTGGTGGAATTCTGGATATTGAACGTTTTTAACACCTAATTCTGCTAATCGTTGCATGAAAATCGCTGCAATGGGGGGGTCGCCGTGAACGAGAAAAATCTGTTTGACTTGTGGCAAAGCTGATTCGGCATATTTAAGCAGGAGCGGTTGACCAGCGTGAGCAGAATAACCGCCAATGGTGACCACCTCCGCGCGGCGGATATATGGTTCGCCAAATATCTTGACTTTTTCAGCACGGTCAGCGAGCTGACGGCCTAAGGTGTTGGGGGCTTGCCAGCCAACAATTAAAATCGTGTTGCGCGGGTCTTCGATGTTATTGCGCAAATGATGCAAAATCCGCCCGGCTTCTGCCATTCCACTGGCAGAGATAATGATCATCGGGTCGTGCCGATCATTGAGCGCTTTTGACTCTTCGACCGAGCGAATATAGGTGAGACGGCTGAAACCAAAGAGATCATGTTGACGGTCGTTGAGGATAAACTGGCGCGTCTCTTCATCATAGCATTCCGGATGTTCGCGAAAAATTTCGGATGTGTTTACAGCTAATGGGCTATCGACATATACCGGAATGGCGGGTAATTCACCCTGATTGAACATTTTATGCAATGAATAAACGATTTCCTGGGTACGCCCCACGGCAAAGGCGGGGATAATGATCTTGCCACCGCGTTCAACGGTGCGTTTTACCGTAGAGAGAAGCTCTTGGTATGCCATCTCTGGATCGTCATGGGTTTTGTCCCCATAGGTACATTCCATAATCAAGTAGTCGGTCTGAGAGGGCATAACTGGATCGCGGATGATTGGCAGGTCTGGGCGGCCAATATCTCCGGAGAACCAGAGGCGGTATTTATGGTTGTTTTCTTCGATATCGAGGCAGACCGCTGCAGAACCAAGGATGTGGCCTGCTTCAATAAAACGTGCAGTAACGCCAGGGACTGGTTCAAAAGGCTCATCATAATTGACTGGGTGAAAATGCTCCTGGACGTTTTGCGCATCGGCAATGGTGTAAATGGGTTCAATCGGAGGTTCACCGTTGCGTTTGCGCTTTTTATTGACATAGGCGGCATCATCTTCCTGGATATGTGCTGAATCGAGCAGCATGATTTTTGCTAAATGAGCAGTTGCAGGAGTAGCATAAATTGGACCCTGAAAGCCGCTTTTGACCAGGTTGGGTATATTTCCGCTATGATCGATATGGGCGTGTGAAAGGATCAACGCGTCCACTTTGGATGCCGGGAATGGCAATTTACGATTGCGTTCAAAAGCTTCTTGTCGTTTCCCTTGATAGAGACCACACTCGAGCAAGAGCAGTTTGTTATTGACTTCTAGTAGGTGTTGTGAACCGGTGACGGTCTGCGCCGCACCATAAAAAGTAATCTTCATAAAATTATCCTCTATCGCTTTTGAATGAGAGTTAGGATTTGGCTGCCAAAGTGTTCCAGGCGCCAGGGGACATCAGAGAGGAGCAAAGCGAGTTCCGCCTGGGTACGGGGCGGATTTTGCGTCAAACGCATCATCACATCACGGGGTAAGACAACATCCGAAGGTACCCCCAAGCGGTTGGCAGTGGTTTTACGCCAGTTGCGTAAGCGTTCTAATCGTTCAAGATATTCATCGCTTGGGCGATTATTACGGCTTGGATATAAGGGTGGATTGCGCAGGCCGCGTTGGATAGCTTGCAAGATGCCATGTCCATAACACTCAATTTGGCGGCGAGAAAAAGCAGGAACGCGTTCCAGATCTTCCAATGTGGCGGGAGAAAAGCGGGCAAGGTTGAGCAGGGTTTGATCGGACAATACCTTGAAAAGCGGCCGGTCCAGTTTACGCGCCATGCGATCGCGATAAGCGACCAGTTCCTGTAAAACTGCCGCATTTTGGGGGGATAAATCCTGTGCGCCATTGATGCGCCAAAGATCATCACTTTTTCCGTTGCCATTGTTTTCATGATCGTTCACGCGGCATAAGCGGGTAAAATCTTCCATTGCCAAAGCCACTAAATTGCGTGATTGTAATTCCGCCAACAGTTTTTCTCGTAATAGCAAAAGATAGTGGGTATCGTCTTGGGCATAAGCCAGCATTTCCTGGTTAAGCGGGCGCACTCCCCAATTGGCGCGCTGAAAGCGTTTGTTGAGGTGGATACCAAATTCCGATTCGAGTAGAGAACCAAGCCCAATTTGCTTTCGCCCCAAGATGCGGGCGGCAATCATGGTGTCAAAAAGATGATTGAATTGAAATTGAAAATCACGATGCAGGCACAACAGATCATATTCCGCTGCATGAAATACTTTTTCTATTTCTGGATGGGTAAAGATTTTCCCTAATGGACTGAGGTCATCCAATGCAAGCGGATCGACGAGGGCGTCCAGCTGTGAGGTGGAAAACTGAATCAAACAAACCCGTTCCTGGTAGGCGAAAAGACTGTTTGATTCGGTGTCGATCGCTACGAGGGGTTCGTTTAATAAGTGTTCGACAAGCGCTTCAAGCTGCTCCGATTGAGTTACGAGAAGCGCTGCTGTGGTATGTGTTTGAAAAACCATACCCCAATTATACCTAGATTAATGAGAATTAACCTTTTCAAATATAAAGGCATCTTCTCCGTCTTCGTAATAATGGGGGATTGTTGAAATTTGGCGATAACCTAAATTTTTATAAAGAGTGATTGCTTCCAGGTTCGAGCGGCGGACATTCAAACGCACCAATTGGGTGGCGAGACGTTTCTCACACTCCTGAAGCAGGCAGGTTGCTATCCCTTGGTGGCGAAATTGGGGTAGAACTCCAATTGTGGCTATCCAGCCAATTTGCTGATGATCCCGGCGGTCGCCGGCGATGAAACCAACCATGTGATTCTCGATGACCGCTTTGAGTCGCACAATATTGGGATAGGTAAGCACGCCGATTAAATCTAGCAACGGCCAGGAATCTTTTGGAAAGCAGATTTGTTCCAGCTGCCGCAAGCTGTTTAGATCTCGCCAGGTTGCGATTTCAATGGTGAAAGATGGTGGTTTGTAGGGCAGATAGGACATACGGCAATGTAAATCACTCGGTGACGGTCACCGCCAAAAGACCGTCACCGAGGAAGGCACTTTATTCTTTTTTCAGGAAATTCTCCATCATGCTGGTAAATTCCATTGGAAAGATAAACTTGGTTGATGCGCCTGTGCCGAGTGCTTTAAGCGTTTCAAAATATTGCAAGGTCATGGTTTTTTGGTCTACGGTTTGTGCAATTTCAAAAATCTTTTCTAATGCTGCAGCAAAACCTTGCGCACGCAGTAACTGGGCTTCTTTTTCGCCTTCTGCACGTAAGATAGCTGAACGCTTCTCACCTTCCGCTCGTAAAATAGCGGCTTGTTTCTCGCCTTCTGCCACATTAATCGCGGCCTCGCGGGTGCCGGTCGATTCGGTGACAACCGCACGGCGTATTCGCTCCGCAGACATCTGCCGGTTCATAGCGTCCTGAACCTCGCGCGGCGGGATGATTTCGCGGATTTCGACGTTGGTGACTTTGACACCCCAGCGTTCGGTCACTTCATCCAGGCGGGTGCGTAGCATGTTGTTGATGTGTTCACGTTCGGATAGCACTTCATCCAGCAAAATACCACCGATGACAGCACGCAAGGTGGTTGTTGCCATACCCTGAGCAGCCGCCTCAAAGTTGCCGACTTGTAAAACGCTCTCGGTAGGATCGAGGACTTTGTAATACCAAAGGAAATCAATCGAAATCGGAGCGTTATCTTTGGTAATCGAAGTTTGATGCGGAATTTCGCGCACTTGTTCGCGCAAATCGACCTTGACAGCTCGATCAACCACCGGTATCAACAATACAATGCCGGGGCCACGTGCGCCGATGCAGCGTCCCAGCCGAAACACCACCAAGCGTTGATATTCGGGTACGATACGGATTGCCGAGGCAAAGAAAAGGACTGCGAGAATGACGACAAACCCAATCAGACAGGTCAGCACGCTGTACCATTGGGTTCCGCCGGTTTGGAATACTGTTGTGATAAACACGCTAAACCTCCTTATCAAAAAACAATTTTGTAGAATGGTAAACCGCTTCACGCTTTATAAAAGGATGAGGAATAAAGCCAGGTTTCTCCTTCGATCCTTTCTAATTAATGGAAGCTATTATTATTATCCTCACTTAAGACGTTTGTTGATCGTCCTCCTTAATTACTTCTAGTAAAAAACCATCCCGATTGATCACGCGCACTCGGCTGCCATTTGGGATTGGAGACTTGCTATAAGCACTCCACAATTCACTTTCCACTTGGACCGTCCCTTCCTTGTAAATATCCGTTTTGGCTTCTCCGACAGCGCCGATCAACTGGGTCAATTCATGGCGCGGGATGATCTGGCTGGCTTCGATGGCTTTTCGTCCGGCAATCCAGAAAAAACCTAACACCATTGCAGAAACAAAGGCCGCGAGCAGGGGGTTAACCGCTGGTTGCCACCAGTATTGACCACGGAACAGATAGGCAGAACCGATGACAAAAAGGATTAATGAGATCCCTAAGGTGAGGAGATGTTTTGTGCGCCAAATTGCCAGTACAAACAAACCGGCTGCGGTTGCAATGACCGGCAGCGCCCACAGGTTGAGCGGGATTTGGATGATACTATAAGCAGCGGTTAGTAAAATAAAGACGGCCGCGATTTCCAGGATACCAGTACCGGGGGTGATGACTGCTAGCATGATCAGCACGAAGCTAGCAACGAGGATCAAGTAGGCGACATCAGGATTAAAAAGTATTTGCATGACAGCATCTTTCTTCCCAAGCGATATATTCGCTACATTCATTATACTTTGATTAACCGAGCTTGGGTCGTTATGGTATCATTAGAATTATGAAATTTCGTATCGCTTTAGCCCAAATCAATACCCATCTGGGAATGGTGGAGCAAAATTTAGACAAACATTTGCAATGGATCGAACAAGCACGCCAGGGCGGCGCCGATTTGGTGATTTTCCCCGAGCTTTCTCTCACCGGTTATGTATTGCAGGACTTAACTCCCACGGTTGCCCATTCACCTACGGCTGATGACCCGGTCTTCCAAAAGTTATTGCAGGAAAGCCGCTCGTTGGATATCGTGGTTGGGTTTGTGGATGAAGACCGCCGGCATCGTTTCTTCATTGCAGCGGCTTATCTTTCGCGCGGGGAGGTGATGCATGTGCACCACAAACTGTATCTTCCCACTTATGGTTTATTTGATGAAGGGCGCTTTTTCGCCTGGGGAGATCATATCTCGGCCTTTGAGACCCGTTTCGGTCGGATGGGGATGTTGATTTGCGAGGATTTCTGGCATGCCTCTCCACCATACTTGCTTTGGTTGGATGGAGCAGATGTCTTTCTCTTTATGTCTGCATCACCAGGGAGAGGATTAAGCGCAAAACCGCAACTGGAGTCCGCCCGCTGGGTTGAACAGCTCAACCAGGCATACGCCAGTTTGTTCACTGCTTTTGTTGTCCATGCCAACCGCGTTGGATATGAGGATGGTTTGAATTTCTGGGGCGGTTCGACAATATTTGATCCGGATGGAAACGAATTGCTCAAAGCACCTTATCACCAGGAGAGTTTGGTATTTGCTGAAATTGACATGAACCAGCTGCACCGTACCCGGGCGCGTTTACCCTTGTTACGCGATGAACGCACCGCGCTGGTACAACGGGAACTGGAGCGCATTCTTAACCGTAGCACACAAATGAACCGCTAAAACAGGACGGAAACATGCACGAAATTGACCTGACGATCGATACCGACCTTACCCGCCAAATCTTATGTGGCTTTCTAAAAACCGAAATCACCCGAGCTGGTTTTCAGCACGCCGTAGTAGGGCTTTCGGGTGGGATTGATTCGGCGCTTTCCTGTTTTCTGGCAGCGGAAGCGCTTGGCGCTCAGAATGTCTTGGCAGTGCGGATGCCGTACAAAAATTCTTCCGCTGATTCCCTGGAACATGCTCAGTTGGTGATTGACCAATTAGGGGTGGAGTCGGTCACCATTCCGATCACGGAGATGGTGGAACCGCTTTTTCAACGCGATCCGGAGATGAGTTCGATGCGGCGCGGGAATATTATGGCGCGGGCGCGGATGATAGTCCTGTACGATCAATCCGAAGTCTTCAAAGGGCTGGTGGTGGGAACAGGGAATAAGACCGAAATCCTGCTTGGCTATACCACACTCTATGGCGATTCTGCCTGCGCGCTCAATCCCTTGGGGGATTTATATAAAACCCAGGTGCGGCAGCTTGCCCGCGCCATGGGTGTGCCAGAGGTGATTATCCAAAAACCGCCCACCGCCGACTTATGGAAGGGGCAAACGGACGAAGGTGAGCTGGGTTTTACCTATACCGAGGTGGATAAGCTGCTCTACCTGCTGGTGGATCAGCGCTACAGCCCGCAGGATTGTGTGGAAGCTGGTTTTGCAGAAGAGTTTGTGCGTAAGGTGGTGGAGAAGATTCGCCGCAATCACTTCAAGCGGGTGCTGCCACCGATTGCGAAGCTCACCAACCGCACGGTAGGGTATGACTTTTTGTACCTGAGGGACTGGGGGACGTAAATTTGCCCGTGATAACATTGAATTTGTGTGTTCTCGGTTTGGTGTAATCGGGTTTTGATTACCCCCTTTAGGCTTTGGGCTGGAGAAGGTAAAGGCGAAGAGTCCAACTCATGATTGGGTAGGATATTTTGGCTCGTATGCACCTCGCGATTCGGGATCGGTGAGAGATCTGGATGTCGTGTTAATTGTTGCTTAATCGAAATTGCCTTTCGAGCGACGGGCGATGTGCTGTTTTATATGGCAGCGGAATGGGAATGAATAACAACCATGGAAAAAGCGGATGAGGGTAAGTAACCTGGTTAAGCCTAGGAGCGGTTATTTTGATTCAGATATAGGTCAATGGAATTGGCGAAATCAATCCAACTTGTTGGAGAACTTGATAGTGGATGCGATTCTTGAGCAGTAAACAAAAACATCATTAGCCTTGGCTGATTGTTTTGTATAAATATAACTTAATCCTTAATATGTCTGATTTGGAATGCACACAATTGTTAGAATAAACCGCAAAGGTTTGAAATCGAATTTTAATATAAACAATTGTATTTTCCAATTCCTATTTAAATAATTTTGATAATTATCTTTTATGTTTTTTCTTGATCGCCTTTTGTGAAGGTGAGTCATTTTCCGTAAACAAACAATCTAGGATATTAAAAGCAGCTTTCTCTGGGAAGTATTGTACAACATCATACAAAGCTGATAATTGAATTTCTCTTCTTAGTGAATCATTTTCAACCAATTGTTTCAGGGCATTATAACAAGCATCAGGGGTAGAAGTATCTACGATTAAACCATTCTTCTGGTGTTGAACAAATTCGGTAGAACCTCCATTTTGGGGAACAATGACTGCACAACCACACGCCATCGCTTCAAGAGCAGTTAGTCCCATTGCCTGATGCTTAGAGAAATCTACAAATATATCTGCTTTGCTTAATAAATTCGCGACTTGTAACTGAGTAAGGATTCCATATTGTTCATAGTTAAAATCAAGAGGTAAAGAAGAATTATTGTATCTAATATCAGTGGTACCGAAAAATTGTATCAACACATATTGGTTGTATTCCTTTTCTAAGCGGCGAAGTAATTCAACTGTAAATTCCGGATTTCGGTATTTTGACGCTGGTCGAATCATTGCAACGATTTTTATTGGTTTATCTCCGAAAATTCTAATATCCCTTGGCCGAAAGAGATTGATATTAATACTAATACCTACTACCGTCGGTTTGATTCCAGTATATTTGTATATAGTTTGTTGATTCCAATTTGTTTTTGTAAATGATTTGATATTTTTAATCAAGGTATATGATTTTAATGCTTTGTTGTATCCAAAGGAATTTGTATCATACATCCATGGTTCAAAATCCTGAATATAGTAGCCAAGAATAGGTTTTGTATATCTCTCTAATGGCTTTAACCATTCCACTGAAAAATTCGCTGTAGCAATCACTGCATCATATGAAGGAGCAATATTTATCAGGTCTTTCTGATCACCAAAAACGGTAGGGATATCGATATGAGGGTATGCTTGTGAAAATCCCTCTTTATATGATTTGAGATTAAAAATCTGTGCGTCTACTCCCATATCACGCATACAGCGGGCTTCATCAATAACGACATTCGCTCCACCTCCAACGCTCGAAACCGGTAGAAGGAACAAGACTTTTTTCCCTGAAAATATTTCTTTCCCTTTTTGTTGGTATTGTTCGATTTCTAACATGACATTAGTTCTGGCACGTATTCCCTCAAGGACACGATTTGGATTCATTATATTCACACTAAAGTTGAGGAGATCGTCGCCATGTATCTCACGCAGTTTTATACCAGCCCTTTGTGCTAATTGATGCCGTCGTTCGGTTGAGTAGCTTTTCGATTGGGCGTGGTAAATGTACACATCATCAGCTATGGCAAGTTTCCAACCAGCTTTTTGAGCTCTTAGATTAAAATCATCTTCTTCGCCATAACCATCTCCGAATACATCTTCATTAAAATAACCAATCTGATCAATGACATCCCGGCGAATCATCAAACAAAATCCATTTAATAAGGGTACATAAAGCTCTAATTTTGGCGCGTATTTTTTTGTGAGATAACTCATATCATCTACGCTCATTCCATCAGGCAGTGGATTCATTGCCCAGTCACCGTTTTCAGTCAATTTGGGAATGGATTGCCACGATGCTGTATTTGAAAGTGGGCCGACAACTCCTATTTTTTCATCTTGCATCATTACACTATAAAGCCCATCAAGCCAGTCAGGTCCAACAATCGTATCACTATTGAGCAGAACCAAGAATTTTGATTTAGAATTTTGCATACCAAGATTGGCGGCTCGTGTATAGCCGCGTGCATTTTCATTTCGAAGTAGAAATGAATGCTTAACTCTGCCTGTAAACTCAACTAAATAATCACGTGTTGGTTGTGCACTTCCATCATCTACAATAATTAAATTGTATGGTTCTGTAGTGTGATTAATAATTGATAATAAGCATTTTTCGACATCTTCAAGTGCGTTATGGACACAAATAATAATATCTATAGGTTCTGAATGTAGATGGGGTATTCGTGAAGGTTTTACCGGCTCTAAGGATAGAGGCTTCCCTTTATTCTCTAATTCAGAATTGACGAATAGTGCGTCCAGTAATGATGATAAATATTCATTTTCAATCGTTGTGCTTTGATTGCCAGTTGGTTCTGATTGTTGGCTCCTTTCAATCATGTTTGTGAAAATATCTGCAAATTCGAATAATTCTTTAGACAACTCATCCTCAGCCCTTGCATTGGCTTGAATCGCTTGCTGGCGAATTATGTCTATTAATTCTGGGGTTATTATTTCTTGATGGTTTTCGAGTTCATTTAGTATATCTGTTGCTTGGATTATTTGTTCAAAATTATTTTGAGCTAAAAGATAAGCTTTTTCTTTTAGGTCAATATCATAAATGTAATTACGAATAGATTCCCCTATTTTGTTGTTTATATTAACTAAACCAATTTGTTTTATGTCTTTGATTAATTTGTCTTTTGATTCCTTTTCACCCAATCGTTGTAATAGATTTATACAGAGATAATACAAAGGTAACCTATAGTTTAGGTTCGAAATTTTTTGTGAGCTGGTCAGCAATTCTTTTACGATTTTATATTCAAGTAAATATTGGTTTTGATTATGAAGTTGTTCCAATAGGATTCCAAAAAGATGAATAAATTCTCTAACCAATTCCTTGGAAAAAACAAGTGACTTATTTGCTTCTTGAAGTTGGGTAATTGTTTCCCGTAATTTATTCTCTGTATCAGTAAATTTAGATTCTAAGGACTTGTATGACTCTTCTAAATCAGCTTGTTTTTCTAATAAAGTTTGGTATTGATTGTTGAGAGATTTTACTTGTTTTGTTAATTCTTTTATTTTAAATTCTTGAATTTGATCGAAGAATTTTGCAGATGAAGCAGATGAATCATATACGGAATTTACATCAGTAGAATTTTCTAGAGAGATTAATCTTTGAGTATGATGGTTTGGAATTTGATGTATTTTTTCAAAATCAATTTCTAAGGTTTCTTGTGTAAAAATATCATTGTAAATAGGTCCTGCTTGCTGACACAATTTCCAATAAGTATCTAATACTTCAATAGGAATTTCTTCATCAATAAGATGGCTCATTGTTGAATGATCATGTCGAAGATTTGTAGATACCTCGGAACAGGCGGTATGAATGATCTCATCTGTTATTGGCAAACCGATGAATTCCGTTATTCGTTTTAACTCAGCCTGAGGGTTATAAAACCAAGTATCATAATGGGTGATTATATAGTCACAATTTTGGATTGATTTATTTAATTTTTGTGTGTAATCAAGCCATAAGTATAATGATGCTGCTCGCGAAAAATAATTTCTTTTGTGAAGTGATTTTGCAACCTCGATTGGATTACGAACGCATATAACAATTTTTGCATTAGGAAGGAGAGATTTCCAAAAAGGGATTAACAAAGAATTACGCGGATCTTTCCATCCCCAGTATGGATATTTAGAAAATTGGGCAATTAAATTGTTGGCATCTTCTTTGAATGTATCTAGATCTGTCCCATTTTCCCACCCATCTGCTAGTGATGGTGGAAAATCCCAACCACCGCCTAATTTTGCTAGTATTTTGTCATTAAGAGATAAAAATAAAATATTCTCCCAATGTCCTTTCTCATTATCCGCAGAGGCTCCTAATATGTCTTCATCCCGACCGAGGTATAAACCAGTTTGTTTCAGGATATGTGTGATCATTGAAGTTCCAGAACGGTGCATCCCGGCAATAATCACTGGCTGGGAATTATTAAATTCAGTGTTATCAATTTTGTTGTTGCGTGATAGCGTTATTGGGGTTGGTTGATATTCAGTGTCTGCCATTTGAGAATGTTCTACTGATTGACTTTGAATGCTTATCCAGATTAATTTATCCAAAGTATCTGCTAATAGTAAATCACTATTATCCCTAGCTATTTTCTCGTTTTCCCTAAGTAATTCAATTTCTTCCATAGATACTGGAACGTATGGATTAGTAAAAGCTGCAATTAAAGCTTCTGGTGATATATCTGCTTTTGACAATCGTGTATGGAGCAATTCAGCTATAATTTCTTTTTTAATTTGGTTAATTTCTTCTAATTTTTGTGGGGAAATTGATGGATATAAGTTTTCGTTTCCTTCTTGAAATAATAAATCGAATAACGAACAATAACTTGCCCCTGCCTCATAAGTAATACTATCTTTCTTAGTGGCGATAATATTTATCCCATAATTCTTTAATATCTGAAAATAATTTTGGAAAGATTCCAAGTGATTTTCTTTTCTGGATGTTTGATAATTTAATTGAGTTAATGGTCTTCCCAATCTTTCTAAATGAAATTCATAAGTACTATAGGAGTGATCAATATTGAAATAAGGATAATCTTTAATTTCTTTTAGATCCTCAAAAAGAAGTCTTAATATGTGTGGATCGAAATCATAAAAATGTTGAGCATATGGTGTCACATTTTTCATTTCGATACCAATGAAGATAATTTCACTTGCTCCAAGAATCAAAGCCAGGTGAGTACTTGCAAGAGCGACATTTAATTTTGTGTATAAGATTGGATCTTTCGATAATAAATAACGAGGTAATCCGATAGATGGATTAAATATTTCTCGCTTAATTGTGATTATATTTTTTTTATCAGGGAAGATACTTTCATTAACTGGACGTATATGAATGAATGTAGAAGAGGGAGATCTTTTTAATCCTAAAAGAATTTCACTTGGATAAGCAGATATAAAATATTTGGGTTTGATTTTATATTGAACACGATTAACTCCTATTGTCACCTCATTTTCAAGCAACTGAATTTGTCTCTCTGTTAATTCATTAAGTTGTGGACTGGAACCAATAATAAATATTCTTTTCCCTTTTTCTCTATCATTGAGATCCTCTGGTAACATGAAAGTCAACTCCGATTTTATAAGCCTAATGTTTAGAAAAGATCTAGTTTAGAATTTTTATAGTGAATCCCGAGCATTTTATAAATCTGAATTATTATGATAATAAATATTTGTATTTCTTGAATCGAATAAATATGCATAATTGAAAAGATAATATATGAATATTCGATCCATATTATTAAGATAATTTTTTTACACATTTTTGATTTTATTATTGTTTACCCATGAAACCATAAAAATCAACTAAAGTATCTGTAAATCATAAATAAAATATAGTCTAAATTAATTCCTTTAAAACTGCTTTATTATAAAAAAGCGCAAATATATATATGAATGACCAACAAGTCATTTACCTTTTTCAATATCGACTTATTATTTATAAACATGGTTCTATTTTCCAATATTTACATAATATTGTTTGTAAAATGGCTATATCATATCCTTAAGCCTCTCTTTACGCATCTTTCATCCCACCTTTACAGACAATTTAGCTATTCCCGTTTATAAATGGTGCAGTGGTTAATGATGGATATCCAATC
>Ga0078972_1008155_pt1 | contig 22300 bp, 21 predicted proteins | sample YelNatPaOPGAMG01_FD_67568 | JGI IMG/M metagenome (GOLD analysis project Ga0078972, IMG submission 67568) | Hot spring thermophilic microbial communities from Obsidian Pool, Yellowstone National Park, USA - OP-RAMG-01 (SPADES assembly) (version 2) | ecosystem: Environmental > Aquatic > Thermal...
CTCCCCCGGTTCCCTCCTCCCCCGGTTCCCTCCTCCCCCGGTTCCCTCCTCCCCCGGTTCCCTCCTCCCCCGGTTCCCTCCTCCCCCGGTTCCCTCCTCCCCCGGTTCCTTCCTCTTCCCCCAGGAGGTGACCAAGTAGGAGGTGACCGAGTTAACTCCTAATAGGAGTTAACTCGGTCACCTCCTATCCCTCCTGAGCGTCCGGGGTCTGACCCCGGACAGAAATATAAATCATTTTTTATGAGCAATGTGAAAGCAGAACAAATACATAAAGCAGTTATCCCGGCGGCCGGGTTGGGCACTCGTTTTTTGCCATTGAGCAAGGTTATTCCCAAGCCTCTTTTGCCTTTAGCAGACGAGCCAATGATTTTTTGGGCAGTAAAAGAGTTAAAAGAAGCAGGCATTCACGACATTGCTTTTGTGCTTTCTGATTCCTCCAAGATCATTATGGATTATTTTAAAGCAAAAAACGGTTTACGTGATGTGTTGGCAGCACAAAATAATAATGCGGCTTTGGAAGCATTGGGTAAGTTAGAGAGAGAACTGGAAGATATAAAATTTTCTTTTGTGATGCAATCAGAGCCTAAGGGTGATGGTGATGCTGTCTTGCGGGCAAAAAAATATGTGCACAATGAGCCATTTGCTGTTTTGTTTCCCGATGATATTTTTCAATGCCAGCGCGCAGCCATTGACCAATTGCAACAGATTTTTCAAGTGAGCCAAAAGCCTATTATTGGTTTAAAAAGAGTGTCAGCGGAAAAAGTTTCTTCATATGGCATAGTAGCAGTGGAAAAAATCGCCAATAGATTATACAAAATTAAAAAAATTGTAGAAAAACCGTCCCCAAGCGAAGCGCCTTTGGAATCGGGAAAACCCGGGGGCCCTGAAGGTACGGCTTTGGCTATTTGCGGCAGGTATGTTTTAACTCCAGATATTTTTCACTATTTGGGCATTGCGCCGTTAAACAAAAGAGGGGAACTAATTTTAGCGCAAGCTTTTTCTTTGATGCTGAATGATGGTATAATTATTTATGGCTATGAAATAGAAGGAGAATGGTTAGAGTGCGGGCAAATGACAGAATGGATGAAATCAAATATAAAAGCGCTTTTAACGGATAAAACATACGGGCCGCCCATAAAAGAGTGGCTGAAAAAAGAAAAGATTTTTTGAAAATATTATAAATTATAAATGGTTGAATGTTATAAAAAAATGAGAGCAATGAGCATAATTAGCATAATTAAAAATATATGAATAAAATTACCAAAGACATTCTTAAACAAATTTATGTTCCCCGGCCCGCAGACTCACACAAGTATCATTATGGTCTTTTGTTGGTAGTGGGAGGCGGGGAGTTTTATACGGGCTCTCCGGCATTGGCAGCGATGGCTGCTTTTAGAGCGGGCGTGGATATGGTGCAGGTGTTAGCGCCAAAGAGAGCTGCAGATATTATTGCTTCTTTTTCGCCTAACTTGGCTGCTTATCCTTTAAAAAATCCTATTTTTAACAAAGAAGAATTGCCCATAGTGCTTTCCTTTGTTTCTTCTGCGCAAGAAGTAGCGCATGAGAAAAGGGCTATTGTGTTGGGAGGAGGAATGGGCAGGTCCAATGAAACCAAACAAGCGCTTAATGAATTTTTTCAACAAGCGGATATTAAAATGGTTGTGGACGCAGATGCGCTTTATGCTTTAGCGGAAAATCCTTTTGCGCTCAAAGACAAGCCGGTTGTTTTAACACCCCATGCTTATGAATTTTTTGTGTTGAGTGGTAAAAAGGTGGCTGGTTTGCCATTGGAAGAAAAAGCAAAAATAGTGCAAGAGCAGGCAGCAAAAATGGGTTTAACTATTTTATTAAAAGGCGCAATTGATATTATTTCCAATGGGGAACAAACATTGTTCGATGAAACAGGCACGGCCTATATGACTGTGGGGGGCACAGGGGATACATTGGCTGGCATTTGCGGGGCGTTGTTGGCAATGGGTATAGAACCATTTTTGGCTGCCCAGGCGGCAAGTTTTATCAATGGCAAAGCAGGAGAGTTAGCAAGCAAGCGATTGGGAGCGAGTATGTTAGCCACTGACCTCATAGAGGATATAGCGCAAGTTATAAAATTTTAGTTTTTTGAAAAACAATTTTTTGACAATTAACCTAATTTTCTAATTATTCTAATTAACCTAAATAAATCCTAATAACCAATAATGAAATTGAGACCAATTAGAATTTAGAATAATTAGAACAATTAGAAAATTTTTTATTTTTTATTTATGTTGCACGACCTTATTATTATTGGCGGGGGGCCCGCGGGTATTACCGCTGGCATATACGCTGCGCGTAAGAAATTAAATACCTTGCTTATTACCAAGGATTTTTTTGGCCAAATAAGCAGCACAAGCCAGGTGGATAATTGGCCCGGAGAAATAGGCATTAGCGGTATAGATTTAATGCGCAAATTAGAAAAACATTTAAGAGAGTTTTGCTTAAAAATTGAAGTGCAAAAAACAGTAGCAAAGATATGGAAAAAGCAAAAAATTTTTTATGTGCAAACGCAAGATAATGGTTTTTTTCAGGCACGCGCTTTGATAATAGCCACGGGCAGGCATATAAGGCCCTTGGGCATTGAAGGAGAAGAAAAATTTGTGGGTAAGGGCTTGTCGTATTGCAGTATTTGCGATGCTCCGTTTTTTCAAAATAAACAAGTAGCCGTGATTGGCGGGGGCAATGCCGGGTTTGAGGCTGCTTTGGATTTGGCAAAATACGCAAAAAGTATTTTTATTTTTGAAAAAGACAACACTGCCAAAGCCGATGAATTATTGCAAGAGCAGGCTCAAAAAACAGGAAAAATAAAAGTGGTTTTTCACAAGCAGGTTCTTAAAATAGAAGGTAATCAAAAAGTGGAAGCTATTATTTATAAAGACACAAAAACAAATAAAATTTTTCAGCAGCCAATGGAAGGTGTGTTTGTTTATATTGGTTCTGTGCCCACAGTGGAGTTTTTGGGCAAAATGGTAGGGTTGAATAAAAACAAAGAAATTAAAGTAAATCCCCGCACAATGGCAACCTCGTGTGAAGGCATTTTTGCCGCTGGAGATTGCAACGACAGCAAATGGAAGCAGATGATTGTGGCGGCTGGGCAGGGAGCAGTGGCAGCCCTTTCTGCGCACGAATATTTAATGAGTGGCAATCTCCAGCGTTAGAAGGGGGTCGGGGAAAATTTAAATTAACCTAATTATTCTCATTATTCTAATTAACCTAAACAATAATCTAAAATAATAAATAATGAATTAAAAAGTAAGCACATTGATGCAGTTTTTACTTTTTATTAGTATTCTATTTTTGTCATTATGAAAATTATTTCTTTACGTGCTCGGCAAATTTTGGATTCGCGCGCCATACCCACCATTGAAGCAATTTTGGAAACAGAAAAGGGGGTTTTTTACTCCTCAGTGCCTTCGGGCACTTCCACGGGCCGGGGCGAGGCTTTTGAATTGCGCGACGGAAATAGCGAATTTTTAGGCAAGGGTGTGCGCCAAGCAGTGCAAAATATCAATCAAGTGATACAAGAGGCGCTTTTGGCAAAAGAATTTTCTTCGCAAAAAGAAATAGACGAATTTTTAATTGCTTTGGACGGAACGGCTAATAAATCGCGCTTGGGCGCCAATGCTATTTTAGCGGTTTCCATAGCATTTAGCCGGGCGTTTGCCCGCCAAGAGCATCAAACGCTTTTTCAATTTTTTTCCCAACAAACATCTCAATTAACAAAAGAAAATGAGCAACAACAAGAAGGATTATCTTTTGGATTAATGCCCAAGCCCTGTTTTAATATCTTAGAGGGAGGAAAACATGCTGGCAGTGATTTGGAGGTGCAGGAATTTATGATTGTGCCTTTTGGCGAAAGTTTTGAAAAAGAGCTGCAAATGGCTGCTGAAATCTATCACCATTTAAAAATAATTTTAATGAAACACTGCGGCTCTTTGGCAATTAATAAAGGCTATGAAGCCGGGTTTGCTCCTGCTCTCAAAAAAACAGAACAGGCATTGGATTTTTTAGTGCAAGCCATTGAGAGCGCGGGTTATAAAGAAAAAGTAAAAATTGCTTTGGATGTTGCCGCAAACAATCTGGTTTATAACGGAAAAAATAAATATAAAATCAATGGAAAACTTATTACCCAGGACAAACTTTTAGATTATTATTTAAAACTATTAAAAAAATATCCCATTTTATTTTTAGAGGACCCCTTTAGCGAGAACGATAATGCAAGCTGGCAACGACTTAATGAGCAAGTGGCTGGTTTTTTTCCACAACCATTTATTGTGGCCGATGATTTAACCACCACCAATATAAAACGTATTGAACTGGCAAAAGAACAAAATTTGTGCGGCGGTGTTATTGTGAAGCCCAATCAGATTGGCACTGTTTGGGAAACTATACAAGCGGCAATGCGCGCTAAAAGCGTGGGTTGGAAAATTATTGTTTCGCACCGCTCAGGAGAAACAAACGATGATTTTATTGCAGATTTGGCAGTGGGCTTGAAAGCTGATTTTATTAAAGCCGGCGCGCCCGCTGGCGGAGAAAGAGTGGCAAAATATAATAGATTATTGGAGATTGAAAAAGAAATAAAAAACTAATATCATCTTCTTTTTCAATAAATTATGTCCAAACTTGTTTTATTGCGCCATGGCGAAAGCGTGTGGAACGCGCAAAATAAATTCACCGGCTGGATTGATGTGGGGCTTACTGAAAAAGGCAAAAAACAGGCAAAACAAGCCGGTTTGCTTTTAAAAGAAAAAGGGTTTGTTTTTGATATTGCTTTTACCTCGGTTTTGCAAAGAGCGATTGAAACATTGGAAATTGTGCTTGATAAAATGGGGCTTTTGGGTATTGCGGTGCAAAAGGCGTGGCAGTTAAACGAAAGACATTATGGCGCTTTGCAGGGTATGAACAAAAAAGAAGCGGTTAAAAAATTTGGTTTACAGCAATTAATGGCTTGGCGAAGAGGATACAAAGCAAAGCCCCCGGCTTTGGCCAGGGTTTCCTTAAACAAGAAAGAGCCCAAAAGCGAATCGTTGGAAGATGTTTTTTTAAGGGTTGTTCCTTATTGGCGCAAAAAAATAGCGCCCCATCTGACGCAGGGCAATAATGTGTTGGTGGTGGCGCATGGCAATTCGTTGCGAGCGTTAGTGAAGTTTTTAGACAATCTTTCTGATGAAGAGATTGAAAAAGTAAACATTCCTTCGGTGATTCCGTTGGTTTATGAATTTGATAAATCAATGCAGGTGCAACATAAATATTATTTAGCTTCCCCGCAAAAAGTTGCCCGGGCCGCTCAAGCAGTGCAAAATGAAATTAGATAAGTGAATGATTATAATTGTTGCTCTTGTTTTTTAAATAATTTTCTGCTAATATACACAAACCCAATCAATTATTATCATTTTAACAAATCGTTTAGATTTTATATTTTATAAAATTAAACGAGAACCAAAAAAAATATGAAAGGCATATCAAAAGAACAAATCAAAAATATTACCATTGCTGTTTTAGTGATTGCGCTGGGCGCTGTTTGCTATTATTTTATTTACGGTTCGCCTCTTAATTTATCCGGCGAACAAGCAGCGCAACGCGCTATTGCTTATATCAACAATGATCTTTTGAATGGTCGCGCTACCGCCACCTTAAATGGCAAGGTTGTGCAGCAAAGCGGATTATATAAAATTAATATTAAAATCGGTTCTGATGAATTTCCTTCTTATGTTTCTAAAGACGGCAAACTGCTTTTTGCTCAGCCGCCTTTGGAAATCAAAACAAGCACTTCCAGCACCAGTACTTCGCCAAATAAGGCGCAAAATAACACGGAAAAACCCAAAGATGCTGCTCAAGCCTGCAACAGTTTGAATCCTTCCAAATCTGCCACCCCTCAATTAGAAGCTTTTGTGGTAAGTGAATGCCCTTATGGTTTGCAAATGCAAAGGGTTTTAGCCGCGATTGTGCAAGGCGCGCCTCAATTAGCGCAAAATATTCAGATTAAATATATAGGTGAGGTGCAAGACGGTAAGATTACTTCAATGCATGGCGAAGAAGAAGCGCAAGAAAATTTAAGGCAAATTTGTATCAGAGAAGAACAAAAAGATAAATATTTTCCTTACATTAGCTGTTTTATACAGGAAGGGAAATCGCAGGAATGTTTGAAAACAGCAGGCGTGCAAGAAGCCGCTTTAAATAATTGTATGAAGGGCAAAGGCATACAGTATGCCCAAAAAGATTTTGAAGCCAGCCGCAAATATAATGTGACCGGTTCTCCCACTCTTATTTTAAACGGAAAGTTAGTAGACGAGTTTGATTTTGGAGGCAGGTCCGCTCAAGCTGTAAAAGAGGTCATTTGTTGTGGTTTTGATTCCAAACCCTCTGTTTGCGCCACTGAACTTTCCACCCAACAAGCCAATGTTTCGTTTTCCAAAACATACAGCGGTGGCGCTTCGGGTGGTTCTTCCTGCCAGTAATTACAAGGCAAAAACCTTGAAAATGGAAAATGAAAATTTTTTAACTACTTATAAATTCTATGATTAAAGTATATTCCACAGAGTTTTGCCCTTATTGTCTTTCGCTCAAAGAGTTCTTAAAGGAGCACGGTGTGCAATTTGAGGAAGTTGATGTTACGGAGGACCAAAACGCTCAAGAAGAAATGATTGCAAAGTCCGGGCAAATGGGCGTGCCAGTAGTGGATATTGATGGCCAGATTGTGGTGGGATTTGATAAAGAAAGGATTAGCCAGTTGCTTCACTTAAAATAACATTAAATTAAATTGCAAATTTTAAAGTGATATTTTTATATTTGCAATTTAATACTTTTTATTTTGCTCTATGCTCAAAATCGCCATTAATGGTTTTGGCAGGATAGGTCGTTGTGTTTGCAAAAGAATTTTAGACAGTCATGCGCAATTGCAGATAGTGGCAATTAATGATTTAACAGATTTGAAAACGTTGGCTCATTTGTTGCGCTATGATTCTGTTTATGGAATTTACCAGAGAACAGTTGAAATTACAGATAAAAGTATTTTCATTGAAGGCGTTAATGGAGCAAAAGAAATAATGATTTTTGCGCAAAATGATCCGCGGGATTTGCCTTGGGAAAAATTAGACGTGGATATTGTGTTGGAATGCACTGGTCGTTTCACAGATTATGAGGGAGCCGCAAAGCACTTGCAAGCGGGCGCAAAAAAAGTGATTATCTCCGCACCCTCTAAAGACCCAGTTAAAATCCCCGCTTTTGTTTTGGGGGTAAATGAAGATAAGTTTGATGCTCAACAACACGCAATTGTGGATATGGGCTCTTGCACCACTAATTGTTTAGCGCCTCTTGCTAAAGTTTTGCAGGAACATTTTGGCATTGTGAAAGGATTTATGAGCACGGTGCATTCTTATACAAACGACCAACGTATTTTGGATTTGCCCCATAGCGATTTGCGAAGAGCGCGCAGCGCTCCTTTGAATATCGTGCCCACCACCACGGGCGCGGCAAAAGCCATTGGCAATATTATTCCTGAATTAAAAGGAAAATTAGACGGCATTGCTTTTCGCGTGCCCACGCCCACGGTTTCTGTTTTGGATTTAATTTGCCAAGTGGAGAAAAAAACAACGGTTAAAGAAATCAATGATGTTTTTCAGGCGGCCTCTCAATCAAAAGCATTAAAGGGGATTTTAAACATTGAATATGCCCCTTTGGTTTCTTCTGATTATATCGGCAATTCTTTCTCTGCTATTGTGGATGCGCCTTGCACAATGGCAATAGAAAATCTAGTGAAAGTAGTTGCCTGGTATGATAATGAATGGGCATATAGTTGCAGATTAGCAGAATTCGCCCAATACGTGGGCAAAAGCATGCAAGAGCAATAAGTTCTCTTTTTTGAAAAAGGAGGGAGTTATCTCCCTTCTTTTTTGTTTTACTGTTGGCGATGTTTTTTATTTTTTGCTATAATTTAATAATCACTCCATAAAGACAAAACATAAAATCAATTAACACTAAAACTATGCTTCAAAAAGGAGATTTATATTTGCCCGAAAAAGAAATAACAAAAAAGTGCTGGGTAAAAGAAGAAAAGTTTTATGAGCTTGCTCAAAAAGACCCTCTGAAATTTTGGGAGCGATTAGCAGAAAAACTTTTTTGGTGGCAAAAATGGGATAAAGTATTTGTGCATCATCCCCCTTATTTTCAATGGTTTGTAAGTGGCAAAATGAATATTACATACAATATCTTTGAAAAAAATTGCGCGGGTTGGAAGAAAATAAAAAATAAAACTGCCATTATTTGGGAGCCGGAGATATTAGAAGAACAAAGTGTAAAAATTACTTACGGCGAGCTTTTGGAGCAGGTGTGCAAAACAGCCAATGCTTTAAAAAAATTGGGCGTGAAAAAAGGAGACAGGGTGGGCATTTATTTACCGATGATTCCTCAAGCTGTTGTGGCAATGTTAGCGTGCGCGCGCATTGGAGCCGTGCACTCGGTGGTTTTTTCTGCTTTTTCGCCCGGGGCTTTGAAAACGCGTTTGCAGGACGCGCAAGCTAAAATTTTAATCACCAGTGATGGCTATTATCGCCGGGGGAAAATTATTAATTTGAAAGAGAATGCCGATCAGGCTGTGTTAGATACAGCAGTGGAAAAAATCATTGTGGTCAAAAGAGCCAACAATTCTATTTATTGGCAGGAGGGCAGGGATTTGTGGTGGCACGATTGCATAGAAAAAGAAAGCGCGCAATGCGTTCCTGAAATAATGGACAGCGAAGACCCCTTTTTTATTCTTTACACCAGTGGTTCCACGGGCAAACCCAAAGGCGTTTTGCATACTTGTGGGGGGTATATGGTGCAGACATATTGGACAGGAAAATGGATTTTTAATTTTTTAGAGGACTCGCTTTTGTGGTGCACTTCTGATTTGGGATGGATTACCGGACATTCTTATACTTGTTATAGTCCTTTATTAAACGGCATTACCACTTTAATGTTTGAGGGCGCACCTGATTGGCCGGGGGCGGATAGGTGGGCGCAAATTATTGAAAAGCACAAAGTAACTATTTTTTATACCGCTCCCACAGCCATTAGAATGTTTGAAAAATACGGAGCAGATATTTTGCAAAAATATTCTTTTCGTACTTTAAAGATTTTAGGGTCCGTGGGCGAGCCAATAGATGAATCAGCCTGGCATTGGTACTTTAAAGAAGTAGGAAAAGAAAGATGTCCTCTGGTGGATACTTGGTGGCAAACAGAAACAGGCGGGATTCTTATTACTTCTTTGCCCGGAGTGGGACCCTTTAAACCTTGTTTCACAGGCAGGCCCTTGCCGGGCATTAAAATAGAAATTTTAGATGAACAAGGAAAGCCAGTGCAAGTAAATCAAAAAGGTAATTTAGTTGTTTTGCCTCCGTTTAGTCCGGGTTTATTGCGGGGCATTTATCAAAATCCGCAAAAATACAAAGAAACATATTGGTCCCAATATGGCGAGAATATTTATTTTACCTCTGATGCTGCTTTAAGAGATGAAAATGGATTAATCAGGATAATGGGCAGGGTAGATGATGTTTTAAAAGTGGCAGGCCATAGAATAAGCACAGGAGAAATGGAAAATGTGATATGCCGTCAGAAGGATTTTTTAGAGGCAGCGGTGGTGGGCAAGGCAGATGAAATTAAGGGCGAAGTGCCAGTGGTTTTTGCGGTCAGTCAATCTCAGGAAACATCAGATGTTTTGCAAAAAGCAGTCATAGAGCAAATTCGCAGAGAGATTGGTCCTATTGCTATGCCCGCTGATGTTTATATTGTGCCGGATTTGCCCAAGACGCGCTCAGGAAAAATTATGCGCCGCGTTTTAAAGAAAATGATTCAGAACGAAGATTTGGGAGATCTTTCTACTTTAGCTAATCCGGAGGTAGTGCAAAGCATTGCGCAAATTATGCAAAAGCAAAGTTCAGCATCTGCGTAATTTTGCACAAAACATAATGCGAACGGCGAAGAGCAAGGAGCCGGGGAGGAGCGGAGGGAGGAATCGAGGAGGTGAATCAAGGAGGTGAATCGAGGAGGTGACCGAGGAGGTGACCGAGGAGGTGAATCGAGGAGGTGACTAAAGAAGATGACCAAAGGAGGTGACCGAAGGAGGTGACCGAGTTAACTCCTATTAGGAGTTAACTCGGTCACCTCCTATGCTCGGTCACCTCCTCTGCTCGGTCACCTCCTCTGCTCGGTCACCTCCTATGCTCGGTCACCCCCTATGCTCGGTCACCTCCTATAGTCACCTCCTATAACCCCGGACAAACTCCGGGCAAGATTATTTTAGATTATTTTAATTTTTTCTTTATTTTTATGGAAATCAAAACAATTCAATATATTTTGTGGCTGGAAGAAATTAGTAAAAAAGATATAGCGCTGGTGGGCGGGAAAAACGCTTCGCTGGGCGAAATGTTCAGTCGTTTTGCGCAATTAAAAGCGCAATCTCCCAACTTAAAAGCTGAAGAGGTGCCCAATATCCCCAATGGTTTTGCTATTAGCGTGAATGCTTACTGGCATTTTTTGCGCTTTAATCATTTAGAAGAAAAATTACATAAACTTTTTCAGGATTTTCAACCCCAAAACTTTCTTAGTTTAAAGCAAACAGGTAAAAAAGCGCGGCGTTTGATTTTGGAAGGCAAGATGCCTCCTGATTTGGAAGAAGAAATTTTTACCGCCTACCAAAAACTTTCTCAGCAATATTCTCAAAAAGAAGCGGACGTGGCAGTGCGTTCTTCAGCCACAGTCGAGGACACCAAGCAATCCAGTTTTGCCGGGCAGATGGAAAGCTATTTAAATGTTAAAGGTAAAAAAGAGTTAATTTTGGCTGTGAAAAAATGTATGGCTTCGTGGTTTACAGACCGCGCTATTGCTTATAGGCAGGCAAAAGGCGTTGATCATTTAAAAAATGGCATTTCCGTGGGCGTGATAAAAATGGTGCGCAGCGATAGGGGTTCATCCGGCATTATGTTTACTTTAGACACAGAAACTGGTTTTGCGCATATCGTTTTAATCAATGCTATTTATGGAGTGGGCGAGATGATTGTAAAAGGCAGGATTACGCCTGATGAATTTATTGTTTTTAAACCCACACTGAAAGCAGGATACGAAGCGCTGATAACTAAAACATTGGGCAGAAAGCATTATCAGTATATTTATGCCAAAGGAGGGGGGTTAAAAAAAATGGTGGTGGGCAAAGAAAAACAAAAAACCTTTTCTTTATCCGACAGAGAGGCTTTGCAGTTAAGTCGGTGGGCAATGCTTATTGAAGAACACTATGGCGCGCCTCAGGATATTGAATGGGCAAAAGATGGAGAGAGCGGACAACTGTTTATTGTGCAATCGCGGCCGGAAACCGTGCAGTCATTAAAAAATCGTTTACTTTATGAAGAATATCAAATAAAAACAGAGCAAAAACCAGTTTTAGAAGGCATTGCTGTGGGTGAAAAAATCGTGACAGGTAATGCCAGAATTATTGAAGATGTTTCCAAGTTGTCTCAATTTCAAAGCGGTGAGATTTTAATCACCAGAATGACTGACCCTGATTGGGTGCCGGTGATGCGTCAAGCCGCAGGCATCATCACTGACGAGGGAGGCAAAACAGCGCACGCTGCTATTATCAGCAGAGAATTGGGTATTCCTTGTATTGTGGGCACAAAAAATGCTACGCGTTTGTTTAAAAATGGTCAGGAGATAACAATAGATTGTTCGTTGGGCAACAAAGGCAGAATATTTTTGGGCAGGGTGGCTTTTGAGAAAAAAGAATACAAGCTGGATACTTTGCCGGATTTGGGGGTGAAAATAATGGTGAATATGAGTTCTGCCGACAGCGCTTTTAGGGTTGCTATGCTGCCTCAACAGGGAGTGGGTTTGGCACGCGAGGAATTTATTATAGCAGAAAAAATTAGAATTCATCCCTTAGCGCTTATTTATTATGAACAGTTAAAAAATTATGCCAGAGCCAAAACAGAAAAAATAAATTTGCCGGGATTTAATATTGAATACAGCAGAACCAAATTAGCGCAGATAATCAGCAAAATTGATGAGCTAACGCAAACATATATTGATAAAAAAGAATATTTTGTGAAAGAGTTAGCAGAGGGTATTGGAAAGATTGGCGCTGCTTTTTGGCCTCACCCTGTGATTGTGAGATTTTCTGATTTTAAAACAAATGAATATCGTCAGTTGCTTGGCGGAGAATTGTTTGAAGCACAGGAAGAAAATCCGATGTTAGGATGGCGGGGCGCTTCCAGATATTATGATGAAAAATTTAAACCCGCGTTTTTATTGGAATGCAAAGCCATTAAAAGGGTGCGTGAAAAATTTGGTTTGAAAAATGTGAGAGTGATGGTGCCGTTTTGTCGCACGCCTCAGGAAGGAGAAAAAGTTTTGTCTGTGATGCAGCAGGCAGGTTTGGAAAGAGGCAAAGAAGATTTACAAGTTTATGTAATGGCAGAACTGCCCTCTAATGTGATATTAGCAGAAGAGTTTTTGCAGATATTTGATGGAATGAGCATTGGTTCTAATGACCTCACACAAATGGTTTTGGGTATAGACAGAGATAATGCTGATTTGAGCACTATTGGAGATGAAAGAAATAAAGCAGTGAAAGCAATGGTGAAAAAAGTGATTAAGATGTGTAGAGAAAAAAATAAATATTGCGGCATTTGTGGTCAGGCGCCCAGCGACTTTCCTGAATTTGCGCAATTTTTAATGCAAGAGGGTATTGAAAGCATTTCTTTAAATCCGGATACAGTGATTAAAACCATTTTCCATTTAGCAAAAACAAAATTATGAACAATAGATTGTTAGCCCCTCAACGCCCCAGAGCCGTATATTGATAAGCAGTTTAATAATTTATGCGCAAAGCAAAAAATCTCCAACATCATATTAACAAAAAGTATGTAAGGGGGTTTACCCCGTTAGAAGTAGGACGCGCACGCGAGCGTCCGCGACTTCTAACGGGGCTTACCCCGTTAGAAGTAGGACGCGCACGCGAGCGTCCGCGACTTCTAACGGGGCTTACCCCGTTAGAAGTAGGACGCGCACGCGAGCGTCCGCGACTTCTAACGGGGTTTACCCTTTTGGAGTTGCTGATTGTTATTGGCATCATTGGTATTTTAAGCAGCGTTACTATTGTTTCTTATTCCTATTACAACGCCAAAGCGCGTTTGGCTAACACCTTGCGCTTTGCGCAGAACGTGCGAAGCGCTTTGCAAGACAATATGGTTGCCTGGTGGACATTTGACGAAACATCAGGCTCCACATCCACTGACAACTGGCTCAATGGTCTTAATGGCAGGGTGTATGGCGCTGTGTGGACAGAAGGCATTGTGAACAATGCTTTGAGTTTTGATGGTATTGATGATTATGTGGATGGGGGGAACGCCGGTATTTTAGATGTGGGCACTAATGATTTTACTATTGAATTATGGGCAAAAGCAAATGGAGGTACATACGGAAGAGCTATAATTTCAAAAGGAGGATGGAGTAGTATAGGCTATTTTATCTCTGAAGCTTATTCGCCCTCTGACAAATATTACTTTGGCGTGCGAGATAGTTCTGGGTACAAGTCTGTGGCGCTTAATATCGGTCCTTCTTTTGAATGGACGCATATTGTAGGAGTGAAAAGCAATAATCATTTAGAGGCCTGGATAAATGGCAAAAAGATAGGAGAATATAATGGCACTATTGGTTCTTTGAGTAATTCCTCCCAACCTCTTTTTATAGGGAAGAGTTTTAATAATTATTATTTCAACGGTCTTATTGACGATGTGCAAATTTACAATACTGCTTTGAGCGCAGACGCTATTTACCAGCTTTATGCCCGGGGTGCGCAAAAGCATCAGCCTTTATCCTTGCAACAATAAACCCGGGGCCAGACCCCGGATTCTGGCGCTGGGCGCAAAGATGGGCACGGCGCCGGGCATCTGAATCTGTATAAAATTGTAATAATAAAAATTGTCATACGCATAAATATGTTTGATGTTATTACATTTGGTTCAGCCACCGGAGATATTTTTTTGAAATTGTCTCAAGTATTCCAAGGCGAGTCCCACCCAGCGCAAGGTCATTTTTTTTGTTTGCCGCTGGGTAGGAAATTATTAGTAGAAGAAATAGAGTTTTTCAGCGGCGGGGGAGGGGTGAATGTGGCTTGTGGTTTGTCGGCTTTGGGGTTAAAAACTGCTTATGTGGGCAAGGTGGGTGAGGATTGGGCAGGTGAATTAGTTTTTCAGGATTTGAAAAGGTTTGCTGTTTGCTCAAAATGGATTAAAAAAACCAAAAATCAAGCCACGGCTCTTTCTTTTATTATTTATACCAAAAATGAGCGCACTGTTCTTATTTCCAGAGGCGCGTGCCATTTTTTAACCAAGCAAGAATTATTTTCGAAAAAATATTTAAGGAGCGATATTTTTCCCAAAAGTAAATGGTTTTATGTGGCTCCGCTTTATGAAAAAAGCGCTGAGCTTTTTGCTGATATTGTTAGCTATGCTAAAAAAAGAAACAGCAAGGTGGCTGTTAATCCCAGTATGTATCAAATTACCCAAGAGTACGATAGCGCTTTTTGGTCCAGTTTGGCTCAGGTGGATATTTTATTTTTAAATTATGAGGAAGCCTGCGCGATGACACATTCTTTACAGATTGATTACGAACAATTATTTAAACAATTGAGTCGTATATGCTCTGGTATTATTGTGGTGACGCATGGTGAAAAAGGCGCCACTGCCTTTGATGGAGCAAAAATTTTTCAAGCCAATGCTTATGGTGTGCAAGTTCACGATACCACTGGAGCGGGCGATAGTTTCGCCAGCGGTTTTTTAACAGGCATTATCAATAAGAATGCTGTGGATTATGCCTTGCGCTTGGGTATTGTCAATTCTGGTTCGTGTGTGAGTAAAAAAGGAGCAAAAAACGGGCTTTTAACAAAAAAAGAGTTGAATTTTTTACCTAATGTTGATATAATAACAACGCGTCTATATTAATTTCATAAAAATATATCTATGGCTCAAATTAAATTAGATAAATCTAAATGCATTGGTTGTGGCACTTGTTCTATTTTATGCGAAGAGTTTTTTACAATGGGAGAAGATGGCAAGTCGCATTTAAAAGAGGCGATTGAGCGCAGTAATGGTGTTGAGCAGATAAATGTGCAGGAAGTTAGTTGCGCTCAAGAGGCAGCGCAATCCTGTCCGATGCAGTGCATTACAATAATACAATAATGCGAATGTGCGAATTTTAGGCCCATAATGCGAACGGCGAATAGGAAGGAGCCGGGGAGGGAGCGGAGGAGGTGACCAAGGAAGGAATCGAGAATCGAGGAGGTGAATCAAGGAGGTGAATCGAGGAGGTGACCGAGGAGGTGAATCGAGGAGGTGAATCAAGGAGGTGACCGAGGAGGTGACCGAGGAGGTGACCGAGGAGGTGACCGAGGAGGTGACCGAGGGGGTGACCGAGTTAACTCCTATTAGGAGTTAACTCGGTCACCTCCTCTGCTCGGTCACCTCCTATGCTCGGTCACCTCCTATAACCCCGCACAAACCCCGGGCAAGATTATTTTAGATTATTATAAGAATCATTAGGTCAATTAGTTTAATTTTTATCTATGCTTTCTCTTTTAGCGACAATTAGAAATAAAAAAGAAAAAACAAATGTTTTAAGGAAACAGGGTTTTTTGCCAGCAGTTTTATATGGCGAGAGTATCGCCCCTCTTTTATTAAAAGTAAACGCAAAAGATTTTCAGAGGATTTTCGCGCAAAGCGGAGAAACATCTTTATTGCGTTTGCAGATTAGTTCCAGCGCACAAAGTCATTCTGAAAAAAAGGATAACAATCAGCCCAAGACAGAAGGAAAAGAATTTGATGTGTTAGTGCATCAGGTGCATAAAGATCCTTTAAGGGGGAATATTTTGCATATTGATTTTTTCCATCCTTCTGCCAAAAAGAAAATTGTGAGCGAGGTGCCTTTGGTTTTTGAGGGCGAATCTGCGGCTGTTAATGATTTGGGCGGTGTTTTAATGAAGGAATTGCAACTTCTTAATGTGCGCGCTTTAGCGAGCAACCTGCCCCACCAAATAAAAGTGGACATTTCTGGTTTGAAAACCCTTGAAGATAAGATTCTTGTGAAAGATTTACATCTGCCTTTAGGAGTGCAGGTAGTTGGTCATCATCCGGAAGATTTGGTAGCGCATATTGGTTTGCCCAAAGAAGAAAAAACAATAGAGCAGCCTGTTGGAGAAACAGAGCCAGAGCAGGCAAAACAATCGCCAGATGTTTCTAAAGAAGAATAAACCATTTCTCTTTTTTGCGCTTTTTGGTTTTTTCCTCTTTTGAACAAAAAATATTAGTTTATTTGAGTTGATTTTAGAAAATAAATAAGAATAATTAACATTATTAGGTTATTTTTGCTATGTTTTTGTGGCGAAAAAAAATATCTTTTTTTGTTTTTTTAACTTGTTGCTTGAGCATCGCTTGTTTCTTGTTGAGCATTAATGTTTTAGCACAAAATGATGGAGAATGCGAATGGACAAATATTGAACAAGCGGAAAAGAATTTATCGCGCGATGATTATCGGGCGCTTTTAGAAAAGTGTAAAGTTTATTATGAGAAAAAGAGCAGCGAATTAGAAGAATCTTTGCAAAAAACTGCTTCTAATAAAAAGAGTTTAGCCAATGATATTGCTGTGTTGCGCAAAAAAATACAAAATCTGGATTATAAAATTTCCCAAACCAACTTGATGATCAAAGACCTTTCTTCTCAGATTAAAAGCACAGAATCGTCTATTGATAAAACAGAATCTAAATTAAAAGAGGTGCAAAATAATTTGGGGTTAGTGTTGCAGTTAAGATACGAAGAAGACCGTAAATCCACTATTTCTATTTTATTGGGCGAAAAAAGCCTTTCTGCTTTTTTTGACAATCTCGTGGCTTTAGAAGCGCTTAATATAAAAATTCAGGATTTGCTTTTAGAAGTAAAAACCCTAAAGGAAAATTTAGAAAATCAGAAGAATAATTTAGATAACGAAAAAAAGTCTTTGGAAAGCGTAGTGGCAATGCACAAACTGCAAAAGGAAGAATCCGCTCTCAAACAAAAACAACAGGAGAAATTTTTAAAATTAACAGAACAGGAATATCAAAAGTATTTAGAAGAGCAAAAACAAGCCAAAGAAAAGATAACCAAAATCGGCAATTTATTGTTTCAGTTATTGGAGGTGCCCGAAGGCGGTATTAAATTTGAAGACGCTGTGGCAATGGCAAAAACCACAGCCAATTCCGTGGGGATTAGGCCTGCTTTTTCCTTGGCAATTTTGTGGCAGGAAACACGCATTGGTAAATTAAAGGGCGGCTGTTTTTTGCAAGATACTGCCACTGGAGATGGTATTTATATTAAAAGCGGCAACAAAGCGCCCAAAACAATGCATCCCACGCGCGATGTGCCAAAATTTTTAAGCCTTATTGATAGCCTCAATAAAGCCGGTTTTTTAAAAACCGATGCTTTTCATACACCTGTTTCCTGTTGTATGATTTCTAATGGTCAATATTTTGGCTGGGGAGGCGCGATGGGTCCGGCGCAATTTATTCCTTCCACTTGGATGCTTTACAAAGAGGCGGTGGAGCAAAAAACAGGGTCTTCTCCTGCTAATCCTTGGAATATTAGAGATTCATTTTTGGCAAACGCTCTTTATTTAAAGGATTTAGGGGCGGGCGCTCAAACATATCAAAAAGAACTTACAGCGGCGATGAAATATTTTGGCTGCACTAATTCTTGGTGTGAAGCAAATTATGGCAGGCCCGTGATGACAGCGGCTAATTGTATTCAGGATTATATAGATAACAAAGCAATGAGCGAGGACTGCAAAGAGTTAATTTTTTAAATGGGTGTTGAGATGTTCAATAATTTTTTCCAAATGGCCGTCCATTATTTTGTCTAAATTATGCCAGGATTTTTCTACGCGGTGGTCAGTAAGACGGTCTTGGGGAAAATTATAGGTGCGGATTTTTTCTGCTCTTTCCGCGCTGCCGATTTGGGCGCGGCGTTCCTGTAAGAGTTTGTTTTGCTGGGCGCTATTTTCTCTTTCAAAAAGGCGTGCCTGCAAAATAGAAAGAGCCGCTCTTTTATTGTCTTCTAAACTTCTTTCTGTTTGAGAGGTAACCACTAAGCCTGTGGGCAAGTGAGTAATTCTTACGGCTGTTTGACGTTTATTCACGTTTTGGCCACCCGGTCCTGAAGATTTATAAAAGTCCATTTTGATATCAGAGGGTTTAATAGAAATTTGCGCTTCTGTGGGCTTGGGCAATATAGCCACAGAGGCAGTGGAGGTGTGTATTCTGTTGCCTTTTTCTGTTTTGGGCACTCTTTGAACCCTGTGCACTCCTGCTTCGTTTTTAAACAAAGAAAAAACATTTTCGCCCTTTACTTCAAAAATAATTTCTTTGATACCGCCTAATTCGCTGGGGTTTATATCCAAAACATTTTGTTTGAAGCCCTGTCTATCAGCGTATTTGCTGTACATGCGATAAAGGTCTTCAGCGAACAAAGCAGCTTCTTCGCCGCCTGTTCCTGCTCTAATTTCTATAATTATTGATTCCATAGTAAAATGAAAAATAAAAAACGACACTGCTTTTATTTTTAATTTACAATATTGCACTTGATTTTTCAAGTATATTATAATATAATCATAAATCAGTTATTTTCATTAGTAATAATCTAAAATCTAAAAACGAGGTTTGTCCGGGGTCTGACCCCGGATGCTTGGGAAGGAACCGAGGGGAAGAGATGACCGAGGATAGGAGGTAACCGTAGGAGGTAACCGTAGGAGGTAACCGTAGGAGGTAACCGTAGGAGGTAACCGAGTTAACTCCTATTAGGAGTTAACTCGGTTACCTCCTTCGACTCGGCTACCTCCTTCGATTCGGCTACCTCCTCGGTTCCTTCCTCGGTTCCTTCCTCGGTTCCTTCCTATTCGCCGTTCGCATTATTAGCATCAAATGCGCGCACATTATCATTATGTTTTTTATTTATGAAAAAAGATATTCATCCAACTTATTATCACAACGTTAAAGTGCATTGTATCTGCGGCGCTGTTTTTGAAATTGGCTCCACGCAAGAAAATATTGAAACAGAAGTTTGTTTTAACTGTCATCCCTTTTACACAGGCAGAGAAAAGATTATTGACACAGCAGGCAGGGTAGAAAAGTTTAAAAGAAGAGCAGCACAAAAAACAATATCTTCTTCACAAAAGAAAAAGTAAGATTTTCTGAGAACAAAAAATTATTCCAAAATTATTTTATATTTTTTTCAATTTTTTACCCCAGAAACTCCGTACCACATTTTGCTGAAGCGCCATAAGAGATATCATTGTTAGCTAGCCCATTTTTCCTTTCAGCATTGTGTGTTTAGGGGATAATACACCTAAGGCGTAGACGGTGGCGCCTCTAATAATAAAAATTATGAGCGAATCAAATATTTCATTTTCTTCTCAAGAGCAAAACACGGATAGAGCAAAAGATCTGGGTTTTGATATTAATGAAATGATGGAGGCGGGAATGCATTTTGGCCATAAAACCTCCAAATTGCATCCGCGTATGAAAGATTTTGTTGTGGGCGTGCGAAACACTGTTCATCTTATTGATTTGGAGGAGACAGCGCGTCAACTCAAAACTGCTTTGGATTTTTTACAAAATATTATAGAAAAGGGTGCAGTAGTGTTAATTTGTTCTACCAAGCCTCCTTTGGCAGAATTGGTAAAGTCTATAGCTCAAGAGTGTGCTTTGCCTTATGTGGTGAATAGGTGGGTGGGAGGCACTTTTACTAATTTTGCGGAGATACGCAAACGTATTCATCGTTTTCAGCAATTAAGCGAAGAGAAAAAAAGCGGCGCTTGGGAAAAATACACTAAAAAAGAGCAATTAAAAAAAGAAGCGCTTTTAGAAGACCTGAAAGAAAAATTTGAAGGCTTGCAGGGATTAGAGAAATTGCCCGATGTTGTTTTTGTGTGCGATGCTGTTAAAGATTCTCTTTGTTTAAAAGAGGCAAGATCTAAGGGTATTAAAACCATTGCTATTATAGACACAAACGCTGATCCTCTGTGCGCTGATTATCCTATTTTTGCTAATGATGACGCAATGAGTTCTGTGAAATATATATTAGACAAAGTGAAAGAAGTTATTTTAAAAGCCAAAGGTGCCAAACAATAAGATAATTTTTAATTTTTATTTTTTTATTTTTAACTATTTTTTAACGACTTTATGATGATTGAAAGAAACCGTTTAATAAAAATTAGTTAAAAATAAAAAATTACTAAACAAAATTGATATTTATGGTGAACATTGATTTACTCAAACAACTTCGCGAGGAAACCGGCATTTCAATGATGGAATGCAAAAAGGCTCTGGAACAAACTGGTGGGGATCTGGAGAAAGCGCGTCAGGTTTTGCGGGAAAGAGGTAAGGAGCTAACCAAAAATAGAGAGGGTCGCGCATTGTCTAAAGGCGTTATTGACGCTTATATTCATCCCGGCTCTCGCATAGGCGTTTTAATAGAATTGTTGTGCGAATCTGATTTTGCCGCTAAATCAGAACCATTTATTCGTTTGGCGCATGAATTGTGTTTGCATATTGCTGCGGCAAAACCTCTTTTTGTGAGGCCGGAGGATATTCCTGAGCAAACATTAGAACAAGAAAGGCAAATTTACGCAAAACAAATTGAAGGCGCCAATAAACCCTTGCCCGTTGTGCAGCAGATTATTGAAGGCAAACTTGCTAAATATAAGCAAGAAACAGTTTTGATGTGTCAGGCGTGGGTGAAAGACTCCTCAAAAACCATTCAAAGCCTTATTACTGAAACAGAAGCGCAAATTGGAGAGAAAATTTCTATCTCTAAGTTTTGTCGTTTTGAGCTTTAGGGCGCATTATCATTGCTTTAAAAAGGAATTTAGTTTTTAACCAAAATGGCTAAAATGGCGCAAAAACCTTTTGGCATTAAATAGAAAACCATAATGGCAAACCTTATTTTTTGTTTTACTCTTTTTATATCTTTAACAGGCATTGTGCTTTTGGTTATTAACAAAAGAGCGTTTTGGAGTGTTGACACAAAAGAAAACGAGCCAGTTGGTTTGTCTGATTCTTCAGCGCAATCTTTGCAAGTTGTGCCAGAAAAACAAGTTAACACACAACGTTTTAAAGATATTGTGAAATACAAAAATTTGCCAAGAATTTTATTGCAAAGAACAGTGGTAATTAAGAATGCAATTGCGCAAAATAAAAAAAGCATAAAAGCATTTATAACGCAAAAGGGTTGGGGGCATAAAACTATTTTTGCTTTTAAATCGGTTTCCGGGAGCCGCGAAAAAGAGGAAATAGAAAAAGTGCAAAAGATTCAAACAGAAGCAGATTATTGGCATAAAATTCAACAGTCAAAAATTTTAAGCCGCTCCAAAAACTTGTGGCGCCATTACGGCCGCGCAAAACATAAAAATAAAAAATCGCACAGCTCTAATGATGAGGTGGCTTCTAAGTAAAAATTATTCATTGAACTGCTGTTTTGGTGCGCAAGGCATATTGTGCCAGGGTAGCTCAGCTGGCAGAGCAACGGTTTTGTAAACCGTGGGTCAGGAGTTCGAATCTCCTCCCTGGCTCACAGATTTTTCTTTATATTTTTTCATTTCAAAAAGCGTGGCTTTGAAAAAACAAAAATCGCAAAATTTAGTTGGCGCGATGGATTTTCGTAAAATCATTTATATTATTGGCAGGGCTGCTCAAAAAAGAGAAACAGTAGAAATTTATTATCCTAAAACAGAACACCACAAGGCAGGCTGGAGAGAGGTGGAGCCCTATTCTTTAACAAATGATATAGCGCCCAATGGCGAACATTTAGTATGGGGGAAAGACTTGTTGAGCCCCGGGCATATTCTTAATGCGTATCCTGTGGATTCTTCATCAAAACATTGTTATTCTTTTATTTTAGGCAAGATTAGAGCCGCTCGTTTTACGCATAAAAAATTCCAAGCCCGTTATAACTGGAAAATAGAATTTTAAAAACACAAAACCGGGGTCAGACCCCGCACAAGTTTGTGCGGGGTCTGACCCCAAAATTGAGATATTGCTTTAACAGCGAAAATTGGCAATAGCACACCCATAAATTGCGCAACGGGGGCTACCCCGTTAGAAGTAGGACGCGCACGCTTGCGCGTGCGCGACTTCTAACGGGGTTGACCCCGTTAGAAGTAGGACGCGCACGCTTGCGCGTGCGCGACTTCTAACGGGGCGTGTCAAGCAATTTAA
>Ga0078972_1008157_pt1 | contig 22298 bp, 21 predicted proteins | sample YelNatPaOPGAMG01_FD_67568 | JGI IMG/M metagenome (GOLD analysis project Ga0078972, IMG submission 67568) | Hot spring thermophilic microbial communities from Obsidian Pool, Yellowstone National Park, USA - OP-RAMG-01 (SPADES assembly) (version 2) | ecosystem: Environmental > Aquatic > Thermal...
CAGTGTCGACCCTGTGGGTGGCGAAGCTTACGCGTTAAGTGCCCCGCCTGGGGAGTACGGCCGCAAGGCTAAAACTCAAAGGAATAGACGGGGGCTCACACAAGCGGTGGACCATGTGGCTTAATTCGACGACAAGCGAGGAACCTTACCAGGGCTTGACATGCCCGTGAAACCCTGAGGAAACTCGGGGGTTCCACAAGGACACGGGCACAGGTGCTGCATGGTCGTCGTCAGCAGGTGCCATGAGGCGCACGGTTAGATCCCAAAACCTGCGCAACCCTTGCCGCATGTTTGCCCCGCACCACTTTTGGTTTTAAGATTTAATAATGTGGTGGTATGTATACTTGTTACAAAACGAAACTACAAAGGAAATTTACATTGGTACAACGAAGGATTTAAAACGAAGACTGGAAGAGCATAATCGGGGAAGATCAAAATTTACAAAGAGAAAAGGGAAATGGAAACTTATTTATGTAGAGGCGTATTCAAATGAGAAGGATGCTATTAGGAGAGAAAAAAGGCTGAAGTACCATGGACGAGCAAAACAGGAACTCTTAAAGAGGATCAAAAATTGCCTTCTCTCTTGAAGCTAAAAGTGGTGCGGGGATGTCATGCGGGACTGCCGCGGATAACGCGGAGGAAGGTGGGGACGACGACAGATCAGCATGGCCTTTATGCCCTGGGCTGCACACGTGGTACAATGGCGGCTACAAAGGGTTGCGAACCCGTAAGGGGGAGCTAATCCCTAAAAAGCCGCCCCAGTTCGGATTGAGGGCTGCAACTCGCCCTCATGAAGCCGGAATCGCTAGTAACCGGGGATCAGCCACGCCCCGGTGAATACGTTCCTGAGCCCTGTACTCACCGCCCGTCACGCCAAGCGAGCTGGGAACAGGTGAAATTCTCCGTAAGGAGAATGAACCTGGGCTCAGTGAGAGGGGCGAAGTCGTAAGCAAGTTGCGACCTTGAAGGGGTAACCCTTCAAGAAAAACCTGGCTATATGCTGGGAAGACTGGTGTATCTGGGGCTACTCATGTTAGAATATTCTAACATGAGTGACAAAGCTTCCAGTGCAGTTGACCAGCAGGCAACCCTGTCCTTTTTTGGGACGGGGGAGTCCTCAGAGACCATACGCCAGGCTCCTCTTTCCAAGAGAGAGATTAAAGCTTATCTTCTTGGAGCGATTCACGATGGAACTTTGAACAAAGGAAAGAAAATTAGAATTTCGCAGAAAGGAAATGAATGGTTAAAGATTCTCCAGCAGCTACTGAAAAAATTGGGTTATAATTCTTGGATCTATAAGGAAGGGAAAAATAGGAAAGTTTATGTGCTGGAGACCTTAGCAAGCTTTCTGGATTTTAATTTCGACCCACTAAGATTGAAAACGAAGAGAGAAAAGGTTGGTTACTTAAGAGGGTTTTTCGATGCAGAAGGCGGAGTTCCGAAAACAAAAAAAGGAAAATTTTATATCCAGTTAGTTCAGAAGGATAGAGAAAAGCTAGAGAAAATAAAGAAGTTGTTGGAAGAACTTAAAATAAAAACCGGAAAAATTCACAATCCAAGTAAGCGGATTGATCCTAATTATTGGAGATTGTACGTTTTAAAAGAATCTTGGATAAAGTTCGTAAAAGTAATAGGAAGTTGGCATCCGAGAAAAATAAAAGCTCTTGGGAAGAGGATGAAGATATGGTCCACGCCCTATAGCGATATAGGGGTAACGTGAACAAGGTACGGGTACCGGAAGGTGCTCGTGGATCACTCAATTTAATTTATTGGTCGACTAAGGTCGAGGGGTCGAATTCGCTTCTTGACCTTAGGGGTTTTGATCGAGGAGCCCAAAAGTCTCGATCCAGTCGGGGCAACTTTGAGAAACTTTTCCTAAAAAAAAATATATGGATGCTAAAGAAAGCTTTCTCAAATTTTTAGATCAAAATAAAATTAAATACGAATTAATCTCTCACAAAACAGTCTATACAGCTCATGATAAAGCTGCAACTCTAAAAGTAAAACCAGAAATTGTTGGAAAAACTCTTGTTTTGAGAATTGATGAAAGAGATTTTGTTTTAGCGTTAATTGGGGCAAATCGAAATTTAGATAAGGCAAAATTTAAAAAAATTCTAAATAATTGGAGAAAAAAGAAAAAAGAAAAAGCTGTAAAAAATATAGATTTTGCCTCAGAAAGAATAATAAAAGAGAAATTTAAACCAGCAAAAGTTGGAGCAATTCCTCCTTTTGGTTTCTTTTGGAAAATTCCAACTTTTATTGATAAAGCATTGTTTTCAAAATCAAAAATTATTGTAAACATAGGAGAATACGATTACTCAATAAAAATCTCGCCAAAAATTTTTAAAAAGTTACCCGACTTCGTAATTGCCTCGTTTGGGAAAGTAAAAAAATAATGTATTATCGGATCTTTTCTAAAATTTATGAAAAGGCAGCAAAGAAAATGTGCCTTCAGGTTGAAGAATTTATAAAAAATGGTGAAAAAGTTTTAGATTTAGGTTGTGGTTCTGGAATTTTGGCAAAAACTCTAAAGGAAAAATTCAATGTAAAAATTTTGGGACTCGACATTGAAGACAAAAGAATTTTCAAAATCCCATTTCAGCTTTATGACGGAGAAAAAATTCCCTTTCCAAACGATTTTTTTAATGTAGTTTTAATTTCCTTTGTTTTACATCATACCAAAGATCCTGTTTCAATTCTAAAAGAAGCAAAAAGGGTAGGGAAAAAACTTATTATTTTTGAAGATTTGCCAGAAGGATTTTTTGGTAAAGTTTATTGTTTTTTACACTGGATCTCCTGGAATTTATTTTTTGGAAATTCTCCAAAATTTAATTTTTATACTACTAAAGAGTGGAAAGAAATTTTCAAAAATCTTGGATTAAAACTAATTTCAGAAAAAAATTTTTTAGTAAAAAGAAAGATTTTTGTTTTAGAAAAATGAAAATTTCTGTTATTTTGCCAGTTTTTAATGAAAAAGAAAGAGTAGGAAAAATAGTTGAAGTTTTGAGAGAAACTAATTTTGTAGATGAGGTGATTTTTGTCAATGAATGGATCTAAAGATGGGAGTTTTGAATTTTTGAAAAAATTTGAAAATCAAAAAATAAAAGTTTTTAGATTAAAAAGAAATCATGGAAAAGCTTTTGCCCTAAGTTATGGAATAAAGAAAGCTAAAAAGATTTAATTTCACCCCTTTTAAAAGAAGGAAAAAAATGTACAATAGGGGTGCCATTGGAAAAAAATAGAAAAATTTTTAGGCCCTGGGAATTTTGGCTTTCTGGAGAAAGGGCATATTTTAAAAGAGATCTCTTGCCACATTTGGATAAAATTTCAAAATTGAGGTATGGAGTTGAGCTTTATCTTGATTCCATTTTTGAACCAGAAGAAATAAAAGTCGTGAGATTAGTTTCTTTGATTTCTCCTTCAAAGTTTGAAAAAAAGAATTTTTGGAGGCCTGGAAGGAATATTTTAGAGAGGTAAAAGAAATCTTTGAGGATTTGGCAAAGATAAAAATCAATTATCAATTTGCAAAAAATTTAATAAAGAGTTATATTAAAGAAATAGTGCACCTATGGTTAGAAAATAGATCTTTTAAAAATAAGTTTTTGGGTGGCTAGTTCAGTGGCAGAACGCTGCTCTGATAAAGCAGAGGTCGTAGGTTCGATTCCTACGCCACCCAATAATTCGGGCCGATAGCTCAACTGGCAGAGCGCTGGTTTTGCATACCAGAGGTTAGGGGTTCGAGTCCCCTTCGGTCCAAAAAATTCTTGAAAGGTCGAATTAATTAAAAATTTTTAAACTCATGATTAGCAAAACTTGGACAGAAATTACATTTTCTGCTCTTTCTGAGCTTTGGCATGGAGTAATTCTTTTTGTTCCAAAGCTTATTGCGAGTTTGTTTGTAATTATTGTTGGTTGGATTTTGGGAAGCATAATTGGAAAAATAATTAAAGAGATTTTAGCCAGACTAAAATTTGATTCAATTTTTGAAAAAGGAGGTTGGCAAGAGGCGTTAGAGAAAGCAGAAATTAAAACAAAGCCTTCTGGATTTATTGGAGAAATTGGAAAGTGGATCATCTTTATTGTCTTTTTAATTTCTGGAATAAAAATTTTGTTTTTGGGATATGAAATAGAGTTAAGATTTTTAGATCAAATTGTTGCTTGGCTTCCAAATTTGATAGTTGCGGTAGTAATTTTTATAGTTGCAGTAATAGTTGCAGATATTTTAGGAAAAATTATTCAAGCTTCAGTAAGTAAATCTGGCATAAGTTATGGGAAATTTTTAGGCGCAGCAACTCGTTGGGCAATTTATATTCTTGCAGGCCTGATGATTTTGAGACAATTGGGTGTTACTCCATCAATTATTGATACAATTGTAATGGGATTAGTTGGAACATTTATGTTGGCTTTTGGATTAGCCTTTGGATTGGGCGGAAAAGAAACAGCAGCAAAGATAATTGAGGATATCAGAAAGAAAATTTCAGAATAACTTAAAAGGTTTTGCCTCTTGACAAAGGTTTTTGATTTGCTAAAATTCCATTAGGTATGGAAAAAATAATTTTTGGATTGATATTCGAAATAGGAAGCGGCTGATTTTTAAATAGTTTTTGAGAATTTTAAAGCCGCTTCCTAAAGCGGCTTTTTTAATAGCTCTTTAAAACTAAATAATGAAAACAGATTCTTGCCTGGGGGCAAGATGAACTAAAGCAGGTGGTGGATGCCTCGGGTGCGGGGAGCGATGAAGGGCGTGGCGTAGCTGCGATAAGCCCGGGGGAGGTGCGTAGCAACCGATGATCCCGGGATTCCCGAATGGGGAAACCTGGGTGGGAAAACCCCACTCATCCCGCACCACTTCGTGCTTAACAAGAGTTTTGAGTATCAAAGTTTTGTTATAAATTTGTAGTTTGATTTTACAAATTTCTTGTTGGGTGCGAAGTGGTGCGGGAGGCGATACCCGGGGAAGTGAAACATCTCAGTACCCGGAGGAAAAGAGGCCAAAAGGCATTCCCTGAGTAGCGGCGAGCGAAAGGGGAGGAGCCCAAACCTACCTTGTGCTTCGCACAAGTAACTGAACAACTTAACAACTCAACAACTAACCAACTAACAACGAAAAGATTATGAAGTTGTAAGTTGTAAAGTTGTTAAGTTCCTCGTGCGGAGCACGAGGTGGGGGTTGTGGGGGTAGAACGGGGATTTTTCCCGGCAAGTTACAAATCCCTTCTCTAGCCGAATGAGTCTGGAAAGACCAGCCATAGAGGGTAATAGCCCCGTAGGCGAAAGAGAAGGGACTTGCTGGTTCTACTTCCCGAGTACCTCGAGGCCAAGATAACCTCGAGGGAAGCAGGGAGGACTACCTCCCAAGGCTAAATATCTCCCGCACACCGATAGTGCACTAAGTACCGTGAGGGAAAGGTGAAAAGTACCCCGGTGAGGGGGGTGAAATAGAACCTGAAACCACCTGCTGACAGCAAGTTCTCCTTCCATATTTGGAAGGAGGGCGTACCTATTGGAGCAGGAGCCAACGAGTTCATGCTTGGAGCAAGTCTAAGGAGGGTTAAAATCCTCCGAAGGCGAAGTGAAAGCGAGGGTGAATAGCCCGCTAGCTCCAAGTATGAGACCCGAAGCCGGGCGAGCTTGCCATGGCCAGGGTGAAGGGAAGGGAAACCTTCCTGGAGGCCCGAACCCGTGGGTCGTGCAAAACCTTGGGACGAGCCGTGGCAAGAAGTGAAAAGCTAAACGAGCCCGGAAATAGCTGGTTCTCCCCGAAATAGCTTTAGGGCTAGCCTGGGGAGTTTCCTTGGGATGGTAGAGCACTGGAAGGAATATCGTGGAGAAATCCAGGTATTCCTACCAAACTCCGAATGTCCCAAGGTAATATCCCTGGAGTCAGAACCTGGGCGCTAAGGTCCAGGCTCGAGAGGGAAACAGCCCAGATCCCCGTCTAAGGTCCCTAAATCTGAGCTAAGTGCATTCTGAAGGAAGTCCCAAACCATTGACAGGTGGGAGGTTGGCTTAGAGGTAGCCATCCTTTAAAGAGTGTGTAACAACTCACCACCCGATGGTGCGGGGCGCCGAAGATTCATAGGGGCTTAAGCTCAGTACCGAAGACGGGAACCTTGTGCTTCGCACAAGGTGGTAGGGGAGCGTTGCTACCGGGGTGAAGTCAGACCGAGAGGTCTGGTGGACCGGTAGCAAGTGAGAATGTTGGCATGAGTAACCGCAAGGGAAGTGAGAGCCTTCCCCCCCGAAAGCCCAAGGTTTCCTTGGCAATGGTGATCAGCCAAGGGTTAGGCGGTCCTAAGGCGAAGCCGAAAGGCGTAGCCGATGGGCAGTGGGTTAATATTCCCACCCTACCTAGGAGTTCTGAAGGGTGACGAAGGAGAGTAGCTGGGAGGGATTAATGGCTTTCCCTCAGCCGGATTTTTCCGGGGTTCTCAGTGAATCTCCTTCCTAGAAAAGCCCGTAGGGTTAACTCCTAGGTAACCGTACCGCAAACCGACACAGGTGGGCTGGTGGAGTACACCAAGGGGAACGGGTGAGACCTCGCTAAGGAACTCGGCAAAAAAGCTACCCGTAACTTCGGGAGATGGGTTGCCTGGACTTGATGGGGGAAACCTCGTCAAGTTACAGGCCGCAGCGAAAGTTTCCCTGGGGACTGTTTAACTAAAACACAGGTCCCTGCTCAAACCGTAAGGTGATGTATAGGGGCTGAGGCCTGACCAGTACCTGTGTGTTACGGCTGGGGATCCCTGGATTTTTTCTGGGGGTTCACCGGCTTAAGCCACAGGTGAACGTCCGGGGTAACTCTGACCCTGCTAAGGTAGCGTAATCCCTTGTCGGGTAAGTGGTCGGACTTGCCCGTAAGCTGGCTCATAACGGAAGAGGGGAAAGGTGGCTGAAACAAGGGACAGCCAAAAAGCCTTTCTCCAATTCCGTGGGAACCCAGCACCACTTCGTGCTTAGCAAGAGTTGGAGAATTTCTGAATTCCTAAAGTATTGCTAGTTGAGTTTGTAATTTCTCTTGTTAGGTGCGAAGTGGTGCTGGGGACCCGTAACGACTGAGGGGATTTTCCCCGAGGCGGAAGCGACCCCAAAAGGGCAACTTTCGCAACACGCCAGCTAGCGAAGTGGTATAATAAAAACAATGAAAAGATTGAACCCATATTATGTAACAGGACTGGTGGATGGAGAAGGAAGTTTTTATGTAGGAATTTTGCCAAGAAAACTAGGAGAGGTTGATTTTGAAGTAAGACCCTCTTTTTCTCTAAGCCAGAACAAAAAGAACCGGTCGCTTCTGTTTAAATTGAAAGAATATTTTGGATGCGGAACGATTCGATTTTCACAGAGAGATCGAACTTACAAATTTGAAGTCAGAAGCCTCAAAGATTTGAAAGAGAAGATTTTGCCTCACTTTGAGGAATTTCCTTTAGAAGGAGAAAAAAAGAAAGATTTCAAGATTTTGAAAGAGGTGGTGGAAATGATGGATAAAAAAGAACATTTAAAAAAGGAAGGATTGTTAAAGATCGTTGAACTAGTTGAAAGGATGACTGGGAACGAAAAAAGAAAAAAATTTCTCCAAAAAGTTACCACTTCGCTAAAGGAATAGTCTACAATGAAGTTCCGACCCGCATGAAAGGCTTAACCACTGGGGAACTGTCTCAGCGAGGCGCCCGGTGAAAATACATGGAGGGTGAAGATGCCCTCAACTCGCGGCTAGACGAAAAGACCCCAGGAGCTTTACTGCAGGGTGGCATTGAATTTTGGTTCCCGGTGCATAGCGTAGTGGGGAGGCTGTGAAGCCGGGTCTCCGGGCTCGGTGGAGCCGCCAATGGAACACCCACCATCGGAGGCCGAAATTCTAATTTATCCCAAATCTAGGGTAAAAACCGGGTTTGGGTAAAGACAGTGCCACCTGGGCAGTTTAGATGGGGCATCTGCCCCCTAAAAGGTAACGGGGGCGTGCACAAGGTCGGCTTAGGGCGGATGGAAATCGCCCTGTAAGTGCAAGGGCATAAGCCGGCCTGACTGCGAGGGGGATACCCCGAGCAGAGGGGAAACCCGGCCCTAGTGAACCGACCTCCCTTCGTAGGAAGGAGGGAGATCACCAGCCAAAAGTTACCCTGGGGATAACAGGCTAGTAGGGCCCGAAAGTCCACATTGACGGCCCTGTTCGGCACCTCAACTTCGGGGTGCCCTGGAGGGTAACCTCTGGGAAAAAAAGCCACCAAAAACGGCGAAACTTCATTAAAGAGAGAATTTTTGGTATACTCTCTTTAATGAACAACGCCGTGGGAAATCTAACCTGGCAGCAAAAATCAGTGATTATAGGTTCTGTTTTAGGGGATGGACATTTGAGAAAGATTGAAGGGAGGAAATTTGCGTTTTTGGAAATTCAGCATTCAGTGAAAGCAAAAGAATATTGTGAATGGAAATACTCGATTTTGAAAGATATTTGCAAGAGTCCACCAAAAATAAGGAAGATGGATGAGAAAAGAGAGGTAATTAGATTCCAAACAAGAGAACATCCAGAGATAGAAAAGATTTATCAGGAATTTTATCAAGAAGGTAGAAAAATAATTCCAAAAAATTTCACTTTAGACTCTCTCTCTTTAGCTGTTTGGTTCATGGATGATGGAAGTAAAAGCAAAGGAAGTATTTACTTAAATTCACAACAGTTTGATTGGAAAAGCCAGAGAAGATTGTTGCATGCTTTAAGACTGATGGGAATTAAAGCAAGAATGAACAAAGACAAAAAATATTACAGAATTAGAATTTTAAAAGAATCAACAAAAAAATTTTTAGAAATCATCAAACCATATTTGCATCCTTCAATGTCCTATAAACTGCCAGGTTAGATCCTGTAGAGACTTCTCGGGATTTCCCGAGGGGCCTGTCAAAAAGCTGACAGGCAAAAGAGGTGGCCTCCCGCACCATAAAAATATGGTGCGGGATGAAGGCATAGTCCTTACCCAAAAATGGGGAAGCGATGTCGGCTCGTGACATCCTGGCGGTGGAGAAGCTGCCAAGGGTTGGGCTGTTCGCCCATTAAAGTCACCCGTGAGTTGGGTTCAGACCGTCGTGAGACAGGTCGGTCTCTATCTGCCGCGAGCGTTCGAGCCTTGAGGGGAGTCCCCGACAGTACGAGAGGACCTCGGGGAACCAACCTCTGGTGTACCAGTTGTCCTGCCAAGGGCACAGCTGGGTAGCCATGTTGGGAAGGGATAAGAGCTGAAAGCATCTAAGCTCGAAGCCCACCCCAAGATTAGGGCTCGTCATCAAACCCCTCGGAGATTACGAGGTTGATAGGCTCCAGGTGTAAGTCCCGTAAGGGATTGAGCCGAGGAGTCCTAATCGGTTGAATAAGTCTTGCCCCCAGACAAGAGTTTGTAAAATAGCCAATTGTCCATTTTGGTGGCGACTATACTGGGGGTGACCCACCTGTTCCCATTCCGAACACAGAAGTGAAATCCCCCAAGGCCGATGATAGCGAGTTTTCTCGCAAAAGTAGGTAGTCGCCACCAAAGTGATTTTGACAATTGGCTTTTTTTAATTTAAATAAAATTTGAGAAGAAACTTAATGGCAAAAGTCAAAAAATCAACCAAAATTTTATCCTTTATTTTCCTTCTTTTGATTTTTCTTTCTTTTTTCTATTTCCAGAATTCATTAAAAAACTCTGTATATTTAGTTTCATCTATCTTTCAAAAAAATTTTTGGGTTTTTGGGAAAAAAATCTCAAATTTTTTAGAAGGAATAGTTTTTTCAGCTAAATTAAAAGAAGAAAATTTAAAGTTGAAAGAAGAAAACGAAAAACTAACTTTTGAAAATCTTTCTTTGCAAAATCAGGCCAAAGAAAATGAAATATTAAAAAAAGCTTTAGATATTAATTTAACGAAAGATTTTGACTTAGAGTTTGCAAAAATTGTAGGAAAAGACATTTCTCAAGATACTATTTTGATTGATAAGGGCGCAAAAGACGGGATTTCAGAGAATTTGCCAGTGATTTCAGAAAATAAATCGATTTTGGGAAAGGTTATCAAAGTTTATAAAAATTTTTCAAAAGTTCAGCTTATTTCGCATCCAGAAAGTATTTTTGATGTCAAAATTCAAGATAAGGGAATTTTAGGGAAGGCAAAAGGAAGAGGAAATCAAAAAATCTCAATAGAATATCTTCCATTAAAAGAAAACATTCAGCCAGGAGAGTTGGTCATTAGCGCAGGGCAAAGCGGAATTTTTCCTGAAGGTCTTTTGGTAGGAAAGATTGAAAAAATTAAAAAATCCGATCTTGAAGGTTTTCAAGAAGCAGAGGTTTCTCCATTTTTAAATATCACCGATTTAGAATATCTTTTTATCATTAAATCATGGTAAAAAAACTCATTCTTTTTGGATTATTATTTTATCTTTTGACGCTTTTTCAAACTAGTTTTTTTCCTCATTTCATTTTTGGCCTCTCTCAAAAGAATTTAAATTATTTTTTCAATTTAAGCTGGGTTTTAATTCTTTTGCTTTCTTTTTTTGAGAAAAAAACCGAAAAATTCAGTTTTCTTTTAGCTCTTTTGGGTGGCTTTTTTTCAGATATTTTTTCTGAAAAATTTTTTGGATTTTATACTTTATTTTTTTTGTTGAGTTGTTTTTTTGTTAAAAACATTTTAAAAAAATATGTTCAACTTCTTTGATAAACAAAAAAATAAGTTTCAATTCGAAATTGAGCCCCATGAGATTTTGGTGGACAGTTTAGCAAAAAAGAGAGAAGAAGAATTGGGGATTTCAGAAAAAAAATTCGAGGTTCCAATTTCCCGTTCTCTTAATTTTATTTTTTACCTTTCAATTTTACTTCTTTTAATTTTGCTTTTTAGAAGTTTCCAGCTCCAAATTTTAGAAAATGAAAATTTTAAAAAACAAGCTGAATCAAATCGATATATTTTCCACAAAATCAGCGCTCAAAGAGGAGTAATTTATGATCGAAATTTAAATCAATTGGTTTTTAATCGTGAAGTTTTTAGTTTAGTTTGCAAAAAGGAATTGCTCCCAATTGATGTTAAAGAAAGAGAAAAAATTTTAGAGAAAATTAGCCAAATTTTAAAAGTAGATAAAAATCAAATGAAAGAAAAAATTGAAAAAGAAAGCTCTCCAGTTATTATTTCAAATTCTTTAGATTTGCCAACATTAATCATTCTGGAAACTAAAATTGAAGAATTTCCAGGTTTTGAAATAGTTCAAAATTCAATCAGAGAATATCCAGAAGGCGAAACTTTTTCTCACATTCTTGGTTATTTGGGAAGAGTTTCAGCCAAAGAGTTAAAGGAAGAGCCAGATTTTTATTCAAATTTGGATTATACAGGGAAAAGTGGAATTGAAGGTTTTTATGAAAAAATTTTAAGAAAAATACCTGGCAAAATTAAAATAGAAAGGGATGCTTTACAAAGAGTAATTTCAAAAGAAATTGTTTCCTTTCCTCAAAACGGAAAAAGCATTGTGCTCTCAATTGATGCATCCCTTCAAAGAAAAATAAAAGAGGTCCTTCAAAAAAGACTTCAAGAAGTTAAAGGAAGAGGGGCAGCAGCAGTAGCTTTGGATCCAAAAACCGGTGAGGTTTTATCCCTTGTTTCTCTGCCAACCTTTGACAACAATATTTTTTTCTCAGATGAGCCAGAGAAAATTTCAAAGCTTTTTCAAGATAAAAATCAGCCTCTTTTTAATCGAGCCATTTCAGGGCAATATTTGATAGGTTCTACGATAAAACCAATAGTTGCAATTGCCGCCTTAGAGGAGAAAATAATTGATCCTTCAAAGACAATAAATTGCCAAGGAGAAATTGTTATTCCTAATCCTTGGAATCCTTCTTTACCAACAATTAAAAAAGATTGGAAAACGCATGGTATTACTGATTTGAAAAAAGCAATTGCTGAATCTTGCAATGTTTATTTTTATACAATTGGTGCAGGCTTGGGAGATCAAAAAGGGTTAGGAGTAGAAAAGATAAAAAAATATTTAAAACTCTTTGGCTTTGGAGAAAAAACCAATATTGATCTTTTTGGAGAAAAAGAAGGTTTAGTTCCAGATCCAGAATGGAAAATGAGAGAACTAAAAGAACCCTGGAGAGACGGAGATACTTTAAATCTTTCTATTGGTCAAGGTTTTGTTTTAGCGACTCCTCTTCAAGTAGCCAATGCCTTTTCAGCAATTGCAAATGGAGGAAAACTTTTTGAACCAAAAATACTAAAAAAAATTGTAGATTCTACAAAAAATCCACCAGAAACCTTAGAAGAGTTCCCGCCAAAAGTAATTAGAGAAAATTTCGTTGATAAAAAAACTTTAGAAATTGTGAGAGAAGGGATGAGACAAGCTGTAACTGGATTGAATTCACCTCATGCTACAGCTTTACTTTTAAATTCTTTACCAGTTTCTTGTGCAGCAAAAACCGGAACGGCTGAAGTTTGGGAGGGAGGAGAAAAAATTTATAATAGCTGGATTACAGTTTTTGCACCCTATGAAGATCCAAAGATAGTTTTGACAATCATGATTGAAGGAGTAAAGGCTAAGGAAGTAGAAAATCAACTAATTGTTGTACCAGTAGCAAAAGAAGTTTTGGAATGGTATTTTAGTCAAGGTCTTTAATTTTTCGAAAAAATGTTTTAAAATTAAAAAATGAAAACAATTGAAGAAATCAAAGCCAAAAGATTAGAGAAATTAAAGAGAATTCAAAACAAAGGTTTTTCCCCTTACCCTATAAAAACTAAAAGAACTCACTCAATTGGTGAAGCTTTAGATAATTTTTCCAAATTGGCAAGGAAAAAAGAAGAAATTTATCTAGTAGGAAGAATTAGAGCTTTAAGAGTTCATGGAAAACTTACTTTTTTTGATATTGAAGATCAAAGCGGAAAAATTCAGGCTGCATTAAGGGAAGATCAAGTAGGGGAAATAGCTTATAAATTTTTTTTAGAAAATTTTGATATTGGGGATTTTGTTGAGGTAAGGGGTTATTTATTTAAAACAAAAACTGGCGAGAAAACAATCGAAGTTTTAAATTTTAAAATTTTAGCAAAATCTTTATTGCCTCTTCCTGAAAAATGGCATGGATTGCAAGATGTTGAAGAGCGATTTAGAAAAAGATACCTTGATTTAATTTTCAATTCAAAAGTAAAGGAAAAATTTATTTTACGTTCCAAAATAATTTCAGAAATCAGAAAATTCTTAGAAAAAGAAGGATTTTTAGAAGTTGAAACTCCAATTTTACAATTACTCTATGGAGGAGCCAGGGCAAAACCATTTAAAACTCATCACAATGCTTTGGATATAGATCTTTATTTAAGAATTTCCCCAGAACTTTATTTAAAAAGACTTTTAGTCGGTGGTTTTGAAAAGGTTTTTGAAATTGGTAAATGCTTCAGAAATGAAGGAGTCGATAGATTTCACAATCCAGATTTTACAATGCTCGAATTTTACTGGGCATATTCAGATTACAAAGAATTGATGAAATTTACAGAGAGGATGCTCTCTAGCTTAGTTAAAAAAATTTTCAAAAAAACAAAAATTTCTTATCAGGGAAAAGAAATTGATTTTAAGCCCCCTTGGGAAAGAGTAGAATTTGATGCTTTGTTTAGAAAAGAAGTTGGAATTGATTATGAGAGCGTCAATCAAAAATTTTTGTTGGAAAAAGCAAAAAAACTTGGTTTGAGCGTTGAAGATGATTTTCCAAAATTTGAAATTGCTGATGAGATTTTTAAAAAAATTATTAGACCAAAAATTTGGAATCCAACTTTTGTGATTCACTTTCCCTTGGGATTTCAAGCTTTGGCAAAGCCATTAGAAAAGAATCCAAAAAAATTGGCAAATTTTCAGCTCATTGTAGCCCAAATAGAATTAGTTAATGCCTTTTCTGAACTTAATGATCCAATAGAACAAAGAAGACGCTTTTTAGAGCAAGAAAAACTTTTCAAATCTGGACTAGAAGAAGTTCACAGATTAGACGAAGATTTCTTGGAAGCTTTAGAATATGGAATGCCACCAGCTGCAGGATTTGGAATGGGAATTGACAGACTTGTTACTCTTTTAACAGATTCTTATTCCCTCCGTGAGGTTATTCTCTTTCCTTTGATGCGAAAGAGTGAATAAAATATGCCCCTAACCCCATTTCATTTAGGACCTGGATTATTTTTTGGGGTGCTAACTCTAAAATTTTTTAATTTATGGGCAATAATTTTGGGAAGTGTTGTAATGGATATTGAACCTTTGATTTTAGTTTTAATAAAGAGATGCTATCGTTGTTCTCATCATGGTTTTTTTCATTCAATTTTAGGAGCAATTTTTGGAAGTTTAATTTTAGCTCAAATTTTGTGGTTACTTAGGGAAAAATTAAATCAAATTTCTTTAAAATTCAAAATTTCTCAAAGTTTCTCTTTCAAAAACCTCTATTTTTCTTCTCTTTTTGCTTGGCTAATTCATATTTTTTTGGATAATCTAACCCATGATGATGTTTTTTTGTTTTGGCCATCTGATTTCAAACCATTTTTTATTGGCAAAAAAATCTACTGGTTTTTGACTTTTATTCTTTTTCTTCTTGGGATTTTTGGTTTTTTAATTTTATTTTTTAAAATAAAAAAAGAAAAAAATGTTAGATATTAAATTCATTCGCCAAAATCCAGATAAAGTAAAAAAAGCTTGCAAAGACAAAGGAATTGAAGTTGATATTGATAGAATTTTAGAACTTGATCAAAAGAGGAAGGAGATTTTAAAGTTAATTGAAAAAATTAGAGCTCAAAAAAATAAAGCCTCAAAAGAAATTGTAAAGATAAAAGATCAAAAAGAAAAAGAAAAGATTGTTTCTGAAATGCGAAAATTGGATAAAAAGGAAGAAGAGGCAAAAGAGAATTTAAAAATTGTTGATAAAGAATTTAAAGAATTAATGCTTCAAGTCCCAAATTTACCCCTTGAAGATGTCCCTATTGGAAAAGATGAGACAGAAAATGTTGTTCAAAAAGAATGGGGAGAAAAGCCAAAGTTTGATTTTGCCCCAAAAGATTATTTAGAAATCGCTGAAAAATTGGATTTGATTGATGTTAAAAGAGCAGCAAAAGTTGCAGGTTCAAGATTTGGATATTTAAAAAGAGAGGCTGTATGGATTGAATTTGCCTTAATTTATTTTGCTTTAGAAACTTTGACCAAAGAAGGGTTTGTACCCCTTTTACCTCCAGTAATGCTAAAGCCTGAAATGGCAAGGGGAACAGGTTATTTTGAAGCGAGTGATATTGAAGAAGCTTATTTTTTGCCAAAGGACAATTTATTTTTAATCGGAACATCAGAACAATCAATTTTAACAATGCATGCCAATGAAATTTTTGAAGAAAGGGAATTACCAAAAAGATATCTTGCTTTTTCAACTTGTTTCAGAAGAGAGGCAGGCTCTTGGGGAAAAGATACAAGAGGAATTTTTAGGGTTCATCAATTCGATAAGTTAGAAATGTTTAGTTTTTGCAAACCTGAAGATTCAAAAAAGGAACACGAACTATTTTTATCACTCGAAGAAAAATTAATGCAGTCTCTGAATATTCCTTATAGAGTTTTAAAAATTTGTACTGGAGATTTGGGAAGACCAGCAGCTGCGAAATATGATATTGAGGCCTGGTTCCCTTCTCAAAATAGATATCGTGAAACCCACTCAACTTCAAATTGTACCGACTTTCAGGCAAGAAGATTAAATATTAGATATCGAAAAAAGGATGGAAAATTGGAATTTGTTCATACAGTCAATGGGACAGCCTTTTCCCAAAGACCAATTTTAGCAATACTTGAAAACTATCAACAAGCTGATGGATCAGTAAAAATTCCCGAGGTTTTACAAAAATATCTCCCTTTTAAAGAAATTAGAAATCATGCAAGAAAACGAAATTGTAATTAATGAAACAAAAGTAAATTACAAAACTGCAGGAGAGGGAGAGGCTTTAGTAATTTTGCATGGATGGGGAGGATCTTCAAATTCTTGGTTAAAAGTAATTGAAAAATTAGAAAAAGATTTCAAGATTGTTTGCCCTGATCTTCCAGGTTTTGGAAAAAGCGAAACTCCAAAAAGCGCTTGGGATTTAAAAGATTATGCCAATTGGCTTAAAAAATTTACAGAGAATTTGAAACTCGAAAAATTTTTTCTTTTGGGACATTCTTTTGGAGGAAGAATAGCAATTAAATTTTCGGTCCTTTGGCCAGAAAAAGTAAAAAAATTGATTCTTTGTAACTCAGCTGGAATAAAACAAAAGAAAAATTTAAAGGCGAAAATAATCTTTTCTCTAGCTTTATTAGGAAATGCTCTTTTTTCTCCAAAAATTTTGCAAAGATTTAAGGATAAAGCCAGGAATTTATTTTATATCCTTATAAGACATTCAGATTATGCTAAGGCTAACGAAACAATGAAAGAAATAATGAAAAAAATTATTGAAGAAGATGTTACAGGAGACCTTTCACTTTTAAAAGTTGAGACTTTAATTGTATGGGGAGAAAAGGACAATATTTTGCCTTTAGATCATGCCCTTATTTTTAGAGAAAAGATTTTTAATTCAGAAATAAAAATTTTGCCAAAAGCTTTTCACAGTCCCCATTTAGAAAATCCTGAAAAATTAGCTAAAATAATTTCCCAATTTCTTAAAAGAAAATATGAATTTTGAAAATTTAAGTTTAATTTTTCTTTGGTATATTCGGCAAATAAAGTCAATTCTGTTTTGGCTTTATCTTTGGCAATTAAAAGAATACAGAATAGATAGATTTTTAGTCCATTTTCAAACAGAAAAGGGAAAAAGAATTTTTTTAAACCCTCTTTTTTTCTCCAAAATTTTTTTGCTTTTTTTATTTTTTCTTTCTAAAGACCTTTCTTTTTTAATTCTTTTTTTATTTTTTCTTTACCTTTTCGAAGCACTAAAAACAATTTTTGATTTTCTTTTAAAAAGAGCAAGGACTCCTGTTTTTACCAGAAAAATTTTACTTTTATTTTTGCTTAACCTTTTTATCTTTACTTTTTTTTCTTTTTTAACCTTAAAAACCAAGCAATATCTTCCAATCTTTCTCTTGAGCTTTGATATTTTCACCCCTTTATTTGTTTTTTTAATTTCTCTTTCTTTTCAGCCATTTGTCTTTTTTTGGAAAATTTATTTGTTCAATAAAGCAGCAAAAAAAAGAGAAAAATTCAAAAATTTAACAGTGGTTGCGGTTGTTGGATCTTATGGAAAGACTTCAACAAAGGAATTTTTGGCTACAATTTTAGAAAAGAAATTTAAAGTTTTAAAAACAGAGAAAAATCAAAATAATGAAGTCTCAATTTCAAAGTGTGTTTTAGAAAAATTAAATAAAGACCATCAAATTTTTGTTTGTGAAATCGGAGCTTATAGAAAAGGGGAAATAAAAAGAGTAGCAAAAATTGTGAAGCCAAAAATTGGAATTATAACTGGTGTGAATGAGCAACATTTAGCTCTTTTTGGTTCAATGGAAAATTTAATTTCAGCAGAAGGAGGAAAAGAATTGGTAGAAAGTTTGCCAGAAAATGGGATTTTAATTTTAAATGGAGAAAATGAAATTTTGAGAAATTTATATCAAAATGAAAAAATTGAAAAAAAGATTGTTGGATTGAACAATTCACAATTTGATCTTTTTGCAAAAGATATTTTAGTAGAAAAAGAAAAAATTCAATTTTTGGCCTTAGATAAAGAAGGAGATTCTGGAAAATTCGAACTCAATTTAATTGGCCATCAAAACATTATTAACATTCTCTTGGCAGCTTGTGCAGCAAAAATTCTTTCAAAAATGAGCTTAAAAGAAATTGGGCTATTTGCAAAAGAGATAAAACAAGAGCAAAGCGGAGTAAAATTGATTTCTACAAAATATGGATTTTTCATCATCGACGCTTCTTATTCCACAAATCCAGATGCAGTTTTGACCCATTTGGAATATTTAAAGGTTTGGGGGCGAAAAAAAATAATTGTGATGCCCTGTTTAATTGAGTTGGGAAAGGCTGCTAGAGAAATTCATTTGAGAATTGGTGAAAAAATTAGAGAAATTTGCGATTTAGCCATAATTACAACTTTTGATTATTTTAAAGAACTTAAAGGTGACAAAGAAAAAATAATATTTTTGGAGGATTCAGAAAAAATAATCCAAAAACTAAAAGAATTTTGCAAAGAAGGAGATGTGATTTTGTTTGAGGGAAGGGTAGATAAAAGAATAATAGAATTTTTTAAAAAAAATGACTAAAAGAAAACCAATATTCATTTCTCTTTCTCCAAATATCGAAAAAGATGATGTTATTTTAGCTTTGAAAATCCTTTTTCAGCCCTGGATTTGGAAAAAAAAGAGCAATCTTTTGGAAGAAGAATTTAAAAATTATTTTAAAGTAAAATATGCCTTTTCTTTCAATAGTGGAAGATCAGCTTTAATGGCTATTTTAAGTGCTTTAGATTTAAAAGAAGGGGATGAAGTTTTGATTCAGGCATTTACTTGTAATGCTTTGGTCAATCCAATTATTTGGTTAAAACTTAAACCAGTTTTTGTAGATTGTGAAAAAGAAACTTTAAATTTAGATATTGAGGATTTAAAAAGAAAAATTAGCCCAAAGAGTAAAGTACTAATAGTTCAACACACTTTTGGTCTCCCGTCAGATTTAAAAGAAATTTTGGAAATTTGTAAAGAAAAAAATCTAATTTTGATTGAAGATTGTGCTCATTCTTTGGGCGCCACCTTTGAAGGAAGAAAAATTGGTACATTTTCTAAAGCTGCATTTTTTAGTTTTGGAAGAGACAAAGTTATTTCTTCAGTATTTGGAGGGATGGTAATTACTGATGATGAAATAATAGGAAAAAAAATTAAAGAATTTTGGGAAAAATTAGAAAACCCTTCTTATTTTTGGATTTTACAACAAATTCTTTATCCAATTTTGGTAGAATTAATAATTAAGCCTCTCTTTGATTTTTTTGGGGTTGGAAAAGTACTGCTTTTTCTTTTCCAAAAACTGAACATTCTTTCAAAGGCAGTAACAAAAAGAGAAAAAAAAGGAGAGAAACCTGGTTATTTTCCCAAAAAAATGCCATTTGCCCTATCTCTTTTAGCCCAAAATCAATTCAAAAAATTGGATAGATTTAATCAACACAGAGAGAAAATAGCTCAAATTTATGAAAAAGAATTAAAAGATTTAAATGTTATTTTGCCAAAGAAAAAAGAGGGGAGAATTTGGATGAGATATTCTTTAATTTTTGACTTTGAAACAGAATTTCTTTTGAAGAAACTTTCAAAAAATAAAATTTTTCTTGACGATGGTTGGCGAAAAACTCCAATTGTTCCGCCAGATACTGATTTGGAAAAAATGAAATATAATTTAGGCAGTTGTCCTCAAGCAGAAAAAGTTGCCAAAACAATCTTAAATTTACCAACTCACATAAGCATCACAACAGAAGATGCCAAAAAGGTCATTAATTTTCTTAAAAACAACCTCTAACCTTATACTATAATTTCTACGATCGTAGAAATTATGGTATAAATAATTATGAGAATTCCACTTACCGACCAATTTCTTTGGAGCGTATATAATTTTATTGAGGAGGTAGATAGATCACTTGATTTTGGAATTGCGAGGTCAATGCGAGAAGGAATCGATTTTTGGTCTGTAAAGCAAAAACGCGAATGGAAAAGACTTATTGATCGAAAGAAGTTTTCAAAACTTATTTATTATTTGAAGAAAAAGGGGTTAATAAAAATTAAAAACTTAGAAAACAAAAAAGCAATAATTTTAACTCCATTAGGATTTAAAAGGGTGTTTAAGATAAAATACAAAATGATGGAAAAGAAAATAAGAAAAGATGGGAAATTCCAGATGATAATGTTTGATATTCCAGAAAAGAAAAGACATTTAAGAGATTTGCTAAGGGAACATCTCACTCTTTTAGGCTACAAAATGCTTCAAAAAAGTATCTGGATTACTCCTTATGATGTTCAGAAAGAAACAGAAGAATTTTTGCGCAAATATTCCCTAGACCCTTATGTCAAATTATTTTTAATTGAAGAAATTTAAAGATACTAAATTTTCTACGATCGTAGAAAATATGGGATATTTAAAATTTGGTAGAGATATTGGCAGAAATATATGAATTTAAATATTAGGGAAATTGATGATAAGGAAATCTGGGAGAATTTTCTTTTAGAATGCAAAGAGAAGACATTTTTGGATTCTTGGAATTGGGGAGAGTTTCAAAAGTCTTTAGGAAATAAAATTTGGAGAATTGGACTTTTTGAAAATGAAAATTTGTTAGGATTGGCATTAGTTGTAAAAATTGAAGCTAAAAGAGGAAAATTTCTTTTTATTCCTCATGGTCCCAACTTAAAAATTGAAGATAAAGAAAAAAAGCTTAAACTCTTAAGAGTTCTTAGAGACGAATTAGAAAGAATTGCAAAAAGTGAGGATTGCGATTTTATTCGGATAAGTCCAATTTTAAAAAAAACAAAAGAAAATGAAGAAATTTTTTCAATTTTAGGATTTAAGAATGCTCCAATTTTTATTCATCCAGAAATTACTTGGGAATTAAATATTGAAAAAAACGAAGAAGATATTTTAGCTGGAATGAGAAAAACAACTCGTTATTTAATAAAAAAAGCACAAAAAGAAAAATTGCTCACAATCAGAGAAGAGAATAGTTTAGAAGGGGTTTCGCTTTTTAACAAAATTTATTTGGAAACAAAAGAGAGACAGCACTTTGTACCATTTTCTTTAGAATATTTACAAAAAGAATTTCTGGCTTTTAAAGACGAAGGTCAGATTTCAATTTTATTGGGGGATTACAAAGGAGAGGTTATTGCTGGAGGTATTTTTGTTTTCTGGCAAAATTGGGCATTTTATCATCACGGAGCTTCTTCAAGGAAATACTCAAAAATTCCGACATCATATTTACTTTTGTGGGAAGCTATAAAAAAGGCAAAACAAAAAGGTTGCAAAGTATTTAATTTCTGGGGAATTGCCCCCATAGATTCTCCAAAACATCCCTGGGCTGGTTTAACTTTGTTTAAAATTGGATTTGGAGGAGAGAAAAAAGAATATGTTAAGACCAAAGATTTGCCATTAAAAAAGAAATATTGGATAAATTATATTGTAGAAACCCTAAGAAAATGGAAAAGAAGATATTAATTTTATGGCAAGGATTTATCGAAAACCCCATCGAGTAAAGAGAAAAAAACCATTTTATAAGAATAAGTTTTTTTTAGCTTTTATTTTGGTCTTCATAATTCTTGGCATCTCTTTTTATATTTTTTCTTTTGCACCATTTTTCCAGATTAAAGAAATTCAAATTTACGGAGAAAAAACAATCCCAGCCAATGATTTAAAAACCGCTTTAAATGAAAAAATAGAAAAAAGGCTATTTTCGTTTTTGTCAAAAAGCATATTTTTAATAAACCCTAAAAAAATTGAGAGCGAGTTCTTACAAAAATATCCCAAGATTTCAAAAATCGAGATTAAAAGAAAACTTCCTTCCACTCTTATTTTAAACATTCAAGAAAGAGAACCTGTCGGAATATTTTTAGTTGATGATAAAAAATTTTTTGTTGATTCGACAGGGATAATTTTTGAAGAAGCCCAAAGCGAAGATAATTTTTTGAAAATAAGAACTAGCGATGTTTTGTTAAACGTTGAATTGGGAAGAAAGGTTATAACAAAAGAATTAATGGCTTTTATTTTGGATGCCAAAGAAAAAATTCAACAAAATTTCCAATTAAAAATTGAAGAGGCTTTCATTGTTTCTGAAGAAAGGATAAACCTTAAAACCTCTGAAGGCTGGTTTTTGTATTTGAATAGCGAAAATTTAGACTGGCAATTAAGGAAATTGAAAACAGTTTTGGAAAAAGAAATTCCAAAAGAAAAGAGAACCCTTTTAGAATACATTGATACAAGATTTGGAAATTTCGCTTCTTATAAATTTAAGCAGTAATTACTCTATATAGTACACAAAAATTGAATAACCAATTTTTGCAATCTCTTTATATTTTTCTAACCAAAGATAATATCCAGTAGGTTGATCAAATCCTTTTCCAGGTTGTCCTTTCCCTCCTTGTAAAGCAGTTGTCGAAACTGCTAAATATGATCCTTTTGGAATTTCTTTTGGATCTCTTTGCCCCCACCAACTTTCATATTTTTCTCTTAAATAATATCTTGGGTTTCCTCCCCCAAAATAATCAAGATAAATTTTTTCAATTTTATTTTCCTCAACCCATTTTTTCAATCTCTTTAAATCTTGTCCCCAATCCAAGTTTGAATTTACAGTATAAAGGTAAACTTTATCAGGTC
>Ga0078972_1008158_pt1 | contig 22290 bp, 23 predicted proteins | sample YelNatPaOPGAMG01_FD_67568 | JGI IMG/M metagenome (GOLD analysis project Ga0078972, IMG submission 67568) | Hot spring thermophilic microbial communities from Obsidian Pool, Yellowstone National Park, USA - OP-RAMG-01 (SPADES assembly) (version 2) | ecosystem: Environmental > Aquatic > Thermal...
ACTGAGAGAGAATTCTAATTAATTCATAATTCTGGTGCCGAAGGCCGGACTCGAACCGGCACGGGGCGAACCCCGAGGGATTTTAAGTCCCTTGCGTCTACCAATTCCGCCACTTCGGCATTCTTAAATTCTAAACGATTTATATTGTTTTCATCAACCTGAAAATTTATTCAGAAAAAGGCAAAGTGAATTTATTTAAAAAAAATGTTTTTAATCTGTTGTCATCTTCTTTTGTCTATTGTAATTTAACTTTTTCGAGAGCAATGTTTGCTTCATTTAGTTTAATATAAATTTGTTTATTGATTATAATTTATATAACATTTATCAAAAAGGAATACGTATATGGATAAGCTTGTTATTAAAGGCGGTAAAAAACTTAAGGGCATTGTTGAAATCAGCGGAGCCAAAAATGCGGCTTTGCCTATAATGGCAGCTTCACTTCTTTCTAATGGTTATTCCAGTATAAAAAACGTACCTTTTCTCAGGGATATTATGACAATGGGAAGACTTATTGCTAATTTAGGTGCAGGATTTCATCAAGAAAAAAGTTGTGTATTAATAAATACTGAAAAGATCAAGATTTTTGAAGCACCTTATGATCTTGTGAGAACAATGAGGGCATCTATTCTTGTTCTCGGTCCATTGCTTGCCAGATATGGCAGAGCAAAGGTTTCTTTACCGGGTGGATGTGCTATTGGAGCAAGACCTATTAACCTTCATCTTTCGGGACTCGAAAAAATGGGTGCAGAAATAAAATTAGAGTCAGGGTATGTAATAGCAAAAGCGAGAAAATTAAGAGGGGCATCTATATATCTTGATATTCCTACTGTTACCGGCACAGAGAATCTTATGATTGCAGCTACACTTGCAAAGGGTGTCACTTTAATCGAAAATGCGGCTAAAGAGCCTGAAGTAATAGACCTTGCAAATGCTCTGATTTCTATGGGAGCTAAAATAGAAGGAGCAGGCGGAAGTATTATCAGGATAGAAGGAGTAAATGAATTAAAACCCCTTGATTACAGAGTTATTCCCGATAGAATTGAAGCTGGCACTTTTATGGCTATTGCAGGAATAACCTCTGGAGATATAACACTAAAAGGATGCAATCCAGGCCATCTCGATGCAACGATATTCAAACTTAAGGAAGCAGGAATTATTTTCGAAAGTGTGCCGGAAGGTTTAAGAGTTATTGGAAAAACAAGGCCAAATCCAACAAATGTTACAACAATGCCTTATCCGGGTTTCCCGACAGATATGCAGGCGCAGTTTATGGCATTAATGAGTATTTCTGAAGGTACAAGTATTATCAGAGAAAATATTTTTGAAAATAGGTTTATGCATGTTGCTGAACTTAGAAGAATGGGTGCGGATATTTCTGTAGAAGGAGGAGCAGCAACTGTTAAAGGTGTTGAGAAACTTAAAGGAGCTCCTTTAATGGCAACTGATTTAAGAGCAAGCGCTTCTTTAGTTGTGGCTGCATTATCTGCCAGAGGAGAGACGGTTATTCACAGAATATACCATCTTGACAGAGGATATGAAAAAATGGAGGAAAAACTGAAAAAAATAGGAGCTGACATAAAGAGAGTCAGGGAATAATTAAAGGTTTATCACGTCTTGAATTTACAATACAGAAAAAGCCAAAAGGCATATCATATGGATTTCTTAGCTGATGTGGCTCGTTTGGCTTGATATAGATAATGTCGAGAAATTTTATATGATATTTCTTTTTCCCTACAATACATAATCCCTCTCCGTTTATACCTATAACTACATGTTCATGGCGATGCTTTTCAAAGCTGCTATAACCACCCGGTGAAATTTCAAAATATCTCACATGGAATTTTGTGGTTTCACCATGATTGCCTATAATTGTCTGTCTTACAATATTCTTCCATTCATTTCCAGATGGTTTGTACTTTTCTTTTTTTATATTATTCCAGGAAAAATTACCTTTATATTTATAAAACCTGCTCTGGTTTAACAAACCTTTCTTGATGTTTTTCCCTTTCCAGTCACAAAATGATTCAATGATTTTTTTCATTTAATTATCAGTTTTTAAAATAGTATTTTTCTTTAAATAATCAATAACCTTATCAATTTTTGCTTTCATTTCATCTTTTCGCCAGCTACTTTCGATATATTCTGAATCTCTGAGTTTGTTATCCGTGAATCCTTCTTTTTTATACTTTTTCAGATAATCTTCGGGAATATCATCCGGCAAATTAATGTTATTCATAATTGCCCATGCGAGTGTCCATGCTTTGGCAACATTTGTAATATCATATCCTCCGCCACCTAACGCAACCCATTTAGGAGAGATTGCTTTTATTTTTTTTACAACTTCACAATAACCATAATTTGTGTAATTGAGATGAGCCAGAGGGTCTGAATTAAAAGAATCCACTCCGAGTTGACTTACCACTATATCAGGTTTGAATTTTTCAATTAAAGGCGGTACAACTTCATTGAATGCATATATAAAAAGTTCATCATCAGAATATGGCGGCATGGGTATATTAATAGAATATCCTTTACCTTCTCCTTCGCCTGTCTCGTATTCAAAACCTGTACCGGGAAAGAGAACCTCTCCTGTTTCATGAATTGATATTGTCAAAACCTGTTTTGAATCATAAAAAGCCTGCTGCACTCCGTCACCATGATGTGCGTCAATATCAATATAAGCAATTCTCTTATTCTTTTTTAAAAGTGAAATAATTGCAATCACTATGTCATTTATATAGCAAAAACCAGAAGCTTTTGAAGCCATTGCATGATGGAGTCCACCTGATATATTGAAAGCTATATCAACTTCACCGCTTTCAACAAGATTGGCTGCCTGAAGAGAAGCACCTGTCATAAGTCTTGACCAGCCAAGCAAGCCTTTGAAAATTGGATTATCTCCCGATCCAACTCCATAGAAAAAAGCATGTGGCATCTCAATCCCGGAATCAGCCATTCTCAAAATATCAATGTATTCTTTTTTATGGAAAAGCAGTAATTCTTCATCTGTTGCTTTTCTTGCTTTAATTAGTTGTGTATTTGGTAAGTTTAACAATCCATATGATTGAATTAGTTCGTAAACGAGTTTTAGCCTCGATATTTTTAGAGGGTGCCCGGGGCCGTAATCAAATTTTAGAAATTCATCTGTATAAATAAAAGCAGTTTTCGGCATATTTTAATCAAATGTAATTATGCTTTTTAAAGAATTTTTTGCTTCAGCAGTAAGTCTGAAAGCTTCCATGGTATCCTCAATTTTAAATCTGTGTGTAATCAGTTTCCGAGCATTTACAACACCATCTGTAATAAGTTCAAGAGCATCTGCTGTATCAGAAGGTCCACAAGAGTAACTGGTTATAATATTGATATCTCTGAAATATATTTCATTTGGATTAATTATAAGTGTCTCATAAGGCTTTGCAGGCGTAAAAAAGACTACTCTGCCACCCGGACCAGCGCAGAGAATTCCCTGCTGCATTGCGCTAACGCTATTTGGACATATTATTACAATATCAGCCATTAAACCATCTGTTATTGAATTTAGTTCTTCGGAAAGATTAGAATTTGATACATCTATTGTTATATCTGCTCCGAGTTCCTCTGCTTTCTTAAGCCTGTAAGGTACCATATCAGTTCCTATAATCTTTTCTGCTCCATATTTTCTTGCTAAGAGAATATGGAGCATACCCATAACTCCAAGACCTATAACAAGGATTGTATCACCGCGCCTTATGCCAGCTCTTTTTAATGATTTGACAACGCAGGCTGTAGGCTCAATTAAAGTACCGTCTTCGAAATTCACTGTTTCCGGAAGATTTAATGTGTCGTTTTCAAGATTGGTTTCGGGTATCAATATATATTCCGAAATACCGCCAGGAATTATTTTTGAATTTTTCCATGTATCACATTGGACATAATCACCCTTTTTGCAGTATTTGCAATTAAAACATGGCGCATGATGATGAACGAAAACTCTGTCTCCGATTTTAAAAGAATTAACTTTATCACCTTTTGCAACAATTACTCCTGATGGTTCGTGACCGAGTACGAGTGGTGCTTTTTTCTCTATATACCATGGCATAACATCACCCGAACATATGCCGCAGGCTTTTGTTTTTAATAAAGCCTCACCCGGTCCAGGAGAAGGAACAGGCATGTCTTCTATTCTAATATCATTGTAATTATATAACTTTGCAACTTTCATGTCTTAAATATACTAAGTAGGTTTAAGTTGATTTTTCAAGTTCGCAATAACAAATTCAGCAACAATTCCATTTATTGTCCCGGCAATTGTACCTGCAAGTATGATTAATGGAGAAACGAGTATCACTGGTTCTAAACATTGTATAAGAAGGAGATAAGCGATAAAAATCTGGATTGTATTATGGAAGAAAGCACCAATGACACTAATGCCAACCGCACTGAACAAATGTGGAATTAAATATATTATTAACCACATTGAAATAGTTGCTGCAATCCCGCCGCCGAGACTCATTAAATAAGCCGGACCGGGGAAAGTGCCATTTATCAGCGAGGAGATGAAAGTTCTGATAAGCGTTACAGTGAATGCTGCTCTAAATCCATATATATACAATGCAATTAGAGTTATAATGTTAGCAAAGCCAAATCTAAGCCAGGGGATAGGCGAGGGTAAAAGATTTTCAATACTATGAATGCCTATTGCGAAAGCAGAGAGCAGCGCAATTTGATATTTATTTTGTAATTGCGTCAATTTCAATACCGCCTTTCCTGTATTCACCGATTGAAACAATGACATTGTTAGGCAAACAAATAATAGAGCCGGAATCTTTCCATCCCTGTTTTATGCATAATTTATTTTTACATGGAGAAGAAATAAATCTGACTTTTTTATCTTTTATTTCAATAGTTGTTATACCAAGCCTGCCTTTTATATTTACTTGATTATTTTCGTTAAGGGATAAAATATAAACTTCCTTGCCTTCAGAATAAATATGAATGGATGGTTTGTTCGAAAATATTCTGTTAAAAAATATTATTAAGCTGAAACAGAATATGATTAAAAATAATATGAGAATTCTATCAGCTTTTGTTGTATTTCGAACAATTTGATGTAAATTCAATTTTTTTATCCAGTTCTGGTGTGATTATTAAATTGTTTTTCTTGTCGATTATCACTCCATTTAATCCATTTTCTTTAAGTATTTTAATGCCCTCTTCAGGTCCGAGAACAAATATTCCTGTAGCCAGTGCATCTGTCATAGAATTTTCTTTTCCGATAACAGTAACGCTTCTGCATAGATCAGCTGGCATTCCTGTTTTAGGGTCAAGTATATGATGGTATTTTTTACCATCTAATATAAAAAATCTCTGGTAATCACCGGATGTAGAAATTGAAGAATCAGAAAGTTCGATAGCAGCAATAATATCGTTTTCTTCACTATTTGGATCAGGATCTTTAATGCCAATTTTCCATAGTTTATTGTCAGGGTTTGTACCGAAAGCATGTATTTCACCACCAACCGCTATAATGCCGGATTTAATTCCGTTAATTTTTAAGACCTCCGCTGCTTTATCCGAGGCATAACCTTTAGTGATTCCTCCTGTGTCAATAAGCATTCCTTTCTTTTTCAAAAAAACGGTTTGGTTTTTTCTGTCAATTATAATGTTTTTATAATTAACATACTTAAGTCTTTTTAAAATTTCTTTATTAGATGGTTTGATGTTTTTTGAAAAGTCATATAACGAACTTATTGCACCTATTGTTATATCAAAGGATCCTTTTGTTTTTTCAGATACATCTAATGCTTTTTCTAATATTTCAATTACAGTTCCGGATACTTTGACGGGTGAAACGCCTGCATTCTTGTTAATCAAAGATATTTCGCTTTTTCCTGAATAAAAATCGGTAAGTTTTTGAATTTTATTGATTTCATCGAAAGCTGCTTTTATCGCTTTTTCAGCTTTATCTTTTGATTCTGATACAGCGGTTATAGAAACAATTGTATTCATATATAGCCGGGTATCTTTGTAAATATGCGATTTTCCCGGGTTGCAGGAGTTTATATGAAAAATAAAAATACTCAGAAGCAAAAATAAATATTTCTTCATCTTAGTTTTTTCTTCAGAAATTTTCCTGTATATGAATGAGGATTAGCGCTAACTTCCTCGGGTGTGCCGGCAGCAATGACATGACCACCTTCATCACCGCCTTCCGGACCTAAATCAATAATATAATCCGCTGATTTTATAACATCAAGATTATGCTCTATGACTATTACGCTGTTACCAGCGGCTGTGAGTTGGTTTATTACTTCAAGAAGTTTTTGTATATCTACAAAATGAAGCCCTGTAGTTGGTTCATCAAGAATATAGATTGTATGACCTTTTGGTTTTTTGCCGAGTTCTTTTGACAGCTTAATTCTCTGTGATTCTCCACCTGATAGGGTTGATGCAGGTTGACCCAGTTGAAGATACCCAAGTCCTACATTTTCGAGCACTTCAAGTTTGTGACGCAGTTGTGGTATGGCTGAGAAGAATTGCTTTGCTTCGGATACAGTCATTTGTAAAACTTCGGCAATATTTTTACCTTTATATTTTATTTCGAGAGTTTCTTTATTGTATCTTTTACCTTTACAGGTATCACATGGTATGTATGCATCAGGTAGAAAATGCATCTCAATCTTAATCAATCCATCACCTTTGCAGGCTTCACATCTTCCTGAGGGAAGATTAAAACTGAATCTTGACGCAGAATATCCTCTTATCTTTGCATCAATAACATTTGAAAAGAGTTCTCTGACGAAGGTAAATGCACCGGTATAAGTAGCAGGGTTTGATCTTGGTGTTTTTCCTATCTGGGATTGATCAACGCATATTATCCTGTTAATTTTTTCAAGACCTTTTATTTCTTTATATTTTCCGGGAATAACCCTGCTTTTATAAATTTCCCTGCAAAGTGCTTTATACAATACTTCTATTATAAGGGTGCTTTTTCCTGAACCTGATACCCCTGTTATACATGTGAAAATTCCGAGTGGGATTTCAACATCAATATTTTTAAGATTAAATTCAGATGCTCCGATTATTTTTATAAAATCCAGAGGTTTTTTTCTTTTAATTGGAATATCAATAGTAAGATAGCCGCTTAGATATTGACCTGTGATGGACTTCGGATCTTTTTCTATGTCCTGTGGAGTTCCGCATGATACAACCCATCCACCCCTGCTTCCTGAACCGGGTCCCATGTCTATTATGTAGTCTGCCCAGCGTATTGTCTCTTCATCATGTTCTACTATGATAACCGTATTGCCCGCATCACGCACTGCTTTGAGGCTTTCGAGAAGTTTTATGCAGTCACGCGGGTGCATACCAATGCTTGGCTCATCAAGTATATAAAGAACTCCTGATAGAGAAGAACCAAGCTGAGTTGCAAGCCTGATTCTCTGTGCTTCTCCACCTGAAATAGAAAGAGAAGATCTGTTCAATGTAAGATAATCTAATCCAACCTTTTCGAGGAATTCGAGCCGATCTTTTATTTCTTTAAGGATACGGGAAGATATGATTTTCTCTCTTTCGTTTAATTCAAGGTTATTAATGAAAGACAAAGCGCCTTTTACATTTTTATTCGATAAAGAAATGATATTTTCACCTTGAATGGTTATGCTCAGTGATTCTTTTCTGAGTCTTGTGCCATTGCAGACCCTGCATGTTTTATAACTTATATCAGGGTCAAAATCATCTTCGTTAATATTTTCGACTCCCAAGCCATTGCATGCAGGACATGCACCCTGACGGCTATTAAAAGAGAAAAACATGGGATTGATTTCAGGAAAGTTTATACCGCATTTTGTACAGACTGCGGTTTTTGAGTAAAGAATATCCCTGTTTTCATTAAGAAGGTTTATTATTACTATATCAGAATATTTTAAGGAAATTTCTATTGCTGTTTTTAATTGGCGGTCTATTCCTGGTTTTATAATTAATCTGTCTATTATAATTTCAATTGTATGCCTTTTATGTTTATTCAGTTTAATATCATGGGTAATATCGGTTATCTGTCCATCAATCCTTGCTCTTATAAAGCCTTCATTCCGCATTTCTCTGAGTTCTTTTTTATACTCTCCTTTCCTGTCCCTGACTATCGGGGATAGTATCTGTATTTTGCTGCCTGTCTCGAGTGACATGATAGATTGAATGATGTCCTCTGACTCCTGTTTTTTAACAAGTGAACCGCATTTGTAACAGGTTTGTTTGCCGATTCGCGTAAAAAGAACTCTTAGATAATCATAAATTTCTGTTATAGTTCCTACTGTTGAACGCGGGCTTTTAGTTACTGTTTTCTGGGTGATGGATATTGAAGGTGAAAGTCCTTCAATAAAGTCAATATCGGGTTTGCTGAGTTGTTCTATAAATTGCCTTGCATAAGCTGAAAGGCTTTCTACGTAGCGTCTCTGCCCTTCTGCATAAATTGTATCGATAGCAAGAGAAGATTTTCCAGAACCCGAAGGACCTGTTATAACAGTTATCGAGTCTCTCGGGATAGAGACATCGATATTTTTAAGATTATGTTCGCGTGCTCCCTTTATGATTAAGTATTCTTGCATATGGGTAATCTTTTAGTATAACCAAAAATATAAAAGACAATCTATCAGGCAACCAAGCCTTACAGGCAGTTAAGCTTGAGAGAAATAAAGAAAATATAAGCAGGTAAAGTATGAAATTTGGAATAATCGAGTAAGCAGATAGATAGAGCTCTGGTTAGAAAGTAAAGATTTTTTTATAGATTTTGATATAAAATATAAATCATGAAAAAGATAATTTTAATTATAGTCTTGCTTGCTTTGCCAGCAATTTGTTTTGCTCAACCTTCCATTATTTTTGATAAGGAAAGACAGGATTTTGGAGAGGTAAAAAAAGGCACGGAACTTCAATATACTTTTGAATTTACCAATAATGGAAACGAAGAACTTGTAATATCAAAAATAATTACATCCTGAGGTTGCACAGCAGCCATGGCTAGTTCCAGCCATATTAAACCAGGTGAAAAAGGCAAGATTAATGCAAAAATAGATACAGAGGGAAGAGGGGGTTATCTTCATAAACCTATATCTGTTTATTCAAATGATCCTAAAAAACCTGTTGTTAACCTTTATATTACTGCAATACTAAGGTAAAATCATGTTAAAAGAAAGTTGTCCTGGAAGCAGAGAAATAAGAACACCTTACCCCGAAGAAATAAAATGTTTCTGGTGCGATTCTATTAATGAAATATGGTCAGATGAGGTCGAGATAACCTGCAAGAATTGTAAAAAACAAATTACTCGCGATATGAAGCCATCATGTATTGAATGGTGTCCATCTGCTAAGGAATGCATTGGCGCTGAAAAGTATGAAAGGCTAATGAAACATAGAAAAAGTTGAATGACTCTTAAGATTTTATAAATCTTATTTTAAATGGATAAGAAAAACTCCCGCCCTGAGATGTGTGTCCAAATGGAATTCCCAGCAACCCAATCAAAGCGCTGAGATGACAGGCAGATGCCCATATTCTTGCCTGTTTGTCCATTTCAATGATTGGTTCTTGATTATTCACTGGTTTTTATTATTCGGGAAGCAAAGTGCATCCGCTTCATTTTTTAATAAATGTGCAAGATGTATATCAATCCCGCTTTTTTTTGAAAAAGTTTCTTCATCCATATTGGCAATATCTTTTGCAAAAACAATATCATTACGAAAAAGCATTTCGAGAGCATTTTTATTAATAGATGAAAGAATTGTAACAGGATATAGTTTTTTAGTCTCTATTATTTTTTCGAGGCTTTCTTTTTCTGGATATTTCCAGCTAACTATTTTCAAGCCAACACATTCAGCATAACGCAAAGCATCAACAGAACAACGAGTATTTGTAACGAGCCAGCCCTGCTGAAATGTAAAGTGATTCTCAGGAGATGATTCAAACCCCTTCTTAATATCATTAAATCTTGAATGTACATAAAGCGCTGTTTTAACATCTGTAGAATTTCCTGGATTGCTGTGGTATTTACACTCAACTATTATAATATAATTTTCTTTTTTCGCGAATACATCAATTTCGTGAGAAACGCAATAGCCTTGAATTATTTTCCCCACTTCTGTAACGTAGCCGTAAGCTCTTAGTATTCCTGCTATATATTTTTCGAACTGAAACCCTGCGGGACCGAGTGAATATATAGCTTTTTTTATAGAATAACGCATGTCAGAGACTTTGCTATATTGTCTCAATAGTTTTTTGGCTATTTTGAATATGTGTCTTGTGTGGGATGATGGTGTAATTCGGGTTTCAATGTTTCTGGCAATTTCAAGAGCAACATCTTCGGTAGCACCTGACCTTATTAGGGAATTAACAAGTTTGTTTCTATCAAATTCCTCTAATTTTCCTGAAGCTTTAATTACAGTTTGAGCCATAAATATGATGGCGGGGCGGACGGGACTTGAACCCGCGACCTCTGGCTTGACAGGCCAGCGTTCTAACCGGGCTGAACTACCGCCCCGAAAAAGTTATATAGCTGTGAAAAAGCTACCAATTCTAATGGTAGGCGGAACAGGACTTGAACCTGTGACCCCAGCCTTGTAAGGGCTGTGCTCTCCCAGCTGAGCTATCCGCCCAAAACATAAAGCGAAATGCTAATTATACAGAAGTAATATAATATTAGTTTTATTTGTATTTTGTCAATAAAGCGGAAGAAAATTGATTCTATACATTGAACCTGAAATTAATTATATCACCATCTTTTACTGGATATGTTTTGCCCTCAAGTCTTAAAAGTCCTTTTTCTCGGGCGGTTTGCATATTTCCTAACGTAATAAAATCATCATAAGAAATTACCTCTGCTCTTATAAAGCCGCGTTCAATATCGGAATGGATTTTACCGGCAGCAACAACTGCAGGAGTATCTTTTTTTATAGTCCATGCTCTTACCTCGTCTTCACCAACAGTGATAAATGATATTAATCCGAGCATTTCATAACATGTTTGAATGAGTTTAAATGAAGCGGGCTCATCAATTTTTAAATCATCGAGAAAAAGCTGTTTTTCTTCATGAGGTAATTGTGCGATTTCCATCTCTAATTTTCCACAAAATGAAAGAACAGGCGATGTATGATATTGTTTTGTTATGTCGTTTTTTATTGTTTTAATATTTTCTCCATTTAGATCTTCTTCACCAATATTTAAGACAATTATTTTGGGGATTATAGAAAGAAATTGTAGATGTCTTATAGAAATCAGTTCTTCAGTTGTAAAATTGTAATCTCTGAGAGCGTTTTCTTTTAATAAAAAATCTTTTAATTTCAATAGTAGCTTCTGTTCGGATTCATCAGGTTTTTTGCCACGCTTTTTGTTTTCCTCCATTCTTTCAAGTCTTTTTTCAACAAGATCAAGATCAGAAAAAATAAGTTCTAATTCAACTGTTTCAATATCTCGCAAAGGATTAATATATTCAAGCGGGTGTGAGACGGATTCATTTTGAAAAACTCTCACAACGTGAACTATTGCATCAGCGTCTTTTATTAAGTCGAAAACCTTTTTATTTTGTTTTGTATCGCCCTTTGTAAGACCTATATAATCAATATATTCAATAGTGGCAAAAGTCATTTTTTTAGGTTTATAAATTTCCGAAAGTTTGATTATCCTTTTATCAGGTACTTTCACAACTCCAATATTTGGTTCTCCGGAAACATTAGGGTATATTGGTGTTTCGGCATTTAATCCAGTAAGAGCATTAAAAACTGTTGTTTTACCCGAGTTCGATAGTCCTGTTATAGCTATTTTCATTTAACCTCTTTATATAACTAAAAATTTTTAAATAAATCCTCGAGTTTGCGTCTTGCATCCTCTTTTTCTTTGTCAGTTGAAGATTTAACAGAATCCTTGAAACTGAAATAATCACAAAAGTTTGCTTTATTACGAACTCTCTGAAAATCAGCTTTTGGTTCGGTACATTTATTATGACTGCTCTCGGAATAAAAACGACAATTAAAACATATGTGGAGATCTTCTCCACAATTTGGACAGGTTGATTTTCTACTAAAATATCTGTCAATTACAACTTCTTTTCCGCAAAAAGAACATTTTTTCATATTTGCTCCTCTGCAGCTTTATATTCTATTCTGTTTTTTTATGAAAGTTATGACAATATCTATTCTCTGGCTTAACCAGCGAAACTAAAAAATTCAAGAAGGGTTTCGCGATTGAGTCAAGAAAGTAAAAAATAGCAATTATTATCGAAATAATTCGATTGTAAAATCTATTTTATTACACACGCATTTTAGTCTTAAGAAATAGTTTTTATAAATTCCTGTATGGGCAACGCAGTTAAAGTTAGAAGTTGAACTGAGCCCCTTGACCCGAGTTCAACAGACATTTTCATTATTGTTTGATTATCTGGAGCTTCAACAATATTAACAAAATCATATGGCCCGAGAACAGCATATTGTTCTTTTACCTTAACACCCATTTTGGCAAGCTCTTTGTTTACCTCAAGTATTCTTTTTGGATTTTCTTTGATTGTTTTTCTTCCTTCATCTGTCAAAGTACTTAAAATAACATAATAAGCCATGATACCCTCCCTCCTGAGAATTATAAAAACGACTGGCTGAAAGCCACCTTAGAATCCTGATATTATAAAGAATTATAATAAATGTACTATTTTATTTCTACCACTCTTTTTTGCCTGATACATTGCATTATCAGCTCTTACAACAAAACTTTTCATGTCATCATAAGGATTAAGTTCTGTTAAGCCTATACTTACAGTTTTTGTTACAATCTCAAGTTCTCCATCCAATGTGAATGGATGAAACACAGTTTCCGAGACAGATTTGCGGATTCTTTCAGCAACGAGTATTGCTTCGTCATATGCGGTCTCTGGTAGCAATATTGTAAACTCTTCACCACCATATCGAAAAGCCATGTCAATATCTCTAATGTTTTTACTTATTACATCAGCAATTTTTTTAAGTACAAAATCTCCTTCCCAATGACCATATCTATCATTAAAATCCTTGAAAAAATCTATATCAATGAGCATTAAGGAAAGTCGCCTGTTATGCCTTTTTGCTCTTTCGATTTCTTTTAATATAATTGTATAGAAATAACGCTGGTTGAAGAGTCCTGTTAGATCATCCGTGATAACAAGTCTTTTTAATTCAGCCTCGGTTTTTTTCCTTTCTGTAATATCTCTTAAGGTAAGAAGTACGGCTGGTTTCCCTTCATATGGAATTTGTGTAAGAAGCACTTCCATATAAAGACCTTTGTTGTTTTTAGACAACATTCTTATTTCGAGTGGAGAATCAAGTGATTTATTGCTCTCAAGTTTTTTTAGATTTTCTGAAAATAATGACCTGCTGTCAGGATATAGGAATCTTAAAATGTCTTCTCCAAGCATGTCTTTTTGATAATAGTCGAGTATTTTAAGAAGAGTCGGGTTAATAAATTTTATTATTCCATCCTGAATTATCATTATTCCTTCGAGAGATTGTTCGACAAGTGTGCGATATTTTAATTCTGATTCTATCAGAGCCCGGGATTTCTGTCTTAACATATTTTTAAGAATGGTTATGTAATCGGCTCTTAGATTTTTAATAATATCGCTTTTTGTAATGATTCCAATAGAATCACCTTCATCGTCGGTAATAATCAAACACCTTACCATATTTTCATCAATTAATCTTGTTGCTTCATAAAGATTGATGTCTTTTGAAGCAGTAATTAATTTTGTTTCCATTATTTCTGATATGCAAGAAGGTGATATATTTTCAGCAATAGCTTTAGTAATATTCCTTTCGGTTATGATACCAATCGGTTTAGAGTTCTTTTTTACAACGATACAGCTTATTTTATTTTCAGCCATTAAAGATATTACTCTGGTTAAAGGTTCTTCTTCAGATACAGAGATAATGCTTCTGTTCATAATCTGTTCAACTTTTTTTAGATTAACAAAAGAGTCTATTCTTAAATTTTTGATAATATCTGTTTGAGTAACAATCCCTGTTACCTTATGATTATTATCAACCACCACAAGTCGTCTCAAGCCATTTATGACCATGAGATTTGCTATCTCAGGTATATCAGTATCTTCTGAAACAGCAATAACAGGGCTTTTCATTACTGTTTTTAAATTCACCAAGTTAAAGTCCACGTTATTGCCTTTGAGATATATAATATCTCTTTCGGTAAGTATTCCTTCAGGCTTATTATCTTTGACAATAACAATGCAACTGACATTGTTTTTATTCATTTTTATTATTGCTGATAAAAGGGTTTCATCAGGGGATAATGTTATGACATCTCTTGACATTATTGTGCTTACATTATCCAGTTCCATTTGCCCTCCTATTTAGCATTTGACTAATATAATTATTATATCCTAAATTTGACATTAATAAGTAGTCTCTGGTTAAATTAATTTATGTGGGATTATACTGAAAAAGTTAAAGATTTTTTTCTAAATCCTAAAAACATAGGAGAAGTCGAGAACCCAGATGCAATAGGAGAGGTCGGAAGTATTGTCTGTGGTGATGCTCTCAGGCTTACCTTAAAAATAGATAAAGAAACAAATCGTATATTAGACGCTAAATTTCAAACTTTTGGGTGTGCAAGTGCAATTGCAAGTTCTTCAGCCCTTACAGAACTTGTTAAAGGTAAAACTATTGAAGAAGCATTGAAAATAACCAATAAGGATATTGCTGATTTTCTTGGAGGACTGCCGAAAGAAAAAATGCACTGTTCTGTAATGGGCATGGAAGCACTCGAGGCAGCTATAGCAAACTATAAAGGTATCCCTGTAAAAGTAGAAGAAGAGGGCAGGGTAGTGTGTAAATGTTTTAATGTAACCGAGGAGAAGATAAGGAAAGTAGCAATAGAAAATCATCTTACAACAGTCGAGGAGATTACTGATTACACAAAGGCTGGAGGTGGATGCGGAGAATGCCAGGCGGAAATTGAAGAAATTTTGAAGGATATTTGGTCTGTTAAAGCTCCAGAGAAACCATCAAAACCGAAGAAATTAACCAATCTGCAAAAAATTGCTTTAATTCAAGAGGTAATTAATAGAGAAATAAGACCTGGATTACAGGCAGATGGTGGTGATGTTGAAATTATTGATATTGAAGGCAATAAAGTGATTATTGCTTTGCGGGGAATGTGTACAGGTTGTATGATGGCAGGTGTTACAATAAGTAGCATTCAGGAAAAACTCAGAGAACTTGTTGCTGAAGATATTGTGGTTGAGGCACAATAATGCAGACAATATACCTTGATAATAATGCCACAACAAAGATTGCACCTGAAGTACTTGAAGAAATGATGCCATATCTTACGGATTATTATGGTAACCCTTCAAGTATGCATACTTTTGGAGGACAACTTCATAAAAAAATAGAAGAAGCGAGGGAGAAAGTTGCCGCACTTCTTAATGCAAAGCCTGAAGAAATAATATTTACAAGCTGTGGTACTGAAAGTGACAACACAGCAATCATGAGCGCTGTTGAATCTTATCCTGATAAGAAACATATTATTACAACGAGGGTTGAACATCCTGCTGTTTTGAATTTCTGTAAACATCTTTCAAGAAAAGGCTATAGGGTTACATATCTGCCTGTAAATAAATTCGGGCAACTTAGAATTGAAGACCTCCTTAAAGAAATTGATGAAGACACTGCCATTGTTTCAATAATGTACGCAAACAATGAAATAGGCACTATTTTCCCGATTCAAGAAATTGGCGAGATATTAAAACAGAGAAACATTCTTTTCCACACAGATGCTGTTCAGGCTGTTGGTAAGATTCCTATTGATACAAATAAACTTCCTGTTGATATGCTTTCACTGTCAGGACATAAGCTCCATGCTCCCAAGGGCATAGGGGCGCTTTATGTAAGAAAAGGCACGAGATTTTATCCGTATCTAATAGGCGGACATCAGGAAAACGGTAGAAGAGCGGGAACAGAAAATACAGCTTCTATTGTAGCACTCGGCAAGGCTTGCGAGCTTGCCGCAAAGAATATTGATGATGAAGTAAAATATCTTTCGCGCCTTAGAGATAAACTTGAATCATCACTTTTAAAGCTCTGCCCTGATACTCGTATAAATGGCGATGTGAACAATAGATTGCCTAATACTACAAATATAAGTTTTGAGTATGTTGAAGGTGAGGCAATTTTATTGCGTTTAAATGAATACGGGGTTTGCGCATCTTCTGGTTCTGCCTGCACTTCAGGCTCTCTTGAGCCATCACATGTCTTACGTGCTATAGGAGTACCTTTTACTGCGATTCACGGTTCAATAAGGTTTTCTTTGAGCAGATATAACACGGAAGATGAAATAGATAAAGTAATTGAAATAATGCCATCTATTATTAAAAACCTCAGAATGTTGTCTCCATTTGGTAGGGATAAATTGCCAAAAGAATGCAGGTGATTCTGAAAAAGTTTTGATAGCGGAAATCAAGCTATTTACCTGAAACTAAAGTGTGAGCCTGTCTTTTTATGTGCTTTTGCGCTTAGCTTAAACGGTTTAAATAAAAATGTCTTGAACTCATTTGATAGTACGCTTTTTCTATGAACTTTCCCTGAAGGATTTATTTTTATAACTTCTGATTTTTCCCAATTTCGGAAAAGATCTATTATTCTCTCAAGGGATTCCTGGTGAAGTTTTTCGATCGCTTCTCGTAAAGGTAAAGATGTGACAATATTATTATCTATAAAATCTGCTATTTTACGAGTATTTAGGACAGAAAGATAAACCATTCCTTTAAGTATTTTTTTATTGGTTTTGAAAGAAAAAATATATCTTTCAAGAAGCTTTTCGAGAAAAATATCATTACGCAGCTGGACAGTTTTATCTATAGCTATAGCCTGTTTCCAGTATTTTCTGTCTATTATAGAATCAGCCTTCATCTCGAGCAGTGTGTGTCCAATGTTTTTTCTATCCGCTGTATAAATATCATGAGCAACGGTATCGGCTGCAAGATGACTTAAATATCCATATGCGAAAGCTTTTTGTTGCTGTGTTTCGGCATTCTTTAATAGTTCTAAGGCAAAATCCCAATTATGGGCATTTTTGTGTTCAGGAAGATATTTTTTCCCGACTATAAGATCTGCCATTAATGTACCGTAAAGGAAATCTTTTTTATGTCTCCGAATTATTTTTATAATGCCTGCTGGTATTAAAGCGCTAAGAGAGAGAATTTCGTTACCAAGATATATATGTGTAAGTGGTCCCCATGCAAATGCATATACAGGACAAAGTAAAAATGTAATAAAAAAAATGCCAATTAAAAACATAATCATTTTAAGTTGCATATAAAATCAAAAAGAAGCCTTACTCCTATACCTGAAGCGCCTTTTGGTATATAAGGCTTATCTTTATCATTCCATGCAGTTCCTGCGATATCAAGATGAATCCATGGTGTATTATTTGCAAATTCATATAAGAAATAAGCTGAAGAACACAATGAGCCGCTTTTTCCTCCTGAATTTTTCAAATCTGCTATATCACTTTTTAAATATTCTTTTGCTTCTTCAAATAATGGCATTTCCCAAACTCTTTCATAAACATTTAAACCTGAAATTTTAAGTTTCTCCATAAATTCTGGCGAGTTGCCCATCATAGCTATCGCTGTATTTCCAAAAGCAATCGAACATGCGCCTGTAAGAGTCGCAATATCAATAATTACCGAAGGATTATAATTTTTCGCATAACATATTGCATCGGCAAGTGTCATACGTCCTTCAGCATCGGTGCTTATTATTTCAATGGTTTTGCCATTATAAGCTCTTATAATATCTCCGGGACGAGTGGCAGAACTTCCTATTAAATTTTCTGTTGCAGGCAAAATTCCGATAATATGTACTGGCAATTCTAATTCGGACACAGCTTTTATAACTCCTAAAACAGTTGCCCCGCCTGCCATATCATACTTCATTTTCTCCATTCCTTCAGAGGGCTTCAAAGATATACCGCCGCTATCAAAAGTTATAGATTTTCCGATAATTACGACAGGAGGAATTTCTTTTCCTTTATACTCAACTATTATAAATTTTGGTGGTTCATCAGAGCCTTTTGAGACTGAAAGATATGAACCCATGCCAAGTTTTTCTAAATCAGGCTTTTCAAGAACTGTTACAGAAGTAAGTTTGTTTTCCAATGATTTTGAAATATTTGCGAGTTTTGAAGGGGTTAAGTCATTTGCAGGAGTGTTGATTAAATCTCTCACAAAATATACTGCATCCACAATTATTTTTGTCTTTTTAATTTCTTCTTCAAGTTTTTTTGAATATTCTGAAAGGATAGTTATTGAATTTATATTTTTTGAATTATCATCTTTTTTATATCTATTATATTTATACAGGGAAAGAAGGGAACCTTCTAAAAAACTGGATATTGAAAATCCGGAAGAGGATATAAGTCCTGAAGATATAGCTATTTCCTTCATCCCTATATCGCGTAAGAAACATGTTGCTTTAGCGCTTGACTGTCTTATCTTCTCGGATGTAATATCTTCCTTTTTACCTAATCCAGCTAAAAGCACACGGTCATATTTTAAGTCTTCAGGACAGTTAATTAATGTAGTCTGATTAAGTTTGCCAGAAAACTCTTTTTGAAATGCTTTATGTATTTGTTTTGAGAGAGAAGGAATCAGATTATCGTAATAACCGTAATCATCTTCAAAAAAAGGGAGAATCAGTGCATCACAGCTAAAATCGCTTTCTTTTTTAGAGATAATGGAAATCTGCATAACTTTAATTTTAGTACATAAATGAAAAAGGTAGCAAGGATATATTTTTAGACAATAACGCCTGTTGAATTATTTTTTCTATAAAAGTAACATTTATTATTATGTTTGAATCAGATAAATGTTTTGCAAAAGAAATAATAGAAAATATTTATGGAATTCCTTTTACAGAAGGAAATAGAGTTTCTTTACTCTGGAAAGGTGATGAATTATTCAATAAAATTTTTGAAGTTGTAAATACAGCTAAGAATCTTATTTGTCTCGAGTTTTACATATTCAGAAATGATGAAACCGGAACCGAACTTGCCAGCATATTGAAAAAAAAAGCATCTGAAGGTGTTAAAACATATGTTTTATATGACCATTTTGGTTCTTTCGGAACTCCCCATAAATTCTGGAATGATTTAAAAAATGCTGGAGTTCATATTAGAGCTTCAAGACCATTTAAATGGACAAAACCATTACATTATATTCATAGAGATCATAAAAAACTAATAATAATAGATGGCAGGGTTGCATTTACAGGAGGTTTGAACATAGCAAATGAATACAGAGGTTTTCATAGACTTAGAAAAATTAAGGGATGGAGAGATACAGGCATTTTTCTTGAAGGCCCAATCGCAGATACCTTGCTTGGAATATTCAAAAAGAACTGGGAAATCTGGAAAGGTGAGCCATTAAATTTTCAAACAGAACCCTTTTCATTCGATGATGGAATTCCTGTAATCCCGATTTTTGCGAGTTCTTCTAAAAGCAGGAAAAAAATGCGTAAATTATTGTATTACAGCATATCCAATTCAAAAGAGAGTATATATCTTACAACAGCTTATTTTACTCCAAGCATAAGAATGCTTAATGTGCTTATGGATGCAATTAATAAAGGTGTAAGCGTTAATTTACTTTTACCCGGCAGATCAGATGTGTTATCAGCATACTATGCAGGTAGAGCTTTTTTTACAACTCTTCTTAAAGCTGGAGTTAGAATATATAATTACAAAGGTGAAATGCTACATGCGAAAACATCAGTTTTTGATTGTAACTGGAGTATTATAGGCTCTGCCAATCTGGACTTCCAGTCTATGAGAAGAAATGATGAAGGAAATGTTGGAATACTGGATAATAATTTCGGTAATAAGATGATAGATGTTTTTAATGAAGACCTTAAGAATTCGGAGGAAATTCTTCTTGAAAATTGGCTGAAAAGACCTTTTCTTGAAAAGTTAAAGGAAAGCTTTTTTGTTTTATTCCGTAAAAGACTTTAATCCGAAAGGTTCGGTTATTTACTGATTTTATAATCCCCAAAGGCTTGCCGTCGGTCTTTTATATCCTTTTTCCTGCGCAAGTATATCAAGATGAATTGTAACAATATCATCAACAGGAAGAAATGGGTCATAATTTATTTTTCGTGAATCAACTGTTTTAATATATTGATTGCAATTATCGCATAGGTCAACTCTGTATGCTTCATGGTCTTCTGCGTAAAAATAATGCAATTTCTTATTGTCTGTGTTTTCGCAGAAAGGACATTTTAAGCGTTCAGATTGCCATATAAAATTGCAAAATGAGCATCTCAAGAATCTTCTGCCATCTTTATCAAGTTTTGATATATCAGGCATGCTTCCGCAAACAGGACAATATCCTTTATGCCAGTTTTTTATTTCATTTTCTTTTGAAATTCTTTCTACGTTCAAAATAAGTGATGGTTTAATGCTTTCATAAATTAAAAATTTAAACACTGGCAGATCAATATCAAATTCGCCTGCTATCTTTTCTATAAATAGGTCATCATAAAAATTTCTCATTATTTCTCTTAAATTTAAAGCATTAATTGAAATAGCATCTTCAATATATTGGACATTTATTCTTAATTTCTCATTTGCATTCCTTGATATATTACAAAGTGAATCGAATAAATCTATTGAAGAGTTTATGTCGATGAAAAAATCCTGTTTATCAATAAGAGGGAATCCTTCCTTAATGTGTATGTCCCTTAAACTCTTTTTAATCTCAGGAGAAACAATATTTATATCTTCAATATATTTATTTTGTTCAATGGATATTTGTTTAAAAAAATTAAGTATTTTTTCATAAGAAGGGAATAATTTTATATAATCTGTGATTTGTTGCTCTATGTTTTCATGTTTCATAGGTATCCTTTAAACAATAGCCTGCCTCTGAAATAGAGACAGGCTATTGTAATTTCGAGAATTCATTATCCTGCTGTAACAGCAGATTTCAGGTGATTACCCAAAGATGCGTATATCTTAGAACTGTTCGCCTCTGCAAATTTATGATACTTTTTAGGGTCATCAATTACCAGATAAATTGTGCGAACGAAGTCATGATTAAGAAGTTCTGCTTTTGGATATTTAGGTTTTAGTTCATTAAGCCTTTTTTGTGCGAGTTCAAGCATTTTATCTCTGTCTCCAAAATTCATTGCGCCAGTTGGACAGGTCTTTACACAGGCTGGTAGCATACCGTCTTTTATTCTGTCAATACACATTGTGCATTTTGCCATGCCCTGTGTGTTTTTATCCCAGCGTGGTATGTTCCATGGACATGCGTCTCTTATCTGGTTAAATTCAGCTTCTTTGACTTTTACCTTTGGATTATATAATACAGCACCTGTTGCCTCATCCTGTGTTATTGCCTTCACATTTATTGAATCTGCCACCATCTTACAGGGAGGAGTTATACAATGTCTGCACTGGTCAGGAAAGAAATACCATACAGGTTTGCCATCAGATTCCATTTCATTGAATCTAACAAGTTTGAATGTGGAGGTTGAAAGATCTTCAGGATTTTGATGAGTTCCCCTCTGAACAGTTTTTGTTGCTGGATTCATATTCCATTGTTTACAGGCAATCTGACAACCACGGCATGCTGTGCATTTGGATGTATCTATGAAAAATGTTTTATCAGCCATTATTGTTCACCTCCCTTACTTTTTTGCCTTTGCAGCAGGCTGTTTGGTTGTTAATTTTGTAACATTTGCCATGAATGCTTTTGATTCAGGTATCATTGTATTTGGATCGCCAATAGTCGGAGTTAGAAGATTTGCGCTATCGCCACCATCCTTTGGATGTAACCACCCAAAATGCCATGGTAATCCAATCTGATGCACGGTCTGACCAGCGATTACAAATGGTTTTAGTCTGTGTGTTACTATTGCAGTGGCTTCAAGTTTGCCTCTTTGAGTTTCTACCAGGACTTTTTCGCCATTTTCAATACCTCTAAGTTTAGCGAGTTCATGGCTAATTTCACAGAAGACCTGTGGTTCAGCTTCAATCAGCCATGGAAGCCATCTTGTTAAGACCCCTGTCTGCCAGTGCTCTGTTACACGATATGTTGTACATACAAAAGGATAACGTGGATCGCATGTTGCAAATGTGTCTGGTCCGCCTTCAAAAATCTTTATTACAGGATTTATTCTCTGATTAGACATAAGGTTCTTCTCAATAGGACATTCCAGAGGTTCATAATGTTCAGGGAATGGCCCATCCTTAAGTCCGGGACCAAATATTGAAGCAACTCCATC
>Ga0078972_1008161_pt1 | contig 22276 bp, 17 predicted proteins | sample YelNatPaOPGAMG01_FD_67568 | JGI IMG/M metagenome (GOLD analysis project Ga0078972, IMG submission 67568) | Hot spring thermophilic microbial communities from Obsidian Pool, Yellowstone National Park, USA - OP-RAMG-01 (SPADES assembly) (version 2) | ecosystem: Environmental > Aquatic > Thermal...
AAAGAGAGAGCCCTAACTCTTCCAAATGCCTCAAAACGCTTTCCTCCTTAGCATTCAGCACCATCATCCAAACCACCTCCTTTGCTGCTAATTACGTGAGGCGAGCCATCTACTCTTAGCGCAGCGACCTCGAAGAGGGAAGAGGAGAATGAGCGAGCCGAATAATAACGATTAATAAAAACTTTTTAGTCAAAAAGATATAATCTGATTTAAGAAGTGTATTGGAATGGTTTGAATTTCAGAGATGGCATGGAGTAAGCTTGAAGAGGAGACCTTTCCACCTTAAAACTGTGAATTCCTCAGTACTTAACAATACTTTCCTCAAGTTTGAGCATAACATAACCTTTTGAAAGGGGATATGCAACAAGGAAAAATTCCTTACGAGTATTGATCTCAGGTTCTTCATAAGGCATCTAGACAAAGTAAAAATTCATAAGTCAAATCAGTATCTTCAAATGTTTTTATTCTTTCAATAGTTTTTCAAACTCATTTTTTAATAATGTTGCCCTTTGATCAATAAATTTACGATAACCTTTTACAATATCACTATACCAAATTCCAGAATTTTTTTCATAAGGTATTAAGTGACTTTCCATAACTATTGCAAACTGTTTATCGCCTAATTTTCGTTTAAAGTCTTTAAAATAATCACATGGTTTTTTATCTTTTATTCGATTATTTAAATCAGCTGGTATGAAACAAATATTGCAAATACTATTGATTTCATCCTCCTGAAAGTGTTTTTTAAGTATGCTTCGAGGAAAAATATGGTGTCTTTGCTTATCATTTACCGAAGAAACCGCTTCTTCTAAATTAATCATTTTACCATTATCAAAACGTTTTGGTTGTTGCAAAGCTAACAAACAGAGAAATGCATTTCTTAAATAATCTATTCTGTATAAAGTAGTATTTTTAATATCACTAATTTTTACTTTATCATCATACTTGAAATCTACTTTCTGGCCTTCAGCCAATTTGTCTAACTTTCTTTTATCATCAAGTACGTTTGTTGAAAATCCTGCGCCACTATATCTCCCTAATAAAGCAACCTGCCAGAACCATCGTTCGATCAACCGTGCTTGATCTTTGTTTGGATTACTATTATTTTTGTAGAAGAAACTTGACAAGATTGATATCATTATTCCGAATGGGATAAAACTTAACTCTCGGACACCAAGATTGTCATGTAGATAATCTATAGCTCCTTGAATAGCTTGCTTATTCTTTTTCCATTCTTCTTTTACCTTTTCTAATTTCCAATCTTTCCACTCTCTTGCTAAACTCAACTGAACAGATTTTGAAAAACCATCTTTAATATTTAATGAAATAGCTTGTAATATATTCTCATCATCGATGCCCGAAAATCCATAAGGTAGTTCTTCTTTAAATTCATCAATATGCTTCTGTAGGTCAAAATCATTTCTCCAAGCTGTCGCAACAACTAGATTAACAGTATCAAGTCTTACTCCTCTATCATTCACCCTAACAAAAGATTCGGGAAGATGATCTTCTTTCTGATTTTTTATTATTATAAATGAGAATCTATAATCGCGCGTGAAAGCATAATTACACCTTCTAAGGGCATTTTTCTTATCTTGCTCATTTATCTTGTCACAAAACTTATCAAGTTGCTCATGGTTAAGAATGTCATACAGAGAGAAAAATCTTTGATTATCTGGACCTTCGTTTTTATACACGAAGAGCACTTCTTCAGGATCTGGGTTCTTAATAGCTCTTTCTAAGTCAAAACAAATGTTTTTACAGTTTATTTTTACTCCTTTCTCATTTTCAATAGTTTTACCATAGATTAACCCATATAGTGAAGCTAACCTTTGTTGCCCATCAAGCACATACTTTATAAACCTATTATTTTCGTCAGGAGGTGGAAGTATGGTAGTATCATGCTTAAATATTTCCTTGTTTTCACTATCCCATATGAGAAAACTTCCAATGGGATAAATTTTGTAAATGCTATCAACTAAGTCGCAAATTTTTTTCTGATTCCAGACAAACTTTCTTTGGAATTGAGGTATTACAAAAGTTTTCCTTTCAAACTCTGTTTTAAGTAAATTAAAATCCCAATCATCCGGTTTAATACTGGGTGATGTTTCGGTCAATTAGCTCCCTCCACGTTATCTTTCATAAAGAATATTAAATCATAAATAATTAATCTTCTTGAGAACTTTAATATTTTCTTGACTGGTAATTCGAATCTTGAGCCACCAAATTTATTGAGTATATGGGAAAGATCAGGAGACTTCTTCGTATTCTTATATACCTCATCTTTAATTTTATCAAATCTCTTAATACATCTCGCTACAACTAAATTTGAATCTTGTTTTTCACTATTACAGATTTTATGTACTAATGCAAAGTTGTTAGGCTCATCCTTACCTCCTAGATTAAGGGGCACCGCATGATCAATTTCAACATTATGTAAGCTGAGATCCATGTCCTCACAAATAAAACATTTATGATTTTGCTGTTCGTAAAGACTCTTTATTAGTGCATCTCTTTGTTGTTGAGTAAGACCAGCAAGATACTTCGAATGCACCATATGTAAATTTAGCTCATAGTTATCTTAAATAGTTTTTCGCTGATTAATTGCAAAGGTAAAGTAACTATTACTTTAGACTATTAAAAACTTCTAGCGTACTAAGTGCGTTATACTAAAAAAGATTAAAGTATGTAGTTAAATAATTTATTACTTAAAATAAAATTATGCTACCTTATCAAAAGTTGCTTTATCCTTGTCCATTCTGCGGTAAGGAGACTTTAGAAGTAATCTACAGGCCTAGCTATAAGACTGCTAAGAGAAGCCAGAGCGCTGCAGCTGGAAGTAAAACAACTTGGAGAAGAGTACCAGAAGGTATAATTTTGCTGTCTGAGAAATGTTCAAACTGTGGGAAAACTGCTAAGGAGATCGAAAGAAAATGGAAGGGATTAGAAGATAGGTAAACAGAGCTGTTGACGATACCGTCAAATTTATATGCCTAAGAGCTGAATTCTAGATAGGAGAATGAAAGCGAGACATAGCAGTTTAACTCCTAAGATCGTTAGGCTTTTAGAGGAAGATTCTAGGCAGAAGTTGGCTAAAGCACTAAAGATTAATAGAACTTTTTTAGCCAGCTACCTCTTAGCTTTGGAAAACCAAAGTTATGCTAAGTCGAAGAGAATAGAACCTAATAAGATGTACTCCAATATAAAAAATGGAGAGATGGAAGATGGTAAGTAATCAAAAAATTCAAAAAATTTTCTCGGCACCTGAGGTGAAACATGGCCTATCCCTTTTTACCAACAATGAGCTCAAAGCTATTGAATCTTTGATAGTCGAAAAAGATGGAAAATTTTTCATAAAATGTCAAATCAAAAATAAGTATAAAGTAGCGAAACCTGAAGAAGTTGTTAGGCAACTTTGGATTTACAGGTTGCTTACGGAGTATGGTTATCCAAAAGAACGGATTGATGTCGAAAGAATTATCTACTTTGGTACTCGTGTAGAACCTGGAGCTGCAGACATCGTTGTTTTTCATGAAGATTTAAGACACTATTATATTCTGTTTGAGATAAAAAGACCTAGCAGAACTGCTGGGTTGGAGCAACTTAAAAGTTACTGTAATGCTGAAGGTGCTCCGATTGGTGTATGGTCCAATGGAAATGAAATAATAAGACTGCACCGAGAAGAGCCAAATATTTTTGTAGAGATTCCAAGAATTCCAAAAGTGACTGAAACCCTTAGAGATATTTTAACTGAAAGATGGACACTTAAATGGCTAGAAGAACATGATGAATTAAAACAAGGTAAAACAACACTCAAAAAGATTATTTTAGATCTCGAAGAACTTGTTTTAGGTAACGCTGGTGTTAAAGCTTTTGATGAAATTTTTAAACTGATCTATGCAAAACTTTACGATGAATGGAGAGGAATTAATGATACTAACTATCAATTGGAGTTTTTTGTTGGTGATAGAAGCCCTGAGCAAGTGAAGAGGGCAATCAGTAATCTCCTTGAAGGTGCCAAAAGAACATGGCCTGGTGTGTTTGAACCTACTGATAAAATAGAACTAATTGATAGCCATTTAAAGGTTTGTGTATCATTCCTAGAGAAGATAAAGCTTTTTAATTCTAATCTCAGAATAATTGACGAAGCTTTTGAATATTTAATCCCCGAAGTATCTAAAAAGAAGGAAGGGCAATTCTTTACACCAAGACCTGTCGAGGATATGATCATAAAGATGCTAAATCCAAAACCGAATGAATTTGTTATAGATCCTGCTTGTGGTTCAGCAGGTTTCCTTCTTCACTCTGTGATGTGGGTTGCCGGAGGAGTAATTACAGGTAAAGATCTTCCTCCGTCTGCGAAAAATTTTGCACAAAATAATATATATGGCATAGACTTTGCGAAAGAAGCAGTAAAAATAGCAAAAGCTATCAACCTTATAGTTGGAGATGGTAAGGCGCATATATATGGTGGTGGACCCCACGGCAATTCCCTAAATCCTTTAATTTGGGATGACGAAATGAAAGCAGGGTTGAGGCCAAGGCTTTTAAGGTTTCCTCAGGATCCTGAAAGAGATCGTGAAAACCAAGAAAAGTTCCTTTATTTTGATTTCGATATTCTCATGACAAATCCCCCATTTGCGGGAACTGTCAAGGAAAGGGAAATTTTAAGGTTATATGAGTTGGGTGAGAAAAATGGTAGAATAGTAAACAAGATAGGAAGGCATATTCTTTTCTTAGAACGTTCTCTCCAATTTATAAGACCAGGCGGAAGAATGGCGATTGTTTTACCTCAAGGATTGTTAAACAATGCAAATGCAGAATACATTCGCAGATTTATAATTGAGGAAGCAAGGATTTTAGCTGTTGTAGGCTTACATGTTAATACTTTTAAGCCTCACACAGGAACAAAGACGAGCGTATTGTTCCTTCGGAAATACACTGATGAAGAAAAAGAGAGTATCCAACAAATAAAGTTAAAATATGAAGATCAATGGAAAGAATTTTTGAAAAATTTAAAAGAGAAATATCAAAACTTAGCTTGGGACAGTTCGGTAGATGAAGAAGAAATTCCAGAAGAACTAAGATCCTTCTTAGAGACTTACTTTGAGACCAGAGAAGAGGTTGGAGAATCACCAGCAGAAGAAACTGAGGTTGAAGAAACAGAGGAGACAAAGGAAGAAAACAAAGGAAAGAAACCACTTGCTGTTTTAGTTCAGGAGAAATTAGAATTAGAGGAAGCGCTAAGAGGAAAAGAGGAAGAGTTAGAAAGTGCAAATGCCACAAAAAAGGCAGAACTGAAAAAGGAAATTAAAACATTACAAAGCGAGATAAAAAAACTCACCAAAGAAATCTCCGAAAGAACTTTAGCAGGACAGATAAATTTAGTTCTAAATGAAGAAAGAATTACAGAGGCGTTTAAGAAATACTGGCTTGATGGGAAGGTGATAGAAGAGATAGATTATCCTATTTTCTTTGCTGTTAATGAAAAGCCAATAAAGGATGAGAGTGGAGAGTATAGGTACAAGAAAAATCCTGATGGCTCTTTTGTCTTAGACAAATATGGACACCCAGTAATTGACCATGATTTAGATGAAATAGCAGAAGCATTCACTCAGTTTGCTAAAGAACAATTAGTAAAAGGCGACAATGCTTTTGATTTTTGGAGATGAAAAAATGGCGGTATTTAGTGTTATAAAATTATCAGAACTTGAAGGAGCAAAAAGGATTGATGCAGAGTATTATAAGCCGGAGTATTTGGAACTTAAACAGAAACTACTTCAAACCAAGTTTGTTTATTTTAGAGATCTGGTAAAAGAAATTATTCACCCAAAAGAAATTAAAAGAGAATACGAAAATGAAAAAAAAGATTATTTGTTTTTACTCGCCCAAAATGTGAGATCTTTAATGCTCGACTTCTCAGAGAGAAAATATATTTCAGAAGAAAAAGCAAAGCAAATGCCTAAAAATTTATTAGAAAAGGGAGATATTTTATTCATTAGAACTGGGGCAGTAGGTGATTCTGCAGTATATATAGGTGAACCTCCAAAAGTTATATCCTCTGCTCACATTTTAATAGCTAAACCTAACTTCAGAGTTAGCCCTTATTATTTAGCTGTATTTTTTAATACGTCTCTCGGGAAAAATCTTATAATTAGGGGGACATATGGAGCTTTACAGCCAGAAGTTTCACCAAATTACATAAAAGGTATACCTGTTCCTGTACTTTCAAAAGACTTAATGATAAAAACTGAAGAATTATTCTTTAAATCTCAAGATCTATTAAAACAAAGCTATACTTTCTACTCTCAAGCCGAAAACTTCCTTTTAGAAGAACTTGGGCTTAAAGACTTCAAGCCAAGATATGAAAAAACCTATACAGCTAATCTTTCTTCTGCCTTTTCTGCTTATAGAATAGATGCGGAATATTTCCAGCCTACGTATGATGAGGTCGTTAAAAAGATAAAGAACTATAAAAACGGGTTTTCCAAATTACTTAAACATGTTGAAAATGTTAAACCAGATTTTGATCCAACAAAATATCCAGATAAAGCTTTTTCCTATGTTGAATTGGCTGATATAGACACGTCTATTGGAGTTATTCATAGTACGAGTGAAATAAAAGGTGAACAAGCACCGAGTAGAGCAAGAAGGATTCTAAGAAAAAATGATGTAATCGTTTCAAGTGTTGAAGGTTCTTTAGAGAAAGTAGCTTTGGTTAGCAAGGAATATGAAGGATCTTTAGCCTCAACAGGATTTTTTCAATTAAGACCGAGGAAAATTCTTCCAGAAGTGCTTCTTGTTTTATCGAAAAGTACGGTTCTGCAAATACAACTTAAAAAGGCATGTGCAGGTACAATATTAACTGCTGTACCTAATGAATATCTTAAGAGAATTTTAATTCCTATACTACCCAACGAATTCCAACAAAAAATCGCCTCGCTTGTCCGACAATCTCATGAAGCAAGAAGAAAAGCAAAAGAATTATTAGATGAAGCTAAAAGAAAAGTTGAAAAAGCTATTGAAAAGGAACTGTAAACGGTTGATCGGTAGACGACTTTGATTAATTGCCTTTTTTTATATAGCGTGCGCTTCTGCAGAACTAACAGAAACTTATGCCTGTAGGAGTATATGGTCTCGTTAATTCTATCAAGTCTTGAAGAAGTCACATACCTGCTTACAAAGCGGTTTATAACTTTTATTCTTCGCTATTTTCTTTCTGTCTTATCGTTTCTCTCTCTTCCTTAATCTTTTTCATTGCCTCTCTAAACTTGCATGGCTTTCAGTCCTCATCGAGCTCGCCCGCATAGTTCAAGCTCAGCTATGAGCCTTGTTCTAATCTTTCAAAAATTGCGCGTCTCAATGCTACCTTTTGTTGTATGTCAGAGCAGCTGAAAACTGAGAATTAACTGGAGACTATTAACTTAAGACATCAAACTACGTTCATGTTTTTTGGTAAAACCAGGGCTCTCGAGAGACTTCAGTTTTAATCCAAAAAACAAAATTAGTTACGATTTTCTTTTAAAAAAATGTCTTAAATTTTTTCTATTTAAGAATAATAAATAAAGTTATCGTGCTCATTGTTACTAACTTAACATTGTTTAACTTAAAAATAAGCCTTAAGTTAACAGAGCACAACCTCTGCACCGAAAAGCTTATATATAACTATTTTCATTAGTTTTAATAGTTTGATAAGTATGAAGAAAGCTCATGTGTTCGAAGTGTTTGAGAAAGCCTTTGAAAAGGGCTTAAAAGGGAAAGTCGAAAGTTTCGATATCTGGCTCAAATCGCTAGAAATAGACCCCCTGAAGTTCAATCTCACCGAAATCTCTAATTTTTTGATGCAGAACCTTGAGTTAACAATTGATTTGGAGAAAGAAGTTGAAACCATAGGCCAATTCACCGGGTTCTATAGCAAGGAGAGAAAAGGGCTTTACCATATTCCAATTGTAGGAGTATTCGGTTGTGGAAAAAGTCATCTTATGCGCTTGGTGCAGAGGTTCCTTCAGGAAAGGAAAGTTTCACTTACGTGCTTTTTCATGGACGCGTCAAGCTTCAGAGAAATAAGCGAGGAGAATGAAGAGCAGCAAGTCTATTACCAATTGCTAGATAGAGTCAAAATGGAAAGGTTTGATATTTTACTTATAGATTCTTGTGAAAAAGACAAAGACATAGTCCATTCGTTAAAGCAAATGGCTGATGCCCTCAAAAATGGAATAATTATCACGTCTTGGACACCTGAACATTGGAACTATGTTAGAGATGATATTGAGGATTATTTACCTACTTCAAAAGAGATTTATTTAAATCAATTTGATGAAACATCCACATCTAAATTCATCTCTACCATCTTGCAGCATATCAGTAATGGTCGATTCCAACTTTCAAAAGAAGCTGTCAATAAAATATACTTATTTAGTAATGGTGTTCCTAGAACAATTATTCAACTACTTATAAAAGCCTTTAATGAAGCTTTTCTAAGCTCTACAAAAAATGTCGATGAAAAAGCTGTTGAATCCGCGGCTAAAAACTTAGGCCTTGAAAATATCTTTGATAGAATTAATAAACTCTCAGAGCTTCAAATCATTATTCTTAAACGTATTCTTCTTGAGCATGATGAGAGAGGAATACGTCCATCTACTCTTGTGGAGATTCTAGAAAAAGACAAAGCAACAATCTCATACCATCTCAGTATTCTCAGCCGAGGTAAGTTTGTAACTCAAGAGAAGATTGGACGCTCTTCTTTCTATCGTGTAAGGGAGGAAATCAAGCCTTTCATTGAATTAAAATTTGCTGAGAGAGGTGAGTACCTTGCCTAGCTACATTCTAATTCCATTACCGACAAGAGAATTTGATGAAAAGATTGTATCTAGAGTTAAAGAGCTTCCCGCCATTAGAGATACAAAAGAATTTCGTGAAGGAACTCTTCCTGAAACTTTAATCGTAACTGATGAAATAATTGCTTTCAGGTTTGCTTTCGAATATGAGCTTGAATATCCAACCCTTGAAGGACCTAAAAAAACTAAAGCGAGCAAGGACATTCCTATCATTTTCTTAGAAGGAAAATTCCTGTTGATCGGTTATTGTGCTAAAGATATAGAACAACGTGTTGTTAAATTTCTAGGGAAGAACTTTATCAAAGATTTTGTTCTTGATAAAATAAAGTTTGATGAACAGGCTCTCAGATCGGTAATCCAGAGGTGTCCAAATGTTTCTCAACTAGACATTACCCCTGGGATGGAACATGTTGATAAGATTTCATGCATTGGAAGAGAAATAACCGAATCAGAATTCTATGAAGATTATCGAAATGAACCCATCAGTAAAGTGAAAGTCAGCCTAAATGAAATTCCAGAAGAAGCAAGAATTAGCTTTGATAAGAGAGGAATAATCACGATTCATAATACTAGCTTTACTTTTGAACAGCAGGTGAATGTACTAAGATATGTCGTTGAAGAAATAATCGGGCCATCACTAAGGATACAATCTTTTCAAAAGAGGTTGGTGTAGTATGAAGTACATGAATTTATTTAAATCACAACTTCCTGTTCCAACCAATGTAAAAGGCTTTTTCATTAAATTTGAATCGTTATCTATTGACAAGCAGACAGACCGTAGGGCGTTTCTGCAACACATAGTTAATTCTTTAAACAAAAGAGGTTATGATGCGGCTGTGGTATTAAATGAAGATTTTGATATAGCCTTCCTTAACGTGAATTCTGTCGAAGTGACAAAGGCTCTGAGAAGGTACTCTGATTTTAAACCGAAAGAAATTCCAGGTTCTATGAGCATTAGGATTATAGCTAATACCTGGCAAAATAGAGTGAGAACGGAAATCACGAAAAAAGGATTTTTGAAAACCGGTAACTGCTACGTTCTAGAGGATGACATAAAAAGAAAAGAAAAGTATTTGAAAAGAGCCTACAGAATACAAGCCGACATCATTAACAGTTTTCCATCAATCTGGATAGATCCAAGAACCCGATTCATGGCAGCAGTAAGTGATAAGGAAATTGAGGAAGCAGAATCTATGGGTGAGGCGTCAGATGTAAAAGTCAGAGTGCTACCTTCTTGGTCACCCGGAATCCTACTTGGTAGAACTGGAGAAGTGGCAAGAAATGTGGAATTCCCATTGGGTAGAAAAATGTTTAATGCATCGGAATATTGGAAAGTAAAGTATGGAATAAACTTTATTGATGAAAAAGAAGAGATGCTGGAAGTTTATGTAATTCCATTTGGAAGAAAATTGAAGTATCCAAGGTCTTGCATCTTTAAAGAATTTAAGGAGAGGACAAGTCTGCCTGAAAGTTTAAAGAAAGCGCCGGAGATTAGGATAAGGGAATCTCGAGATTTCATTCAAACTTATCTCAATGGCATCGAGTTCCTCGGCCGGTGTTTATCATTTGAAGGACCAAGCAAGTCGGCTGGAATGGGATATACTGAGCACGTGCTTCCGTCTTACGAAAAGTTCTTCGTCGTCGTGGGATCTAACACCATTACGTCTGTAAGTAGAATACATTCAGCTTTAACACGTTATGGCCCCTACTCTCGAACTATAGATGGAAAATACATTGTGATTCATTTTGGTAAGAAAGATGAAATTCAAGATGCAGTTTATCGTATCGAGCAAGTATACTCGAAACTTAATCTTGGAATACTTGAACCTTATTCCGAAATTGGGGATGGAGGGTTCATAGAGACTGGTGGGAAAAATGTGGCAGACTATACCTCAACCATTGTGCAACTTAGGTCTCAACTTATGGAAAAAAGACAAAAAGTTCTAGTCATCATAGTTCTGCCTGATGCCTATTCTGCTGACATCTACTTTAAGTCGAGGGGACAGTTATTTGAAAGGGTTTTTGGGGCTCAACCATTCCCAGCCCAAGCTATTACATATGAGAGTATCAAAAAAATAATGGGCGATAGAAGTGCTTATGCCATATCCGTCAATATGGCTTCTCAATGCTACATCAAACTTGGTGGAACCGGAACTGCAGTTTGGATCCTTAATGAACCCGCAGATTGTGTGATACCAGGTATAATAGGTGGATCATCTTGCTACGCTTATTATGATGTTTCAAGACGACCAAAGATTAAAGCATCTGCTACTGCATATAGCGCGATGACTGATTCTTATGGAAGATATATTGCAACCGGGGCACGTCCCATAGGAGGTGAGAAGCTAACTCCTTCAGGTTTTTATGACATACTTGTTGAACTGATACAGAAAATTGTAATGTTCCAACAGAAATATATGCATGCTGATAATAAAGATCGATTCAATTTTAGAAGGCTTGTCTTTGCAAAGGATGGAATTATAAGAGAGGATGAAGCTCAAATGATTGAGGACGTCATAGTAAACGGTATTAAGGATGAAAGAAAGGAACCGATATCTAACCTTCTAGAGCGAATACCTATCTTCCCAAAAAGCTTAGTTATCGATGTAATTGGAATCAACAAAACCCCAAATAAAAGGGTATTTGAGAATGATGGTGAAAAGTTCATTAATCCGCATGAAGGCACTATAGTCTGCTATAATGATAATGAAGGTCTTGTAGTTTCATGCGCTTCGCCCGTGGGTACTGCTCAACCTATAGAGATCTCGTTAAAAAAACATATAGTATTAAATGCTAATGATGTACCGAAGCCCCATATAAAACAGATAATAGAGGAGTATTATCGACTTACACAGCTTAACTGGGCCTCTGTCTTTAAACAAGGCAAGTATGCATTGCCACAGATCTTGACGCAAAACCTTGGAGAAAACATCTCTGCTGGTGTTTTAGTACCTGACGATATGATATTACTTTAGAGGGAGTGATCAATATGAGTGTTGAAGCTGCAAGAAGATTGGTACAATCTCTAGACATTGGTACCAAGGAAGATTCATTCGGTAGACCATTTCTTCGACCTGATTATAAAACATTCCCCATTGAAGCAAGAAATTTCAGACAAATAAAAACTGTAAATAAAAAGGGGAGAATATCTTTTATTGATGGAGGAAATCAGGAAATATTACATGCTCCAAATTTCTCTGTTCAAATAAACAGAGTATACTTCAATATTTTTGAGGATAACGTGAGAAAAAACCCAAGAAATTTACCAGCTCGTATAGAATTCTTTTCAGCAACATACTCTGATTTTGAAAATGATGATTTATTTTTTAAAACAGTAATTTACCCACTAAATGAAAAGTATAGGGTCTATATGCCGGATGAAAAAGATCTGTGCTTCAGCTCGTGCGATAGAACTATGATGATAGGACTTCAAAGGGCCGACATATCGAGGGTTGCTTCTGTAGCAAGAAGATTTGCGGAATGGAAATTTGCATCTCACATAATAGAAGAAGAACTTGAAGAAAAGAATGTATTGGTGGTTGATGGAACATTGCAAGCTCCTTACACCAACGAGCCAAAGTATGTTGAGAGAATTCAAAGGTTTGCTGAGCAAAAAGGGGTTTATTTCACCGGCCTCTCCAAATCTTGTGAATTATATACCACAACTGGCCTTTCTCTAATTGGTGCTATTAAGAAGTTGGCAATTAATAACAATTTATCAGGAGTCTGGTATTACCCAGTTGCGTCTATTTCAAGCATCGACCATAAGGCAATAGTATTAATAGTAAAATTGCATTCGAATGCAGAAAGAATATTTAGGTTTGAAGTATTTTCTAAAGAGCCAGATATCGAAAATGAAATTCCAGAAGAAGCAATCGCTTGGCTTTCAGAAAATTCAAGAGATACGAGTTTTCCGGGATATCCCTATGGACTTATAGATGCTGATGCTTTTGCTAGAGTAAGAAATGATGAAGTAGAAAGATATAGATTAATACTTCTCTCAGAAATATCTAAACAGGGCAAATGGGAAAAATTTGCTAGACATATTCAAGCATCAGATGCACATAGCGTGTTAAATATGTTGGTAGGTGATTAATATGGAAGTTGTTGGACAAATAGTTTCGGGAAAAGTTGGGGAAATTTTAATTAGACAGAAAAGCGGGGAGTCTATTGAACTGGGTGATCTTCTTGTCGTTGAGGAAGGAAGTAGTCTACTAATACTCCAGGTATTTGATTTGTGTTATGGTAGTCAAATACCTCCTTCTGCAAGAGAATTGCTAGCTGGGATAAAACTTGAGGGCTTTGATGCAGGGCTCGAATTTCTCGAACCAGAACTAAGGAACTATGTCATGGCAACAGTAAAAGCCATTGCCAGAGTGAGTAGTGATAGGAAAGACATCAAAATACCGAAAATTCTACCCCATTTCTTTTCTTCCGTGAGGCGTATTGAAAAGGAAGATTTAGCTTTTCTAACAAAACCGTCCAATCCCGTATATCTTGGAAAAGTAAGAAGTGGTTCAAAAATAATCGATGTAGATATATACCTGAACGCTAAGGATACGTTTAGGCATCATATCTTGATACCTGCAACAACGGGGAGAGGAAAAAGCAATCTAGTCAAAGTGATGCTATGGAGTGTTTTGGGGCAGGGAACAGTTGGAGCTCTTGTTCTAGATCCTCATGACGAATATTATGGTAGGCATGATAAAGGTCTCAAAGATCATCCAAAAGCTAAAGATAACGTACTATACTATTCATCAAATCCACCGGCAGGGACAAATACCCTTATCGTGAACTTAAAGTCAATAACACCGCGGCATTTTCAAGGTATTGTAACATTTACGGATCCTCAGCAAGATGCAATAAAACTTTACTATAACCGCTTTAATGAAGATTGGATTGAAAACATAGTTCGTGGAGTAGATGTTAATGGAGTTGCACCAAGAACACTTGAAGTTCTTCAGAGGAAATTTGATACGGTACTCGGAGTGTTCCTTGATGATTCAGGTAACCTACGGTGTAGGAACAGAGTTTTTAGCGATAGTGCAGGCATGACTACGATCTCAGATATTGTAAATGCGCTTGAAAATGGAAAAATAGTCATTATTGATACTTCTCACTTGTCCGACGAAGCTGAGTTGTTAATAGGAAGCATAATTGTGAATGAAATTTTCCATAGATATCAGGCCTATAAATCAGTTGGGGAACTTGATACTAAACCAACAGTAGCTGTAGTTTTAGAAGAAGCACCAAGGGTTTTGAGTTCTGAAGTTTTGGCCACCGTTGGTGATAACATATATAGTACAGTCGCAAGGGAGGGGAGGAAGTTCAACATCGGGCTTATCGCGATTACACAGTTAACCAGTCTCATACCAAGACCCATCCTTGCCAACATGAATACAAAGATAATTTTAGGAAACGAGATGGCTATCGAAAGACGTGCTGTGATCGATAGCGCAGCCCAAGACCTTTCAGAAGATGAGAGAAATATTGCAAGCCTTGACAAGGGAGAAGCAATTGTAACTAGCATTTTCACAAAATTTGCTGTTCCGATTCAAATCCCATTGTTTGAAGAATATATCGAACAAACTACATCAAAAGAACAAAAAGGAAAAATGGTATTTGTGGGGTGATACAAGTGTATAAGTTTGCTCACCTAGCTGATTGTCACTTAGGTGCCAACCGGGATCCTGTTCTAGAGGATCTAGAACTAGCTGCATTTAAGAAAGCGCTAGATTCCTGTCTTGAGGAGAAAGTCGATTTTATCGTAATTACAGGTGATCTTTTTCATGCGAACATTCCAGACATGCATATCGCAAATGAAGCTGTAAAAAAGGTGAAAGAAGTTAGAGATAAGAATATTCCAATATATGCAATCTATGGAAGCCATGATTACAGTCCAAACGAGACGTCGATGATTGATATCCTTGATAGTGCGGGCTTGATAAAGAAGATAGTTAAAGGAGAAGTTACTGGAGGGAAACTTAAACTCGAATTCTTCATAGATCCGAAAACAAAAGCAAAGCTTGTGGGAATCTCGGCAAGAAAAGTAGGTCTAGAAAAAAGTTATTTTGAGATCTTAGATAGAACCTCTCTAGAAAGAGAGTCTGGTTTTAAAATATTTATGTTTCATAGTGCTCTCTCAGAGCTTAAACCTGAGTATTTATCGCAAATGGAGTCAATACCAGTCTCCTTGCTACCTAGAGGTTTTGATTATTATGCGGGTGGGCATATACATCAGCATTCTGAGTTAAGCTTACCAGACTATAAGAGAATAGTCTATCCTGGGACATTATTTGCAGGGTACCCTAGAGATTTTGAGGAAAGTGCAAAAGGTGTGAAAAGGGGATTCTATATTGTGAGCTTTGAAGAAAAAATAGTAGACGTCAAATTTAAGGAAGTACCAGTTTGTGAATATGTTTATTTTGAATACGATGCTTCTAACAAAAATTCGATTCAAGCACGAAAAGAATTGCTGGAGGAACTGGAAAAAATTCAGGCTGAAAAGAAACTTGTTGTTGTCAAAATTAAAGGTGAACTCTCTGGTGGGAAGACTTCTGATATAAGTTCTACCGAGATAAGAAGCTTGCTGATTGAAAAGGGTGCCACTTACGTAAGCATAAATCGATATGGGCTTACATCCAAGGAATATTCAGCTATTAAAACTATTGGTGGAGATATACTAATGATTGAGAATAAGCTTTTTAGAGAAAATATTGGTACAATAAAAATTACTGATGAAGCATTAAAAGGGGAAAAAGGTACAAAACTTGCGGTAGACCTTTTGAAAATATTAAGACAGGAACAGAAATTAGGTGAGAAAAAGAATGACTACATCGAACGTATACAAAAACAGGCGTTAGATGTTTTGAGACTACAGGAGGTTTTTACATGATTCTAAAATCTTTAAGACTAGAGAATATCAGAAGCTACATAGATCGAACCATCGAGTTTCCGATGGGAAAAACCTTGTTCGAAGGTGACATTGGTTCGGGGAAATCAACGATTCTTATGGCAATTGAATTTGCACTTTTTGGTCTTGGCTCCGAGAAAGGGGGAAGCCTATTAAGAACGGGAGCAAAGAAAGGCTCTGTAACGTTAAACTTTGAAGTTGAAGGAGAAAAATATGAAATCTACCGTTGCCTTGAAAGAAAAGGAAAAAGCGTTCAACAATCGGAATGCTATCTAAAAACAAAGGAGGGCATTCTTCCTCTCTCAGCTTCGGAGATGAAAGAGAAAATTCTAGAAATACTAAAATTTAATGAACCACCAGATCCGAAGGCTCAAAGTGTGATTTACAGGTACGCGGTTTTTACTCCACAAGAAGAAATGAAGGCAATACTCTGGATGCATCCAGATTCTAGGCTTCAAACTTTAAGAAAAGCCTTTAGAATTGAAGATTATAGAATTGCCATAGAAAACTCTTTGATGCTGACAAAGTTAATTAAAGAAAAATCTATTAAATTGGATTCGCATGCTTCTGACCTTGAGGTTAGGCGAGAAGCTCTTAAAATAAAAGAAGCCGAAATTAGCGATTGCACAAAACGTTTAACATCTTTAATTAAAGACGAGCAGGTACTTGAAAGAAAATCAACTGAACTGAAGGAAGAAATTGGCAGACTTCAAAAAATGAAAGATGCTCTTGGAAAGGCTGTGGGAGAAATTCCACTTCTTACTGAGCAAATTGAAGAAAAGAGAAAAGAAATCTCTGAGCTTAAAGGAGAGGTCGAGCAACTCTTAAAGAAAATAAAGGAGGAACTACAGCCGGAGATTGATAGGCTGAGTGATACCAAAAAGCCTACGACGAAAACCGAGAAAGAACTAGAAAAAGAGCTTAAAGAATTGAGAGACAGAGAAAAAGAGCTTAGGAAATTGGAAGCAGTTATAGATGCAAAAATAACCGATTACAAAGCTATTGAGGAAAACAAGGTTTGCCCTACATGTGATAGGCCAGCAGATCCAAAGGAATTTAAGAAAAAAATAAGGCTGAAGATGGAGGAAAAAAACAAAGTATCGCTAGAAGTTAGTGGTTGCGAGAGAACAATCAAAGAAATAGAAGAGTTGCAAAACTTACTAAGAGAATATAACAGGATGCAAGAGCAGCTTCAAAACCTTAATGAGCAGGTAAAAAAGCATAAAGAAGCGATAGAAAAAGACGAGACAAAAATAAAAACATTGACAGAACAAATTAAGATCATGAGTAAAAAACTTGAGAGAGCCAAAAAAGAAGTTCAAGAATTTAATCTAGTCTCAGGAAAAATTGAGATATTTAATAAAGAGCTAGATAAAGTTCAGTCAGAACTTAAAACTATTACAAGTGAAATTTCTAAAACACAAGAAACTTTGAGGTTATTGAGAAATAATGTAAACGAACTGAATGCAGAGATTGAGATTAAAGAGAAGGAGAAAAAGTTAGCTGAAAAATTAAATGAATACAGCATCTGGCTTGAAGAATTTTTTGTCCCAACTCTTAGTATAATTGAAAAGCACGTTATGTTAGATATTAATCAAGAATTTAATCAGCATTTCCAGAAGTGGTGGAACTTGCTCATCGAAGATCCGGAAAAAGAAGCTAGAATCGATGAAAATTTTACACCTATTGTTGAACAGGATGGGTACGAGCAAGATATTTCCTATCTGAGCGGCGGGGAGAAGACCAGTTTGGCCTTAGCTTATCGCCTAGCATTAAATAGTATAGTAAAAAAGGTCTCAACAGGGATAAAGTCGAATCTGCTAATTCTAGATGAACCTACAGATGGATTTAGTAAGGAGCAGCTGTTCAAAATTAGAGAGATCCTTGATGAAATACAATGTTCACAAATTATTATTGTTTCTCATGAAAAAGAACTCGAAGGTTTTGCGGATCACGTGATTAGAGTCGAAAAAAGGAAAGGTATTTCCGAGATCAAAACTGTCTCGTGAAAAGATCTAGCTTAGCTAAGCGCGCTAAAGCTGTGCATCTAAGTAAAGATAATTCTCTCTATCTTTCATTTTTCGGCAACTCAAATAGTCGGCGTTAAGCAGCATTAATTGAAATAAGGCTTGGAATATCCCAAATTTCGGAAATCAAAACTCTTTTGTCTTCATTCTGCTCTTTGAGCTTTTTCAGCAAGTTTTTGTTATCTGAGCAGACTATGACCTTCTCGAACCTCTCCAAGGCGCTTTGAATGTTCTTCTCTACTTCAGACTTTCCAAGTTCTACGTTTATTGCAGTTTTTAAAGAAGGTATTTCTATGTCCGGCTTTTCTTCACCTATTTTAGCAACCCTGCAGATTAATCCTTTACTAGTTAGCTCATCAACTATCCAGTAAACGTAGTATTCATGCTTGATGCTAGGCCTCTTACCCTTAATCTGATATAAAACTAAAGGCCTTCCTTTTCCAACAGGTACCCTAACTTTTTCAATCACTCCTTCAGAGATCAGCTTATCAACAACTTCGCTGTACTTCTGCTTGTCCCAGCCCAATAGCTTCCTTCTCTCAACCATTGGAATAAAAGGCTTCTCTTTCATGCTTTCTAAGAACTCCTGCTCTAAATCAGTTAGCTCTATTTCCACTTTCGGCAAGTACTTTCTTATTTCCTGCTCAAGTATGGGCTTAACAATAACTTCAGGCGCTGTTATAATAAAAGGCTCTTTGCTTGCTGGTGACTTAACTATTGCTTGCCTCTGCTCAAGTCTGCTTATGACTTGGCTTAAGTATTCTTTAGCTGTGTTTGAGCTGTAGCCTAATAGTCCGCATGCCGTTGAAATATCTCCAGAATCTTGAAGCCTGAAGATGAAGATGTTCTGAGAGTTCTTCCTTATGTCGTCTTCAATGTTAGCTGGAGACTGAGAAATTATGACTAAGCTCTCTCCTCTTTTTCTTAAACGTGTGGCGAACTCTGTGGTTGCCCAAGTATCCGTTACAACGAGCTTTCTTAAAATCTTCGGTGCAAGCATTTGAGCTTCATCTGCAATGAACATGTGCTTGACTTCATCAGTAGGCTGCCTCGATAAAGCTTGCCTTAAGTATGCTGTGGCTATAGTGTTGTAAGCAAGCCTTAGCTCAACGTTGTAAGCAACTTTTGATTCTAAAGGGTGCAAATTGAAAATTAAATTCCTGTCATCAAGCTTGTTCAAGTCTAAAGAAGATTTGTAGCAGTAGAATATCCCGTTCAAAGCAGGATTGCTCTTGTAAGGCTCAAGTCTAACTAGCAAAGCAGTCTTAGTTCTATCTAGGTTGATGAGCTTAAATGGCAAGTTCTCCTCTTGATAATGAATAACATTTTCAATAAGCTCAGGTATGCTTGTGCTTTTTTCTATGCATTTGTTCAAAACGTAGTTCATCTGAGGCGATAGGTCTCTGTACTCAACTTCTATTCCTTTGAAAATCGTTTCTTTAAGAAGGAGCTTGACTAGGCCAACGTCGTTCAAGTCGAAAGGGTTTATCTTCAAGTTCTTCTCAGTTTCATAGTATTCAGTCTTTCCTTTTAATTCTGGAACTATGTTTCTCCACTCTCCTTCAACGTCAAGTATGAGAAGCTTTAAGCCAGCGTTCTCAGCCTCTATCGCTAATTTCATCGCAAGCCTCGTTTTCCCGCTTCCAGTGACGCCGTAGAAAGCAAGATGATAGGGAAGGAATTCTAATGGTAGGAAAAACTTGTTGTCTTGATTAAAGCCTAGGAATATTCCGTTATTGTTTTGGTCAGGAGAATTCATGAAGCTGGGCAAAGGAGCTTTGCAGTAAACGCAGAATCCTGATTCAGCTGGAGTTAACCTTCCACATGTCGTGCATATCCAATATTTCATCAACACACCTTCCTCCATATTAAAATGTGCTCGTGCATTATCCTCACTATGTTTGCCCTGTATTTTTTCAAGTTAGACTTAACGTTGTGCTGGATTTTAATTATCTCCTGAATAAGCTTCGTATTCTCTGGGTCTCTTATGTCTCTAGCTATGCACGTGTAAACTCCTTTCTTACGAAAATCTCCAATCAAGAGCACAAGGTAGCCGTTCTTCTTAAGCGCTCTTACTGATAAGGAGAGTATTGTTTGAATTTTGTTTAAGAAGTCTTTGTAAGTTGGAGCATTGCTCAAGTCCCTTGGATCTTTAGAATACTTTATGATGTTCCAGTATGGAGGATGAAGGAAAACAAGGTCGAACTCATTAAGAAAATCCATTTCAAGTACATTAAAGCCCTGCTTAAGGTCTAAGCAAGTGTTCTCTATTCCTAATTCTTCGCAAACGTCTTTAGTTGTATAGCTTCCAGCCATAGGGTCTAAAACTTTCTTAGGCTTAAGCCAGAGCAGAATGTCTTTAATCAAAAGGCCACTTGTGTTTCCCCTGTACTTGTTGTTTCCGTAAGGCCCTCTTTTTGGATAGGAAACGATCGAACAATTCACCTAAACACCTCTCATGGCCAGACCTTCTCCTCCTTTGCACAATTGTCGCACAGTAGCATCCTAGTTAGCACGCCCTGCCTCCAGACTTCAACTCTCCTAACGTGGTTAAAGCAAAATACTTTCTGACATTTCTCGCATACCCTGCGGCAGTAGACACAAGTCCTTTTACCGCAAATGTTGCACTTGCCATCTATCTGGTCTCTTCTAACTATTGATTTGCAGACTTCACACTCCCAAAGCTCATCGTGAATCTTCCACATTTTTATCCCTCACGAATCTTGCGAAGCACTTCGGACAAAGTAGCTTATCATCAATCAACTGCAAGCATTCCCTGCAGCATAGTTTTCCACAGTTACTGCAAACTCCAGCTCCTATGTCTGAAACTAAGGTGTGGCCGCATTCAAGCGTAACGAACTCTATTTCAGCTTTCTTAGAAATGTTCATCGCCTCGTTATCTCAGGCCATTTCTTCGACTTCTTATCTTCTGGATAGATTTCTTCATCGTCTAGAATGTCAACGAATGAGCCACACTTCTCGCAGACTGGTACTCCATCAACCCATTTGATTCCCCAGGCATTCTCTCCATCATCGCTCCTGTACTCTTTGCACCTTGAGCAGAACCCTCTCATACCGTGACACCCTCTATGTACTCCAACAAAATGTCAATCGTATCTAAGGAGTGCCAATCTCTTCTCTTGGTGTATTTTTCATTAGTTCTATCGTTTCTCGAGACCAGCTCGTAGGCTCTTGCCCACTCTCCCAATTCCATCAGCTTCTCTGCCCTCCTCGCAATTTTATCAGAAACGATGTAAAGGCTGTAGTCCCAATCCCTTCCGTATGCATGGATAACCATAACCTTCTTCATCTCATCACTCAATCTCCTGAAGGTACTCTGTCAAGTACAAGCCAGCAACTTCACTGCTGAACCTCATAACCTTGTAAAGTCTTGCCACCTCGTTGTTAAGGTTCTTCTTGGTTATAACTTCTAGGATCCTTCTTCTCATGTTGGCATAGTCTTCAACAAGCTCCCTGTAAACTTCCAAGTCAAGCTCTCCCGTAAGCCTAAGCTTCCTTGCCTCCTCTTCTAAGCGGTACGTTTCCTTGTTTATAACAACTAGCATCCTGGCAAGCTCATAGGAATCCCCTTTTTCTGCAAGTTTGTTTGCCTTCTTAAACAACACTTCTTCTAACTCATACATTTCCTGCGAAGCTTCCCATGGTGAGTAATTTTTCATTCCAACCATTCGCTAGTTGAAAAATAGAACAAATAAAAAAAGGGCTTACACTTGATTGAAAGTTGCGCTTCAATTGGAGCTAAGGTAAGGTGACAAACTACCCTGCTTCTTCGGATTTCTGACATGCTTCTTCGCCAAGTTGTAGAATCTCCTTGTCAATGAAAGTCTAACGCTTTCATCTTTTTTATCCAACTCAAGTTCTTCTGTAAAGAATTGGCTCATGAGCTCTTGAAAAGTTAATTTCTCTTCCTTTCTTTCCTTGATGTACAGCAAGAAAGACTTGAAAAGGGTTAAAGAGTAATGGTCCATATCACTCAATCCAGCTAGAACTTTAAGTCTTGCCTCTCCATAAGCCTTAACAATTGACTTTAAATCTTCTTCTATTGCTACCACCATGCTTAAGTTCATCTAAAGCTTTTCTCAGCTAACATCTTCTCGAACATGGTATCTCCTTTTAAAATAAGCCAAGATTATGTCGATAGTATCTAAGCAATTCCAATCTTCTCTCATCCTTTGTCCTTCAGTTGCTACATCATTCCTAACAACTATTTCAAAAGCTTGACCCCACATCTTCGCCTTTGAAAACTTCAACGCCTTCTCTGCTATCCTATCTTCAACTAAGTGAATGCTGCACTTCCAGTTTGCCCCATACTTTTGGATGAACATAACTTTCTTCACAGTATCGCCTAAATTCCAACTAATTCGCGCTTAACTTTCTTCAAATGCTCAGAGCAATAGTAGGTTCTACAACCTCCTATGCTTAAGTAACCAACCGCTTCTTCATTGCAATCAGCGTACTCGCAAACCATGCTTAGGATT
>Ga0078972_1008163_pt1 | contig 22267 bp, 20 predicted proteins | sample YelNatPaOPGAMG01_FD_67568 | JGI IMG/M metagenome (GOLD analysis project Ga0078972, IMG submission 67568) | Hot spring thermophilic microbial communities from Obsidian Pool, Yellowstone National Park, USA - OP-RAMG-01 (SPADES assembly) (version 2) | ecosystem: Environmental > Aquatic > Thermal...
GGTCACGGCCTGGGCCGCGGCGGCAATCAATGGGGTACGCGTATCCTGATTGGCATAAAAGGAGCGCACCGCGACTTCCAACCAGGTATCCCCGACGATACCGATCAGGAAGCCCCAACTGCAGGCTGTTAACCAGTTTAGTTGATGTGACGGGTACTGAAAGAAAGCCGCTGCCAGCGGGCGCACCCCTACCGCCAGCAGCGCGGCGGAAGGCAATCCCAAGGCTACCATGATGCGCAGAGCGCGATTCACCGTCTGGATGAACTCCTGCGATTGACGACGATGGACGAATTCTGAAAGCGAGGGTAGTAACGCAATGGCCATTGCCGTGCCAATGATGGTCTCTGGAACTTGTTGTATCGTCCAGCCCAGGTTGAGTGCGCCAACACCGGCTGCGCCAAAATGCGAAGCCAGGTTATCGCGCGCAACGTAATACGCCTGAATACAGGCCATGGTGAGCACGCGCGGCCAGAGTAAAACCAGTACGCGCTGCACTCCCGGATGCTTCAGCCCAATGGCAGCAACCCAACGGTACCCGTAGCGTATCAGGCCGGGAATCTGAATGAACAGGTGCAACGCCGCTCCCAGAATGACCCCATAGACCATGCCATACAGACCGAGGCCGAAAGCCGGCAGTCTGATACCCCCAAGGCGCAAACCTGTCTCAGGGCAGAGAAAGATTACGCCTCCGATTTGACCCAGGTTGTACAACACTGGCGCCATCGCCGGTAGCAAAAAGTGTTTATTGGCTTGCAAACCGGCCATCACCAGACCGCTGATGGAGAAAATCAGGATTGCGATCAGGTCCAGCCGCATCAGGTCGGCAGTCAGGCGTTGCTTTTCCGGAGAAAAGCCGGGCGCGATCACGTGTTCTACCAGGGGCCCGGCGCTCAGGATAATGAGTATGGCGATCGTAGCCGTCACCAGAAACGCCAGGTTGACGATACGCGAGAACAGATTCCAGGCCGAGGCGCGTCCTTCACGGTCGAGATATTCGGTCAGGACCGGAATGAAGGCCATTCCCAGTGCGCCGCCGGAAATGAGCGCAGAAAGATAATCGGGGATGTTGTTCGCGGCCCCAAAAATCCCCATTCCTTCCAGGCCAACGATTTTGTTGAACAGCAGGGCTTTGAGGAAAGCGAGACCCTTATCCAGCGAAAAGAAGAAGGCGATGAGAAAAGAGGCGCGGCTGAGAGAGGAAAGACGTCTCATGCGTTGGGTTAGCAACCGTTGACAGCCGTATAACCCAATGGAGACGCCGCACTTGTTCGCCGACGTCCGGTTGGGTTACTGGCTTTTCGATGATAGGGGGTAAAAATCGAGAACCTCCTGCCTCCTGCAAGATGCCAGAGCGTCTGTGCCTGTCAGAGACGATTCTCAGAAAGGCTCAATATCCACGATCGTGTCGCCGACGCGCTTCAATTGAACCAGCAGATCCCTGGCCAGGTTCTTCTTGTCCGCGATCAGTTCTTTGGGCACGAAAATTTCCAGTTTTTCACTGCTCTGGCGGGTTTCGGCGCGCAGGGTGGTTTCCTGCTCAGGGCCAGCGATCAATTCGACGAAAGCCCCTTTTTCTTCGGACAGGTAAGTAATACGCCCGTAGCGGATTTCCACCCCTGAGGAGGCGCCAGAGGTAGCCTGAGAGGTATTCTCGGCCTCCTGATTGTCGTGGAGCCCAGGGACTTCCGGGGCTGTTTCTTCGGGCATAGCCCTCTGATTGGATGGAATTTGTTCCTGATTCATAACACACCTCGTTCCTTATGAGCCGTTGCCCGCAAAGGCGACTCTCACATATAGTGTACTCGTTCCCTGTGGGAATAGCAAGGCTTAATCACCGGTGATTGCCCATATCTCAGGTATCTCCGAAGAGATGGTGGGGAAAAGGCTGGATGACCAGCCAGGTGATTGGTCAGGCGGGTTTCTCCTGCATGCTGGAAAGCGATCTGAGTGGTGCGGATGGCCCGTTCGACTTCCCGATTCTCACTCACAAAGTCGGCTGTCTTACAGGAGAACCAGCTGGCATACGAGATGGCCGGGATGGGCGTGTTGACCACAGTCACCAGATACGCAGAGCTTTTTTAATGTTGACTTGTGGGCAATCACCAGAAAAATGTTGATTTTAAGACAAAAAAACGGCTTTGCGCCGTTTTTTTGGTTTTGTTAGCTTTGCGACGATAGTGGGCCTGTTTTGGGTTTATACGGTAAACCGTTCTTTTCAAATAGACGCCGCCCTTTCTCCACCAGTGAACGCAGGTGCGCCTCGTCCAGCCCGTACTTGCGGGCGGCTTCGGGAAGGGGGAGGAGGGTCGGGAGGGCAGGTAGGGCAGCCATCGGTTGCTCCTTTCACCATAACGCAAAACGCACCCAGGGACCGGGTGCGTCGAAGCGGACAGGGAGGGTCCCTGTTGAGGCTCCTGGCCGAGGACTCGAACCTCGAACCTAGCGGTTAACAGCCGCCCGCTCTGCCAGTTGAGCTAGCCAGGAAAGCGAGCGTGATTATATAAGCAAGCCGCGTACCTGTCAAGCGTTCCGCGCGCTTTTTTCTCGAGAACTATCACGTGCCCATGATTTGCCCCTGGGTGGGGAAATCTGATAGGTTTTGCCAGTTCGAACGATTACAATGGGGGGCGATACGTATGGAGCAACGATGAAAACTTCACGCCTGGCTGGTTTCTATAACCTTTCTCTGGAAGAGAAACTCGCTCGTCTGGCAGAAGCGGCGGAGATCCCGCCTCAGGCACTGGAAGTGTTCCGCGAGGGTGGACTGCCGGTAGAGCAAGCCGAGCACATGGTGGAGAATGCGGTTGGCGTGTTCTCTTTGCCGCTCGGTATTGGCCTGAATTTTGTGGTTAACGGGCGCGAGGTGCTTGTGCCAATGGCCATCGAGGAGCCTTCGGTCATTGCGGGCGCGTCGTTTATGGCGAAACTGGCACGCGCCGGCGGCGGTTTTGTCGCTTCTGCCAGTCCGCCGGAAATGATCGGGCAGATACAGGTCCTGGATGTTGACGATCTGGAAGCGGCCGGTCAACGGTTACTGGCGCACAAAGTGGAACTTTTGGCCGAGGCCGATGCTGCCGATCCGCTCTTGCGCACCCTGGGCGGGGGCGCGCGTGACCTGGAAATCCGTCGCGTGGATGATTCGCCCATCGGTGCCTTTCTCGTCGTGCACTTGATTTACGATGTGCGCGATGCGATGGGGGCGAACGCGGTCAACACTGCCTGCGAGCGCCTGGCGCCGCGCATTGAGCAGATCAGCGGCGGGCGTGTTCACCTGCGCATTCTTTCGAATCTGGCTGATCGCCGTCTGGCAAAAGCCGCCTGTACAATCCCCGCCGAAGCCCTGACATTCCGCAGTCAGGATGGGCGCTTGTTCCCGGGTGAGATGGTGCGCGATGGGATTCTTGCCGCCTGGGCCTTTGCCGCCGCTGACCCATACCGGGCCGCGACCCATAACAAGGGAATCATGAATGGCGTGGATGCCGTGGTCATCGCTACCGGCAATGACTGGCGTGCTGTGGAAGCCGGCGCTCATGCCTATGCCGCGCGCACAGGCCGTTACACCAGTCTGAGCCGTTGGAGCAAAGACGCCGCCGGCAATCTGGCCGGTGAACTGGAAATGCCGCTGGCGGTGGGAATTGTTGGCGGGGCAACCCGTGTCCATCCCGCGGCGCAGGCAGCACTCAAACTGATGGGCGTCCAGTCGGCGCGTCAGCTGGCAGAAATTATCGTCTCAGTAGGCCTGGCGCAGAATCTGGCGGCATTGCGGGCGCTGGCTACGGAGGGCATCCAGCGAGGCCACATGTCTCTGCATGCCCGGCAGGTAGCTATTGCCGCCGGAGCGACCGGTGACTGGATAGAAAAGGTGGCCGAGCGGCTGGTCGCTGAAGGGGTAGTGCGCATTGACCGCGCCCGTGCGGTGTTAGCGGAAATGCAAGGTGCCACAGAGTCTGATGGCTCGGAGTCTGCTCCACATTCTGCCGGCGATGGTTTATTCTGATGGGTACGCTACCGTGCGGCGCTGGAGGCGCGCACGGTACACGCCGACGCCCTCTGAACCTGATACAGGTAGTAGCACGGCGATCGCGCTCGTGTTTGGGTGAACGTATACCGTAACAAAATTTGCTGATGAGGTCATTCTCTATGTCTACTTCTTCTCCTTCCCTGTTGCGACCTGCGCAAGCGGTGGGCATTGCAGGCTACGGCGCTTATGTGCCGCGCTATCGCCTGCCGGCGCAAGAAGTGGCGCGCGTCTGGGCCGGCGGTAAGGGCGGTTTGCCGATTCGTGAGAAATCGGTCCCTGGCCTGGATGAAGATGTAGTTACCATGACCCTGGAAGCAGTGCGGAATGCCCTGCGCCGCGCGCCGGTGGATGTGACTGAGATTCGCGCGGTGTGGGTTGGTTCTGAATCGCACCCTTACGCTGTCAAACCGACCGGCACGATCGTTGCGGAGGCGATCGGCGCCGCGCCGTATGTTCAGGCCGCCGATATGGAGTTCGCCTGCAAAGCCGGTACCGAGGCGCTGGTGATGGCGATGGGCCTGGTTGGGTCCGGAATGGGCAGGTATGCCATTGCTGCCGGCGTTGATACGGCCCAGGGGAAACCGGGCGACGCTCTGGAGTACACCGCGGCTGCCGGTGGCGCCGCCTTCGTCATTGGCCCGGCAGAGGAGAGCCTGGCGATCATCAACGCGACCTGCTCGTTTGTTACCGACACGCCGGACTTCTGGCGACGCGAGTATCAAAGGTATCCGGAGCACGGACAGCGCTTTACCGGCGAGCCGGCCTACTTTCACCATATCACCTCCGCGGCGCGCGCTCTGATGACCGCCCTCCACACCACGGCAAATGACTATACCTGGGCAGTGTTTCATCAGCCGAATACGAAATTCCCCCAGAAAGTGGCAGAAATGCTGGGCTTTACCCGGTCACAGATTGAACCGGGCCTGCTTTCGCCGCTGATAGGCAACACGTATGCCGGCGCGGCGCTGCTTGGCCTGACTGCTGTGCTGGATATTGCCCGACCGGGTGACCGGATTCTGGTCACCTCCTTTGGCTCTGGCGCCGGCTCGGATGCTATTGATCTGACGGTTACCGAGCGTCTGCTGGAACGGCGTGAGAAAGCGCCGACCACGCAGATGTATCTTGCTCGCCGCACGGAGATTGATTATGCCACCTACGTCCGTTATCGTGGCAAGATTGCGATGAAATGAGGCGTTTATGAGTGACGTGGTCGTTGCCGGAATTGGGCAGATAGCCGTTGGCGAGCATTGGGAGATACCCCTGCGCTCGCTAGCCGTGCGGGCCATGCTGGCGGCAATGAAGGATGCTGGCGGCTTGCGTCCACAGGCGTTGTACGTGGGCAATGCTCTCGCGAGTATTCTTTCCCATCAGGCGCATTTGGGGAATTTGCTTGCCGATTATGGTGGATTGGCCGGCATAGAGGCCGCGACCGTAGAGGCTGGCGATGCCTCGGGCGGCGCGGCGCTGCGCCAGGCTTATCTGGCCGTCAAGAGTGGGATGGTGGAGGTAGCGCTGGTAGTTGGGGTAGAGAAGTTTACCGATGTGGTCGGCGCCGGGGTGGAAAGCGCCCTGACAACACTGACGGACGCGGATTTTGAAGCCGAGCAGGGACTGACGCCGGCGGCGCAGGCGGCGTTGCTGGCGCGCCGTTATCAGCATGAATACCGCCTGCCGCCCGAGGCTCTGGCCGGTTTCGCGATCACGGCCCATGCCAACGCGGTTCATAATCCTTATGCCATGTACCGCCGCGCCATCTCGTTACAGACATATCAGCAGGCCGCGCTGGTTTGCGATCCTCTCAACCTCTTCGACCTGGCGCCTGATGGCGATGGCGCGGCGGCGCTGCTGCTGACGCGTCGGGAGCGATTGCCGGACGATTATCCTCAGCCTCTCGTGCGCATCCTTGCCTCGGCGGCAGCGGTGGATACCCTGGCGCTCCATGACCGCGTCAACCCGCTGGAATTTGCTGCTTTGCGCCAGGCGACCGAGCAGGCATTGCGGAAAGCCGGCCTCGAACGCGACCAGATTGACCTGCTGGAATACCATGATTCTGCCTCGATCTATGCCGCCCTTTCTCTGGAGGCCTCCGGCTTCGCCGAACGCGGCGCCGGCTGGAGACTGGCCGCCGAGGGCGAGATCGGGCGGAACGGCCGTATCCCCTGTGCTACATTGGGAGGATTGAAGGCGCGCGGTCATCCTCTTGGCGCCAGCGGCGTTTATCAGGCGGTAGAGGCTGTGCTTCAGCTGCGCGGCCAGGCCGGGGCGAACCAGATACCGGGAGCGCGCTATGCCATGATCCAGTCACTTTCCGGGCCGGCCTCCTGTGCCGTGGTGCACCTTCTTGAGCGTTTTGCCTGACAAATTCATAAGCTCTTGACCTTTGATAGTTTCTGATAGCCCTGACCTGTACAATGACAGATGAAGGAGTTCAACGACTATGGAGATTCCTCGACACTGGCGCTTGAAGCACCAACGCTATAGCCTGATAGGGGAAGTTTGTCCTCATTGCGAAGCCCGCATTTTCCCGCCGCGCGATGTTTGTCCACGCTGTGGGCAGGAAGCCAAGCAGACGTTCACGTTCAGTGGGCGTGGTACGGTGTATTCATTCACGACTATCTATGAAGCACCCGCCGGCTTTGTGGAAAGCGCCCCGTACACCGTAGCGTTGATTAAACTGGAAGAGGGGCCGCTGGTCACGGCGCAGTTGACCGATCTGGGGGACCAGCCGGTTGAAATTGGAATGCCGGTTGAGATGGTCACGCGGCGTCTGCGTCAGGATGGGGACGAGCGTGGCATAATCCTCTACGGCTATAAGTTCCGCCCGGTTCTTGCGCGTTGAATCGGTCTGTGACCGGGTATAGAACGGAAACCGCGCTCGCGCGCCGCGAGCGCGGTTTCTGGTTAGTTTTGCTGGCCAGCATCTATTCTTTCCTGAAACAGTAGTATAATAACCCCGCCGCCGCTCAGGTACAGGCGGGTATTTTTACCACGAGAGAGTGCGAGTTATGAGAAATCACTACCTTCGTCTGCTCCTCATTATCGTCGTCGTGGCGCTGGCTATCTGGGTGGATGCTAATCCGACCCTGATCCTGCGCAATCCGACTACCGGCGATCCTTTCTTTCAACGTGATGTCAAGCCGCGGCTGGGGCTGGATTTGCGCGGTGGCCTGCAGGTGGTTATGGAAGCCGATTTGCCGCCAGAGGTAAAAGTCTCGGCCAGCAACATGGAAGCCGCCCGCACCATCGTCGAGAACCGTACCAATGCCCTGGGCGTGGCGGAAAATACCATTCAGGTCGTAGGCGAACGCCGTCTGGTGGGTGAGTTCCCGGGCCTGGAGGATGCCTCGGGGGTTTTGGAGACCATCCAGAAAACCGGTTTGATGGAATTCGTGGATTTCGGGAACGATCAACCTCTGCCGGGAACGATAGTCAAGACGGACTTTGGGGTGAGTTCGGCAACGGAGACGGGCGCCGTAGCCCCGACGGCGACCACGTCTGGCGAAGCCCCGACGGCAACGCCGGAAAGCGCGGCTACGCCGACCCCTGCCGAGGCCACCCCGACGCCGGAGGCCGCGGCGCCGGAGGAGAAGGTTTACCATACCGTTATGACCGGCGCTGAACTGGCAACCGTAGGTGTCACGGTGCATCAGACGTATGGTTACGTCATTGAGTTTACCCTGACCCCCAAGGGGCGCGAAATTTTTGCGAATTACACGGCCTCGCACGTCGGCCAGTATCTGGGGATTGTTCTGGATAAGGAAGTGATTTCTGCCCCGCGTGTTGATGAGCCGATTCCGGATGGCGCCGGGATTATTCGCGGCAGTTTCACCCGTGAGAGCGCAAATTCCTTTGCGGTGCAGTTGCGCTATGGCTCGCTGCCGGTGCCGCTGAAGATCATTGAAACGCGACTGGTTGGCCCAACCCTGGGCGAAGACTCGTTGCAGAAGAGTTTAATCGCCGGCGTGGCCGGGATGATTATTGTCATTCTGTTCATGCTGCTTTACTACCGTTTGCCCGGCGTGATTGCTGACATTGCTATTCTGGTCTATGCGCTCCTCGCCTTCGCGATCTTCAAATATTTCCACTTTACCCTGACTCTGCCCGGTATTGCCGGCTTTATGCTTTCCACCGGCTCGGCGCTGGACGCGAATATCCTGATGTTCGAGCGGTTGAAAGAGGAATTGCGCGCCGGGCGCAAACTGGGGCTGGCAGTGGAGCAGGGCTGGCGACGCGCCTGGCCTTCCATTCGGGACTCCAACATTGCCACCATCATTACCTCGGTGATATTGTTCTGGTTTGGCAACACCTTTGGCGCCACGATGGTCAAAGGGTTCTCTATCACGCTGGCGCTGGGCGTAATCGTCAGCCTGTTCACAGCCATTTTTGTCACCCGTACCCTGCTGGCGCTGGTGTTCCAGTGGTTTAAAATCGAAAAGACAGATTTCTGGTTTGGCCTGTAATAAAGGAGCCTTCCATGAATATCATCGGCAAACGTTACCTGTTCTTCGCACTCTCGCTGTTGATTATCGTGCCGGGGCTGGCGATTTTGATAGTGCGTGCCGCCCAGCACGATCTGCCGCTGGCGATTGACTTTACCGGCGGAAGTTTACTGGAGGTGAAGTTCTCCAAAGCCAGTCCGCAACCGGCGGAATTGATCGCGCTCTATGAAAATCAGGGCCTCAAGGACGTTCAGGTACAGACTACGGAAAAGGAGACTTTCGTCATTCGCTCTACTTTCCTGAGCGATGCCGATCGCGCGGCTATTCTGGCGGCCATGGAGAAAGCGTATGGCGCGGTAGAAGTAATTCGTTTCGACAGCGTTGGGCCTTCCATTGGTCAGCAGGTGACGCGCAACGGCGCGATTGCCGTGGCGGTAGCGGCGCTGGCGATTCTGGTTTACATCACCCTGGCTTTTCGCAAGGTAGAACATGCTTTTCGCTATGGTGTGTGCGCCATTATTGCCATGGTGCATGATGTTGCGGTCGTTTTCAGCGTGGTGGCGATTGGCTCGGTGCTGTTTGGCTGGGAGATGGATGCCCTGTTCCTTACTGCTTTGCTGACCGTCATTGGCTTTTCGGTACAGGATAAAATCGTGGTCTTCGACCGTATTCGTGAGAATTCCGGGCCGTTGCGCCGTCTGGAGTTTGAGCAACTGGTCAATCACTCCATTGTGCAAACCTTGCAGCGCTCGATCAATACCCAGTTGATGACGGTGGAATTCCTCTTGCTGGCAATGGCGCTGATGGGCGGCGTGACCCTGCGCGAATTCTCGGTCGTATTGCTGGTAGGTCTGCTCAGCGGCACCTATTCTTCGATTTTCATCGCTGCGGCGGTGCTGGTTCTCTGGGAAAAGCGCGAGTGGGAGACCTGGTTCCGTCGCAAGCCGGCAGCGGCCTGACGAGGATGGCACATGCCCGGAGGAGGTATCCTCCGGGTTTCTTTCTTTTTGAACAGGCTCTGCCGTTATAATTGGTGCGGAATGGTAGATGCCCTTTTGCTTTACAACCCGGCCGCAGGGCGATTTTCGGTGCGCCCTTTCCTGAGCAATGTTATTTGCCCGTTGCGGGAGCATGGCTGGCGGCTGGAAGTGGCCGAGACGGTGAACGGGCGTCATGCCACGCAGCTGGCGCGTCTGGCTGCCAGCGAGAATCTGCGTGCCGTCTTTGCGATCGGGGGGGATGGCACCATTGGTCAGGTGGCGGCAGGTCTGGTCGGTTCACAAACAGCGCTCGGCGTCTTACCGGCAGGAACGAGCAACGTGTGGGCGCGCGAACTGGGGCTGCCGGCCTTTACCTGGCTCAACCTGCGCGCGCTGGAAGCCAACGCGCGGCGACTGGCGCAGGCTTCAGTCTATGCCATTGATGTCGGTCTGTGCAATGACCAGCCCTTTTTGATGTGGGCTGGCGTTGGGCTGGACGCCCTGACCGTCCATAAACTGGAGCCGCGCAAGCGTTTTGCCAAATATCTCGCCGTCCCACACTACGCGGCGACCACGATCTGGAGCGCCAGCCTGTGGCATGGCTTGAACCTGCGCGTTTGGGCCAACGATCGCTGTATCGAGGGGCATTTCCTGCTCGCGGTTGCCAGCAATATCCGCCATTACCTGGGTGGTTTGACTCAACTCTCCCCGCGCGCCTACCTCGATGATGGCCAGATGGACCTCTGGTTATTCTCCGGCGATGACCTGGCCGATGCGTTTCGTCACTTCTTTGCGCTGCGGGCCGGACGTCACTTGAATTCGGAACAAGCGCGTTGTGTCCCCTTCCATACCGTGCGCATTGAGTCTGATACTGCTTTTTCCATCCAGATGGATGGAGAACCAATGTTGGGCGCCTCTACCGCAGACTTGCGGGTGATTCCCAAGGGGTTACGCGTGCTTTTGCCTGACGAAGCGAAGTATTTGCTTTGTCCATCGCAGGAAGAGGGCAGCGCGAAGCCATGATGGGGAAGCGGTATTCTCTGGCTGGCGCAGTGCTGGGGGGCGTGATTCTGGCGGTCATCTTGACTGCGACGCTCTTCCTCTACATTTTCGTGGCGCGACCATCGGCGCGGGCGCCGGCCCCTGGCGCGTTCGCCGCGTTGACAATTACGCCTGCCTGGACATCTACTCCTTCCTATTTGCCGCCCACGTTTACTCCACCGCCACAGCCCACATTTACCTCCACGCCGTTGCCGGGGGCACTGGCGATTGGCGTGTATGTGGAAATCAACGGCACGGGGGTGGGGCTGCGCGTGCGCGCCGCACCGGGCCTGGATGCCGCGCCTTTGTTTATCGCCGCCGATTCGGAAGTCTTTCAGATTACCGATGGCCCCCGCCAGGCCGATGGGTACACCTGGTGGCATCTGGTCGCGCCTTATGATGCCACGCGCGCCGGCTGGGCGGTGCAGGATTACCTGCAGCCTATTCCTCCGCCCTGATGGGCTTGCTTACAGCAGCACCAGATCGTTGTGATGGACTACCTCGTCGCCGTAATGGTAGCCGAGGATGGTTTCAATTTCATCGGAGCGGCGACGCAGGATTTTCTTTAAATCACGGCTGGGGTAGTTGACGATGCCGCGCGCTACTTCTTTGCCGTTGAGATCGAGGATGCGCACGGTATCGCCGCGCTCGAAAGTGCCGCTCACGGCCACGATACCGACCGGCAGCAGACTGCCGCCGCGCCGCAACGCGCTGACAGCGCCCTCGTCGGCGGTCAAAGCGCCGGGCGAGCGGCGCGCACTGAGAATATACCGCTTGCGGCTTTCAACGGATTGGGCAATGGCTTCAAAGCGAGTTCCCAGCCGCTCGCCATGGAGCAGGCGCAGGAGCACTTCCGGCTCTTTGCCTGAAGCGATGACGCAGGTAGTGCCCGAACGACGCGCTAAATCGGCGGCCTGAACTTTTGTGACCATGCCGCCCACGCCCAGGCCCCCGCTTCCACCGGCGGCTTCCCAAATCTGGGGCGGAATCTCCGGCTCGCTTACCAGCGGTACGAGCTGCGCTTCGGGGTGCGTACGCGGGTCAGCTGTGAACAGCCCGGCCTGGTCTGTCAGCAGGATCAACATGTCCGCGTCGATCAAATTGGCCACCAGGGCCGAGAGATTGTCGTTATCCCCAACGCGGATTTCCTCCGTGGCGACTGTGTCATTTTCGTTGACCACCGGCACGATGCGTTGCGCCAGCAGCGCCAGCAGTGTGTTGCGGGCGTTCAGGTAAGAGCGGCGCGAGGTCAAATCGGCGCGCGTCAGTAACACCTGACCAACGGTCAGGCCATACAGGCCGAAGATATGTTCGTATAAGGCCATCAGCCGTGGCTGACCGACGGCGGCCAGCATTTGCTTGGCCGGGATGTCACGCGGCAGTTGTGGGAATCCAAGTGCCTCGCGTCCGACAGCCACAGCGCCCGAAGACACCAGAACTACCTGATGCCCTTGCCCTTGTAATTGCGCTACCTGACGCGCCAGTTCCACCAACACCGGCGGGTGCAGACGCGCGGTACCGTTCGTCAGTGTGGATGTGCCCAGTTTGACGACCAGCCGCTGTGTGGTGGAGTAATTCTCTCTGTTCGCCATGGGGCGCCTTTAGCCTCCCAGAGCCTCATTGAGCCATTCCAGAAAGCCTTTTTCCTTCGGTTTGACGTTGTTGCCCAGTGTCTCGGCCAGTTTCTCAAACAGTTCGCGCTGTTCGCGGCTCAACTTCTTGGGAATGGCGACGTTGACAATGACATGCTGATCGCCGCGCCCGTTCTTGCGCAGGTAGGGCACGCCGCGGCCGCGCAGGGTGAAAACCTGCCCCGGCTGTGTGCCGGGAGGAAGATGCAAGGTCTCCTCGCCATCCACCGTCGGGACTTTGATTTCGGCGCCGAGGGCGGCCTGAGCCACGTTAATGTCCAGGTTGAGGAGAATATCATTGCCGCGCCGTTTGAAGAAGGGGTGACGTTGGACGCGCAGGATAAGGTACAGGTCGCCGGGTGGGCCGCCTAGAGAGCCTGCTTCGCCCTCGCCGGCGAGGCGAATCTGGGTGCCATCATCCACGCCGGCCGGCACGGCGACAACTTTTTGAACAGTCTTGCGCGCCCGCCCGCTGCCCTGACAGGCATGGCAGGGGGTGGGAATGACCTCGCCGCGTCCGCCGCAACTGGGGCAGACTTCCGTTTGCATCATGGCGCCGAAGATCGTTTGTCGCACCTGACGGATCTCGCCGCTTCCGCCGCAGGTGGCACAGCGTTGCGGCGTTGTGCCGGGCTCGCTGCCTGATCCATGACAACGGTCGCAGGTGTCGTTACGGGTGATTTCAATGGTCTTCTCGACGCCGAAGATGGCTTCCTCAAAGGTCAGGCTCAATGGCATTTGCAGGTCGCGGCCGCGTCGCGGACGCCGCGCCCGGCCGGCCGTTCGGCCAAAGCCAAAGCCAAAACTGCCGAGGAGTTCTTCAAAGAGGTCGCTGAAATCCATGGTGGCGAAATCGGGCATATCGCCCAAATCGCCCAGGCCGGCGCGCCCGAATTGATCGTAGCGACGGCGTTTTTCCGGGTCCGAAAGAACGCCGTAGGCTTCGTTGATTTCTTTGAAACGCTCTTCTGCGTCGGGAGCGTCGCTGACATCCGGGTGATACTGACGCGCCAGACGGCGGAAGGCGCTTTTGATTTCTTCCTGAGAGGCGTTACGTGGTACGCCGAGAATTTCGTAGTAATCGCGCTGGGTCATACGGGCGGCTCCTCATTCTCTCCCTGGTTTTCGGGGGAGGCGGCCTGACGGTTTTCGGGAGAAGGCGAGGAGGCGAGCATGGCTTCCTGTACCGCCTGATTCAAGGCATAGACGGCCTGACGGATGGCGGTTGCATCTTCGCCGGCGGTCCTGGCGCGTACCGATTCGATAGCGCTCCGGAGACGGCTTTTGGCCGCCTCGCTCAGGCGCGACTCGCTCTCGCGCAGCAAGTCTTCGGCGGCATAAACGGCGCTATCGGCGGTGTTGCGCGCCTCGATGAGGTCGCGGCGACGCCTGTCTTCGGCGGCGTAGGCCTCGGCCTCCCGGCGCATCTTCTCGATTTCTTCTCTGGACAGGCCTGATGAGGCCGTGATGGTGATGTGCTGACTCCGCCCGCTGGCCTTATCCTGGGCCGTGACCTTGAGAATGCCATTGACGTCAATATCGAATGTGACCTCGATTTGTGGAACGCCGCGCGGGGCGGGGGGGATGCCGTCCAGAATGAAGCGACCAAGCGATTTGTTGTCGGCGGCCAGCGTTCGTTCGCCCTGGACGACATGAATTTCCACCTGAGTCTGGTTATCGCTGGCAGTGGAGAAAATCTGGCTGCGGCGGGTAGGGATGGTAGTGTTGCGCTCGATGATGGGGGTGGCCACGCCGCCCAGCGTCTCTACGGAGAGGGTCAATGGCGTGACATCGAGCAGGAGGATATCTTTGACCTCGCCGGCCAGCACGCCGCCCTGAATGGCCGCTCCGATGGCCACCACTTCATCGGGGTTGACGCCGCGCTGGGGTTCTTTGCCAAAGAATTTGCGCACGGCATCTTGAATGATCGGCATGCGCGTCATCCCGCCAACCAGAATGACCTCATCGATCTCGGCGGGGGTCAGGCCGGCGTCGGCCAGGGCCTGGCGGACGGGAGTCATGGTGCGTTCGACCAGGTCGGCAGTCAGTTGTTCGAGGCGGGCGCGGGTCAGGGTCAGATTCAGGTGGCGCGGTCCGGAGGCGTCGGCGGCGATGTAGGGCAGGTTGATTTCGGTCTGGAGGACGTTCGAGAGTTCGATTTTTGCCCGCTCGGCGGCTTCTTTCAGGCGTTGCAGCGCCTGCACGTCGGCGCGCAGGTCAATGCCGCTTTCACGCTGAAATTCCTGGATGAGGTAATCCATTAACCGTTGGTCGAAGTCATCGCCGCCGAGGAAAGTATCGCCGCTGGTAGCGCGGACCTGAAAAACGCCCTCGCCGACTTCCAGGATGGAAATGTCGAATGTCCCGCCGCCCAGGTCGTAAACGGCGATCAGGCCATCCTTCTTTTTATCCAGGCCGTAGGCCAGCGCCGAGGCGGTTGGTTCGTTGATGATGCGTACCACTTCCAGTCCGGCAATCTGACCGGCGTCCTTTGTGGCATTGCGCTGGGCGTCGTTGAAGTAGGCCGGGACGGTGATGACGGCCTGCGTGATGGCTTCGCCGAGGTAGGCTTCCGCATCTTGTTTGATTTTGCTGAGAATCATGGCCGAGATTTCGGGCGGCGAATAGTCACGCCCGTCGAGCTGGACGCGCACGTCGCCGTTATCGGCAGGCAAGACCGGATAGGGCACGCGCGGCAGGGTACGTTGTACTTCCGCGTCTTCATATTTGCGGCCCATAAAGCGTTTGATGGAGAAGATGGTGTTGCGGGCGTTGACGATGGCCTGATTGCGAGCCAGCCGCCCGACCAGCCGTTCGTGATTTTTGTTGACGGCGACGACGGAAGGCACCAGCCGTTCGCCTTCGGCGGAGGGGATGACGATGGGTTCGTTGCCCATCATGACGGCGGCTACCGAGTTGGTGGTGCCCAGGTCAATGCCGAGGATTTTGCTCATGGAGGCTCCTGTGTGGCATGGGACAGATTGCCCTGTCAGCCGGGGTCATTGTGCTACTTTGACCAGGGCCGGGCGGATGACGCGCTCGCCCAGGCGGTAACCCTGGCGGATGACAGCAATCACGCGCCCGCTCTCGCAGTTTTCAGCGGCTTCCTGAGCAATCGCCTCATGGAAGCGCGGATCGAAGACTTCGCCTTCGGCCGGGACAGGTTGTACGCCTTCGGATTCGAGCAGGGCTTTCCATTTGCGGTAGATGAGTTCAATACCATCAGCCCAGGCCAGTTCGGGCGGGCGGGTGGCCAGGGCGCGTTCCAGATCGTCAAGGATGGGCAGGTAGCGCAGGATGATGTTGGCCAGGGCGGTCTGGTAGGCCTCGTTCTTCTCGGCCTCCACGCGCTTGCGATAGTTCTGGAAGTCGGCTACGGCGCGTTGCCAGCCTTCGCGGTATTCGGCGGCCTGCGCCTGCGCCTCGGCCAGTTGTTGTTGCAGTGCTTCGAGTGTTGGGGCGGCAGCGGCGGTTGTGGACGCCTCGGCTGTGCTCTCGCCTGTGGCGGCCTCCGCCGGTTGGCGGTTTTCCGCCTCGAGAGGTTGGGGTTGTTCCTGTTCTTTATCGTCTTTATGGCTCATTTTCTTCTCCTAATATGACTTCTGCGACGAGATTGCTGAGTAAATCGGCCATGAAGCGCACGACCGGGATGGTACGTGTGTATGACATCCGCATCGGGCCAAAGACGCCCAGCGTGCCGCTGGCGAGGCCGTTGATGCCATAGCGGGCGAGTACCAGCGAGCACTGCTTGAGTTCTTCCCAACGGCCTTCGCCGCCAATCAACACCTGCACATCGCCAATGTCGGTGTTGGCGAGGGTACGGGCCAGCAGTTCTTGCAGGCGGGTGCGTTCTTCAAAGAGATGCAATGCGCGACGTGCCTCGCCCGATTCGACGAATTCCGGTTCGGCCAGGATGTTGCTCAAGCCGTCCAGATAAACCTCACCGGCAACGCGCTGCTCACGGCGCCCCATATCGTGTAGCACCAGAGTCAGGATGTCCCTTTCCAGCGCATCGAGGCGCGGGGGCATGGCGGCAATCTCTTCGGTGGTCCTGGTGGCGCAAAGACGGTTGAGCGCGTCGGCGGCCTGGCTTAACCGTTCCTGCGGTACCGGTTCGGCCAGGGTCAGGATTTGCTGGGAGATTTCGCCGCCATCAAGCACCAGCACCATTAATACCTGGCGGCCCTGGGTGGAGATCAATTCCAGGTGACGGAAGCGGGCGCGTGGCGTGTGCAGGGCGGTAACCAGAGAGGCGGCATGCGACTGGTGCGCCAGGATGGAGGCGGCCAGCGGCATCCATTCTTCCACGTCTTGACGCGCCTGATAGAATTGATGGCTGATGGTGTGACGCGCCGCTTCGGGCAGGTCGCTCTGATAGACGATGTGGGTGACGAAGTAGCGGTATCCTTCCTCCGTCGGCACCCGGCCGGCGGAGGTATGTGGCTGGCGCAGATAACCGGCCTCGGTCAGAGCGGCAAGTTCGTTGCGGATGGTGGCCGGGCTGAGGGCGAGATGGTAATGCTCCGCCAGCCGTCCCGAACTGACCGGTTGCGCCGTTTCGATATAATCGCGTACCACAAGCGCCAGAATCAGGCGCTGACGCTGAGTCAATTCCTGCATAGAACCGCCTGCTTGAAAAATTAGCACTCAAAGCCCGCGAGTGCTAAAACGTCCGTTTCTAATCATACCACGCCTGTGGAGGGGACGTCAAATAAGAGGAGTGTTAACGCCACCAGCGGGATACCGATGGCGGCAGGCAGGGGACGTTTGTGTCGAGCAGCAGGGTCGTCGGCCTGCCGCTGCTGGCAGGAATTGTTCGCGAGGCAGGGAAGTTTTGTCGGGTGAATTGAGTACCCGTTAACCGATGTTGGAGTAAAATATAGATACGCCAGGCCGATTAAGGTGTTTTCTGGTAACTACTCAACCATGTCGTTGCGAGCCGTTTTTTTGGCGAAGCAATCTCTCCTTTATCAGGCGAAATGGACCGCCTGGGGATTGCTTCGTCGCGAAGAACGCTCCTCGCCATGGCATCCACAACGGTTTTGAGACAGGGCTGAATAGTTACGTTTTCTGTTATAGTCATCCTGTTTGTTCGAGGAGGAGGATGATGGCAGTGCTTTTTTGGGTTCTGCTGGGTTTCATTCTGGGTTCGATTCCTTTTGCTGTTTTGATGGGGAAGTGGATTGCTGGCCGGGACGTGCGCTCTGTGGCCGATGGTAATCCCGGTGGCATGAACGCTTTGCGTGTGGGGGGAGTGAAAGCAGGGGCGCCGGCCATCGTGCTTGACCTGGCCAAAGGGTTTGTTCCGGTTTATCTGGCGCGTCGCGCCGGAGTGGAAGATTGGGGGCTGGTGCCGGTCTGCCTGGCGCCAGCGCTGGGACATGCCTTTTCGCCGTTTCTGAAATTCCGTGGCGGCAAGGCGCTGGCCGCGACGGGCGGCGCCTGGCTGGCCGTGAAAGGAATTGGCGCCTTGCTGGGGTATGCCAGCCTTGCTCTTCCTTTTACGCTCTTGCAGGTGGAAGATGCCTGGTCAGCGAACGCCGGTATGGTGGGGCTGCTCCTCTATGCGATTTGGTTTGGAGAACCCTGGTTGCAGCTTCTGGCGATTTTGAACACCATGCTCATCGTCTATACCCATCGTCATGATCTGTTCCGTCCCTCCCATTTCCGGCCCTGGGTTATCCGCTTGTTTTCCGGGAGGGGAGCGTGATGGATATCTGGCAGCAGCACTGGTTGTTTATCGTCCTGTTCCTGGCATTCGGCCTGTTTACCGTTGTTTTTAACACCCTGACCGTGCGTCGTCTCGACCAGTATCCGCCCGCGCCGCGCTGGCCGCGCGTCTCGGTGCTGGTGCCAGCGCGCAATGAAGAGGATTGTATCGAAGCCTGTGTGACCTCGTTGCTGGCCCAGGACTATCCAGATTTTGAAGTCATGGTTCTGGATGACCATTCCAGCGACAGAACGGGGGAAATCTTGCTGAATCTGACGGAACGATACCCGCATCTGCGGGTGCTGACCGGGAAACCGTTGCCGCCGGGGTGGTTGGGGAAGCACTGGGCCTGTCATCAACTGGCAGAAGCGGCAACGGGAGAATTGCTGCTCTTTACGGATGCCGATACCCGTCACAAGCCGCACATGCTGCGCCATAGCGTTTCGGCTCTGTTTGCCGAACACGCCGACTTACTGACTGCCTTTCCACGCGAAGAGGTGGTGACCTGGGGAGAACGCCTGATCTTGCCCTTTATCGGTTTTGGTATTTTTACATTTTTGCCAATACGCCTGATCCAGCGTTTGCGCTGGACCACGCTGGCGGTGACCATTGGTCAGTTCATGCTGTTTCGCCGTCAGGCGTATGACGCGGTTGGCGGTTATGAGGCGGTACGGGGTGAGGTTTTGGATGATGTGCGTTTGGGGCAACGGCTGATCGAGGCAGGCTTTGAGTGGCGTTTGCTGGATGGCACCCGCGATGTCGTCTGCCGTATGTATCGCGGTTTCTGGGATGCCGTAGATGGTTTTGGCAAAAACCTGTTTGCTGTCTTCGGCTATCGTATTCTTCCCTATGTATTGACATTCTTTGTCGTCGGGGTAGCCTTTCTGGAGCCACCGCTGGTGCTTCTGGCGCGGCATTGGGGTTGGAGTCAGCCTCCTTTTCCACTTCTGTACGCCTGTGCTGCTGTGATTACCTCGCTGGCACTCTGGTTGCTGGCGTTGCGCCGTTTTCGCTTTCCCATCTATCTGGCCTGGCTATATCCGGTTATCCTGACTATGTTCATTTTGATTGCTGCGCGTTCGCTGGTGCAGGCGACAACAGGTACGGCTACGTGGAAGGATCGGGTTCTGGAACGCGTCTCGCCGCGCTGGCTTTAACAGGCGCGGCTTTGACGTTATAATGGGGTGTCATGAAAACGCAAGTGATTCCTGTTGAGGCGCATGACGATGTCGTCTCGTTGCGCGACAAACTGGCGTGGGTGAAAGCGCGGCGGGTTTTACTGGTTCTCCCGCGTCGCGGCGCGGCGATTGATACACGGTTGGCCTGGCTGCTCCTGCGCCGCAAGGCGGAGACCATGGGCGCGGTGCTGGCGCTGGTCACGCATTCGACGCGCGTACGTCGCCTGGCGCAGGAAGCGGGTATTCCTGTTTTTACGAGCGTGTTGGAGGCGCAACAGACAGAATGGCAGGTGATGCCTGCGCGTCGTCTTGAGCGTCGTTCTTCGCGGGCCGATCTGGAATCGCTGCGGGCGGTGGGACGTCGGGTGGAGGCGCGATGGCGCACGCGGCCGGTGGCGCGTCTGACTTTTTTTTCACTGGCGGTGTTGGCCCTGTTTGCGTTGCTGTTATTCTTGCTTCCCGCAGCCGAGATTCAACTTTCGCCGTTGCGGATTCAACAGTCGCTTCCTGTGGAAGTGATGGCTTTTTCGGATGCCGAACAGGTGCGCCTGCACAACGGCTTACCGTTAGCCCAGGTTACGGTGGCGGTGGAAGGCAGTAAAGTCTGGCCCGCCAGTGGGCGTATACCTGTGCCGGTGACCTATGCGCGCGGAACAATCCGTTTCCGTAACCTGACCGATTCTGTGGTTGGGATACCGGCGGGCACAGTGGTGCAAACTGCCGATGCCCCGCCTGTGCGCTTTGTGACGTTAAATGATGCCGTGGTGACGGCTGGCGTGGACAAGCAGGTGGATGTTCCGGCGCGAGCAGAGTTGCCCGGCGAGGGCGGGAATGTGCCGGCGGATGCGCTGGTAGTGATTGACGGGCCTCTGGGCGCCAGCCTGGCCGCGACGAATCCGCAGGCCATGCATGGCGGTGGTTATCAGTCCATGCGCGCGCCCTCGGAAGAGGACCGCCGCCACGCGCGCGCGGCACTGCTGGCGGAGTTGCGTCAGCAGGCGCTGGCGTTGTTTAAGGCGCAGGTTGCTCCGACAGACCTGCTGCTTACGGATACGTTGACCCTGACCGAGATTCTGCATGAGGTGTACTTTCCAGCGGCCGGCCAGCCGGGGGACAATCTCCTGCTGGCGCTCGAAGTCAGGTTTTCGATTCACTATCTTCCCGGCGCGGCATTACGCCAGCGTGCGAAGGCTATTCTGGACGCCGCCGCGCCTGCTGGTTTTCTACCTGCTGACGAGGATATTCGTATGACGTTGGTAGAGAAGCCGGTTCTGGATAACGAGGGCGTTTTGCGCTGCCGTTTGTTGTTGCAGCGCGACTTGAAGCCGCGTCTGGATACTTCTGGCCTGGCGCGTTCGGTGCGCGGTCGCCGGCCGGCGGTTGCTTTCTCCATGTTGACTGCTCAATTGCCTTTGCAGGAGGCTCCCCAGATTCGCCTGCGTCCCTCCTGGTGGCCCTGGTTGCCGTTCACGGAGTTTCGCATAGGCATCAAGTGGTAAGCATTCCTCTCTGAAGACAATGAGAATCCTCGCGATAGACCCTGGCGCCAAACGCATTGGTCTGGCCATCAGCGATCCGACCGGCACGATTGCCAATCCGTTGGGCTGGATTGAGCATACGGCGCGCGCCGCGGACGCGGCCGCGATTGTCAAAATCGCGGTGGAGTGGGGAGCGGCGTTGATGGTGATTGGGCAGTCGCTGGACGATGAGGGCCGTCCTACGCTGGAGGGGCGACGCGCGGCGCGGCTGGCAGCCGCCTTGCGCGCCCTGACGGACATCCCGATTGTGTTTTGGGATGAGGCGTTCACCACGCAGGAAGCGCGTGCCGCGCGTCAGGCTATGGGTTCAGGACGTCGTAAACGCGCGACTCCCCTGGACCATTTGGCGGCAGTGGTCCTGCTTCAATCTTATCTGGATTCTCGTTCATAAACGCTGCGCCGGTCCTGCCTCGCTCTGTACCCTGTCTGCCTCCCGTTGTTCGTCTCACGTTTTACGTTTCTTCTCTCATGTCTCCTCGCCGTACCACTTCCTGTACTTTCTGGCCTCTGCTTTTGCTGCTGTTTGCCCTTGGGCTGACGGCGGTGGTGGTCTATACGCCCAGGCTTGCGGTGCGTTCGTTTGGGCCGCCGGCGCCCGGTCTGGGCGCCTGGTCACGTTTCGTGTATGGCCTGCGCCTGTTGTGGTATGCAGGCGATTTGACCACGCCGCGCCTGGCGCAGGCGCCGGAGCAGGATTTTGTCATTGAACCGGGCGAGTCGCTCTCGTCTGTGGTGAATCGTCTGGAGCAGGCTGGTGTGCTGCGAAATGGGCGCGCGTTACGCGCTTATCTGATCTGGAGCGGACAGGATACCGGCGTCCAGGCCGGAACCTACCGCCTGAGTGCCAGTATGACAGCCCTGCAGGTGGCGCGCGCCTTGCAAAGCCCCGCGCCGGGCAAGGCAGTGCTGGTGGTGCTGGCCGGTTGGCGCATGGAAGAGGTGGCTGCCGCGCTGCCGTCTTCAGGCCTGCAAGTCAGTCCGGAGGAGTTTCTGGCGGCTGCGCGCCAGCCGCCTGCGTTTGGCGGCCTCTTGCCGGCGGGGGCAAGTGCAGAGGGTTTCCTGTTCCCAGACCAGTATGTCTTGCCGCGTGAGACGGACGCGGAAGCGTTACTGGTCCTGCTGGTGCAAAATTTTGCCTTTCACCTGACACCAGAATTGCGCCAGGGCTTTGCCCGCCAGGGCCTGGATGTTTATCAGGCGGTTACTCTGGCTTCCCTGATTGAGCGCGAGGCGATGGTTGACGAGGAAATGCCGTTGATCGCCTCGGTTTTCTATAATCGCCTGGCGGTCGGTATGACGCTGGGCAGTGATGCCAGCGTTCAATATGCCCTGGGATATAATCATGTCCAGAACACCTGGTGGACCAATCCGCTTTCCAGTCTGGACCTGGAGGTAGATTCCCCCTATAACACGTATCGTTACCCTGGCCTGCCACCGGGCCCGATTTGCAGTCCCTCGCTGGCTGCGCTGCAGGCAGTCGCCTCACCGGCGAATACGCCCTATTTTTATTTCCGCGCCCGTTGCGATGGCTCAGGGCGTCATTTCTTTGCCGAGACTTACGAGGAACATCAACGTTATGCCTGCCCCTAGTGCCGCGTTAGGTTAGAGTTTGCGCTCCTGGGGACTCTTTGTTCGTTCTCCGTAGGATAGGCTTTCCAGCCTGTCTTTCCAGCTTGTCGGTCAGGTGGACGGCCTGGAAAGACCGTCCTACGTAAACGGTTCAATGCTT